>ERZ777003.1508-NODE-1508-length-34365-cov-13.871641_pt1 | contig 34365 bp, 28 predicted proteins | sample MGYA00374956_ERZ777003 | MGnify/ENA primary metagenome ERZ777003 (study PRJEB29302, sample SAMN06268252) | bioreactor metagenome | isolation source: Joint BioEnergy Institute, California, USA | place: USA:Joint BioEnergy Institute, California, USA | collected... | reverse complement strand
TCCTGCAGCCGGATCGTCTCCAACGGCTCCAAGATCGGATCGGGCAGCCCGGAGAAGCCGTTCCCCAGCCGCCATTGCAGATACCCGATCCAGACGACCACCTGCGCCAGCTCCTTGGCGTACTCGTTCACCTCCAGCCCGAGCAGTTGGCGCGGGGAAACCAGCGGATAGCCGAGCGACAGCCCGTTCGTCGCCCCGTAGACCAGCACCTCCTTCTCCAGATCGAGCAGCTTGACCAGCGCCACGTAGAGGAAATTGCCGCTGCCGCACGCCGGATCGAGCATCCGCACCCGCGTCAGCTCCTCCTGGAAGCCGTGCAGGCAGGCCGCGAACGCCGCCCGCCGGTTGTCACGCGTCCTTGGCGTGTCCGCCGCGTCCCACGCCGCCTTCAGTGCCTCCGCCTCCGCTCGCACCGCCGCCCAGCGTCGCCGCAGCGGCGCCATCACCACCGGCTCAACCACCCGCTCGATGTCGTGCCGCCCGGTGTAGTGCGCCCCCAGTTGCGAGCGCTTGCTCGGGTCCAGCGACCGCTCGAAGAGCGTCCCGAAGATCGCCGGCTCGACGCTCCCCCAATCGAGCGTTGCCGCATCCCGCAGCATCACCAGCTCGTCCGCCGTCAGCGGCACCGGCTCGATCGTCGCGAACAGCCCGCCATTGAACCGATCGATCCACTCGACGCCGAACGCTCCGCCGTCCCGCATCGCCGTCAGGAGCGCGACCACCTGCGACGAGAACGCCTCCGGCCGGCGCGCCCCAAGCGCCAGCAGGTTGGTGAACAGCCCCTTCGGCAAGAGGCCGACATCCTCGGCGAAGAGGCAGAAGAGCAGCTGCATCAGAAAATGCGCGACCCGATGCGGCTCCTGTCCACGGGCTTCCAGCCGTGCTGCCAGCTCGCCGAAGCGCGCCGCCGCCTCGACGGTGACCTCTTCTGTCGTCTGTCCAGGCCGCAGCCGCTCCGGATCGGCGAAGACGGCGCGCAGAATCGCCAGCGTCTCCGGCTGATCCAGGTCGTCAACGGTGAAGCGGTAGACGGTCTTCTTGGTGCCGGTGAAGTTGGTGTGGACCTCGAAGGTGTGCAGGTCGCAGACGACCAGCAGCGGCGGATTGCCCAGATCCTCCCGGTACTGGAGTAATTGCCGGTACGCCGCGGCGAGATCGGCGTGCTGGCCCTTGTACTCCCAGGCGAACTTCCCGTCCCACCAAACATCGGCGAAGCCGGCCGCGCCGCTCGTCTTCGTCGCGCCCTTTTCGAAGGTGTAGAAGGAGCCCGTCTTATCCGCCTCCGCCGGCGTCGGCATCCCCAGCAGCCGGCAGAGATCGAGAAAATGCTCCTGCGCCGCGCTCCGCTCCTTCAGCGTCGAGCCGCGCCACTTTGCCTGAAACTCTGCTACGTTCATGCAGTGATTGTACGGGAATCGGCGCACATCGGCGCGCTAATCAACCTCGATTGCATGGCACCGCTGGACCGGCCTTCGCCCCTGTCCCACAACACGCGCGACACTCCCCATTCGTCGGGCCGGAACCTGCGCCCTTTCCGGAACCTGTACCGCCAAGGTCGACAACAACTGCCAACCGCGATCCCGTGCCAATCCCGAGACGCACACTCGCCGCCGCAAATCCTCCGTTCGGACGGGACTTGTACCATTCCCGGCCCCAGTGCCAACCGCCGCCTTTCCTCGTAGGGGCGTGACTTGTGCCCGTCGCCCTTCGGGCGACAAATCACCGGCCCCCGCCGAAACCGGCCCAATTCCGGCGCCCACATCCGCCCCCGCGAATCCCTCGTAGGGGCGGAACCTGTGTCCGCCCATCGGCCGTAGGCCGATAGGCCACGCCCCGCCTCTCTCCCAGGCCCGATACTCGCGCCCTCTCCCTCTTGCCAAATAAAAACATTTGTTCTATTCTAGCCCCTAAGCGGCACTCCCGGGCAGGGAGCGGGCCTGGGCAGCGCGTCACCTGCCCCGGGCATCCCACCCGATGCTCGCCTGCCGAGCCCCGCCGTCCCCACCGGCCACGAAATCACGTATCGCTCGGGATCTTCGCCGCGTTGGGAGCGCACGCGCGGGAGCGCTCGGCGCCGGTCCGCACCGCGCCATCTCGCCGGCCGCACAAATCCGCCCCCCGGACCTCCTCCAACCCTGACATTGTTGCCACGCCCGTTCGTGTGCCAGAATACGCCCGCCGAATCACACGTTCCGCGGTCGCAGGTTGGTCCGCTCCCCGCATCACAGGCGAAGGAACGGGCTCACGGAGGAGGAGAAGCCGGATGGCTCGATCGGTCGATGTCCTCGCGTTGTTGCGGCAAGCAAGTCCCGTTACCCGCCGGGAAATCCTCAAGAGAGCGGCGCTCGGCGGAATCTCCGGTCCGGCGCTCATGGCCATGCTCCGCTCCGATGCCTCGGCGGCGCCTGCCGGCCCCGCCCCACGGCTTCGCCAGCGGTCGCAGGACGGCGAACCCGTCCAGGGCGGCACCCTCGTCCTGACCGGGCACCAGGAGATTGCGAGCCTCTCGCCCGACGACACCGGTCCCACCGTCCACTGGGTCATGATCACCCAGATCCACAACGCCCTCGTGGAGATGGACGAGAACCTGCAATTCAACCCGGTGCTCGCCGAGTCGCTGCCGGAAGTCAGCGAGGACGGCCTCACCTACACCTTCAAGCTCCGGCAAGGCGTCAAGTTCCATGACGGCGAAGAGTTCACGTCCGAGGACGTCAAGTACACCTACGAGTGGTACATGAACCCGGACAACGCCGCGATCAACGCCGCCGACTTCGCCATGGTCGAAGCCGTCGAGGCGCCCGATCCGTACACCGTCATCGTCCGGATGAAGGAGCCGTACGCGCCCTTCCTGGCCCGCGTCGCCTCCAAGTTCATCGTCCCGGCTCACTACCACTCCCAGGTCGGTGAGACGGAGTACAAGGGCAAGCCGATCGGCACCGGCCCGTTCAAGCTCAAGGAATGGCGCCCCGCCGAGTACACCGAGGTCGAGGCCTTCGAGGATCACTTCCGGGGCCGGCCGCATCTCGATGCCATCCGCGAGGAGGTCGTGCCAGAGCCGTCAGTCCGCGCGATCGGTCTGGAGACCGGCGAGGCGCACTCTTCCGTCTGGCCGCTGACGCCGGAAGACAACATCCGCCTGGCCGAGGATTCCAATTTCGTCGTCTTCGTGACGTCGGCCTTCGCGGTCAACCACTTCCCGCTCAACAACAAGCTGCCGCAGCTGTCCGACAAGCGCGTCCGGCAGGCGATGATGTACGCCATCGATCGGGAGACCGTCATTGACGAGATCTTCCAAGGCGCGGCCGTCGTCGCCACCTCGAATCTCTCCCCGGCGATGGGTGACTTCTACAACCCGAACGTCAAGGAGTACCCGTACGATCCCGATCAGGCGAACGCCCTCCTCGACGAAGCCGGCTGGGTGATGGGCTCTGATGGCGTCCGCGAAAAGGACGGCATGAAGCTCTCCTTCGTCTGCACCACCATCACCGGCGACCAGACCCGCCGCCCGGAGGCCGAGTTGGTCCAGCAGTACCTCAAGGAAGTCGGGATCGACATGCAGCTGCAAGAGGCGCCGGTCGCGACCATCCTGGAGCAGCTGCGCAAGGGCGAGATGGACGCCTCCCTCTTCAACTGGACCTACGGCGGTGACTACGCCGATCCCGATGACGGCGGCACCCTCCGCTCGGATGGCGGCTCGAACTTCTCGCAGTTCCAGAACGCCCGCGTCGACGAGCTCCTCGACGCCGGCCTGCGCGAGATTGACCGCGAGAAGCGCATCGCCATCTATCACGAAATCCAAGAAATCATCGCTGAAGAAGTGCCGTTCCTCTTCATCTCGTATTGGGACTGGTACAACATCTTCAGCAGCAAGGTGAAGGGCCTGCCGGAGTCGGCGCTCGTCGGCGACCAGATCTACGCCAAGGCCTACCAGTGGTGGATTGAGGAATAGCGCTCTGTCGCGGCTCCCGTGCGACCAACCGTGCGGGAGCCGCGCTCGTTCTCTGGCGATCGGCTCGCCGGCACGCCCCCTACCGCTGGGAGTGGGGCGAGAGGTGAGGGATGCTCCGCTACATCACGATTCGTCTGCTGCAAGGGGTGGTGGTCATCTTCCTCGTCAGCATCACCTCGTTCATCATCATGCAGCTCGCGCCGGGTGACCCGGTCGACATCCTGATCGGCGAGCAGCAGATCACGCCGGAGCAAATCGCGGCCATCGAGCGAAAGTGGGGGCTGGATAGGCCCTGGTACGTCCAGTACTTCACCTGGCTGGGCAACGTCTTCACTGGCGACTTCGGTACATCGGTGGTGCGGACCGGGCAGCCGGTTCGGGAGATGATCTTCGAAGCCGCCCCGCAGACGATCAAGCTCAACCTGCTCTCGCTCATCGTCTCGATGCTGATCGCCATCCCAATCGGCGTCCTGGCGGCCGTCAAGCGCTACTCGCTCTTCGACTACGGCAGTATGGTCGGCGCCACCCTCGGCATCGCCCTCCCGAATTACTGGATCGGGCTGATGCTCATCATTGTCTTCTCCCTCAAGCTCGGGTGGCTTCCCCCGTACGGCTCGGGCTCGTGGAAGTCGTACATCCTGCCGGTCGCGGTGCTCGCCTCGCAAGAGATGGCGATCCTCGCCCGCCTCTCACGCGGCACCACCTCCGAAGCGCTAAGCCAGGACTATGTGACGACCGCCCGCGCCAAGGGCTTGCGCGACCGGACGGTCGTCACCCGCCACGTGGTGCGGAACGCACTCCTGCCGGTCGTGACGATGATCGGCTATCGGATCGCTTTCCTGCTGAGCGGGACGATCGTGGTCGAGACGATTTTCGCTTGGCCCGGCATCGGCCAGCTCTTCTTCAATTCGATCGACCGCATGGACTACCAGGTCGTGCAAGCCATCGTCCTGCTCCTCGCCACGCTCGTCGTCGTCGCCAATCTCGTCACCGACCTCGTCTATGCCTATATCGATCCGCGCATCCGCGTCCGGTAGGAGGCAAGAGCGACCAGGCGAGCGAAACTGCAGCACAACCATCGCCGGAGACGGCGCTACCGACTCGCGACAACCGGCTCGAGGCAATAGATGTCGATTCAGGCGGCAACGGAAGAGACACCAGCGCAAGCGATCTTAGAAACGGGGACCGCCCGGCGCAGTGAATGGTCCCGGGTCTGGCGCCGCTTCAAGCGCTATAAGCCCGGCCTGGCCGGCGCGACGCTCGTGATCGCGCTCATCCTCATCGCGATCTTCGCGCCCCTCATCGCCCCGTACTCTCCGACCGAGAAGGTAGGGCGCCGCGCGACGCCACCCTCCGCTGAATTCTGGCTCGGGCTCGATGAGATCGGCCGGGATGTCCTCAGCCGGCTCATCTTCGGCACGCGGGTCGCGCTCATCGTCGGTATCGGCGCGATGGCGATCGCGCTCATCATCGGCGTCACGATCGGCGCGGTCGCCGGCTATTTCGGCGGCACAGTCGATCTCGCGCTCTCCCGCGTCATCGACGCGCTAATGGCCTTCCCACTCCTCGCCCTGCTGATCACCCTCTCGGCGCTCTTCGAGCCGCACCTTCGCACCGTCGTCATCGTGATCGGCGTGACCGTCTGGGCCTCCTACGCGCGGGTCGTCCGCGCTGAAGTGCTCAGCTTGCGGGAGCGCGACTACGTCATCGCCGCTCGAGCGATCGGCGCGAGGAGTCCGCGCATCATCGCCCGGCACATGTTGCCGAACGTGATCGGCCCGGTCATCGTGCTCGCCAGCCTGGATGTCGGGAGCATCATCATCCTCGAATCGGCCCTCTCGTTCCTCGGCCTCGGCGTGCAGCCCCCCACTCCCTCGTGGGGAGGGATGCTCTCCGCCGGCCGCTCGCTGATGCGCAACGCGCCCCACATCGCCATCGCGCCAGGCGTCGCGATCACGCTGACAGTTCTCGCCTTCAACCTGATGGGCGACGGCCTGCGCGACGCCCTCGACCCCCGCCAACGCGAGTAGCGCCCGACCAGGGACGAGGCACCGGTAAGCGATGTTGATCTGAAACCAACGAGAATCGGAGATCAGGATTGGACGAAACGCCAACAAGCAACGATCGCCCAACCCCTGCCCCCCAACCCCTAACCCCCTCCGTTGGTATCTTCATCACCGCGATCGCCGGCGGCATGCGGGATGGCGCCCTGCGCTGGCGCGACCTGCGAGAGATGGCCCAGTGCGCGGAAGCGCTCGGGTTCGACTCCTTCTGGATTCCCGACCACCTCATCTTCAAGAACGAGGGAGAAGCGCCGCACGGGCCGTGGGAGTGTTGGTCACTCTTGTCCGCGCTTGCCGCCTCCACCTCGCGCATCACGCTCGGCACGGCCGTCACCTGCATCGGGTTCCGGGAACCGGGCCTCCTCGCCAAGATGGCCGCAACGGTCGATGAGATCAGTGGCGGGCGGTTAGTGCTGGGGCTCGGCGCCGGCTGGCACAAGCCGGAGTACGACACCTTCGGCTACCCCTACGAGAACCGGTTCGAGCGATTCGACGAGGCGGTCCACATCATCCGCACGCTCTTGCGCGAGGGCGCGATCGACTTCGAAGGACGCTTCTACACCCTGCGCGAGTGCGAGCTACGCCCGCGCGGCCCGCGCGAGCATGGCCCGCCGATCATGATCGGCGCCCTCGCCAACAAGCCGCGCATGCTCCGGTTCGTCGCCCGCTACGCCGATTGGTGGAACGGCTGGCTCTTGCACGGCCGGAGTCATCCCGATGAGGTGCCGCCCCTGCGCGAGGCCGTTGACGCCGTCTGCGCCGAGGTGGGGCGTGATCCGGCGACGCTGGTGCGGACGATCGGGATCGGTATCGACCAACGCCCGCCCTCCGAGCGCCCAACCTACCCTGCCGAGGGACGCACGCCGCTGACCGGCACGCCAGAGGAGATCGCGGAAGCTCTGCGCGCCTTCGGCCGCGAGGGCATCGCCCATATTCAGGTGACGCCGTTCGTGCAGGGTGTCGCGGGGATCGAGACGCTCGCGCCAGTGCTGGAGTTGCTGAAACAGCCCTAAACGATTCGCTTAGCGCTCGACCAGGTAGGCAAAGACCGACGTCAGCGATTCGTCAGCCGGCTGTACCTCGAAGAGGCGAACCTGCGCCTTTCTGGCCAGGCGAGGCAGTTCCCGGTAGAAGGTCCGCACGTCGTTCGTCTCGGCGATGATCCGCCCTTGCGCGTCGATGCGGACGGCGCGGGTGGCGGGACTCGAGATCAGCGCGGCGGCCAGCCAGCGCGGCTCATCAGCGCGGATGCGGATGGCGTGATCATGCTCATCAATCCGCTCGCGGATGGCGCGGTAATCGCCCGCCGCGGCCAGCTTGCCGTTGACGATGACCAGGATGTTCTCGGCAAAGCGCTCGACCTCGACCAAGACGTGGGACGAGACGAGGATCGTCTTGCCGGCCGCGCCAAGCTCCCGAATGAGCCGGATGAGCTGGGCGCGCTGCGCGGGGTCTGTTCCGTTGAGCGGCTCGTCCATCAAGATCACGGCCGGGTCATGGACGAGCGCCGCCGCAACCTTGATGCGTTGCCGCATTCCTTTCGAGTAGCCGCCGAGCTTGCGGTCCGCGGCCGCCGTCATGTCGACCAGCGCCAGTGCGCGCTCAGTCGCCTCATCGGGGCGCGGCAGGCGCTGCAGAATCGCGTTCATCCGGACGAACTCGCGGCCAGTCAGGAAGGGATAGATATGCTCCTGCTCCGGCACGAGTCCCAGCGCGCGATACGCCCCGGGCTTGCCACGTGCGGGCTGGCCCAGGATCGAGATCTTGCCCGTGGACGGCGCCAAGAGCCCCGCCAGGAGCTTGAGGGTCGTCGACTTACCGGCGCCGTTCGGTCCCAGCAACGCGGTGACGCCAGACCCGATCCCGAAGGTCAGGTCGGAGACAGCGACGATGTCGCCGTACCACTTGGAGACGTGCTCGACCATGATCGTCGGCTCGCGCCCGGCGATGAGGCCGGGCATCTGCGGGCGCTCAGCGGAATCGCTCGTCTCGGGTTTCGCCGGGGCCAGGCTCGTCACACGACCGTCAGTCATTCGGCACGTACCGCCAATACATGATCCCGCAGCAGGCGGCGATTACCACAAGCATGCCGGCCACATACTCCGTGAGACCAAAGGCCTCACCGAACTCGTCTTCGAAGACCGGCTGGTCGAAGAGACGAAAGACGAATCCCTCGATGACATCGGTCGGGCTGAGGAAGACGAAGAAGCGCTGCAGGGTGTCGTCCTCCACGGCAGCAGCCAGCGTGTAGGCGAGCGTGGTCGAGACCAGGAATCCGATGATGATGATGGCGACGGCGATGCTCTTGCGGCCGGTAAATGACGAGATGGTCAGGCCGATCGAGCCGAGATAGAAGGCGATCAGGACACCAGCCACCGCGATCCGGCCCAGATCGTCCGCGTTGTGCGCGAGCGCCGAAAGCGGCTTATCCTCCAGGAGTTGGCGGAGGAGCCAATAGATTGCCGCCGGCACAAAGGACATGGTCAGGGTCAGGATCGCCGTCGCGCCGAGCTTAGCCAGCAGATAGTCGAACCGCGTGATCGCGCGAGAGAAATAGAGCGACAGCACGTTCTCTCGGCGGTCGCCGCAGAGCATCTCGGGCGCGATGGTGGCGACGAAGATGCCCTCGAGAACGAAAATGAATCCGAAGAAATCCCAGTACTCGAGCACTCCCGCGCTAGGGAGGAAGGCGCGGATACCGATCGGGATGACGACGACGATAGCCACCGCGAGGTAGAGCAGGATCGGGATGACCTTGCTCGTCCAGCTCTTCTTGATGCCGAGCGCGCGCTTCATCGAGTACCGTATCAGCGCCGATACCGCATGCCGCCGCCCGAGCCTCGGACCATCGTAGTGCTGATAGCCCCGGTCGTAGACCTCGCCGTGGCGCGCGGGCGCCGCTGTCGCAATCGCGGGGGAGCTCATGGGCGTTTCAGGCGCGACCACGTCCTGCCTCCGCGATGACTGTTGCCGGCTCGGCGATCGCGCCGTCTGTCACATTGCCGAGATAGAGATCTTCGAGCGAGCGAGAGCGAGTTCGGAGCGACCGCAAGGCGATACCCAAATCAGCCGCCGTGTCGCGGATGATGTCGTAGGTCCGGTCGCCGTCGAAGTAGACGAGAAACTCGCCCAAAGCGCCGGTCGCATCGGCCGGATTGGTATCGACTCGCAGGCCAGCTTGGGTCAACCGCTGCACGAAAGTTGTGACATCTCCGTCGACCCGGACCAGCAGGTCGGAGCTGGCCGGCCCGAGATCGCCGATCGGCTGGGAGAGCACGAGGCGACCGCCATCAATGATGACCACGTAGTCGCAGACCCGCTCGATGTCTTCCAGGATATGCGACGAGACGACCACCGCGATGCCGAGCGTGCGATGGATGCGGATGATGAGCTCCAGCATCTCCTCCCGGCCCTGCGGATCCATGCCGTTCGTCGGCTCGTCCAGAAAAACGAGGTCTGGATCGTGGACGATCGCCTGCGCCAGCTTGACCCGCTGCTTCATCCCTTGGGAGAAGCCCCGGATGAGCCGGTAGCGCTCCTCATCTAGTCCGACGTGATAGAGGACATCGGCGGCGCGCTGGCGCGCTTGACGCGCCGGCAGTCCGCTCATCTCCGCCATGTGCCCAACGAAGTCAGCGGCTGTCGTGCCCATCGGAAGGCAATCCGATTCCGGCATGTAGCCGACGCGCTCCCGGATCTTAGTGCCCTGCGAGCGCGTGTCGAAGCCGAGAACGCTGGCCGTGCCTTCCGTCGGACGTGTGAGTCCAAGGAGCAAACGCAGAAGCGTCGTCTTCCCGGCGCCGTTTGGGCCGAGTAGTCCGATCGCGGCTCGCGGGATCCTCAGATCGAGCCGATCGAGCGCGACGACACCGCCGTAGCGCTTCGTCAGCCCCCGCGCCTCGATGATGGGCGGAGCGGTTGCCACCGGCCCATCTCCGGCGACGCGCTGACCCGCCGCGCCCATACTGCCCGCGAACTTCTGGTCGGTCGACACGCTCATGGAAGAGAGTGTACTCGGATGGGAGGTGTGACGGCGAGGCGACGTTGGAGGTGCCCCGTTAGGGCTCCTCGTCTTCCGCGGCCTCGGCTTGTGCGGCCGCATCGGCCTGGAGCGCCTCGAATGTGTCGTCGCCGAGCTGAGCGCGGGCGATCAGTTCGAGGGCGGCGTGAATGGCCTCCTGCTCAAAGCGCAGCGTCAGGTAGGAGTCGTCGGAGACAGAAGATCCCATCGCCTCCAGCTGCGCTTCGATCGCCTCAGCGATGGCATAGAGATCTTCCGCGAGATTCCGCCAGACGACGACCGGGAGCGTGACATCGGCCGGGTGCTCGTTGCGATCGTCCATCGGTACTCCTTAGAAGTGCGCTGCTGCCGCTCCCGGTCGGCGTGCCGGGGCGGGTCATGCCACGCTCCAACTTGGTTGAGCTCGCCGCGCCGCTACCGCTGAGTCACGCCACGACCGAGCGCCGCCCGACGCCCTGACGTTGCAGCTGCTCGAGGCAATCTCCGGCGCGACGGAGCCCTTCCGCGAAGATATCCGGCCGCTGACCAACGCCGATGCGCAGGTAACCCTCGTATCCGAAGGCGGCTCCTGGCGCGAGCATTACGCTCCATTCCGCCGCCAGGCGATCGGCCAAATCATTCGATGGCACGTCGAGATCGTAGCGCAAGAGCGCCAGCAGGCCGCCGCGTGGCCGGCTCCAGGAAACGAGGTCGGCGTGCTCGGCGAACCAGCGATCGGCCGTTTCGAGATTGGCCGAGACGATCTCGTGGTTCCGAGCGACGATCCGGTCGCGCAGCGAGATGGCGATCGTCGCCAGCGCGTCGTTGAGCTTGCCCGGAGACAGCGAGACGTAGTCACGCGCTTCCCAGCAGGCTTGGACGACCTCCGCCGGTCCCGCGATCCAGCCGATTCGCAGGCCCGGCAATCCGAAAGGCTTCGAAAAGGTGCCGACGCTGATCGCGCGCGGCCCGAGGTCGCGCATCGGCGGGGCGAGCGGCTCTCCGCCGGGAATGTCCAACCATCGGTACGCCTCGTCCGACAGCACCCTCGCCCCGATCGAATCGGCGAGGTCATAGATGCGCCGATACTCCTCGGCCGACAGGATGGCGCCGGTCGGATTGTGCGGCGAATTGACGACGATCAGCTTCGTCCGCGGCGTTACGAGTCGCTCCAGCTCATCAAGATCGAAGCGGAATCCACCGTCTTCCGCAACGCGCCAGAGCGTGACATCGCAGCCAATCGCCCTCGCTACGCTGTAGAGCTGCTGGTAGGCGGGATAGACGGCAACGACATGATCGCCAGGATCGAGGAGTACGTTGAAGAGGAGATAGTTCGCCTCGATCGCTCCCGTCGTCACCAAAATCTCGTCGGGACTGGTATCGCGATACGTCGCGGCGATGGCCGAGCGCAGTTCTCGCGTACCGCGCGCCTCGCTGTAGCCGAGCCGCATCTGGATCAAGCGCTCCAGCGCCTGATCGCGCTCGTCTGGCGAGAGGAAGCCAAGCAACTCCTCGACGGACATCGGGTAGATCCCGCTCTCGGCGATATCGAACTCGACCTCGGTTTCCCAACGGGTCATCCATCGCTCAAGAGCGAACGTTTCGATCTTCACGCGACCAGGCCCCCTCCGTTCAACGCGGCGCGACGGTTGCAGACCGGTCCGCCAGGAGCGTGCGCGCCGCACCCGGCGGCACGACCGCTCCCGACGTTCCACCCACTACGGAGCTATGAGGTCGGTCCTCCCCCGCCAGCGCTTTCAGTCGTGGCTGGGATTGCCGACTCACCCGATGTGGTCCCCTCATCCTGGACGCGCTCGACCTCGATCGAGCACTCCGTGAGCAGCGCGGCGAGGGCACCCGCGGCCGCGAGCCACGGCGCGAGCAGCGCGCCGACGGCTCCGATCGTAACCGGGAATTCGACGACGACACGGTCACCCTGCTTGATGACGACGCGTCGGACGTTCCCTTCGTGGATCAGCTCCTTGACCTTGTCCAGGAGCTGTCCACCTTGAACCTTGAAGGTCTCCCGCGAGACTTTGTCGGACATCGTTTCCTCCTAGCCTTGTCCCAACGTCGCTGGGCCAACCAACTGCTGGTCAGCCGGCGAGCGTTGGCGGCACGCCCCTCGCGTGTCAGTGGGAATTATGGCAGGCAGAGCGGTTGCCAGGGCGCGCTGATGCACACCTACTCGGATGGCTAGGCTGCCGGCTCATCACTCGGGGGATGGCCGGCGATTCCGCCAGCGTTAGTCTACGAACAACGAGAGGCGCACCGGCTGCGCCAAGCATCGAAGCACCTCAGAGGAAAGGACGCAAATCATGAGCGAGACGGTTCAAGAGACGGGCGCAGGGATGCTGACTCGCCTCTCAGATGAGCTGGCGGCAGCGGTCGAGCGCGCTGGCGCGGGCACGGTGACAGTCTATTCGCGACAGCGCTTGCCAGGGACGGGAATCATCTGGAGTGAGGACGGCCTGATCGTAACCGCACACCACATCATCGAGCAGCCGGATGACATCACCATTGGACTGCCGGATGGACGCACGGTCCCCGCGACATTGATTGGCCGTGATCCAGGCAGCGATGTCGCCCTGCTGAGAGCGCAGGTCAGCGGCCTGACGCCACCGGCACGCTCTACCGCCACGGTCCGACCCGGCAACCTCGTGCTAGCGGTCGGCCGGCCAGGTCCCAGCGGCCCAATGGCCTCGTTCGGCGTCATCAGCTCCGTCGGCGGCGTGTGGCGAACCCACCGGGGCAGCCACGTCGAAGGCTACATCCGCGCGGATGTCGCGATGCTGCCCGGCTTCTCGGGCGGACCGCTGATTGACGGCGCCGGGCAAGTGCTTGGCATGAACACCTCGATGCTCGGACGAGGCGGCGGACTGACGATCCCGACCGCGGCGATCGACGCGATCGTGGCGGCGCTACAGACCCACGGCAAGATTCAGCGCGGCTACCTGGGCATCGGAGCGCAAGCGGTCGCGCTCAATCCCCGCCTAACCCAAGCAATCGGCGTATCCCAGGAGCGGGGCCTCGTCGTCGTCAGCCTCGATCCCGAAGGCCCAGCCGAGCGGGATGGCCTAATGCAGGGCGACATCATCGTGGCGATCAACGGTGAGCCAGTCGGGAGCGTCGAAGAGCTGCAGGACAAGCTGTCGGGCGACATCGTTGGCCGCGCGGTGCCGATTCGGTTGATACGAGGCGGCGTGGTGCAGGACGTGCACGTGACGATTGGCGAGCGGAACGGCCGCCGCTAACGCCGCGCCATCGAGGCGACGCCAGCACAAAGTTCATAGAAGGAAACGGCAACCAATGGAATCGCTCCTTGAGCAGAGTGTCCTTGGCGAGACGCTCTCAGCGGAGATCGTGGATATCGCGCGGAAAGTACGCGAGTCGGTCGTGCTCATCGATCGCCACGGTGGGAACGGGGCGGGTGTCATCTGGCGCGCCGATGGACGGATCGTGACGAATCGGCACGTCGTCGGCCTCGACCGGCGGGTCAATGTCAGCCTCAGCGATGGCCGGCGCTTCCCTGGAGAGGTCGTCGCTCGACACCCTCGGCGGGATGTGGCAGTCGTCCAGGTTCCAGCCGAGGGACTCCCCGCGGCCGAAATCGGCGATTCGACGACGGTGCGGCCCGGTCAGCTCGCCATCGCGGTCGGCCACCCGTTTGGATTTCGTGACGCGGTTTCGGCAGGAATCGTCGTAGCCGCTGGGCAGATGGCGACCGAGCGCGGCCCGCGGGCAGGCGACTTGCTCCAGTCAGATGTAATGCTCGCGCCGGGCAACTCCGGCGGCCCCCTGGTCGACGCCCACGGGCGCGTGATCGGGATCAACACGATGGTCGCCGGCAGGCTATCCCTCGCGGTGCCAAGCCAGGCAGTCGAGCGCTTCGTCGCCGGCGAGCGCCCAGGCGGGAGAATCGCCTACATCGGCGTGAACGGTGTCGTCGTCGCGCTCCGTGGGCAGGATTATCCGGCAGGCCTGCTCCTCTTGGAGATCGTGGACGGGGCTCCGGCCGACCGCGCGGGCTTGCTGGTCGGAGATGTGATCGTGGCGATCGGGGAGACGATTGTGACCGATCAAGAATCGGTCCCGGCGGCCCTGCTCCGCCTCGCGCCCGGAGAGGCGGTAACGATCCGGGTGCTACGTGGAGGGGAGCTACGCGAGTTCGTCGTGGTGCCGACCGAGCGGCAATGGTCGGGATGAGCGATAGAGCAACGGAGACCACGCTTCAGAACGCCGCCGACCCGGCGGGCCGAGCGCTGCGCGTCCATGTCGTGGCAGGCTATCCAGCGGTCCGCGCGGGTCTGGCGGCGCTGCTCGCGCGCGAGCGCGACATCGAGCCGGTCTCCGTGACGCCGGGGCCAGGGCTGCCAACGCTGTCCGAAGCCAACGCCGAGCGGCCGGATGCCATAGTGGCTGATGTCCAAAGCGTCGAGCCAGAGGTGATCTCCACATTGGAGGAGGCGTATCCTGGCACGCCGCTGGTGCTCGTCGGCGGCAATCCTGCCGTCGACGGCCCTGGGCTGGGAACGAGCCCGGTGGCATATCTGACGCAAGACGTTGACGCAACGACCCTCGTGGCAGCGGTGCGGGGCGTGGCGAGCGGATTGACGGTGATCGAGCCGGCACTCCTGATCGAAGCCGGCATCCATGCACATGCCCGCCTCGGCCCCGAGACGACAGCGACCGCGGGCGAGCCACTGACAGCCCGCGAGCGCGAGGTGCTCGAGTTCGTCGCGGCCGGGCTGCCGAACAAGACGATCGCCCGGCAGCTTGGTATCAGCGAGCACACGGTCAAGTTCCACGTCGGCTCGCTCTTGGCCAAGCTTGGTGCGAGCAGCCGGACCGAGGCGGTCATGATCGCCACCCGGCGCGGCCTGCTGCCGATCTAGTCGCCGTGGAGACATTCCGGACGCAATTGAAGGCCGGTCCAGCCTTACTGAGCAACTGGACCGGCCTTCAATATGTGAATTGCGTGATTCGACGGTTTGCGGCTAGTTGTCCACCAGGATAGACGTTGACGTTCGGTCACCCCGATCTCAACGATCCATAGCAACGATTTCCAGGAGCAATTCGAATCCCTGCCACCTGCCGCCAGGCGGTCTGCCACTATGCACTTCCGCTACAATGCCCGCCGGAAGGGGAGTCGTTACCGGTAGCTCACGCACGCGCTGCAGCCCGGTGAACCGTTTCCCCCATCATGGACATGGAGTCAATCGCCAATCGGCATCGCCGGACGGTCGCCAGCCGGCGACGGGTCTTCCCTTTTGCAGCGCAGGGCGTGAGAAGCGATAGTGGCCGAGTGATCCGAGAGGACGTCGATACCCAGCACCTCCAGCGGACGGTGGAGATCGCTCCACCAGTGGCGCCGGTGGAGCCATTGCCAGAGTCAAACGGACTGGAGCCCGTCGAGGAAGAGCAACATCCTCGTTCCTGGGCGCCGGCCGTACTCATCGCCATCGCCGCGCTCGCATTCCTCATCCGCTTCACCAATTCCCAGCATCTCTCGTCGCACGTCGACGAGGCGGCGAGCATCATGGCGGCGAAAGAAGTCTCGGAGAAGGGCGTACCAATCTTTCCCTCCGGCACGCTCTACCTCCAGGGCGGCACGCTCTCCTACCTCCTCGCGCCTTTCTTCTGGGCCGGCTACGGCGACATCGATCATCTCAGCACGTTGCGCTTTCCGAGCGTCGTCGCGGGCACGCTCGCCGTCGTCCTGTTGTTCTTCCTCGCCCGCCAAGTGACAGGGAGCGCCGTCGCGGGCCTCCTGGCCGCGCTGTTCCTAGCGCTCGATCCGACCAGCGCCCGCTGGAGCTCCTATGTCCGGATGTACGCGCTTCTCCAGTGCTTCTCGATCCTGCTCCTGTGGCTCTACATCCGGGCGCTCTTCGAGCCGTCGCCGCGCATATTGCGAGGTATGGTCGCCGTATTCTGGGTGACGGTGTTTACCCACATCGCGGTGCTCCTCTTCTGGCCGGCGATGGCCCTCGGCGCGCTGATCGTGCACGGCCGGGATTTGCGGACGCGCCGGCGAGACCTGAGCATCGCGCTCGGCGCCTGCCTCGGCGCGCCCTTCACCCTGCTGCTCCTTAACCAGCTCGTCGATCCGCCCGACAAGGCCGTGACTGAGTCCCTGCCAGGCGTCTCGTTCGTCGGGGATTACTTCATCTCCTTCAGCCAAATCCTCCATCCCAACATCGAATCGTGGGTCTTGCTGTTCCGGCGCACGGCGCTCGAGAGCGTGATGCCCACGGTCATCGTCGGCATCTCGGCGCTGCTTGCAGGCCGCTATCTCCTCGGGAGCGCGAACATCCGTGGCGAGTCCGCTCGGCGCATGGTCGTCGGGCTCATCCTGCTGCTCTACTGGCTGCCGATCGCGCTGGTAGCCGCCTTCACGTCCGGCTCCGAGGAGCGATATCTGCTCCACGTTCACCCGCTTGGCTTCATTTTGATCTCGGTGCTCGTCGCGGAGCTTCTCGGCTGGCGTCTCATACCCGCGCTGAAGATGCAGCCCGCGGCCCTCGCCGGCGCGCATCCCTCGGCTGCCTTGGGTACGGTCAGCAGCAATGGCCAGCCGGCACTAGCGCCGGCGCCGGCAGCGCCCACCGACGCGCCCGCGATCCCGTGGACACTGCCCCGCGGCCTGACTAGGACCGCCGCGCTCGTGTTGACGGTCGGAGCTATCGGCCTCGGCGCGGCGCTGCGCATCTTCCACCTCAATCACCTCAGCCTCTGGCTGGATGAGGGATTTACCGTCCTCTACTCGCGGCTGTCGTGGCCGTCGGTGCTCGGCTTCAACGGGTTCTATAGCCCGCACCCGCCGCTCTTCTTTGCACTCGTCAAGGCGGTGGCCTCAGTAACGTCGGACGCGACGGCGGGCCGGCTCATCAGCGTGGTCTCCGCGATCGCGACGCTGCCGGTCTTCTACGCCCTGGCGACGCGGCTGCTCGACCGGCGGGCCGCGGTCGTCGCGACCGGCGTCCTGGCCATCTCTCCGCTGCACATCTATTACTCGCAAGAAGCGCGGATGTACGCGCTCCTGGTCTTCCTGATCACGCTGACCTACCTGGCGCTCGTCTCCTACTGGCAGCGGCCACACTGGGGATGGGCTGCTCTCTACGGCGCGGCCGGCGCCCTGGCGATGTACATCGACTACAGCGCGGTCTACGCACTCGCCCCGCAAGCCGTGCCACTGGCGCTGATCGCATACGAGCGTGGACGGCAGATCCGGCCACTCCTGATCGCGATCGGCGCAGCGGGGATCGCCTACCTCCCGTGGCTGCCTCAGGTGATCGCGACGGTCGGCTCGGCCAACGAGGAAACGAGGCGAGAGAGCTATCTCGGCATTCAGCCGGATCGGGTCGGGACCGCGCTCCTCTCGATCGTCGGCCTGGCCGGCGATGGCTCCTACTTCCGCGGGACCAGCATGGCCCCCTGGAACCGAGCGCCGCAGCTTCGTCTCATACTGCTCGTCGCGGTTGTGGCGGTCCTGGCATCCGGCGTGGCGGTGCTCTGGAAGCAGCGGCGCCGCTCGCTGTTGATCGCCGGCTGCCTCTCCGCCGGGACGATCCTCGTCTCGATCTGGATCAGCCTAATCAGCCCCGGCTTCGCGGAGCGGACCGTCCTGACCGCAACGCTCGGCTGGGCGCTGCTCGCCGGAGCCGCTGTCGGCGCCGGACTGCGACGCGACTGGCTCTTGGTCGCGGCTGGCAGCCTCGCCGTCGTGGTGCTCGGCTCCGGTGTCACCATCGGTGCGATCTACGGCGGCGCCCATAAGCAGGAGTGGCGAACCGCGGCGGCCGACGTGGCCACCGTCGCGCCGCTCGGCATGCCACTCGTGACATACTCCTACGGAGCGGTGGCGGATACCTTGATTGATGTCTACGAGCCAGGGCTTCTCGACAACCTCCGGCACGTCACCATCCGCGACGGCGCGCTGGAAGAGCTTCTCTCGAACGGCGTGCTGCCAGAGGTTGGCCTGACGCGGCAAGACCTCGCCGCTGGCAAGCTCGCCGAGGCGCTGCCGGCCGACGATCCGACCTACGACGTCGTCTGGTATCTCTACCCCCCGCGCACGGGCGAGCGGGAGGTCCACGCCGCGTTCCAAGCCGCGGGTTATACGCGCATCTTCCGCAAGCTCTATGATGATCAGCGCTACCGCATCTGGCTCGACCTCTATGCCCGGCCGGGCGCGAAGATCGGGTCTGACTTGGAGATCAACGGTCAATTCGCGGACGAGGCCAAGGGATGGGCGCGACCGGAGACCGGCATCACGGTGAGTCCGGATGAGGCCGGCAACCGGCTGACGGTGACAAACAACGCGCTCCTGGGCACGACCGTCATGCGGGACATCCCGGCACAAGGCGAAGGCTTGTACACCTTCAGCGGCGAGACGCAGACGACGCTCCCCGCGAACAGGGTCCAGTTGTCAGTCTCGTGCCTGGACACGAGCGGCGAGCCGATACTCGAGAGCGCATCCGAGGCGCCAGCGACGCCCCCGCCGCCCGATACTTGGCTACTACGGCGGACAGCGGCTTGGTGTCCGGCGGAGACCGTCACGGTGCGGGTCGCCCTGACGAACCTCGGCACCGGCGACGTTGCCTTCCGGAACGTCTCCCTTACGTATCTGCCGATTACCCAGAGAGACTGAGCGCCGCTCGCCGCCTATCGCAAGCGCGCGACAATCGCGGTCAAGTAATTGGGCGAGTCCAGTTGCGGCCCGCCCGTTGGCTCAGGACGAGACGTCGCTCTCGTGAGCGTGACTACGCCGCTTCAACCACCGGCTCCTGATCGCGATCCTTGGTCGGGCCAAGGTTCTGCCGCAGCCAGTCGACGATGCGGGGGATGGTCGCCTCATAGAGCGGGTGGCCGGGCTGGATCCAGTCGAGGTGGGCGCCATCCGCGACCTCGATCAGCTCCTTCGGCTCGCCCGCCCGGGCAAAGAGGCTGCGCGCCTCCTCAACCGGATGGAGTCCATTGCGAGCGCCGTGAACGATGAGCAGCGGGCGCGGCGAGATACGGTGGACGACTAGCTCCGGTCGAAACGCGTAGTACGCCTCGGCCGACCGCAACGAGACCTCCCGGCCAAAGCGCGGATGGTTCCCGTACATGTCCCGGTCGACTTCGACCCACGTCTCCTGGTCAATCGGGACAACATCCCACGGGCTGACGAGCGCGGACTTGCCCGTCAGCGCGCGTCGCTGGCGATCCTCACCGATCCGGCGCCAGATCTCCTCCCAGCAGCCGGCGGGAGCGGTCGTGCGCACGGCGCGGCCAGCGTCGCCGATGCCGTTGAGGCAGGCCACGGCCCGGACACGGTCGTCATCGGCGGCAGCCTCGATCACCACGCCACCGCCGAAGCCCCAACCGAGCAGCGCGATGCGGCTCGTGTCGATCTCCGGCCGGGTGTGGAGGTAAGAGACGGCGCTGCGCACATCCTCCACCTGCTCCATCGGCAGCAGGCGGCCAACCTCGCCGTCGCTGGTGCCGAGCCCTCGGTAGTCGAAGGAGAAGCAGGCGAAGCTGGCGTTAGTGAGCGGCCCCCACAGCTTGGCTGGAATCAGCTCCTTCAATCCCTGATACCCGGAACAGAGGACGACGGTGGGCAATCGGTCGCCGGGCTTGTAGTCGTCAGGAAGAACGAGGAGACCATCGAGGCGAATGCCGTCGCTAAAGAACGAGCATGTGATTGTCTGCATAGCCGCTCCACCAGGAACCACACCAGTGCCCGACAGCAATCAAAGTGTGAAGCAACTGATTCATGTCGTCAAGACCTGCTACACATCGATTCATGAATCAGCTGCGCCATCGGTGCTCGGTGGAGCGTCGTCCTCTTCCGACCAAGCCAGCGCCGAGGAGGAAGGGACCATCGGGCGGCGGAGCGGCACATAGGTTCCGCCGGCTTGCGCAGCCTCCTCGAGCTCTTGCAGCCGCGCGGTCGCTTGCGGCCCGAGCCGAACAGCGGCCTCAGAAACGAGGCAGTTCACCAGCGCCGCCGGGGCGGCGAGCGAGCCGACGAAGTCGAGGCGACTCGCGCGAACGAAGAGCGCGACTTCGGCCAGCGGCAAGAAAGGGGAAATCGGAGAGTCGGTAATCGCGAAAACGCGGCGCGGGAGCTCGTGCGCGTAGCGGGCGATGGCGAGCAAGTCGGCCGGGTAGCGGGCGAAGCCGATCACGACGATCACGGAGTCTGGCTCGCTGATGCGCAACCGATCATAGACGGTCGAATCACCGAGCGTGATCGCCTCGACGTTCGGCCGAATCTTGGCCAGGCTGTAGGAGAAGTACTCCGCGAGCGGGCGCACGAAGCGAAAGCCGAAGATCATCACTCGCGGCGCCTCGATCAGCGCCTGCACGAATTGCACGAACTGCGGCTCGGAAAAGCTACGCGCCAGCGCCTGCAAGCTCTCGATGTCCGTCTCGATGATTCGGCGTAGGAGGGCAGTCGGCGAGCGGTCGCTCGTCGAGAGTGCGCGGAAGTGGCTGACGCCGTCGAGATCGAAGCGAACTCGGTCCTGAATCGCGGTACGCAGCGCCGCGAAATCGGGATAGCCAAGCTCACGCGGGAAGCGGACGACAGTAGCGAGACTGACGCCAGCGGCGGCGGCAATCTCGCGCGTCGACATGAAGGCAACCTGGAGGTAATGCTCGGCAACGTAGGCGGCGACCTGGCTCATCCGCGGGGAGAGCCGGGATTGGGCCGCGGCAAGGCGATCGAAGAAGTCGTCGCCGGCTGTTGAGGGCATTCCCAATCCCCCACGCTCACTCTTCACGTTTGCTCCATTTCTATGCTAGCATGAATCAAACGATTCCAAGGATGCACTCCCCGTTCGGCACCACGCAGTGCAGCTGGCGCGTTTGTCACCACTTTGGGGAGGCGTAGGCGGCCGGCGGTGACTCGTCACTGCCGCCGCGGACGACGCGGAGAGCCGAACGACGATGATCAGGCTCGAACACGTCTCAAAAGTCTTCACTTCGCGCGGCCAGGTCGTGAAAGCCGTCGACGATGTCAGCCTCGAGGTAGGGGCTGGCGAGCTCGTCGTGCTCATCGGTCCGTCAGGCTCCGGCAAGACGACGACCATGCGGATGATCAACCGCCTGGAAGTGCCGACGTCGGGGCGAATTATCGTAGATGGGCGCGACGTGCAGGAGATGGACGTCGTCGCCCTACGCCGCCGCATCGGCTACGTGATTCAGCAGGGCGGACTCTTCCCGCATTTCACCGTGGCTGACAACGTCGCGGTCGTTCCTCGCCTACTCGGTTGGCCGCGCGCCAAGCGGCGACAGCGCGCCTATGAGCTCCTCGAGCTCGTCGGCCTCCCGCCGGACCAATTCGCCGATCGCTACCCACGCCAGCTCTCGGGTGGCCAGCAGCAGCGAGTCGGAGTGGCACGGGCGCTGGCCGCCGATCCCCCGATCGTGCTGATGGACGAGCCATTCGGCGCGGTCGACCCTATCACCCGCAAACAGCTCCAGCGGGAGCTGCGCCGCATCCAGTCCGAGGTTCGCAAGACGATCGTTTTCGTCACCCACGACATCGGCGAGGCTTTCCTCCTGGCCGACCGGATCGTCTTGATGTCGGAGGGACGCGTCGTCCAGGACGCGACCCCGGCAGACTTGCTCCGTCGCCCGGCCGACGCGTTCGTGACGGAGTTCATCGGCGAGGACCGCGGACTTCGCGCCCTCCAATACACCCGGCTGGAGGAGCTGGCCGGACCGGCTCCGGCCGGGCAGTCACCGAACGGCGTCGTTCTCCCCGGCGCCCTCTCGGTCCTCGAGGCAGCGCGAGAGGTTGGCAAGTTCGAGAACGCGACGGGTGATGGCTTCTGGGTCAGCGACGATGCGGGGCGCCCAGTCGGCTACCTCACGTACCTGCAGTTCGTCGCGCTGCTAGGAGAGACGATCGCCCCCGAGGACACATCCGGGAAGGAGCCGGCGCATGCAGTATCTGCGTGACAATCCGGACCGGGTGTTGGAGCTGACCGAGCAGCACGTGCGGCTCGTCGCGAGCAGCATCCTTATCGCGATGCTGATCGGCATCCCAATCGGGATTCTCGTCACCCGCGTCCGCTGGCTGGAGACGCCGGTCATTGGCGCCTTCGGCATGCTCTACACGGTACCCAGCCTGGCGCTGTTCGTCATCCTGCTCCGCTACACGGGCATTGGTCAAACCACCGTCATCGTCGCGCTCGTTCTCTATTCCCTCCTCGCTATCGTCCGGAACACCATCGCTGGCCTCGACTCCGTCCCACCGGCAATGATCGACGCAGCTCAGGGGATGGGGATGACAGGCCTCCAGCGCTTGTTCTGGGTCGAGCTGCCGCTCGCGTTGCCGGTGATTCTGGCCGGGGTGCGGCTTGCGACCGTCGCCGCGGTCGGGATTGCGACGATCGGCGCGGTGATCGGCGCCGGGGGTCTGGGCCGCTTGATCTTCGACGGGATGAGGTCGCTCGACACCGATCGCATCATCGCTGGCGCGCTGGTCGCCTCCCTCCTGGCGCTCGCGGCGGACTGGGGGTTGGCGGCGCTCGGCAATCTCCTGCGACGCGACGTCGGCGTGCTCAGCAAGGGGTAAGCTGGCGATGCGGGTCCGCGGCGAAGCACTCGACTTCATCACCTACATCCGCGAGAACCGGGAGCGCTTTACGGAGCTGCTGATCCAGCACCTCGAGCTCACCGTCTACTCGGTGCTGCTCGCGGTGCTAATCGCGGTTCCTCTGGCAATCCTGGCCAGCCGCGTCGAGCTTCTCGCCAAGCCTCTGACCTGGCTCGGCGCAATCGGGCAGACGATTCCCAGCCTGGCAATTCTGGCGCTCACCCTCGGCTGGCTCGGCATCGGGTTCCGCCCTTCCCTTGTCGCGCTCACCATCCGCGCGGTCCTACCGATCTTCCTCAACACCTACGTTGGCATTCGGAATGCTGACCGCTCCGTGATCGACGCGGCGCGAGGAATGGGAACCAGCGGAGCCCAGCTCCTGTTCCTCGTCGAATTACCGCTTGCCAGTCCGGTCCTCTTCGCCGGCATCCAGACCGCCACGGTCCAAACAGTCGGGCTCGCGACGCTTGCGGCCTACATTGGCGGTGGCGGACTCGGCGATCTGATCCTGCAAGGCCTAGCAATGGTCGACTACCCGATTTTGCTCGCGGGAGCGATTCCTGTCGCGCTGCTAGCGATTGCAGCCGAACTGCTGTTGGGTGGTCTGCGCCGGCTCGTCATCCCGGCCGGTTTGCAGACCGAAGGCCGATGAGCGCCCGCTGAAACGGGGCGAGGCAGAAAGGAGAAGAGCCGAAGCGACTGGAGAAGGATTCCGAATCGTCATCACGATCGGCGGACGGTCCGCTGCACGCAAGGAGGGAAGGTCTATGTCTCGAATGCGTGGCTTAGTGCTACTCGTTGTCGTCGCTCTCGGGATGGCGCTCGTGCCGGCCACCGGCGGCCAGGCACAAGGCGAGAAGCCAACGGTCGCCATTGGCTCGAAGGACTTCACCGAGCAGGTTCTCGTCAACGAGATGATGGCCCAGCTGCTCGAAGACGCGGGCTATCAGGTCGACCGCAAGCTCAATCTCGGCGGCACTGCCCTCGTCCATGAGGCGCTCGTCAGTGGCGAGATTGATCTTTATGTTGAGTACACCGGGACGGGTCTGCTGGCGATCCTGAACCTCGAGATCCCCGACGTCAGCGGCACTCCGACCGCTGGCGGCACTCCGACCGCAACTACTCTCGAGGACACTGTCTACGAGATCGTCAAGAACGAATACAAAGAACAATTCAACCTCGTCTGGCTCGAGCCGCTCGGCTTCAACAACACCTACGCGCTGGCGATGCGCCAGGAGCACGCGGAAGAGCTCGGCGTCACCAAGATCTCCGATCTGATCGGCAAGTCGAACGATCTGGTCTTCGGCGGCACGCAGGAGTTCCTGGTCCGGCCGGACGGCCTGCCTGGACTCACGGCCACCTATGAAGGCCTGGAGTTTGGGGAAGAGCGGGGAATGGATCCCGGCCTTCTGTACCAAGCGCTCGACAACGGCGATGTCGACGTGATCTCGGCCTTCGCGACCGACGGCCGCATCCCGGCGCTGGGACTGGTCACGCTGGAGGATGATCGTGGGTTCTTCCCGCCGTACTTCGCCGCGCCGGTCGTCCGCCAGGAGCTCTTGGATCAGGATCCGGCGATCGCCGACGTGCTGAACAAGCTCGCTGGCCAGATTGACGACCAGACGATGGCCCAGCTCAATCTCCAGGTCGACCAGGAGCGGAAGGAGCCCCAGGACGTGGTGCGGGCGTTCCTTCAGGAGCGCGGCCTGATCTCGGAATCCTAAGATCGGATTCCCGCTGACGAGGTTGGGCGCGGAGGCTGAGAACCATGCGACGGGCCTATGAAGTAATCGTCGTCGGCTGCGGCGGAATCGGCAGCGCCACCGTCTACTGGCTCGCGCGGACGATCGGTCGCGATGTGCTTGGGATCGAGCAGTTTCGGCTCGGACACGAGCGGGGCAGCTCGCAAGACCACTCGCGGATCATCCGCTACTCCTACCACGATCCGGCCTATACCGCGCTCGCCCGCCCAACGTACGAGCTTTGGGCGGAGCTTGAAGAGGTGTCCGGCCAGAAGCTCATGGTCACGTGCGGCGGCCTCGACCTCGAGCTCCGCGGCACCACCGGCCCCAAGGACCTCAGCCACTGCGCCGAGTCGATGCGGCAGCAGGGTGTTCCCTTCGAGGAGCTGGACGCCGCCGAGATCATGCGCCGCTGGCCACAGTTCACCCTCCCGGAGGAAGCGCGAGGGCTCTACCAGGCCCAGAGCGGACTGGTCGATGCGCGAAGGACGAATGCCGTCCACATCGCGCTCGCCCGCTTGCATGGCGCGACGATTCTCGACGAGCTTCCGGTGCGCGGTCTCCGCCCGACCAGCGCCGGTGTCGAGGTGCTAACCGACGACGGCGTCTTCTCCGCCGGGCACGTCGTGCTCGCTGCCGGTGCATGGACGAACAACCTCCTCGCCCACCTCGGCGTGCGATGGCCAATCACCGTGACCCAGGAACAGGTCACCTACTTCGCGACACCGCACATCCGCGAGTTCGCGCCCGACCGCTTCCCGATATGGATTTGGCGGGCGCCAGAGGAGTTTTATGGCTTTCCCGTATATGGCGAGGTCGCGACGAAGGCGGGCCAGGACGTCGGCGGTCCGGAGGTGACGGCGGAGACGCGCACCTTCGATCCCGATCCGGTCACCCGTGATCGCCTGGTCCGCTTCCTGGAAACCTACATCCCGCGCTTCCTCGGTCCGGAGCTCTTGACCAAGACCTGCCTCTACACGATGCCGCCGGATCGCCACTTCGTGCTCGATCGCGTGCCGGGACAGGACCGAGTGACCGTGGCGGTCGACGCCGCTCACGCTTTCAAGTTCGTGCCTCTGCTCGGCCGCATCCTCAGCCAGCTGGCGCTCGAGGGGCGCACCGAATACCCGATCGAGCCGTTCCGAGCCGACCGGCCGGCGCTGACCGATCCAACGTTCCGCCCGGTCTTCCGCAATGAGGCGGTCCTGACGCGGTCATCGTAGGGGTGCCCGCAAACTCGGTCCATTGCCAAGAGGCCATCGCGCGCACCAGGAGGGGGGATAGATATGAGCGGCAGTGACTCGACGAGCGGTGCCAAAGGCTTGCTGGAGCGGCTCGAGCAAGACGCGGTGATCTGCGCCGAGGGATACCTCTTCGAGTTCGAGCGGCGCGGCTACTTGCAGGCCGGAGCATATGTGCCGGAGGTCGTGCTGGAGCATCCGGAGCTTGTCGCTCAGCAACACCGGGACTTCGTCCACGCCGGGTCGGACGTGGTCGAGGCCTTCACCTACTACGCGCACCGGGAGAAGCTGAGACTAATCGGCAAGGAACACTTGCTGGAGGAGATGAACCGGCAGGCGCTTGAGATCGCCAAGCAGGTCGCGCGCGAGACCGGCACGCTCCTCGCCGGCAACATCTGCAACACCAACATCTTCGTCGGCGACGATGAATCTCGCCGGGCGGTGCGGGAGATGTTCGAGGAGCAAGTCGGCTGGGCAGTAGATGCCGGCGTCGACTTCATCATCGGGGAGACCTTCTCCTGGGGAGAGGAGGCCCTGATCGCGCTCGACGTCATCAAGCAGGCCAACAAGCCCGCGGTGATCACGTTCGCGATCCATCAGAAGCCGGAGACGCGAGAGGGGTGGTCACCTGCCGAGGCCTGCCGCCGCCTTGAGGCAGCCGGTGCCGATGTGGTCGGCATGAACTGCAGCCGCGGCCCGCGCACGATGCTGCCACTCCTGCGCGAGATCCGCGCCGCCGTGACCTGCCACGTCGCCGGACTGCCCGTGCCGTACCGCACCACCGAGGAGCAGCCGACGTTCCAATCGCTGCGTGATCCCGCTTATCCGAACGTGCCGGGCGGACGGCCATTCCCGACCGCGCTCGACCCCTTCACCTGCACGCGGTACGAGATCGCCGACTTTGGCCGGGAGGCGTACGAGGCCGGCATTCGCTACCTCGGGGTCTGCTGCGGCGCCGGTCCGCACCACATCCGCAGCTTGGCTGAGTCGATCGGCCGGACACCGCCAGCCAGCCGGTACTCGGCCGATATGTCGAAGCATGCCTACCTCGGCACCGATCCGCGCGTGAGGCCGGAGTACCGAGCCTACGTGTCGGAGCTCTAAGTCATCGCGCGGCGAAATGGATGCGCAGTCCAGCGATTCGGCGACTACTGGCTCGCTGAAAGAGAAGCGCGGGAATGAGCGTCATCTCGTTCATCCATGAATTGACCTGGGCCGACCTGCCCGACACGGTGCGCAATCAAGCGCGGCGATGCTTGCTCGACACCCTCGGAGCAGCGTTGGGGGGCCGGGGCACTGAGCTGTCACGCGTCGTCTACGAGGCGGCAACCGCGATCTTCGGCGGCAACGACACCCAGCTCTGGCTCGACGGCCGGACGGTCTCAGCGCCGGGGGCGGCGCTCGCGCACGGGATGACGGTTGACGCTCTCGATATCCACGATGGCTACACCCTGGTCAAGGGTCATGCCGGAGCCGCCATCGTTCCCGCGACGCTGGCGACAGTGCCGAAGGATGGCGATCCGATCTCAGGCCAAGAGCTGCTGACGAGCCTCGTCGTCGGTTATGAGGTGGCGCTGCGGGCAGGCTTGGCGTTGCACGCGACCGCGTGCGATTACCACACCTCCGGCGCCTGGAATGCGCTCGGCTGCGCCGCCGTCGCCGCCCGCCGCTTCGGCCTGGATGGGGAGCAGACTCGGCACGCGCTCGGCATCGCCGAGTACCACGGCCCGCGCTCGCAAATGATGCGTTGCATCGATCACCCGACGATGGTGAAAGATGGCTCGGGCTGGGGAGCCTTGGCCGGAGTCACAGCGGCGATCCTCGCCCGGAGCGGCTTCACCGGCGCGCCGGCCGTCACGGTCGAGGACGGGGAGGTCGAAGCGATCTGGCGCGATCTCGGGAAGCGCTGGCTAATCCTCGACCAGTATTTCAAGCCATACGCGGTATGCCGCTGGGCGCAACCGGCGATCACCGGCGCGCTCGCGCTCCATCGCAATCACCAGATTCCACTCGACCAAATCACGGAGATCGAGGTCTCCACCTTTCACGCGGCAACCCGGCTTGCCTCTCGCCACCCGGCGACGACCGAAGAAGCACAATACAGCCTGCCCTTCCCGGTAGCGGCGGCTCTGGTGCGCGGCCGCCTCGGACTCCCCGAGCTCAGCGGCGCTGGACTCGCTGACCGAGAAGTGCTGCGACTGGCGGAGCAAGTCACGCTTATCGAAGACCCGGACCTCACCGCCCGCTTCCCAGCGGAGCGGGTAGCGCGCGTGCGGATCACGCTCACCGACGGGCGTGTCTTCGACTCGGGCGAGTGCCAGGCGCCGTGGGACTGCGCGGAGCCGCCGACCGACGACGAACTCCAGGAGAAATTTCGCCGCCTGGCGTGCGAGAGCCCTGCCGCGGCGCGGGGCGAGGAGCTACTGACGACCACCTGGCGCACGGACGATCTGCCTGACGCGCGCACCCTCCTCGATCTGCTGGCCGCGCCGATCGCGTGACAACAAGAGCCGATGCGATGATCCGTAGTGAGATGGTCGCCACGAGAACCGAGGTCGTGTCCGAGCGCGGCGTCGTCGCTGGCGGCCACATGGCCGAAGCCGAAGCTGGGGTCCGGATGCTCGCGGCGGGCGGGAATGCGATCGACGCCATCGTCGCCGCGGCGTTCACCGGGTTCGTGGTCGAGCCGGACAACTGTGGCGTCGGTGGCTACGGCCGGCTGGCGCTCTTTCTCGCGGAGCAGCAGGAGTTCGTCACCATCGACCATTACGTGCGGGCGCCGCGGCGGGCGACACCGACTATGTTCGAGGTCGACCCGGACCAGCCGGAGACCTACTACGGCTGGCCGCAGGTGAAGGGCCGGCGCAACGACTGGGGCGCCTTGGCGCCGGCGGTGCCAGGCGCGGTGGCCGGTCTGTGCGCTGCCCACGAACGGTTTGGCCGGCTGCCATTGGAGCAAGTGCTGGAGCCGGCCGTCGAGGCAGCATCCGCGGGCGTGCCGGTGACGTGGAACCTCCAGCTCGCGATCGCTGGCCGGCTGGAAGAGATCTGGGCGATGCCGGAAGCGGCGGCCCGGCTGCTGCGCAATGGCAACATACCGAAGGCGGCAAGCCCCTTCGCCGTGGGCGACCGGCTCGACTTCTCTGACCTGGCCGAGACATTGCGCCGAATCGCGCGGGAGGGCGCAGCCGGCTTCTATACCGGCCCGGTGGCGCAGGCGATCGAGCGAACAGTGACTGAGCAAGGCGGGATCCTGACCGCCGCCGATCTGGAAAGCTACCGCCCGAAGATCATTCGGGAGCGACCGGCAACCTACCAGGGCGTCGCGTACATCACGGCCAACGATCAGGTTGGCTACGAGGCCCTGAACATCCTCGACTGCTTCGACCTCGCGCGGTACGGTCCGGAGAGCGCTGAATTCCGTCACATCATGTCCGAGGCGCTCGGCCGCGCGTTCACCGACAACATGACCCACTACGGTGATCCGGACTTCGTTCGCAGTCCGGTCGCCGGCCTAGCCAGCCGCGACTTTGCCGCCGAGCGAGCGGCCAGCATCCGGCTCGATGCCGCATCGCCGCGGCCGATCGTCGCCGGGAATCCCTGGCCCTACAACGGAGATGAAGCAGCAGCCGAAGGCACGCCAGCCCTATCAGCCGCGGGAATCGGTGGCACCAGCCAGATGGCAGCCGTCGACGCCGAAGGCAATCTAGCGACGCTGATCACCAGCCTAACCGGTCCGTTCGGCTCCCTCGTCCTCGTCCCCGGCACGGGGATCTTCCTCAACAACGCGATGCGGAACTTCGATCCCCGGCCGGACCGCGCCAATGCCATCGCTCCTGGCAAGATGCCCATCTTCGCCGCTCCGAGCATCGTCGCGGCGCGGGACGGCCGAGCCCTCTTCGGTGCCTGCGGCTCCGGCGGCTACCGGATCGCGAGCGGCGTGCTGCACACGATGGTGAACGTGCTCACCTTCGGTATGGGCCTGCAAGCCGCGATTGATGCGCCGCGCGTCCACTGCCAGGGGCATGAGACCTTCGTCGATGCGCGGATCCCGACCGCGATTCAGGAGCGACTGCGCGACCTCGGACACATCCTGGTCGTGCAAGAGGAGAGCCCAGGGGCAACCAACTTCGGACGCGTCAACGGCATCTGGATCGACCCGCGGACGGGGCTGCGTCACGCCGGCTCTGGCCCGGCATGGACTTCCGCCGCCGCCGGTCTCTGACCCTCGATCCCGCGACCGCGCGGTCACACCGCACGGACAGAGTCGCCAATTCCAGGCGCCCCTCACCCCAAAGCCAGAGTATTCGCGGGGTATTAGTCTGTCGTGGTGACGGGAGGCCACTTCGGAGCCGGCGGCGGCAGTACGAGCCCTTCGCGCGCCATCGCGTCCTCGCAAAGCGCCTCAGCCTTGGGATCGCGCGACGGGATCGGTGCGAGCCGGCGCACCATCGCCCCACCGGGCGTGTAGTACTGGATATAAGTCAGCCCCGTGAGAACCTGGGCCATCTCTCCCTTGTAGGCCCAGTCGGCCTCCAGGCGCGAGCCATCGACGATCAGCCATAGCGACGGCGACGTGAGCATCGCGTGGCACAACTGGCCCGTGCTGACGATCGAGCGCACGCCGGTCCAGTAGTCCACGTACTCCCCGTCGGCGGTCAAGCGCGTGTAGCGCTGGGCGCGCTCCCGATTGAGCGGGCTAGAGACAAAGATGAGGTCGTCCCGGCTGCCGAGCGCCAGGTAGGCCGGCGGCGGAATCGCGACGAAGACCGGCTCGCCCGGCTTGTGTCGCGCGGCGACGTACTCGGAAACCACCAGGTAATCGCTCCCGATCACTGGCCGCGTCCGGAGATTGTTGAGACCGCTCAGCTCATGAACGAGGATGAGCGCGACCAGCGCCACGGCAGCGATCGCGAGGACACGCGCTTGGACGGGTGAGCGACGCGCCCGCCGGGGCGCAACCGGGCGAGAACGGAGCTGGGATCTACGGAGACGCGCTCGGCCAGCGGGAGCCGGTGTGGCTGGGGCGCCAGAAGCCGTTGCAGACATGGCAGCGATTATAGGCCGGAAGGACGGCGAGCCGTCCACCGGCTGAGGAACCAAGCGAGGACGAGCACCGGCAGCAGCACCAGCGCCGCGGCCGTGATCCACAGCCCGAGCTGCAGCGAGAGCGGCTCGTAGCGCAGCTCGACGACATGCTCGCCAGCGGGCAACGGCACCGCGCGGAGAACGTGATTGGCGACATAGAGCGGCACCTTGCGGCCATCCACGTAAGCTTTCCAGCCAGAATCGTAGACCTCGCTCAGCACCAGCAGTCCCGCCGCATCCGTCCGCGTGGTCAGCCGAATGACGTCGTCCTCGTAATGTGTAATCGTCGCCTCGTCGGCGTCCGGATCGGACGCTTCGGCGAGCGCGGGCACGTCGGTCTCGAGTAGCGCCGTCTCGAGCGGATCGACCGCTCCGCTGGCCAGCAAATCAAGCGCCTCTCCCTGCTCGACGGTGAAGGCATCGTGGACGATCCAAGCCCGGGGGAGAGCGGTGTCATCGCGCAGGACACGAATCTGATCGTTGCGGAAGACCTCGGTCGTCCGATTGAGGAGGTAAAGCAGGTCAGGACGCGGTCGCCCGGGCTCCAGATCATTCGGGATGATGATGTAGCGAGCATTGAGCAGGCTCAACAACGGCGAGCGGATGCCGGGCGGGTGGATATTGGCGTCGTGGTAGTCCTGCTCCAACCCGTTGAGAGCGCGAATGAACTCGACGTAGCGCTTCAGCTGAATCGGGTTGTAGCCCTGGATATCTTGCAGCCCCAGGCGCATGGCGCGGGCGCTGACCAGCAGCGCCTGAATCCGCGGATCGAGGCGGCGGCCATGGTACGTCAGACCGTCCCGCTCCGCCGTCCGCAGCCCGATCGGGTCATACCCGAAGTAGCGGAACGGCCCCTCCTCCGCGAAGCGCTGCTGCAGGAACTCCCCGGCGCCGCCCGGGTCCTCCTTGCTGGCGACGACCTCGATGCCACGCTGGATTGAGGCGCTGGTCTCCGTTCCGAGCCGAGCGACGATCTCACGGCCAGTCGGATCCCAGAGGATCAGGAGGAGCAACAGAACCGGCAGCGCCGGCGTGAGGTGGGTTGCCCAACGGAATCGCTCCCGCACCGACGGCATGCCAGCGATGGCGGCGACGGCAAGGATAACGCTGACCGCGACGATGACGACGATCGTCTCGTCGTTGATCTCACCACCCTCGCGCCGGAGCGCCCCGATCAGCGCGACGAGCGCCGCCGTGGGAAGCAGCGCCGCCACCATCGCCCACCGCCGGCGCGACCACTTGGGCAGCGTGGCGACCGTTGCGCCGGCGAGGATCGCCGGACCAACCCAGAGGAGGCCGATGACACGGTACGCGGCGTGCTCGTGGAGCGATTGGTAGCGCGGGAGCAAGTAGAAGAGCCGATGGAGCGGCGTCGGCTCGAGCGTCAACGTCAGGATGACGACGGTGTAAACCGCGAAGTAGGGCACGGCATGGCGAGCGCGAGCGACGAGCGGTGCGAGCAGCGCCAGAGCCAGCGTCGCGCCGCCGACATAGAACTTGAGCGTGCTCCGGTCCGTGCTCAAGATGCGGTCGAGCATCCCGAGGAGCGGCCACGGGCGAGTACCATCCGACAGCTCCTCGTAGGTGCCGCCAGCGAGATTCGACGCCGCGTTGACCTCGAGCCGGATCAGCACCCCCGCCGCGCCGAGCGCGAAGCCAAGGAAGAAGACGCCGGCGCCGTGGATGATCATCGCCACGAGACGCTCGCGCAGAGTGGCAGACCTGTCCGGCGGCTGGATCAGCGTGCGGTAAGCCACGTAGCTCGCGACGACGAGCATCCCGTTGTACGCGCCCTGCCCGATCCAGCCAGCCAGCATCTGACTGATCGCCAGGCCAGCCAACCACCAGGAGAGCGCCCGCCCGCTCCACGTCCGCGCCCGCAGCGCCAGCTCGACGCCGAGCATCGCCAGCGGGATCCAGGGAGCGATCTGCGCCATGATGGTGCAGCAGCGGCTGTTATGGACGACGTAGGGGCCGAACTCGAATGCCGACGCGGCGACGAGACTCGGCAGGACCGGCATGCCCAGGACACGCGCCAAGCCGTAGGTCGCCAACCCACCGATGATGAGGTGAACCACGGCGTACGCCTTCATGGCGGCGACGGCGGGGAGAAACGTGAAGCAGAGCATGGCCGGGAGGTACGCCCAGCCAGACTGTGGATCGCCGGCGAAAGGCGTCCCGCTGAAGACATGGGGATTCCAGCCGGGGATATCGAACTGGCGCAGATGCTCGCCGAGATGGGCGTACCAGGTGAGATAGAACGTCAGCAGATCGACCCGAGAGACCCAACTGGCCACTCGGATCAGGTCCCAGGAAACGACCGCCGTCAGGGCGAGGAGGATCGCGATCGCAACAAGATCGCCGCGAAGATCCGTCCGCCAGCCGATTCTCGCCGCCATCGTTGCCGGCCAAGAGGAAACGCTGACGTGTTGATTGGTCGTCGAAGGTTGTGCAACGGCCAAGATCGGACCGGTAGGCGTTACAAGCCTGATACGGGCCGAGCACCATCGCGTGCCCGGCGAGCGCTGTGCTCTTCGGACGCTCTGGAGATGTGCCAGGCGACGCCGCACATCGTCGCGGGGTTCGAGTATAGCAACTCCCCGTGCCTGGGGGAGCGAACGCCGACCCGGCGCCGCCACGCCGAGCGGACGAACGGCGCCACAACCGCCCTACATCTCATCTGGCGGCTGCTGGTGCTCCCGAATGATCTCCTCGGCCTCATCGAGCGCGGCCTGCTTGGCTCGCTCGGCCGCCAAGTCTTCCGGCAGGCCGCGTCCTCGCCGGACGATCGCGCGCACCACTTCGGCCGCCGCTGGATCGAGCTCCAGATGACAAGCTTCGTCTCCCCAAGCACTCGGGACGCGCTCCAACAACTCCGCGATCCGCTCTCGCAGTCCCGCTGGCGCCGAATCCTGGTACGTCGCGTCGAGCTCTCGCGCGACGGCGCTCCATTCCGACCGCCGCAAGGTGACGCTATCCATACGGGCATTCCCTCCGCAGAGATCGCGGGGCACGGTCAATTTGCACGCCGCGACTGCCCGGCGTGTGTCGTGTGGTATACTGCATCGAGATCAAGCGTTTCCTTCGCGTACGCGATCGCAGGGTGCGCCCGGCATACCGACCTCGCCATGGTTGGGCGCATCGCCAGTATCTCGTTCCGCTGGAGCCGTTTGACTCAGGTTTCTTTTTTTCGTATCGCGTCGAACCGATCGACGCAGAGGGCTTCAGCGGAATGAGCGACCGCACGATTGTGTGCCGCGATTGCGGCGAGACGTTTTCCTTTACTTCCGGCGAGCAGGCGTACTATCAGGAGCGCGGGTTCTCGGAGCCGCAGCGCTGCCCGAGCTGCCGTGCTGCTCGTAAGGCGCAGCGTGCCGCGGATGGCTACGGCAATGGTGGCTACTCCAGCGGCGGATACTCCCGTGGGGGCGGCTACAGCAGCGGCCCGCGCGAGATGTTCCCGGCTGTTTGCTCGTCCTGCGGCGTGGAGACGGAAGTTCCCTTCCAGCCGCGGAGCGACAAGCCGGTCTACTGCCGCGACTGCTATCAGCAGCAGCGCTCGTCCAGCAACCGCTACGCGCGGTACTAGTCGAGAAGCGGCGAGATCTAACGACCTCGCCGCCCCGTCCAACCGAATCCTATCCGGATGTGAGCCGGTCGCCGTTGCGGCCGGCTTGCTCGTTT
>ERZ777003.1502-NODE-1502-length-34460-cov-56.399738_pt1 | contig 34460 bp, 25 predicted proteins | sample MGYA00374956_ERZ777003 | MGnify/ENA primary metagenome ERZ777003 (study PRJEB29302, sample SAMN06268252) | bioreactor metagenome | isolation source: Joint BioEnergy Institute, California, USA | place: USA:Joint BioEnergy Institute, California, USA | collected... | reverse complement strand
ACCGGCGGCGGGACCGGCGCCTCGGCGGCGGCCGCGAGCGGCAGCATGGCGAACAGCCGGAACTCCTCGCCGGACCGGCGGTGGTCGAGCAGGCCGCCGATCGCGCCGACCCGCTCGCGCAGCCCGCGCAGGCCGTGCCCGCGCCGCGGCTCCCCCGCATCGGCGGACGCGGCGGGCAGCGGGTTGACGACGCCGACGAGCAGGGCGTCCGCCTCCCACTCGAGGGTGACGGTGACCGGCCGCCCGGGCGCGTGCCGCGCCGCGTTGGTCAGCCCCTCCTCCACCACCCGGTAGGCGGCCGCGTCCGCCGCGGGCGGCAGCGGCCGTTCCGCGCCCGCGCGGCGCAGGGTGACCGGGACGCCCGCCGCGCGGTACTCGCCGACCAGGCCGGGGATGTCCGCGACGCCCCGCCCGGCCGGCTCCTCGTCCGCCGCGCGCAGCGCGCCGACCACCTCGTGCAGCTCGTCCACGGCGTCCCGGGCCGCGGCGGCGAGCCGCCGTACCGCGGTCGCCTGCTCCGGCGGCAGCGGCGCCACCTCCAGGGCGGCGGCCTGGATCGCGACGAGGCCGAGCCGGTGGCCGAGGGAGTCGTGCATGTCCCGGGCGATGCGCAGCCGTTCCCGCAGCCGTGCCCGCTCGGCGAGCAGCTCCCGCTCGCGGCGCAGCCGCCGGTTGCTCGCCTCCAGGGCCGCCACCAGCCGCTCGTGCTGGGCGACGTACCGGCCGACGAGCAGCGGCAGCACCACGAACACGAGGTGGACCGCGGCCAGGCTGACCGGATGCCCGCCGGGCAGCCGTACCGCGAACGCGGCGACCGTGGCGGCGGCGACGGCCACGGCCTGACGCGGGGAGCCGAGGGCGCGGCCGGCCCGGTAGGAGACCCACAGGAGCAGGACGAGGCCCACGCCGGTGAGCACGCCGAGCCCTTGCGCGGCCGCGTACGCGCCGATCGGCGCGCGCCGCTGCCACACCATGAGGGCGATCACCGCCACCGGATAGGCCGCGGCCACCCACAGGGGCGAATCGCCCCGGTTCATCACGAGCAGCAGCCCGAGCTCGGCCACCACCACGAGACCGGCGAGGAGATGTCGGCCCATGCTCAGCAGCGTACGCGGCCGGGCCCGGGCCGAACGCGCATCCGGCCGAACCGGGCGATCTCGGACCGCTCCCCCGCCGCCCAGGGCCGCGCCCCGGGCGGCCGCCGCCCCGCCGTACGGCCGGCCCGGCACGGCGCACGCCGGACGGGACGGTCGTCCACTTTCGTCGCGGCCAACGGCGACGAAAGCGGACTGCACCGGACGATCGCGGTTCCTACGCTGCTCCGCATGATCGAGGTACGTGACCTTGCGAAACGCTACGGGAGCACCGTCGCCGTCGACGGGATCTCGTTCACGGTACGGCCCGGCACGGTCACCGGCTTCCTGGGCCGGAACGGCGCCGGCAAGAGCACCACGATGCGCATGATCCTCGGGCTCACCCGGCCGACCCGGGGGACGGCGCTCGTCGGCGGCCGGCCGTACCGGGAGCTCACGGACCCGCTGCGGCGGGTCGGCGCGCTGCTCGAGGCGCGGGCGGCGCACCCGGACCGCACCGCCTACCACCACTTGCTGTGGCTGGCGCGGAGCAACCGCATCCCCAAGGCGCGGGTGCACGAGGTGCTCGGCATGACCGGGCTGGAGCACGTGGCCGGACACCGCGCCGGCGGGTTCTCGCTCGGCATGGCGCAGCGGCTCGGCCTCGCCGCGGCGCTGCTCGGCGACCCGGAGGTGCTCGTGCTCGACGAGCCGATGAACGGCCTCGACCCGGACGGCATCCGGTGGCTGCGCGGCCTGCTGCGGGACCACGCGGCGCACGGCCGCACCGTGTTCGTGTCCAGCCATCTGATGGGCGAGGTGGCGCAGACCGCCGACCGCGTCATCGTGATCGAGGGCGGGCGGCTGCTCGCCGACACCACGGTGGCCGAGCTCACCGCCACCGCCGGCTCGCTGGAGGACGCGTTCTTCCGGCTCACCGAGGGGAGGCGCGGATGAGCGTGGTCGCGGCCGCGCGGGCGGAGTGGGTCAAGATCCGCAGCCTGCGGTCGACGGCGGGGGCGCTGCTGCCGGTCGTCGTGGCCGGCGTCGGGCTCGCCTGCCTGGCGGGCAACACGATGCGCGACGCGGCGGACGATCCGGCGTTCGATCCGCTGTTCCCCGCCTTCTACGGCCTCACCCTCGCCCAGCTCGGCGTGGTGGTGTTCGCGGTGCTCACCATCGGCGGCGAGTACGGCACGGGCACGATCGCGCCCTCGCTGCTCGCGACGCCCCGGCGCGGCGTGTTCTACGCGGGCAAGGCGCTCGCCGCCACGCTCACCGCGGCGGCGGTCGCCCTGGTCACCGTGCCGGCCGCGTTCTTCGCCGCCCAGCGCGCGCTCGGCCCGGCCGGGGTGGGCGTGGGAGCGGAGGGGGTGCCGGAGGCGATGGCCGGCGCGTTCCTGTTCCTGACGCTGATGTGCCCGTTCGCGCTCGGCGTGGCCACGATGCTGCGCAGCACGGTGCGGTCGCTCGGGATCATGCTGCCGGTGTTCTTCCTCGGCTCGCAGGGGATCGCCAACGTGCCGGCGCTCAAGCCGGTGCTGCAGTACCTGCCGGACCAGGTCGCCTGGGTGATCATGCACCTGACGCCGCCGGACGATCCGCGGTTCGCCCGCGCCTACGGCGCCTGGGAGGGCGTCGGCCTGCTCGTGCTGTGGACGGCGGCCGCGCTCGCGGGCGGCTACCTGGTGCTGCGGCGGGACGACATCTGACGAGCGGAGCCTGACGCGCGAGCCCCGGGCGGCGCTACCGGGTGGCGGGCAGGGCGGCGAGCAGGTAGGCGAGCCGGGCGGCCGCCCCCTCGATGTCGTCCACCGAGCCCAGCCGGTACCCCCACGAGGTGACGAACTCGCCGTTGCCGTTGCACGTCACGTCCTCGGTGAGCCGCTCGCTGAACCGGTTGCGGACGTGCACGTAGGCGGGCGTCGCGTACTTCACCCGGACGGACAGGTCAATGTGGTTCCGCGTGGCCTGGGCGAAGCGCTCAAGGCAGGACATGATGTCCAGCGTCATGCTGACCTCCGCTAGCCGCTCCGGGGCAAAGGATTGCACGGGGCAAAGGTTTTCGGCAAGCAATTGCCCGATTTATGCGGTGGATTGTTTGGCGTACTGGTCGATGGCGCGGATGATGATCGCACGCGCGTCGTCGCCGTACGCCGCGACCTCGCGGTACTCCTCGAAGTTCTTGACGTAGAAGTCGACGTCGTCGGGGCTCTTGAGGATCAGCTCCTTGGTCCGCGTCGCCGCGACGACCATGCGCGAGTCGTAGATCCAGTACCCGTTGAGCGGCGCGGAGGGCAGCAGCGCCTCGAACGGCAGCACGCCGAACTCGACGTTCGGCAGCGAGGTGACCGCGAGCAGCCGGTCGAGCTGGCCGCGCATCACCTCGGGCGGGGCGAGCCGGTAGTGCAGCACCGCCTCCGGCATGATGAAGTGGAACGTCCGGTTGCGGTCGTAGAGCACCTCCTGGCGCTGCATGCGCACCCGGATCGCCGAGTCGATCTCGTCGGCCCCGCCGTACATGCGGCGCACCTTGGTGAAGATGTGCCGGGCGTACTCGGAGGTCTGCAGCAGGCCGATGACGATGCCCGGCTCGAAGACGCGGAACAGCCGGGTGTTGAGCTCCAGGTCGCGGAAGTTCTCCTGGCTCGCGGTGAGGCCGCCCCGGTGCCGCTGCCGCCACGAGTTGTACTGCTCGTCCATGGCGGTCATGACCGCCAGGAGCTCCTCCATGACGTCGGGGGCGGCGCCGACCGCCCGCCCCCACGCCAGCACATCGCTCTCGCTCGCGGTCTGCCGGGCGTTCTCGATGCGGGACACCTTGGAGGGCTGCCAGCCCAGCCGCGCGGCGAGCTGTTTGCCGGACAGCTGCGCGTCCTCCCGCAGCTGGCGCAACCGCGCACCCAGCTCGATGCGGGCCTGCTGAAAGCCGCTCACGCCCACCTCCCCGGAACCGCTTGGCAGCGTAATCGCCTGCCTGCGGTACTCACCATAGGGAACTCCCCAAAAGGTGATCAGCCGAGGACCTTGCGTGCGATGTCCACCAGCAGCTCCCGCGGCACCTCGACGGCGCTCTCGCCGTCGAGCACGTCCCGCAGGTCGGCGAGCGCGTCGGGGTCCACCACCTGCATGCCCTGGACGACGATCGTTCCCCGATCTGTCTCGTAGAGCGAGGGGCAGGCGCCGGCCTCGGAGGTGGAGCCCAGGAAACGCAACCGCATGACGACCCCTCTCGTCCGTTGCAATTGCGCGCAATAGTACTGGAATCATCGGAGAAAAGTGCCTGAATGTCACCAGTTGTTCTTGATCATTCTCTTAACCGCCGGTGAACACCTCGTGCACGATTCTCCGGCGTCTCCCGGGCCCCTCCCCGGTGGTTCCGGTCAGCCGTTGAGCAGGGCCATCGCCGCGTTCCGGCCCGGGATGCCGCTCACCCCGCCGCCGCGCCGCGCGCCCGCGCCGCACAGCAGGATCCGCGGCCACGCGGTCGCCACGCCCCACCGCACCGCGGCCGGGTCCGCCCCGTCGGCCGCGTCGTCCGCCTCCGCGTACGGCCAGGCGAGGTGCCGGTGGAAGATGTGCCCGCCGGGCAGGCCCGCCTCGTTCTCCAGGTCGACCGGTGTCTTCACCTCCAGGCACGGCTCGCCGTCCGGGCCGCGCAGCAGGCAGTCCTCGATGGGCTCGGCGAGCACCGAGTCGATCGAGGCGAGCGTGGCCCGCAGCGCCGCCTCGCGCGCGCCCTCCGGGTCGTCGCGGAACAGCCGGGCGGGCATGTGCAGCCCGAACAGCGTCATCGTGTGCGCGCCCCGCTCGCGCAGCTCCGGCCCGAGGATCGACGGGTCGGTGAGCGTGTGGCAGTACACCTCCGCGGGCGGCAGCTCGGGGATGCGCCCGGCGGCGGCCTGCGCGTACGCGGCGGCGAGCTGATCGCGGCCCTCGTTGATGTGGAAGGTGCCGCTGAACGCCTCGGCCGGGCTCACCTTGGGGTCCTTCAGCCGGGGCAGGCGGGCGAGCAGGATGTTGATCTTGAGCTGGGCGCCCTCCGGGGCCGGCCCGGGGTCGGCGCCGGCGAGCCGGGCGAGCACCGCGGGCGGCAGCGCGGCGAGCACGTGCCCGCCGGTGACCGTGTGCTCCCCGGCGGCGTCGCGGAAGGTCACCTCCCCGGTGGCGGGGTCGACGGCGAGCACCTCGGCCCCGGTCCGGATCTCGGCGCCGTGCCGTACCGCGGCGTCGGCGAGCGCCTGCGACACCGCGCCCATGCCGCCCACCGGGACGTTCCACAGCCCGGTGCCGTCGCCGATCACGTGGTAGAGGAAGCAGCGGTTGGCGAGCAGGTCGCGGTCCGGGTCGGCGAAGGTGCCGATGAGCGCGTCGGTGAGCACCACGCCGCGCACCAGGTCGGAGCCGAACGTCTCGGCCACGGTCTCGCCGATCGGCCGCTCGAACAGCGCCCGCCACGCGGTCTCGTCGCCGACGATGCGCCGCGCCTCCTCGCGGGTGGGCAGCGGCTCCAGCAGCGTCGGGGCGAGCCGCCGGGCCACCTCGCCGATCATGCCGTAGAACCGCCGCCAGGCGTCGTAGTCGGCCCGCCCGCCGGTCACCGCGGCGAACGACTCGGCGGTGCGCTCCTCGTCGTCGTTGTCGACGAGCAGCCCGGTCGCGCCGGAGGGCGTGTAGGAGGCGAAGCGGCGGCGGCGCAGCTCCAGCGGCAGCCCCAGCTCCCGCACGATCCGCGCGGGCAGCAGGCTCACCAGGTAGGCGTACCGCGACAGCCGCGCGTCCACGCCCGGGAACGGCCGCGCCGAGACCGCGAGGCCCCCCACGTGGTCCTGCCGCTCGAGCACGAGCACGCTGCGCCCGGCCTGGGCGAGGTACGCCGCGGCGGTGAGCCCGTTGTGGCCGCCCCCGGCCACGACCACGTCATAGCGCATGTTCTCTCCACAACAGGGACGAATCAGATAACCAGTGCGAAAATGGCCCTGTGCGCGCGATTTTCTTGGTGAGATGTCACGAGAACATCACGCCGCAATGGCGCATAGAGTGCCCATCGGTGACGTAACCATGCGGCACGCTTGATGCGGCATGATTAGCCACACATCGGACATCCATTCCCGGACCGTGGCAGGGGGACGAGCGAGGGCATGCGTGAGCGTGAGGACGGCCGGGAGGCCATCCGCCTGTCTGAGGAGGTCGCCGAGGCGCTGGCGAACGGCCGCCCGGTGGTCGCGCTGGAGTCGACGATCATCTCGCACGGCCTGCCGCGGCCGCGCAACCTCGAGGTGGCCCAGGAGCTGGAGGACCTGGTACGGCAGGGCGGCGCGGTGCCCGCGACGATCGCGGTGCTCGACGGCGTCGCCCGGGTCGGCCTGGACAAGCGGGACCTGGAGCGCGTCGCGTCCGAGCCGGGCCTGCGCAAGCTCGGGCTGCGCGACCTCGCCCCGGCCGCGGCGCTCGGGGCGAGCGGCGCCACCACGGTGTCGGCGACCGCGTTCCTCGCCGCGCGGGCCGGGGTGCGGGTCTTCGCCACCGGCGGGCTCGGCGGCGTGCACCGCGAGTGGCTGGAGACCCAGGACGAGTCGGCCGACCTCGACGCGCTGAGCCGTACCTCGATCATCGTGGTGTGCGCGGGGGTGAAGTCGATCCTCGACGTGCCCGCGACGCTGCAGCGCATGGAGACCCGGGGCATCACCGTGGTCGGCTACCGCACCGACGAGTTCCCCGGCTTCTACCTGCACTCCTCGGGCGAGCGGGTGGACTGGCGGATCGAGACCCCGGCCGAGGCCGCGCGGATCCTGCGCGAGCGGGAGCGGCTCGGCGTGCCCGGCGGCGCGGTGGTGGTGGCGAACCCGGTGCCGGAGCACGAGCAGCTCGACCCCGCCCTGCACGACCGCGTGCTCGCCGAGGCGCTCGCCGCGGCCCGCGACGCCGGCGTCACCGGCCAGGCGATCACCCCGTTCCTCCTCGACTACCTGGTGCGCGGCACCGAGGGGCGGTCCCTGGAGGCGAACCTCGCCGCGGTCCGCGGCAACGTCCGGCTCGCCGCGGAGATCGCCGCGTGCTGGAGCGGCGGGTGAGCCTGCTCGTCATCGGCGACGTGGTCACCGACGTCGTCGCGCTGCGGGTGCCCCGGCCGTGCGCCGCGGGCGGCGGGCCGGGGACCGGCACGGACACCCCCGCGGACATCGCGCTGCGCCCCGGCGGCTCCGGCGCGAACACCGCCGCGTGGGCCGCGTACCTCGGCGCCGACGTCCGGCTGCTCACCCGGGTGGGCCGCGACACCGGCGACTGGCACACCGCCGAGCTGCGCCGCGCCGGGGTGCGCCCGCACGTGCGCGTCGACCCCGAGCACCCCACCGCGGTGGTGATCGCGATGGTGGACGCCACCGGGGAACGTTCCATGCTCACCAACCGGGGCGCGAGCGGGCGGCTGTGCGCCGCCGACTGGGAGGACGGGCTGCTCGACGGGGTGCGGCACCTGCACGTGTCCGGCTACACGCTGTTCGCGCCGCCCGGGCTGGAGCTGGTACGGCTCGCGCTCGCCGCGGCGGCCCGGCGCGGCGTGACGGTGAGCGTGGACCCGGCCTCGGCCCACTTCCTCCGCGACTTCGGGCCGGAGCGGTTCCTCGCCGAGACCGCCGGGGTGGACGTGGTGATCCCCAACCTCGACGAGGCGCTGCTGCTCGGCGGGCTCGGGCCGGACGGGAATCCGGAATCGGCCGCCGCGCGGCTGAGCGGGCGGTACCGTACTGCGGTGGTGAAGCTGGGGGCGCGGGGCGCGCTGCTCGCCGAGGGCGGGCGGGCGGTGGCCCACGTGCCCGCCGTACCGACGGAGGTGGTCGACTCGACCGGCGCCGGTGACGCGTTCGCGGCGGGCTTCCTCACCGCCCTGCTCGCCGGGAGCGGCACGGTGGAGGCGGTCGCGTCCGGGTGCCGGGCGGGCGCGCAGGCCGTACGGCAGGTGGGCGGACGCCCTGGTGTCCGGGATCGGAGCGGAAATGGAACCGCCAGTGGAACGCAGTAATTTCTCCCACTTGACACACCTAAGTCCGTTCCGGCGTAAGCTGCACCATTAGCACGCACCACGAGCACCACGAATAACTCCACGTTTCATCGTGGAAACCGGGGAGGTTGCGGTCAGCCGATGGATGCCCAGTCATCGACCTGTTTAAGTGATCTGGTTCCGGCGCTGCGCTGGACCCGGCCGCAGCAGGTCGCCGAGGTGCTGGCCGATCCCCGGCTGCCGGGGGGCTGGTGGGGCTCCGTCGCGATCGGCCGCGCGCTCTCCGTCACCGGCGCGGACTGGATCTGCGACCGGCTCGCCCGGCTCGCCGTCGCCCTGTGGGGCCACATGCCGATCGTCGAGCTGCTTCCGGCGCTGCAGACGCACAGCCCGGACCCGAACCTGCCCGACTGGCCCGAGCCGGCCCGCAGCGCGGCCGGGGGCTTCGGCGGCTGGTCCCGGCTGCGCCGGCTCACTCCCGCCGACCTGCAGGCGCCGAGCGGACCGGCGGCGCCCGAGGTCGTGATGGCGGCGGCGTTCCGCGAGTTCTTCAAGCGGCTGCCCGTGGAGGGCGGCGGGACCGCGACGCTCGCGCCGCCCGCGCCCGCCGCGCAGCCGAGCGCCCCGCCGGTGCCCGCGCTCGCCGCCCCGGTCCCCGCCGACACGCTGCCGGAGACCCAGCCCGCCAAGGCGCCCGAGGAGCCGCCGGTGATCACGCCGGACCCGGCGAAGATCACCTCCGAGTACCCCATGGTCGCGCTCGTCGAGACGCTGCTGCGGGACTGGTCGCCGCTGGAGAAGGCGATCGCGGCCGAGCGCCTGTTCGCCGCCGAGCCGATCAGCCTGCGCGCGCTCGCCTACCGGCTGGGCGTGGACCGCGAGGTGCTCTCCCACGCGCAGCGCAGCGCCGAGGAGCGGGTGCTCATGTGGATGCGCTCCCCCGACTCGGCCCCGCTCACCGGCCACCTGTTCGGCCTGTCCGAGTGGCTCGGCGCGGCGGCCACCCAGGAGCAGCTCATCAGCATGGACCCCTCGCACCCGGTGCTCGTGCCCTCGCTCAACACGCCGCTGTGGCGGGTGCTCGTCGCGCTCATGCCGGACCGCCGGCTGCAGGACGGCTGGCTCGTCGTGGGCGACCTCGGCAGCCTGCAGGAGAAGACCCGGCAGCTCCTCGCCGCCCACCCGGACGAGACCGACGTGGTCGAGCTGCTCGGCAAGATCGGCATCCGCTCGCACTCGGCGAAGGCGTGGCTGGAGGCGCTGCCCAAGGAGCCCGGCACGCGGCCCGGGGCGGGCGCGCACGAGGCGAAGCACTCCACCACCTCCACCGGCAGCCTGCCCGCGCTGCCGCGCCGTACCCCGGGGGCGAACGGCCGCGCCGCCCGCGGTGGCCAGCCGGTGCCGCAGGTCGGCAACCAGGTCGACCCGCAGACCGCGCTCGCCGCGCTGCAGGCGCTCTCCGGCCAGCCGTACCCGCGGGGGCCGCACACGCCGCCGCCCCCGCCGCCGGTGCCGAGCCCGGCCTCGGACCCGCGCCGCTGGCAGCGCATCGAGATCACCGCCGAGCACCTGCGCGGCGCCCCGGTGCCGGTGCCGGAGGCGTACGCCGCCCAGCTCGGCATGCGCCCGGGCACGCTGCTGTCGGTGACCGGCCCCGGCGACAACGCGGTCGTGCTCGTCTGGCGGGACCAGCCGGTGTTCGACTCGCTCCAGCCGGTGCTCATGCGCATCGGCGCGCGGCCCGGCGACGCGGTCTACATCACGATCAACGGCTACCGCCTCGACGCCCAGCTCGCCTCCGCGGTCGGCGGCTGACCCGGTACGGCCGGGCCCGCCCGGCCGGCCGTACGGCTAGCAGAGCGCGGGCAGGCCGAGCTCGCGGGCGATGAGCATGCGCTGGACCTCGCTCGTGCCCTCGCCGATCTCGAGGATCTTGGCGTCGCGGTAGAACCGGCCGACCGGGTACTCGTTCATGAAGCCGTAGCCGCCGAAGATCTGGGTGGCGTCGCGGGCGTTGTCCATCGCGGCGTTGGACGCGACGAGCTTCGCCATCGCGGCCTCCTTCTTGAACGGCTCGCCGGCGAGCATCTTCGCGGCCGCGTGGTAGTAGGCGAGGCGCGCGGTGTGCGCCCGGGCCGCCATGTCGGCGATCTTGAACTGGATCGCCTGGTACTCGCCGATGGCGTGGCCGAACGCGCGGCGCTGCTTGGCGTAGGCGAGGGACTCGTCCACGCAGCCCTGGGCGAGGCCGACCGCGACCGCGGCGATCGCGATCCGGCCCTCGTCGAGGATCTGCAGGAACTGCGCGTAGCCGCGGCCGCGCTCGCCGAGCAGGTTCGCCGCGGGCACCCGGCAGTCGGTGAACGACAGCTCCCGGGTGTCGGAGGCGTTCCAGCCGACCTTGGAGTACTTGCGGGACACGGTGAGGCCGGGGGTGCCGCTCGGCACGAGGATCGTGCTGATCTCCGGCCGCGGGCCGTCCGGGCCCGGCCGGGTGCCGGTGATCGCGGCGACGGCGATCACCCCGGTGATCGCGGTGCCGGAGTTGGTGATGAACGCCTTGGTGCCGTTGATCACCCACTCGTCGCCGTCGAGCACGGCCGTGGTGCGCATGCCGCCGGGCACGTCGGAGCCGCCGCCCGCCTCGGTGAGGCCGAACGCGCCGAGCATCTCGCCGCTGGTGAGCTTCGGCAGCCAGGTCGCCTTCTGCTCGGGCGTGCCGAACCGGTAGATCGGCATCGCGCCGAGGCTCACCGCCGCCTCGAGGGTGATCGCCACCGAGTTGTCGACCCGGGCCAGCTCCTCCAGCGCGAGGCAGAGGGCGAAGTAGTCGCCGCCCATGCCGCCGTACTCCTCGGGGAACGGCAGGCCGAACAGGCCCAGCTCCCCCATCTTGCGGACGATCTCGTAGGGGAACTCGCAGCGCTCGTAGTAGTCGCCGATCACCGGGGCGACCTCGCGGCGGGCGAACTCCTCGACGGTACGGCGCAGCGTCTCGTGTTCCTCGCTGAGCATGTGCATGGGCAGGTGGTGCGTGGTGGCCGTGGTCATCGCAGGCTCCCCTCCTGTTCGTTGAGCCACCTCGCCAGCGCCTGGACGACCCGGGACGGGCTGGGGCGGCCGAGCCGCTCCGCGAGCCAGACGCTCGTCGCCACCAGGGACTCCAGGGACACGCCGGTCTCGATGCCGAGGCCGTGCAGCATCCACACCAGGTCCTCGGTGGCGAGGTTGCCGGTGGCGCTTTTCGCGTACGGGCAGCCGCCGATGCCGCCCGCCGAGGCGTCCACCGTGCGCACCCCGGCGCGCAGCGCGGCGAGCGTGTTCGCCAGCGCCTGGCCGTAGGTGTCGTGGAAGTGCACCGCGAGCCGCTCGGGGCCGATCCCGGCCGCGCCGAACGCCGCGATCAGCGCGGTCACGTGCCCGGGGGTGCCGACGCCGATCGTGTCGCCGAGGGACAGCTCGTCGCAGCCGAGCTCGAGCAGCCGGGCGCCGACCTCCACCACCCGGCCGATCGGCACCTGGCCCTCCCACGGGTCGCCGAAGCACATCGACAGGTAGCCGCGCACCCGCAGCCCGGCCTCCCGGGCCCGGGCCACGACCGGCGCGAACATCTCCAGCGACCCGGCGATGTCGCGGTTGAGGTTGCGCCGGGCGAACGTCTCGGTGGCGCTCCCGAAGATCGCGATCTCGGTGACGCCGCGTTGCAGCGCGCGGTCCAGGCCGCGCTCGTTCGGCACGAGCACCGGCAGCCGCACGCCGGGCATGGGGCCGAGCCGGTCGAGCAGCTCGTCGGCGTCGGCGAGCTGCGGCACCCACTTCGGGTGGACGAAGCTCGTCGCCTCGATCACGGTGAGCCCGGCGGCGGCGAGCCGCCGGATGAACTCGGCCTTCACCTCGACCGGGATCACCGTGGACTCGTTCTGCAGGCCGTCCCGCGGGCCGACCTCGTAGATCCGCACCGAATCCGGCAGCCCGTCCAGCGGCACCCGGTACGGCAGGCCGTTCCCGATCGCCCTCTCCCGCCGCGTCATGACCGTTCCTCCTCCGGCTCGACGACCGCGAGCAGCGCGTCGAGCTCCACGGGGCGTCCCGCGCGGGCGGGCAGCTCGGTGACCACGCCGTCGATCGGGGCGGTGACCACGTGCTCCATCTTCATCGCCTCGACGATCACCAGGGGCTGGCCGCGGGTCACCCGCTCCCCCTCGGCCACCTTCACCAGCAGCACGGTTCCGGGCATCGGGCTGCGCACCGCGCCGCCGCCGGCCCGGCCCGCGGCCCGCTCGCGCCGCTCGCCGGCGAGCTCGAACCGCCAGGCCGCGCCGCCGGCACCGATCCAGATGACGTCGCCGTCCCGGGCGTAGGCGTACCGGCGGGCGACCCCGCCGAGCTCGGCCGTGACCTCGTCGCCGTCTCGGCCGAGCAGCCGCGCCGGTACGGCGGCGCCGTCGCCGACGGCCACCTCGGCCGCGCCCGCCAGGCCGCGCACCCGGACCTCGACGGCCGTGTCGCCGTCGCGCAGCCGGTAGCGGGTCCACGCCCGCTCGCCGATCCGCCACCCGTCCGGGATGTCCCACGGGTCGGTGCCGACCGGGCGGTCGTGCAGCAGCAGCGCCGCGGCGGCGAGGGCGTCGTCGCGCGGGCCCGGAGCAGGGGTGTGCCGCTCGGCGAGCCCGGTGTCGAGCGCGCCGGAGACCACGGCCGGGTCGGCGAGCAGCGAGCGCAGGTACGCGACGTTCGTCGGCACGCCGAGCACGGTCGTGGCGGCGAGGGCGGCATCCAGCCGCCGCAGCGCCTCGGCGCGGTCCGGGCCGTGCGCGATCACCTTGGCGAGCATGGGGTCGAAGCCGGTGCCGACCACGGTGCCGGGCAGCAGGCCCGAGTCGACCCGCACGCCCTCCCCCTCGGGTTCGCGGAGCACGAGCACGGTGCCGCCGGTGGGCAGGAAGCCGCGCGCCGGGTCCTCGGCGTAGACGCGGGCCTCGATCGCGTGCCCGGCGAGCCGTACCTCGTCCTGGGTGAGCCACAGCGGCTCGCCCGCGGCGACGCGGAGCTGCGCCTCCACCAGGTCGATGCCGGTGACCGCCTCGGTGACCGGGTGCTCCACCTGGAGGCGGGTGTTCATCTCCAGGAAGAAGAACTCCACGCGGCCGCCGGTCCGGTACGCGATGAACTCGACCGTGCCCGCGCCAACGTAGCCCGCGGCCCGGGCGGCCTCGACCGCGGCGGCGCCCATGCGGGCCCGGGTCTCGGGGTCGAGCAGCGGCGACGGCGCCTCCTCGACGATCTTCTGGTGCCGCCGCTGCAGGCTGCACTCGCGCTCGCCCAGGTGCACCACGGATCCGTACGCGTCGGCGAGCACCTGGATCTCGATGTGCCGGGGCCGGTCCACGTACCGCTCGACGAGCAGGGTGCCGTCGCCGAACGCGGCCCGCGCGGTACGGCGGGCCGACTCAAGCGCCGCGGGCAGCTCCTCGGCCGAGCGCACCAGCAGCATGCCCTTGCCGCCGCCGCCCGCGGACGGCTTGACCAGCACCGGGAAGCCGATGCGCCGGGCGGCCTCCGCCAGGTCGTCGTCCGGCTCGGCCCCGCCGGGCAGCACCGGCACCCCGGCGGCGGCGACCGTCGCCTTGGCGCGGATCTTGTCGCCCATCGCCTCGATCGCCTCCGGCGGCGGGCCGACGAAGACGAGCCCGGCCCGCGCGCACCGCCGGGCGAACGCGGCGTTCTCGGCGAGGAAGCCGTAGCCGGGGTGGATCGCCTCGGCCCCGGTGCGCAGCGCGGCGTCGACGATCGCGTCGGCGTCGAGGTAGCCGCCGCGCGGCAGCCGTACCGCGGCGTCGGCGTCCCGCACGTGCCGGGGCGGCGCGCCGCCCGCGACCTCGTCCTCGGTGTAGACGGCGACCGAGCGGACGCCGAGCCGGCGCAGCGTGCGGATGATCCGGACGGCGATCTCCCCCCGGTTGGCGACGAGCACGGTTGCGAACATCGCTCCCCTCACATCCGGAACACGCCGTAGCCGACGGGCTCGAGCGGGGCGCCCGCCGCGGCCGACAGGGCGAGGCCGAGCACCGTGCGGGTGTCCGCCGGGTCGATCACGCCGTCGTCCCACAGCCGGGCGGTGGAGTAGTACGGGTTGCCCTGCCGCTCGTACTGCTCGCGGATGGGCCGTTTGAACTCCTCTTCCTCCTCGGCGGTCCAGGCGTCGCCGAGCTGGTCGCGGCGCACGGTGGCGAGCACGTTCGCCGCCTGCTCCCCGCCCATCACCGAGATCCGGGCGTTCGGCCACATCCACAGGAAGCGCGGCGAGTAGGCCCGCCCGGCCATCGCGTAGTTGCCCGCGCCGAACGAGCCGCCGATGATCACGGTGAACTTCGGCACCCGGGCGCAGGCGACCGCGGTGACCATCTTCGCGCCGTGCTTGGCGATGCCGCCGTGCTCGTACGCCTTGCCCACCATGAAGCCGCTGATGTTCTGCAGGAACACCAGCGGGATCACCCGCCGGTCGCACAGCTCGATGAAGTGGGCGCCCTTGAGCGCGGACTCGCTGAACAGGATGCCGTTGTTCGCGACGATCCCCACCGGGTGGCCGTGGATGCGGGCGAAGGCGGTCACCAGGGTCGGGCCGTACTCGGCCTTGAACTCGGTCATCCGGCCGCCGTCGACGATGCGCCTGATCACCTCGCGGACGTCGTACGGCGTGCGCGGGTCGGGCGGCACGATGCCGTACAGCTCGCGCGGGTCGTACGGCGGGTCCTCGGGCGCCTCGACCCGCCACGGCGGGGGCGGCGGCGGGGGCAGGGTGGCGACGATGGCGCGCACGATGCGCAGCGCGTGCGCGTCGTCCTCGGCGAGGTGGTCGGTGACGCCGGAGATCCGGGAGTGCACCTCGCCGCCGCCGAGCTCCTCGGCGCTCACCACCTCGCCGGTGGCGGCCTTCACCAGCGGCGGGCCGCCGAGGAAGATCGTGCCCTGGCCGCGGACGATCACCGCCTCGTCGCTCATCGCGGGCACGTAGGCACCGCCCGCGGTGCACGAGCCGAGCACCGCGGCGATCTGCGGGATGCCACGGGCGGACATGGTGGCCTGGTTGTAGAAGATGCGGCCGAAGTGCTCCCGGTCCGGGAACACCTCGTCCTGCATCGGGAGGAACGCGCCGCCGGAGTCGACGAGGTAGATGCACGGCAGGTGGTTCTGCAGCGCCACCTCCTGGGCGCGCAGGTGCTTCTTCACCGTCATCGGGTAGTAGGTGCCGCCCTTCACCGTGGCGTCGTTCGCCACGATCACGCAGAGCCGACCGCACACCCGGCCGATCCCGGTGATGATGCCCGCCGCCGGGGCCTCGTCGCCGTACATGCCGTAGGCGGCGAGCGGCGACAGCTCGAGGAACCGGGACCCGGGGTCGAGCAGGGCGTCCACCCGGTCGCGGGGCAGCATCTTGCCCCGCGCCACATGCCGCTGCCGGGCCCGCTCGGGGCCGCCGCGCGCCGCGGCGGCGAGCCGCTCGCGCAGCTCGGCGACGAGCCGCTCGTTGGTCTCCGCGTTCCGCTTGAACGCCTCGGCGTCCACCACGCCGTCCGGCACCGCCACGGTGTCAGCCACCGTGTCCGGCGCCGTGACCGCGTCCGTGATCTTCGCCGCGTACGATTCGGGGTCCACTCCCATCCGGCACCCCCTCTCGCCTGATGTTAATCAACACTAACTTAGGATGTCGAGCATGACCGCTGCCACCCCCACCACCCGGACCCGCGGCTCGCGCCGCGCCGAGATCCTGCGGGCCGCCGCGGAGCTGTTCGCGGCGCGCGGCTTCCACGGGGTGTCGATCGAGGACATCGGCGCGGCCGTCGGGGTGTCGGGGCCGGCGCTGTACCGGCACTTCCCCGGCAAGGAGGCGATCCTCGCCGAGATGCTGCTCGACGTCAGCGAGCGGCTGCGCGCCGCCGGGGCGGAGGTGGTGACCGCCGCGAGCAGCGCCGAGGAGGCCCTGGAGGGGCTGCTCGAGGTGCAGATCTCGTTCGCGCTCGACCAGCCCGCGCTGATCCGGGTGCACGACCAGGAGCTCGGCAACGTGCCCGAGCCGGAGCGCCGCCGGATCCGGCGGCTGCAGCGGCTGTACGCCGAGGAGTGGGTGACCGTGCTCGCCGAGCTGCACCCGCACTGCCCGCCGCCGCGGCTGCGCGCCGCGGCGCACGCGGTGTTCGGCCTGCTCAACTCCACCCCGCACAGCGCCGGGGAGCTCGACCGGGCGGCCATGGCCGAGCTGCTGCGCCGGATGGCCAGGGCCGCGTTCGCCGCGCTCGCGGAAAGTTAACGTTTACTAACTTCCCTGCGATACCTTGTTTGTCCCAACTATCTAGATATATCGTCTAAGTATCTCGATAGTTGGAGGAGTCTGCCATGCCCCATCGGAGACGCCCGGGCCCGCCCGGCCCGCCGCGCGGCCCCGAGACCGACCTGGTCGCCGACCTGTTCCTCGGCGTCCCGGGCGCCCCGCCCCATCCGCCGCCCCGTTCGCCGCACGAGCCGCCCCCGCATCCGCCCCCGCCACCGGATCCGTCGCTGCCGCCCCTGCCGCCGATGCCGCCCCAGCCGCCGGGGCCGTGCCCGCCCATCGCGCCGCGGGTACGGCGGGGCGACGTGCGCGCCGCGGTGCTCTCCCTGCTCGCCGAGGGCCCCCGGAACGGCTACCAGATCATCCAGGAGATCGACGCGCGCAGCTGCGGCATCTGGCGGCCGAGCCCCGGCTCGGTCTACCCGGCCCTGCAGCAGCTCGAGGACGAGGGGCTGGTGAATTCGGAGGAGTCGGCGGGCAGCCGGGTCTACCGGCTCACCGGCGCGGGCCGCGCCCACGTGGCCGAGCGCGCCGCGCAGCCGCCCCCGTGGGCGCAGGTGGCGGGCACCCTGCCGGAGGAGCTGGCCGAGCTGCGCATGCTCTGGGCGCAGCTCCACGAGGCGTTCGGGCAACTGGTGCAGGTCGCGAACTCCCGGCAGGCGGCGGCGGCACGACGGTTGCTTCGCGACACCAGGCGGGCGATCTTCCGGATCCTCGCCGAGGACGATCTGGAGGCGACGGATGACAACTGATCGCAAAATTCCCGCGGTGTCGGTCCACGAGCTGCGCAAGCGCTTCGGGGACTTCGAGGCGGTGAAGGGGGTGAGCTTCGAGGTCGCGCCCGGCGAGGTGTTCGGCTTCCTCGGGCCGAACGGCGCGGGCAAGACCACCACGATCAGCATGCTGTGCACCCTCGCCACCCCCACCTCCGGCACCGCCCGGGTCGCCGGGTACGACATCGTCACCGAGCGCGACGCGGTGCGGCGCCACATCGGCCTGGTGTTCCAGGACCCGACCCTCGACAGCTACCTCACCGCCGAGCAGAACCTGCGCTTCCACGCCGAGCTGTACGGCGTGCCGAAGAGCGTGCTCGACGACCGCATCCGCCAGGTGCTGGAGATGGTGGGGCTGTGGGAGCGCAAGGACGCCAAGGTGGAGACCTACTCCGGCGGCATGCGCCGCCGCCTGGAGATCGCCCGCGGCCTGCTCCACTCGCCCCGGGTGCTCTTCCTCGACGAGCCCACGGTCGGCCTCGACCCGCAGACCCGTGCCGCCATCTGGGGCTACATCAACAAGCTGCGGCACCTCGAGGACATCACGATCTTCATGACCACGCACTACATGGACGAGGCCGAGTACTGCGACCGGATCGCGATCATGGATCACGGCCGGATCGTGGTGATCGACTCCCCCGAGGCGCTCAAGGCGAGCGTCGGCCACGACCGGGTGCAGATCCACACCGGTGACGACGAGGCCGCGATCGCCGCGCTCAAGGAGCGGTTCGGCATCGACGCCGCGGTGCACGACGGCGCGGTAACCTTCGCGGTGCCGTCCGGCGAGGAGTTCGTGCCCCGGCTGTTCGCCGAGCTCGGCATGCCGATCCGCTCGGTGAGCGTCTCCCGGCCGTCCCTCGACGACGTGTTCATGAACTACACCGGCACCACGATCCGCGACGCCGAGGCCGGTCGCGCGTCGGCCTGGCGCATGATGGCCCGCCGCTAGCGGAGGGCACGGACGAAGACACCGACTCCCAGGAAAGACGGCATATGGCAACCGAAGTCGTGTCGGTCCGCGTGCCGCTGCGCGGCACCGGCCACAACCTGCGCGCGATCAAGGTCGTGCTGCACCGCGAGATGCTGCGGTTCCTCAACGACCGCACGCGCATGGCGTCGATGCTGATCCAGCCGGTGCTGTGGCTGTTCATCATGGGTACCGGCCTCGGCACCCTGGTGCAGGGGTCGATCCCCGGCGTCGACTTCCGCACCTTCATGTACCCCGGCATGATCTCGATGACCGTGATCATGACGGCGATGTTCTCGGCCGGGTCGATCGTGTGGGACCGGGAGTTCGGCTTCCTGCGCGAGATGCTCGTCGCCCCGGTCGGCCGCGGCGCGATCGTCATCGGCAAGTGCCTGGGCGGCGCGGTCGTCGCCACCGGCCAGGGCGTGATCATCCTCGCGCTCGCCGGCCTGGTCGGCGTGCCGTACGATCCGGTGCTGATGCTGACGCTGCTCGGCGAGATGTTCCTGGCGGCGTTCACCATCACCGCGTTCGGCACCACCTTCGCCGCGCGCATGAAGAACATGCAGTCGTTCTTCGGCATGATGCAGATGGCGATCATGCCGATGATGTTCCTCTCGGGGGCGATGTTCCCGCTCGCCGGCCTGCCCTCGTGGCTGCACGTGCTCACCACGATCAACCCGCTGACGTACGCGGTGGACCCGATGCGGCAGGCGGTCTTCGGCCACCTCGACGTCACCCCCGAGGTGAACGCGATGCTCAACCCGGGCGTGCAGTGGTTCGGCTGGCAGGTGCCCGTCGCGCTGGAGCTCGGCATGGTCGCGCTGGTCGGCGCCGCGTTCCTCGGCGTCGCCATCGCCCAGTTCCGGCGCACCGACTGACACCGGCCGGAGACGGCGGAAGGCGGCCCGGGGCACCCGGCCCCGGGCCGCCTCACGCTGTGCCGTCACCATCCCGCCGGTACGGCGGCGCCGTCCGGGCCGCGGCCCGCGCGCGGCGGCACCGCCGTACGGCGCGGCGCGTCAGCGGCGCACGACCCGCACGTGGTCGGGACGCGCCACCGCCTCCTCGGTCCTGGCGTCGCCCGCGAAGACGACCCGCCACCAGCCGGAGCGGAAGGCCCGCTCACGCAGCGCGAACCCGCCGTCGCGGCCGGTCCGGGCCTCCTTCACGAACTCCCACCTCCGCTTGCCGTCGGCCTTGAAGAAGAGCCGCACCTTCTGCCGGTCGAACGGCACCCAGCGGCTGCCGTCGAGCACCTGCAGCCTGCCGCGGAAGTTGAGGAACCGGCCGAACCGCACCGGCTCGGGGGACGCGTCGAACCCGACGATGCGGGTGCCGGCCTTGCTCTCGGCGGCCACCCGGACGACCCGGCTCTCGCTGCCCTTCAGGCCGCGCCCGCCGGTGAAGACGGCGCGCCACCAGCCGGGCGCCGTGGCGGTGATCCGCTCCCGGAACCGGCCGAAGCGGTCGGTGCGGTCGGAGCCGACCCGCACCCACCGGCCGGAGCCCTTCTCCTGGAAGAAGATGTCGACCCGGCGGCCGCCCACGCCGTCCCAGCCGCGCCCGTCGGCGGCCTGGAGCCGGCCGGTGACCGTGACCTTCTCGCCCGCCGCCACGCTGCGCGGCGCGACGTCGAAGTCGCTGATCCGGGTGGCGAGCTCGCGCGGCTTGACCGTCACGCGGTCGGCCTCGCTCTTGGCCGGGTGGGTGGTCCTGGAGCCGTCGTACTCGGCCCGGTACCAGCCGGACCGGGTGGCCCGGACGAACTCGCCGAAGGTGCCGTCACGGCGGGTGCGGGTGGTGTCGACCCGCTCCCAGGACCGGCCGCCGAGCGGCCGGAAGGCGATGTGCACGCGCTCGCCGGCGAGCGCCTGCCGGCCGCCGCCCGCGGTCTCGACCTGCAGCCTGCCGTCGAGCCGGATCCGGTCGCCCTTGCGCACCAGGCGCGGGCGGGCGTCGAAGCTCGCGAAGGCGGTCTTCCAGACCTGCCGGACCTCGAAGGTCTTGTTGCCGGAGGCGTCGCCGCCGCTGTTCTTGGCGTACACGCGCAGGTTCCAGATGCCCGGCTTCGCGCTCCGGTCGAAGCTGTGGGTCGCGGTCCACTGCGCCTTGCCGAACCCGAGGTTCCGCTTGGTCAGTGTGATCTTGGTCTCCACGCTCGGCGCCGGGGGCTTGAGGTAGGCCTCGGCCTCCGCGGCGTCGTTGCCGGTCACGAAGCTGAACGTGACCGTCACCTGCTTCTCGCTCGGAACCACGACCGGGTTCGGCCGCACCACCACCTGGGTGATGCTCGGGGCCTTGGGGGCCCCTACCGTCGCGGCGGCCGCCGGTACGGTCACCAGGGTCACCGACCCCACCGCCACCGTGGCCACGACGGTACTGATGCGCCGCAACATTCGGGTAGCCATCCTTCCCCGTCTCTGTTGGACGCGGCGTTGAGGGTGCCACGTCTGGTCTTCAGCCAGTAGACGTTCATTTCTGACTCTCGGTTGTGCAATTTGACAATTTGTCATGAAAAACAGTTGAATTGGAGCGGTCCATAATCGATTGAGGACACGACGCGGGGTGAAGGGACATAATCGGGCTGTGGCCCGCGACATCGTTGAGACGAACTTCACCGAGACCGTCGCGGCGCTGCGCCCCGGCGCCCCGCGCGATCCGGCCCTGCCGGTGCGCGAGGGAAGCGCGCTCACCGGGGCCCGCTGCCTGGAACTGTTCGGCTTCCAGCTCGGCAGCCGCCTGCTCGACATCGCGGCCCGGGTGCTGAAGGAACGGGGCCAGGCGTTCTACACGATCGGCTCGGCGGGCCACGAGAGCAACGCAGCCGTGGCCGCCGCGCTGCGTCCCACCGACCCCGCGCTGCTCCACTACCGGTCGGGCGCGTTCTACCTGACCCGGTCCGCCCAGGCGGGGCGGCCGCCGGAGGCGGGCCTGCGCGACGTGCTGCTCGGGATCACCGCATCGGCCGAGGAGCCGATCGCGGGCGGGCGGCACAAGGTCTTCGGGCATCCGGACCTCGCGGTCGTCCCGATGACCTCCACGATCGCCAGCCACCTGCCCCGGGCGACCGGGGTCGCGTTCGCCATCGAGCGCGCCCGCAAGCTCGGCCTGCCCTCGCCGTGGCCGGCCGACGCGATCGTGGTGTGCAGCTTCGGCGACGCCTCGGCGAACCACGCCAGCGCGCTCACCGGCGTCAACTCCGCGGCGTACGCGGCCTACCAGGGGCTGCCCGCGCCGGTGCTGTTCGTCTGCGAGGACAACGGCATCGGGATCAGCGTGCGCACCCCGTCCGGCTGGATCGAGGCGGCCCGCCACCCGCAGATCGCGTACTTCACCGCCGACGGCCACGACCTCGCCGAGACGTACGACGTGGCCCGGGAGGCCGTCGAGCTGGTGCGCACCCGCCGCCGCCCGGCGCTGCTCCACCTGCGCACGGTGCGGCTCATGGGGCACGCCGGGTCGGACGTGGAGAGCGCGTACCGGTCGCCGCGCGAGATCGCGGCCGGGCTCGCCCGCGACCCGCTCATCGGCACCGCACGCCTGCTCGTCGAGGCCGGGCTGCTCACCCCCGAGGAGGTGCTCGCCCGGTACGAGGCGCTGCGCGCGACGGTGCTCGAGCTCGCCGACGAGGCCGCCGGGCGGCCCAAGCTCACCAGCGCGGCCCAGGTGATGGCGCCGCTCGCGCCGCGCCGCCCGGACGCGGTCGCCGCCGAGGTGGCCCGCGCCGCCGCCCCCGAGGAGCGGCGCCGGAAGGTCTTCGCCCGCCTCCCCGAGGAGGAGGGCCCGCTCACCCTCGCCCAGTCGATCAACCGCACGCTCGCCGACGCGATGGCCGCCGACCCGTCGATCATGGTGTTCGGCGAGGACGTGGCCCGCAAGGGCGGCGTGTACGGCGTGACCCGCGGGCTGCTGCGCCGGTTCGGCGCGGGCCGGGTGTTCGACACCCTCCTCGACGAGCAGGCGATCCTCGGGCTCGGGCTCGGCGCCGGGCTGTCCGGGATGCTGCCGGTTCCGGAGATCCAGTACCTCGCCTACATCCACAACGCGCTCGACCAGATCCGCGGCGAGGCGTCCACGCTGCGGTTCTTCTCCCAGGGCGCGTACCGCAACCCGATGGTGGTGCGGGTGCCCGGCTACGCCTACCAGAAGGGGTTCGGCGGGCACTTCCACAACGACGACTCGGTCGCCGCGCTGCGCGACATCCCCGGCGTGGTGGTCGCCTCCCCGGCCCGGCCCGACGACGCCGCCGCGATGCTGCGCACCTGCCTCGCCGCCGCGCGCGTCGACGGCGAGGTGTGCGTCTTCCTCGAGCCGATCGCGCTCTACCACACCCGCGACCTGTTCGAGGACGGCGACAACGGCTGGCTGGCGCCGTACCAGCCGCCGAGCCGCTGGGCGGAGACGCACGTGCCGATCGGCCGGGCCCGCACCTACGGCGACGGCCGCGAGCTGACCATCGTGACGTTCGGCAACGGGCTGCGGATGAGCCTGCGCGTCGCGGTGCGGCTCACCGCCGAGGGGTACGGCTGCCGCGTGCTCGACCTGCGCTGGCTCTCCCCGCTGCCGGTGGCCGACCTGGTGCACGCCGCCGAGCTCACCGGCCGGGTGCTCATCGCCGACGAGACCCGGCGCAGCGGCGGGGTGTCGGAGAGCGTGGCGATGGCGCTGATCGACGCCGGGTTCACCGGCCGCATCGCCCGGGTGACCTCCAGCGACAGCTTCATCCCGCTGGGCGCGGCCGCCGACCTCGTGCTGCTGTCCGAGGCCGAGATCGAGGAGGCCGCGCGCAAGCTCCTCGGCTGATCCCCGCCCCCGATCCGAAGCAGAGGTGACCTGCCGCAGATGCTCGACGCCCTGTGGAAAGAGCTGGCCACGCCGCAAGCGCCGCCCCCGGACCCGGTGATCGTGGCCTGCGGGCTCGTGGTGCTCGCCGTGGTGCTCCACCCGACCTCCTGGCAGATCACCCGCGGCCTGATCACGATCGCGCACGAGGGCGGGCACGCGCTCGCCGCGCTGCTCAGCCGGCGCAAGCTCGCGGGCATCCGGCTGCACTCGGACACCAGCGGCGTGACGCTCACCAAGGGCAAGCCCACCGGGCTCGGCATGATCGCCACCGCCGCGGCGGGGTACGTCGCCCCGTCGCTGCTCGGCCTCGGCGGCGCGGTGCTCGCCTCCGCGGGCTACGTCCGGGTGCTGCTGTGGGGCGCGCTCGTGCTGCTCGCGGGCATGCTGCTGCTGATCAGGAACGTGTTCGGCGCGGTCTCCCTGCTCGTGGTGGGCGGCGTGCTGTTCGCGCTGTCCTGGTTCACCCCTGACGAGGTGCAGGGCGTGGTGGCCTACCTCGGCGTGTGGTTCCTCCTCGTCGGCGGGGTACGGCCGATCTTCGAGCTGCAGGGCAAACGCCGCCGCGGCACGGCGGGCAACTCCGACGCCGACCAGCTCGCCCGGCTCACCCGCATCCCGGGCACGGTGTGGGTCGGCTTCTTCCTCGTCGTCGCGGCCGCCTCGCTGGTCTACGGCGGCTACCTCCTGCTCCCGGCCGATCTTCTCCCCCGCGGCCTGGTCTCGGCGCTCGTCCCCTGACCGGGGCCGTGCCGTACGGCGGGGCGGCTCAGGCCGCGGCGATCACCCGCAGCGTGGAGCCGGTGCGGCCCTTGTCGACCTGGAGCCGGGCCTTGATCCGGGTGCGCAGCTCGGCGACGTGGCTGACGATGCCGACGGTGCGGCCGCCGGAGCGCAGCTCGTCGAGGATGTCGAGCACGCCGTCGAGGGTGTCCTCGTCGAGCGTGCCGAAGCCCTCGTCGACGAAGAGCGTGCCGATCTCGACGCCGCCCGCCTCGGCGGCGACCACGTCGGCGAGGCCGAGGGCGAGCGCGAGCGCGCAGATGAAGCTCTCCCCGCCGGACAGGGTGGCGGGGTCGCGGTCGACGCCGGTCCAGCCGTCGAGCACGCGCAGGCCGAGCCCGCCGCCGGTCCTGCGGCGGTCGCCCGCGGCGCGCCGCAGGTCGTGCAGGAGCAGGTAGCGGCCCGCGGACATGTGCTCCAGGCGCTCGTTGGCGGCGTCCACCACCTGGCGCAGCCGCTCGCCGAGCACGTACGACGACAGCCGGATGTGGTGCGGGTTGTCGGGTGAGGTGCCGCCGACCAGCTCGGCCATGCGCTTGGCGAGCTCGTACCGTTCCTGCGCGGGCCGCAGCCGGCCCCAGGCCTCGTCGAGCTCGCCGCGCAGCGCGACGAGCCGCTCGTGGCGGCGGGCCGCCTCGTCCCGGGCGCTCACCGCGGCCTGGTGGTCGTCGGCGGCGGCCTGCCAGGCGGCCTCGAGCGCGGCGAGGTCCGGCTCGGGCTCGGCCGCGGCGGCGACGAGCTCGGGGTCCTCGAGCAGCCGGGTGACCGCGATGCGCTCGCCGTCGAGCTCGCGCAGCCGCTCGGCCATCGCCTCCCGCTCCTGCGGCGGGCGCGCCGCGGCCTCGGCCTCGGCGAGGCCCGCGAACCCGGCCTCGCGCGCGGCCTGCTCGGCCTGCAGGCGGGCGGCGGCGAGCTCGGCGTCGGCGGTGACGGCGAGCTTGGCGGCCTCCGCGGCCTCGCGCAGCAGGTCGGCTTCCTCGGCGAGCCGGTCGAGCCGGGCGGCGAGCGTGGCGTCCGTGCCGCGCGCCTCGGCCACCAGCGCGCCGATGCGGTCGATGTCCGCGGCGAGCTCGTCCCGGCGCGCCCGCCCGGCGGCGAGCCGCTGGGTCAGCTCGGTCATCTCGGCGGCCAGCCGTTCCGCCTCGGCCGCGAGCCGCTCGGCCTCCGCGGCCAGCTCCGGCTCGCGGGCGGCGGACGCGCGCAGCCGCGCCAGGATCGCCCGCGCCGCGGCCATGCCGCTCCCGGGCAGCGCGCCCAGGGACCGGTCGACCGCGTCGGCGTCGGGTCCGGCGTGGTCCGGCCCGGTACCCGGCGCGGCCGAACCCGTAGCGCCCGCCTCGGCACCCAGGGCGGCCGCACCCGCCTCGGCGCCGCCGGACAGGTCGTCGCCCGGCACACCATCCGCGACCGTCCCTGCCCAGGCGGTCGCGGTGCCGTCCGCATCCTCGGCGGCGAGGCTCCCGGCCCGCGCCGCCGCGGTGCCCGGCGCGCCCTCGCCGTCCCCGGTCGCCGCCTCCACCTCGGCAAGGCCCTGGTCGAGCGCGGCGGCGAGCTGGTCGTCGATCCCGGCACGGGCGGCCTGGTACGCGGCCCGCGCCTGCCCGGCCCGGTCGGCCGCGTCGATCGCCGCGCGGATCAGCTCGGCCTCGGCGGCGAGCCGGTCCCGCCGGGCACGTACCGAGTCGTCCTCGCCGCGCGCCGCCTCCAGCCGGGCGGCGAGCCGGTCGCGCTCCCCGGCGAGCGCGGTACGCCGCGTCTCGTGCTCGGCGAGCTCCCGCTCGGCCTCGCGCAGCCCGTGCTCGGCGGCCTCCAGCTCGCGCCGCAGCTCGTCGACCCGCGCCGCGAGGCCGGGCTCCCGCTCGGCGGCGTCGCGCAGCCGGGCGAGCTCGGCCTCGGCGTGCTCGAGCGCGTCGCGCGCCTCGGCCTCGGACGCCTCCCCGGCCGCCGCGCGGGCGGTCTCCAGGTCACCGGCGAGTACGGCACAGCGCCGCTCGGCCTCCCGCCGTACCCGGTCGGCGGCGTCGTACCGGTCCTGGGCGGCGGCCTCGTCGTCGGCGCTCGGCCCCGCCGCCGCTGCCGCCGCCGGAGCGGGGTGCTCGGTGGACCCGCACACCGCGCACGGCTCCCCCGGCACCAGGTGCCGGGCGAGCTCGGCGGCCATGCCCTCGATGCGCGCCTGCCGGATCTCCAGCAGCCGCTCCCGGAGCTCCTGCGCCCGGTCGACGGCGGCCCGCCGCTCCCGCTCGGCGTCCGCCAGCTCCCGGGCCAGCGCGTCCCGGCGCAGCACCGCGTCGAGCCGGGCCCGGGCGGCGTCGGCCGCGGCCTGCCCGGCGGGCACCCGCGCGGCCTCGCCCCGCGCCGCGTCGAGGGCGGCGGTCGCCTCGGCGAGCCGTTCCGGCAGCCCGTCGAGCGCGGCCCGGGCGGCGCCGCGCCGTACGGCGAGCCCCTCCGCCTCGGCCGCCAGCTCGGCGAGGCGCCGCTCCACCTCGGCGAGCCGTTCCTCGTCCTCGCCGAGCGCGGCGAGGCGGGCGATCTCGTCCCGCCGCTCGCGCTCGGCCCGGGCGAGCGCGTCGGCCCCGTCGCCGACGCCGTACGGCAGGGCGGCGCGGGCCCGGCCGAGCACGGTGACCGCCGCGGCGAGCTCGGCCGCCCGCGCGCAGGCCGCCTCGGCGCCCGGCAGCCGGGCGGCGGCGAGCCGGGCCGCGTTCAGCTCCTCCTCGGCGCAGCGGCGCCGCTCGGGCAGCACGGCGAGCCGATCGGTGATCTCGCGTTCCCGCCCGGCCCACTCGGCCAGGTCCCGCTCGAGGGCCTCGTGCTCGGCCCGCAGCGTGCGCAGCCGCTCCTCCTCGGCCCGCAGCCCGTCGAGCCGGGCGATCTCGTCGCGTCTCCTGCGCTCCAGCGTCGCCAGCCACTCCGGGGCGGGGGCGGGCCGCTCGGCCCCCGCGGCGTCCCCGTGGCCCGCGTCGGGCGCGTCCGGGCCGGGCACCGGGATGCGGGCGAGTGCGTCGGCGGCCACCCGGGCGGCCTTCGTGGCGGCCTCGGCCCGCACGGTCACCGCGTCCGCGAGCGGCCGCACCCGGTCGGCCCGGGCCGCCGCGTCGAGCACCTTCTCCAGCTCGGCGCGCTCCGCGGCGGCCTCCTCCAGCGCGGCCCGCCGGGCGAGCGCGTCCGCGTACCGGCGCTGCCGGTCGGCGAGCGCCCGCGCCGCGTCGAGCCGCCGCCACGCCTCCTGCGCGGCCGTCTCCCGCGCCGCGCAGACCTCCCCGGCCTCGGCGGCGAGCGCCGCCGCCCGCGCGATCAGCCCGTCGGCCCAGCCGCGCGGGTCCTCGGCCGGGTCGGCGAGGACGTGCGCCTCGTTCCGCACGGACGCCGGTTCGGGCGCCGTGACGGGCGCGATGTCGAACAGGGTGCCGGAGGCCGCGCCGGCGGGCTCCGTGCCGGACACCTTCCCGGGCTCGGCCGCGGCCTCCCCCGGGAGCGCGAGCAGGTGCTCGCCGGCCGCCTCCTCCATGCGCCGGACGATCACCTCCACGGCGTGGGCGAGCTCCTGCCGCTCCCGCCCCATCCGGGTGCGGTGCTCGGCGAGCCAGGTCTCGGCGTCGGTGAACACCTGCACCGAGAACAGGTGCCGCAGCAGCCGCCCGCGCTCGTCGCCGGTGGCGCGCAGGAACCGCGCGAAGTCGCCCTGCGGCAGCATCACGACCTGCCAGAACTGCTCGGCGGACATGCCGAGCAGGTCACCGAGCAGGTGCCCGGCCTCGTCGAGGCGGCGGGTGCGCCCCACCCACTCGCCGTTGACCAGCTCGGACACGATGACCTTGGGCTTCTCCTCGACGAATCCCTCGCCGCGCAGCTTCGGGCGCTGCCACGCGGGCGACCGGGTGACCCGCAGCCGCCTGCCGCGCAGCGTGAACTCCAGCTCCACGCTCGGCCCCCGCTCCGGCGGGGCGTGGTCACAGCGCAGGCTGCGGGCGTTGTCCCGGTGCCCGGGCACCCTGCCGTACAGCGCGAAGCAGATCGCGTCCAGCACGGTGGTCTTGCCCGCGCCGGTGGGGCCGTGCACGAGGAAGAGCCCGGACGCGCCGAGCGCGTCGAAGTCGACCTCCTCCTCGCCCGGGAAGGAGCCGAACGCGGTGAGCCGCAGGCGGTGCAGGCGCATCTACGTGGTCGCCTCCTTGATGCGGCAGGCGGCGAGCGCCTGCTCGAGCAGCCGTCGTTCGTCCTCGTCGGCGGGCTCGCCGCGCACGTCCCGCACGAAGTCGAGTGCCACCTCGATGTCCGGCCGCCCGGCCGTGGCCCGGGTACGGCGGGCCGGTGCCTCGGCGCCCTCGGGCTCGAAGGCGAGCGCGAGCGTGTGCGGGAAGCGCTGCCGCAGCCGCTCCATCGCGGCCTTCGGCCGGAGCGGGTCGGTGAGGGTGATGTGCAGCCAGTGGTCCTCGAAGCGGGCGTATCCGGGATCGGTGAGCAGGTGGTCGAGCCTGCCGCGCAGCCGCGCGATCGGCCGCGGCACCGGCGCGGGCACGAACTCGGCGCCCGCGAACCCGTCCGGGCCGATGTCCACCAGCCAGGACCCCTTCACCTGGCCCGCCTCGGAGAAGGAGTAGGCGATCGGCGAGCCGCTGTACCGCACGGTCTCGGTCATGCGCTGGGCGCCGTGCAGGTGGCCGAGCGCGACGTAGTCGATGCCGTCGAACACGCTCACCGGCACGTGCGCCACCCCGCCGACGCTGATGTCGCGCTCGCTGTCGCTCGCCTGCCCGCCGGTGACGAACGCGTGGGCGAGCACCACGGTGCGGGTGCCGCGGCCCGCGGCGTCCTCGCGGATGCGCGCCATCGCGTGCCCGAGCGCGGCGGTGTGGCTGCGCTCGGGCAGCTCCCACGGGCCGCGCACCAGCTCCGGCTCCAGGTAGGGGATGCCGTAGAAGCTCACCCCGTCGATCGTCACCGGCCGCCAGGCGCGCTCCGGGTCGGTGCGCAGGTGCACCCCCGCGGCCCCCAGCAGGTCGGTGCCGAACCCGAGCCGGGTGGCCGAGTCGTGGTTCCCGCTGATGATCATCACCTGGACGCCCGCGGCGACGAGCCGGCGCAGCGCCTCGTCGCACAGCGCCACCGCGTCGACCGGCGGCAGCGCCCGGTCGTACAGGTCACCGCTGACGACGACCACGTCGACGCGCTCGGCCCGGACCGTCTCCAGCACGTGGTCGATGAACGCCGCCTGCGCGCCGAGCAGGCTCTCCCGATGGAACGTCCGTCCCAGGTGCCAATCGGAGGTGTGGAGCACCCGCATGTCGCACGAAGCTAACAGGTCCCGGCAACAAACGCCGTCGCTTGGGCATCACAGGTCTCGTTACCGTGCCGTACAGTGTTCGACAGAGGACAACTCGACACGTGCTGCGGGGTCGTCAATCGATGGCTGTGGGCCGGGGCACACTGGGCGTTGCCATCGGCGTCGTGCTGGCGGTCTTGGCGACGGTCGGGGCGCTGCTCTCCCCGCCGTCGTTCGACCCCCCGCGTCTCAACGAGGAGCTCGGCGCCATCCCCGCGCAGCCCGCCGCCGAGACCGCGCCGCTCCCCGCCGCCGCGCCGATCTCCGAGGAGGAGATCACCGTCCCGGTGCGGGGCACCGCGCTGAAGGCCACGATCCGGGCGCCGCGGACCCCCGGGCGGCATCCGGCGATGGTGTTCGTCCAGGGGTCGGGGCGCGGTGACCGGGAGGAGTTCGCCGAGGCGGCCGACCTGCTCGCCCGGGCCGGGATCGTGACCCTCGTCTACGAGAAGCGCACCGTCGGCTACTCGTTTCGGCACCGCGACTTCGGGCTGCTCGCCGACGACGCGCTGCGCATGATCGAGCAGCTGCGCGGACGGCCCGACGTCGACCTGTCGCGCACCGGGCTGTGGGGGGTGAGCGAGGGCGGCTGGGTGGTGCCGATCGCCGCGTCCCGCAGCGAGAACGTGCGGTTCGTGGTGCTCGTGTCCTCCCCGAACGTCTCCCCCATGCGCCAGGTCGCCTGGGCGCTCAACGAGCAGCTGCTGCGGCTGCGCGCGCCGTACGGGGTGCGTGACCTGCTCACCCGGGCGATGGGCGGGGTCGGCTTCGACTTCCTGCGCTACGACGGCACCCCGGCGATCCGGGGGATCAGCCAGCCGGTGCTCGCGCTGTACGGCACGGCCGACCCGTCGATCCCGTTCGTGGAGAGCACCCGCACGCTCACCACCGCGCTGGAGGAGGGCGGCAACCGGAACTACACGATCCGCTTCCTCGCGGGCGCCGACCACGCGATGCGGATCAACGGCGGGCCGTACGCGCCCGAGTACCTGCCCACGCTCGGCCGCTGGATCCTCGGCCTGCCGGACACCGCCCGGCCCGAGATCCCGATCGCCGGGGCCCGGCCGGTGCAGCGGTTCGAGGCGGCCGACGTGCCCCGCGCCCCCTGGTACGGGGACATGGAGTTCCTCTCGCTCACGTTGATGCTCGTCGCCGTGGGGTTCATCGCGGCCCCGGTGACCGAGCTCGTGGTACGGCTGCGCGGCGGCGAGCCGGCCGAGCAGACCAACGCCCGGGTGTGGCCGCCGATCCGCGGGCGGCTGCGGCGCATCGCGTACACCGCGGCCGGGCTGCTCGCCGCGATCGTCGCGTTCATCACGCTGATCGTGCTGTTCTCGGTGAACCAGGCCGGGGCCTGGCCCGCGGTGCTCGCCGGCTGGCTCGTGGTCCGGGTGCTCGCCGTACTGCTGCTGGTGCAGGAGGTGCTCGCGGGCCTCGCGGTGCACGCGGCGCTGCGGGACGGCTGGCAGCCGAGCCGGTGGCAGTGGCTCGCGCTCGGCGGCGTGCTCGGCGGGGCGGGCGTGCTGCTCGTCGCCGGGGCCTACTACGGGCTGTTCTCCCTGCCCTGGTAACGGGCGGCCAAGGCCCGAAGTCACCGTTTACCGGCCCTTTGCCACATCGTTGACCGGATGTCCCGATCCTTCCCGGCGTGTTCACGTGAATCCCCCAAACAACGAGAGGACACTGAACACGCTCCCCCTTCGACCAGAGGGGAAGAGGAGTGCCGAAACGCAGAACACCGCCGGGGGACGAGGCGAACCGCACCAGGCCGACGGCCGGGATCACCGGATCACCCGCGGCCGAGGACACCTCGCACGGCCGGCCGCGCACCTCATCCGCCGGCACGCCGTCCCGGGCCGCGCCGCCGCCGCGCGGGCGCGCCGCGGCGCGCCGGGCCCTCGCCGTGATCGGGTGGACGGCGCTGTCCGCCGTGCTCCCCGGCGCCGCGCACCTGCGCTCGGGGTGGCGGCGGACCGGGTTCGCGCTGCTCGGCCTCTACGCCGTGCTCGTCGCGGGCGCCGTGGCGGTGGCGCTCACCGCGGACGCCGGCCTGCTCGGGCGGGCGCTGGAGTGGCTGGGCACGATCTCGATCGCCGCGATCGTGGTCGCGCTGGCGTGGCTCGCGCTGATCGTGCACTCGTACGTGGTGCTGCGCCCGGGCGAGCTGCCCGCGGGCGGCCAGATCGTCACCGGCGTGGTGGCGGGCGCGCTCTCGGTCGCGACGGCCGTGCCGTTCACCCTGGCGGCCCGGTACGCGGACGTGTCACGCCGGGCGATCGACGAGGTGTTCGGCGCCCCTGCCGTCGCCCCGCAGGCCGAGGACCCGTGGGCGGGGCGCGACCGCATCAACATCCTGCTGCTCGGCGGGGACTGGCAGGAGAGCCGCCAGGGCGTGCGCACCGACAGCCTCAACCTGGCGAGCGTCGACCTGCGCACCGGCAACACGGTCGTGTTCGGCCTGCCGCGCAACCTGGAGAACGTGCGCTTCCCGCCCGGCAGCCCGATGCACCGGCGGTTCCCCGACGGCTTCCGGCTGCCGCCGAACCCGGACGGCTCGCGCGAGGACCTGCTGTTCGCGGTGTGGGAGTACGCCGACCGGCACCCGGAGCTCTTCGGCGGGCGCACCGGCATGGGGCCGGAGGCGCTCAAGGAGACGGTCGGCCACATCCTCGGCCTCAAGGTCGACTGGTACGTGCTCGTCAACCTCTGGGGGTTCGCCCGGATCATCGACGCGATCGGCGGGCTCACCCTCACCGTCGAGCAGGACGTGGTCTACGGCAGGTACAACGAGGGCCTGATCAGGGCGGGCACCCGGCGGCTCAACGGCGCCGACGCGATGTGGTACGCGCGCTCGCGCACGAACAGCGACGACTTCACCCGGATGCGGCGGCAGCGCTGCGTGCTCAGCGCCCTGCTGGAGCAGGCCGACCCGGCGACCGTGGTCGCCCGGTTCACCCGGCTCGCCGAGGCGACCAAGGGCATGTTCCGCACCGACATCCCCCGGCCCATGCTCCAGCACCTCATCCCGGTCGCGGCGAAGGTGAAGGACGCCAGGGTCACCGGCCTGCAGTTCGTGCCCCCGCTGATCCACACCGGCTACCCGGACTGGGACAAGATCCGCAGGCTCACCCGGAAGGCGATCGCCGACTCGGTGCGGGACGCCTCCCCCGAGGCGGGCCGTCCCCCGCAGGCCTCCGGCAAGAACTCCGGCGGCAAGACGGACCGGAAGGCCTCCCCGGACGACGCGGACCGGGCGCGGCCGGCCGCGCTCGGCGCGGGCTGCGGCTCTCCCGGTACGGCGGGCACGGACCGGCGCTGAGCCCCGCGCGGCCGCGGGCTAGAGCTTGAACGAGTCGGTGGCGAGGCGGCGCACCCGGCCCTCGTCCACCAGGTGGCCGAGCCCGGGCTGGGTGAGCGGGACCGCGACCACGCCGCCGGACGGCCCGACCGGCGGCTTGACGATCTGGGCGCTGCGCGGCGGCTCGGCCACGTAGGCGGGGAGGGTGCAGCCGGGCAGGCTGCCCACGGCCACGGTCGCCGCGCGGGCGAGCCCGGTGCCGCTGCCGCCCGCGGCCGCGATCTGCCAGCCCGCCTCGACGGCCAGGTCGTGCGCCCGCCGTACCTCGCGGAGCGAGCCGAACCGGGACGGCCGCAGCAGCAGCGCCCGCCCGGCCTTCGCCTCGATCGCGGCGGCGAGCTCGTCCACCGAGTGCGCCTCGACCGCGACCAGCGCGGACACCCGCTCCTGCAGCTCGACGTGCGGGGCGAGCTCGGCGAACGGCCGCTCGATCACGGCCACGCCGTACGCGTCGAGCGCGACGAGCTGCTCCACGTCCCGGTAGGCGCCCCGGCCGTCGACCGTGATCACCAGCCCGGGGTAGGCCTTGCGCACCGCGCGCACCGGCTCGACGTCCCAGCCGGGGTGGATGTCGAGGGTGATGTGGGCGTACCCGGCGCACACCTGCCGGTTCACCCGGGCGATCACCGCCTCGGTGGACCGGTCGGCGGCGAGCCGGGCGGTGGCGATCAGCGAGGTACGGCTGCCGCCGAGCGCGTGCGCGAGCGGCACGCCGTTGAGCCGGCCCCACAGGTCCCAGCAGGCCATGTCGACCGCGGGGCCGCCGGGGAGCACGCCGAGCTCGTCCGGGTGCTCCCAGTCCACGCCGAGCAGGGTGGGCGCGAGCGTCTCCTCCAGGGCGGCCCACGTCTTGCGCAGCTCGTGCCCGTGCTCGGCGCCGTCGTGCCGCGGGGAGGGGTGCACCATCTCGCCCCAGCCGGTCATGCCGCCGTGGTCGGTGAGCCGGACGAGGATGCTCTCCGGACGCCGCCCGTAGGGCAGCGTCAGGTGGAACACCTCCACTTCCCGGACCCGCGGCATGCGACCCCCTCCCGCTTTCGTGCCTCCCACCATGGTGCCCGATCGCCGCGCCTGCTCAGACCGGTCCTTCCGTCCCGCAAACAAGGGACCGCCTCCGGTACGGCGGTGCCGTACCGGAGGCGGCCTCAACTAGGGTCGATCAGCCGGGGCTCAGGCGTTGTAGGACCACTTCTGGTTGTTGCCGCCCCAGCAGGAGTAGAGCTGCAGCCGCGTGCCGTTGCCGGTGCCGCCACCCACCGCGTCGAGGCACAGCCCGGACTGCACGCCCACGATGGTGCCGTCGGCCCGGAGCTCCCACTTCTGGTTGGCGCCGCCCCAGCAGCTGTAGATCTGGACCACCGCACCGTTGCTGGAGCCGCCCGCGTCCAGGCACTTGTTGCCGAAGATGCGGAACTCACCGGACGAGGTGTAGGTCCACTGCTGGTTGGAGCCGCTGTGGCAGTCGTACAGCTGGACCTGGGTGCCGTCGGCGGTGTTGCCGTTCGGCACGTCGATGCACCGGCCGGAGGCCACGCCCCGGATCTGCCCGGAACCGCCACCCGGCGGCGGCGAGACCGGCGGGTTGGACGGGCCGCCGCCGTCGTCGGTGCCCTCGTTCAGGGCGTCGAGCACCGCGTAGTAGGCCTGCTTCTTGTTGCCGTTGCCGTCGAACAGCAGCGGGGTCTGGTTCGAGCGCCAGGAGTCGCTGTCGCGGACACCCCAGACGGTGATGCCGGTGCAGCGGGACACGGCCAGGCAGTCCTTGACCACGTTGGCGAAGGTCTGCGGCGGGGCGCCCTCGATGTCCAGCTCGGTGATCTCGACGTCCACGCCGAGGGCCGCGAACTGCTGCAGGGTGGTGCGGAAGTTCGAGTTGTAGGGGCTGCCGCTGTTGAAGTGCGACTGGAAGCCGACGCAGTCGATGGGCACGCCGCGGGCCTTGAAGTCCCGCACCATGTTGTAGACGGCCTGGGTCTTGGCCCAGGTCCAGTTCTCGATGTTGTAGT
>ERZ777003.1501-NODE-1501-length-34461-cov-9.572051_pt1 | contig 34461 bp, 24 predicted proteins | sample MGYA00374956_ERZ777003 | MGnify/ENA primary metagenome ERZ777003 (study PRJEB29302, sample SAMN06268252) | bioreactor metagenome | isolation source: Joint BioEnergy Institute, California, USA | place: USA:Joint BioEnergy Institute, California, USA | collected... | reverse complement strand
TAGCTCGTCGGGCTCATAACCCGAAGGTCGCGGGTTCGAATCCCGCCCCCGCTATCGCCACGACCGCCCGGACCGGGCGGTCGTTTTCGTTTGCGCGTTCGATCGCATCCGGGACCCCCTGCTCCCAAAGCAGGAGGTCCCAGGGTCGGACCCCGGCGCCCCGACGTGGCGGCCGCCGCGCCGCGCCGCCGCCACGCTCGCGACAAACCCGGGTAGCCGGATCTCTCGTCCTGGAGAACGAGAGATCCGGCTCGCCGGGGTTGTCCGCCCGCACGGAGATGGCAATCGCCGCACAGATGTCGGGCCGCGGCGTCGGGCGCCGGACGCCAGCGGCGGGAGACCGCCAGGCTGGCCGCCGGCGTCGCCGCCGCGAATCTGCTGGGCGCCGCGGCCCCGCCCCTCACGCGTGCCCGAAGCGGACCGCCGGCAGGATGCGCGCGAGGGGGCGGGGGAGCCACCACGCCCAGCGGCCGAGCAGGCGCAGCGCGACCGGCACGAGCAGGAGGCGGACGAGCGCGGCGTCGAGCAGGACGGCGATGCCGAGGATCACGCCCATCTCCTTCGGCGGCAGCGGGCCGCTCAGCGCGAAGGTGAAGAAGACGGCGACCATCACCGCCGCCGCGGCGAACACGACCCGGCCGGAGTGGGCGACGCCGCCGACCATCGCGTCCTGCGGGTCGTGGCTGCGGTCCCAGTGCTCCTTCGCCGAGGAGAGCAGGAAGACGGTGTAGTCCATCGCGATCGCGAACACCATCGCGAAGAAGAACACCGGCGCCCACGCGTTCAGGAACCCCTGCGACTCGAAGCCGAGCAGGCCGGCGAGGTGGCCCTCCTGGAAGATCAGCCGCGCGACGCCGAACGCGGCGCCGACCGCGAGCAGGTTCGTCACGACGCCGACGGCGGCGAGGATCGGCGCCTGCAGCGCGACGAGCAGCAGGAGGAACCCGAGCGCGAGCACGACGCCGATCACGAGCGGCGTCTTGGTCGTCAGCGCCTGCTCGAGGTCGTGGTTCTCCGCCGCCGCGCCGCCGACGAGCGCCGCCGCCGGCAGCCTCGCGCGCAGCCGCTCGATCGTCGCGCCGACCGCGGGGTCGGACGGGTCGTGCGCCGGCACGACCTGCACGAGCGCCCGCCCGTCGCGGCCGGGCAGCGGCGGCATCACCTGCGCGACGCCGGCGTCCGCCCGCGCGACGGCGGCGACCCGCGCGGCGTCGGCCGCCGGCGCGACGACCTGCAGCGCGCCGGGCGCGCCCGGGCCGAACGCCGCCTGCACCTGCGCGTAGCCGACGCGCGAGCCGTCCGCCTCGGGCACGACCCTGATCGACGGCATCCCGGTCCTGAGCCCGAGCACCGGCAGCGCCAGCGCGCCGAGCGCGATCAGCGCGACCGCGCCGGAGGCGAGCGGCCGCCGCCACAGCCGCTGCGCCCAGCGGGCGAAGCGGGGCGAGCGGTGCTCGCCGGCGCGCACCCACGGCAGCGCGAGCCGGTTCACGCGCGGCCCGAGCTTCGCCAGCACGGCCGGCAGCAGCGTCAGCGTCGCCGCGAGGATGAAGACGACCGACAGCATGATGCCGAGCGCCATCGAGCGGAACGCCGGCGACGGCACGAGCATGACCGCCGACAGCGAGATCAGCACCGTCAGGCCGGAGAAGAGGACGGCCTTGCCGGCCGTGTCCATCGTCTCCCCGATCGCGTCGAGCAGCGGCAGCCGCGAGCCGAAGTAGGCGCCGCGGAAGCGGGAGACGATGAACAGCGCGTAGTCGATCCCGAGCGCGAGCGCGAACATGAGCGCGAAGTTGAGCGCCCAGATCGAGATGTCGAGCACCTCGGTCGCGAGCGCGAGCGAGCCGGCCGCCGCGACGAGCCCGACGATCGTCAGCATCAGCGGCAGCCCGGCCGCGACGAGCGAGCCGAACGCGAGCAGCAGGATCCCGAGCGTCACCGGCCAGGAGATCAGCTCGGACTTCAGCATCGCCGCCCTGTTGGCGGCGTTGAAGTCCGACCACATGCCGGAGGCGCCGGTGAGCGACACCTGCACGCGGTCGCTCGACAGCGCGGCGAGCCGGTCCTCGAGGTCGTCGGCGGCGCGGACCATCTCGTTCGCGTCGGCCGCCGCGCCCGCCTGGATGATCGCGGTGCGGCCGTCGGGCGCCAGCGACCGGCCGGGCTGGGGCGCGACGACGTCGCTCACGCGCGGGTCGGCGGCGAGGATCCGCTCGGCGTCGGCGACCGCGCGCCGCAGCGCGGCGTCGGAGCCGGCCCGGCCGTCGGCGCGCACGACGACCATGAGCGCCGACGACGACAGGCCGCCGAAGTCGCGGTCGACGATCTCGCGGACCCGCACCGACTCCGAGCCGGTCGCCTCCCAGCCGGCGCCCGACAGCGCGTGCTCGACCTTCGGGGCGAAGATGCCGAGGCCGACGGCGATCACCACCCAGGCGATCGCGACGACCGTGGCATGGGCGGCGGTCCAGCGGCCGAGGCGGCCGATCGGTCCGTGTTGGGCGGAGGTTGCGGGCATGGCGGCGTGCGGGTCGGGGACGGGACGGCGGGGGTCAGCGGTCGGGCGCGGCGGCCGGGCGCAGGCCGAGCCGCGTCAGCAGCAGCGACGCGGGGCAGGCGCCGACCGCGACGTAGAGCCACTGGTTGACGCCGACGAGCGCGGTCAGCAGCGCGAACCAGGGCGAGACGAGCGCGACGAGCAGCGCGCTCAGCAGCGTGACGGAGCCGGCGACCGCGAACAGGGCGCGCTCGAGCGGCCAGCCGCGGCGCGCGGGCGGGCGGGCGGCGCCGTCCGCCGCGGCGGCGTCGGTGCGGGCGCGGGCGCTCATGCGGCGCCTCCGGCGAGCAGCTGGTCGAGCTCGGCGACCTGCTGGCGCAGCCCGCCGCAGACGATCTCGCAGAGGGCGAAGATCGTCTCGTCGGCGATCGAGCAGCGGACGCGGGTGCCGACCTTCTCGCGCGCGACGATGTTCGCGCGCGCGAGCACGCCGACGTGCTTGGAGACGTTCTGCTGGGAGGCGCCGAGCAGCTGCGCCAGCTCGTTGATCGTGCGCGGCCCGTCGCGCAGCGCGTCGAGCAGGCGGATGCGCATCGGCTCCCCGATGACCCGGAAGCGCTCCGCGATCAGCTCCACGAGCGCGTCCGGCAGCGGATGCGGGATCGGTCTGGTCTGCGACATGCCCGCAACTGTACCACTGTGTGGTTGTGAAGTGGTGGACGGCGTGCGGCGCGCGGCTGCGGCGCCGGGACGTCAGCGGCCCGCCCGGGTAGGTTGGGGAGATGGCGCTGCGGCTCGACAACGTCGGCATCGTCGTCGCGGACCTCGACGGCGCGATCGCGTTCTTCGGGGCGCTCGGGCTCGAGCTCGAGGGCCGCGACATGGTGGAGGGCGCGTGGGCCGGGCGCGTGACCGGCCTGGGCGACCAGCGCGTCGAGATCGCGTTGATGCGCACGCCCGACGGCCACGGCCGGCTCGAGCTGTCGCGCTTCCTCGCCCCGCCGGTCGTCGCCGACCACCGGACCGCCCCGGTGAACGCGCTCGGCTACCTGCGCGTCATGTTCGCCGTCGACGATCTCGACGCGACGCTCGCGCGGCTGCGCGCGCACGGCGCCGAGCTCGTCAGCGACGACGTCGTCCAGTTCGCGGACGCGTACCGCCTCTGCTACATCCGCGGACCGGAGGGGATCCTCATCGGCCTCGCCCAGCCGCTGTGACGAGGAGGACGACGCGCCGCACCTGGTCGCGCGCCGGTCGCGGCGCGGGACTCCGGCTGGCACGACCGACGTGCTGCTGGCCGACGGACGCGCCGATCGAACGCAGCCCCGATGAGAACCGGCCCGGCGCCGTCTCAGCCGACGACCACGCGCGAGAGAGGAGCACACGATGGGCACGCTGACGGTGACCGAGTTCGTCACGCTCGACGGGGTCGCGCAGGCGCCCGGCGGCAGCGACGAGGACCGTGCCGGCGGGTTCGCGCACGGCGGCTGGCAGATGCCGCTGCTGGACGAGGAGACCGTCGCGGCGATCTTCGCGCGCGCGTCCGAGATGGACGCGCTCCTGCTCGGCCGGCGCACCTACGAGATCTTCGCCGGCTACTGGCCGGACGCGCCCGACGACATCCCGTTCAAGCACCTGCTCAACCGGGTCCCGAAGCACGTCGCCAGCCGCACGCTCGCCGAGCCGCTGTCGTGGCAGGGCGCGCGGCTGCTCGTCGGCGACCTGCCCGACGCCGTCGCCGACCTCAAGGCGCGCCACGACGCCATCCACGTGATCGGCAGCCTCGACCTCGTCCAGTCGCTCCTGCGCCACCGCCTCGTCGACCACCTGCGCCTGTGGCTGCACCCGCTCGTGCTCGGCGCCGGCAAGCCGGTCTTCGGCCGCGGGACCGTGCCGACGCAGCTGCGGCTCGTCGCCTCCAGGACGTACGGGAACGGCGTCGTCGAGCTCGCCTACGCGCTCGCCGGCGCGCCCGCGCACGGCGGCCCCGACGACGTGCCCCGCCCGGCCGGGGCCGGCGGCGGCGCCTGACGCGCGCCGCCCGCGGGCGCGACCGCCGCGCACGCATGCTGGCCGCCCGCCCCGACGGTGGCGGGCGCCCTTGCGGCCGGGCCGCCGCCGCGGCGATGCTCACCCGACGATGCACGACGACGCCAGCAGCGCGATCGCGACCGCCCGCGCGGCGCGCCGGCCGGCCCGATGGCGTGCGTGGCTGCTCGTCGCCGGCGCGCTGGCGGGCGGCGTCGCGGCATGCGGCGGCTCCGACGACCCCGCCTACTGCGCGGACCGCAGCGCCCTCGCGCGGTCGCTGAGGGACCTCGGGGAGGTCGACGTCCGGACCGGCGGCGTCGACGCGCTCACGGACCAGCTCAGCGTGGTGCAGCGCGACGCCGACGAGCTCGCGGACTCGGCGCGCGACGCGTTCGCCCCGCAGGCGTCCGCGCTCAGGTCGGCGACCGCGAGGCTCGAGGGCTCGGTGCGGGCGACGATCGCCGACCCCACCGCCGACCGCATCTCCACGACGGTGGCCGACGCGTCCGACGTCGTGACGGCGTTCGGCGACCTCTCCGACGCGATCGGCTCGCGCTGCTGAGCCGCGCTCAGGCCGGCACGGCCGTCGCGGGCGCCTCGGCGCGGGCGATCGCGAGCGCCGCGTCGATCAGCGCGAGATGGCTGAAGGCCTGCGGGAAGTTGCCGACCTGCTCGCGGTGGTGGACGTCGTACTCCTCCGCGAGCAGGCCGAGGTCGTTCGCGAGCCCGGCGACCCGCTCGAAGACCGCGCGCGCCTCGCCGACGCGGCCGTTGAGCGCCAGCGCGCTGACGAGCCAGAACGAGCAGGCGAGGAACTGCCCCTCGTCGCCGGGCAGGCCGTCGTCGGTGCGGGCGGTCGAGTAGCGCGAGACGAGCCCGTCGCGCTCGAGCTCGCGCCGGACCGCGTCGATCGTCGTGCCGACCCGCTCGTCGTCGCCGGGCAGGAAGCCGACGAGCGGGATGTTGAGCACGCTCGCGTCGAGCTCGTCCGACCCGTAGTACTGCGTGAACGTGCGGCGGACCGGGTCCCAGCCGCGCTCGCACGCCTCGGCGTGGATCTCGTCCCGCGTCGCGCGCCACCGCTCCAGCGGGGCGTCGAGCCCGTGCCGCTCGGCGATCCGGACGGCGCGGTCGAAGACGACCCACGCCATCACCTTCGAGTAGGTGTAGTGGCGCCGCGGGCCGCGCGACTCCCAGATGCCGTCGTCGGGCTCCCGCCACACCGACTCGACGTGGTCGACGATCCGCCGCCAGCGCGGCCACAGCCGCGGCTCGATGCGGCCGAGCGCCTCGGCGCCCTGGTACAGCACGCCGGCGACCTCGCCGAAGACGTCGAGCTGGAACTGCTCGGAGGCGGCGTTGCCGACCCGCACCGGGCGCGAGCCCGCGTACCCCGGCAGATGCGGCAGCTCGAACTCGGTCAGCCGCCGCTCGCCGCCGACGCCGTACATGATCTGGGCGGCCCTCGGGTCGCCGGTGCCGACCCGCAGCAGGAAGTCGCGGAAGGCGAGCGCCTCCTCGACGTACCCGCCGGCGAGCATCGCCTCCAGCGTGAGCGTCGCGTCGCGCAGCCAGCAGTAGCGGTAGTCCCAGTTGCGCACGCCGCCGAGGTCCTCGGGCAGCGACGTCGTCGGCGCCGCGATCACCGCGCCGGTCTGCTCCGTCGTCATCGCCTTGAGCACGATCAGCGAGGTGAGGACGCGGTCGCGGTACGGGCCGGCGTAGGCGCAGCGCTCGCTCCACGCCCGCCACGCCGCCTCGGTGCGGGCGAGCGCCGAGTCGGCGTCCTCGACCGGCGGCGTGCGCTCGAACGACGAGTGCCACGTGAGCGTCAGCCGCTCGCGCGCGCCCTCGGCGGCGGTGAACGCGCCCGTGATCGTGCCGTCCTCCACCTGCAGCGGCAGCCGCGTCGTGAGGCGCAGCATGTCCGGCCCGGCGGTCGCGACGGCGCCATCGGGCGACGGCTCGATCCACGGCACGACCGTGCCGTAGTCGGGGCGCGGCACGAGCTCCATCCGCATCGGCACGCGGCCGCGCAGCCCCTCGACGATCCGCATCACGCGGGGCGGGCCGCCGGCCCGGCGCGGCATGAAGTCGATCACGCGCACGGCGCCGTCGGCGGTCTCGAAGTCGGTCTCGAGCACGAGCGTCCCGTCCCGGTAGCGGCGCGAACTGCTGGCCGCCCCGTCGTGGGCCGGCGCCAGCAGCCACCGGCCGTGGACGGGCTCGCCGAGCAGCGCCGAGAAGCACGCCGCCGAGTCGAAGCGCGGCAGGCAGAGCCAGTCGATCGACCCGTCGCGGCCGACGAGCCCCGCCGCCTGCTGGTCGCCGATGAGCGCGTAGTCCGCGATCCTCATGCGATCACTTTCTTGGTGCGATGGCGTGGCCGCAAGGATGCAGCGCGGTGTCCGACGGTGGTGCGGGCACGTGCGCCGCGCGGCGCCGCGCCGGGTTCGTCGCCGGGGTGGGCGGCGCCCGGCCGGCGGGCTACGCTGGCTCGATGGCCACCGGTCCCCCGGTCGCGAGCCGCCTCGCGACGCTCCGGGACGATCGCCGGTGGCGGGCGATCGCCGCCGGCGCCGGAGCGGTGGCGTGCGTCGCGATCGCGCTCGCGGCGGCGACCGCGACGCCGGCGCGGCCGGGGCTGGTGGCGCTCGGGCATGCCGTGATCGTCGGCGTCCCGATCGCCGTCGGGCTCCACGCCTGGTACACGGGCGTCAACCAGCGCTTCGGCGTGCTGCTCATGGCCGCCGGGGGCTGGGCCTCCCTGACGACGCTGGCGGAGTCCTCGCAGGCGCTGCCGTACACGGTCGGCCGCGCGGCCGGCTGGGCGATGGAGGTGGGGCTCGTCTACCTGTTCCTCGCGTTCCCGGTCGGACGCCTCCACGACCGCGCCGACCGGCTGCTCGTCGCCGCCAGCGCGCTCGTCGTGCTGACCCTCTTCGCGCCCCGCCTCCTGCTGGCCGCGCGCTTCGAGGTGCCGAGCCCGTACACGAGCTGCGTGCGCGACTGCCCGGCCAACGCGCTCTTCTCGCTCGACCGTCAGCCGGGCGCGGTCGACGCGCTCCTGCGCCCGCTGGGCGTCGTCGCCGTGCTCGTCGTGATGGCGGCGGTGATCGTCCGCCTCCAGCGGCGGCTGGGCGCCGCCACGTCGGTGGCGCGGCGGCTGCACGCCCCGGTGCTCGTCGTCGCCACGGTCCGCGCCGCCGTGCTGGGCGTGGCGATCGCGGCGCGCTGGGTCGACCCGCAAGGCGCGGGGCTGGAGGCTGCCGCCTGGCTGCTGGCGCTCGCGCTGCCGCTGCTCGCGCTCGCGTTCCTCGCCGGGCTCGTCCGCTGGCGGCTGTTCGCCGGCCGCGCGCTGGAGCGCCTCGCCGCCTGCCTGCGGACCCTGCCGGACGCCGCCACGTTGCAGCGGGCCTTCGCGGAGGCGTTCGAGGACCCGTCCGTCCAGGTGGCGCTCGCCGCCCCCGCCGGGGCGGGCGGCTGGGTCGACGTGCGCGGCGCCCCGCTGACGTTGCCCGAGCGGGGCAGCGGCCGCACCGTGAGCGTCGTGTCGCCCGGCGCGCGGCCGGCCGCGGTGATCGTCCACGACGCCGCGCTCGGCGACCAGCCGGAGGTGCTGCGGGCCGGGCTCGCGATGGCCGAGGTCGCGCTCGCCAACCAGCGGCTCCTGCGCGAGGCCGAGGTCGCCACGCGCGAGGTGCGCGCATCGCGCGCCCGCATCGCCGCCGGCGCCGAGCGCGAGCGGCGGCGGATCGAGCGCGACCTGCACGACGGCGCCCAGCAGCGGCTCGTCGCGCTGCGGATCGAGCTCGCGCTCGCCGAGGACCTGGTCCGCGCCGACCCGGACCGCGCGGTGGAGCGGCTGCGGGCGCTCGAGCGCGAGGTCGACCAGGCGCTCGAGGAGCTGCGGGCGCTCGCCCACGGCGTCTACCCGCCGCTGCTGGCCGACCGCGGGCTGGCGACGGCGCTGCGGGCGGCGGCGGCCCAGTGCCCGCTGGCCGTCGACGTCGACGCCCGGCGGATCGGGCGCTACCCCCCGGAGGTCGAGAGCGCCGTCTACTTCTGCGTGCTGGAGGCGCTGCAGAACGCGCTCAAGCACGCGCGCGGCGCGACGCGGGTCGCGATCGCGCTCGACGGGACCGTCGCCGGCGAGCTGCGCTTCGCGGTGCGCGACGACGGGGCCGGGGTCCCGCCGGGCGGGCCGGCGGCGGGCGCCGGCGTCGTGAACATGCGCGACCGGGTCGCCGCGCTCGGCGGCGCGCTCGCGGTCGAGCCGGCCGCGGGCGGCGGCGCGGTCGTGCGCGGCTGGGCGCCCGCCGATCAGCGCTGACCGGCGTTGGCGGCCCACAGCTCGTGCAGCGTGCGGGGCGAGAGGTCCTGCTTGCGCACGCAGGCGGCGGCGCCGCTGGACGCCAGCGCCGCCTCCGCGTCGGGCAGCGCGTCGATCGAGATCAGCACCACGACCGGTCGCGGGTCGACGGCGGCGAGCCGCCGCGCCGTCTCGATCCCGTCCATCCCCGGCATGCGCACGTCGAGCAGCACGAGGTCGGGCCGCAGCGCGGCGGCGAGCTCGAGCGCCTCGGGGCCCGAGCTCGCCGCGCCGACGCGCACGAACTCCGGCGCGGCGTCGATCAGGCTGGCGATCGCGCGCTGGAAGATCCGCTGATCGTCGACCGTGAGGACGCCGATCGCCACCGCGGTCGCTCCCTAGCGGGCGTGCGCGGTCAGCGCCTCTTGCAGGTGGGCCTCGGCCTCGTCCGACAGCGACGTGTGGATGATGCGTCCGCCGTAGGGGCTCACGCGCGGCAGCACCTTGTCGGGCGTCGCGTCGCGGACGAGCAGGATCGCGGCCGCCGCGCCGGGCGCCAGCTCCTCCCCGAGCCGCCGCAGGAACCGGTCGTCGACGCCGAGGTCGGTCATCGCGCCGGCGGCGCCGCCGGCGGCGGCGCCGACCGCCATCCCGACGAGCGGCGCGAGGAACAGCAGCCCGATCAGTCCGCCCCACAGCGCGCCGCCGGCGGCGCCGATCGCGCCCGGCTTCGCCGTCTGGTGCAGCTTGATCTTGCCGTCCGGCCTGCGCTCGACGATCACCGCGTCCTCGAGCGTGATCGCGTGCTCGACGGCCAGCTCGTGGACCACGTCGAGGACGTGCCTGGCCCTGCCCACGTCGTCGTAGGCGATGGCGATGAGGTTGCTCATCACGGCTCCTTCGGATCGGGCTGACGATGCCCGACCACCGTTGCGCCGCGCGGCCCCGCCCGGCAAGGGGACGGCCCACCCGATGCGGGAGGTGCCGGCACGAGCCCGCCCGAGGGGGTGGACGCGCGCGCGTGGGCGGGTGCGGGTAGACCGGCGACATGGCCCCGATCCGCGTGGTGGTTGCCGACGACAGCTATCTCGTGCGCCAGGCGGTCGCGCACGTGCTCGACGACGTCGACCACATCGAGGTCGTCGCCGCCTGCGGCGACCGCGACGCCCTCCTGCGGGCCGTCGAGCGGGAGCGGCCGCAGGTCGTCGTCACCGACATCCGGATGCCGCCGAGCGCCACCGACGAGGGCCTGCAGGTCGCGGCCGGCCTGCGCCGCACCCACCCGGAGGTCGGCGTCGTCGTGCTGAGCCAGTACGCCGAGCCCAGCTACGGCCTGGCCCTGCTGGAGGACGGCTCCGACGGCCGGGCCTACCTGCTCAAGGAGCGGGTCGCCAGCCGCGACGAGATCGTCGCGGCGATCGAGGCGGTCGCCGCCGGCGGCTCGATCGTCGACACGAAGATCGTCGACGGGTTGATCGCCGAGCGGCGGCGCAGCGAGCGCTCCCCGGTCGCCGCCTTGACGCCGCGCGAGGTCGAGGTGCTCGCCTGCGTCGCCCGCGGCGCCAGCAACCAGGCGATCGCCGACGAGCTCGTGCTGACCAAGCGGGCGGTCGAGAAGCACATCAACGCGATCTTCCTCAAGCTCGGCCTCAGCCGGGAGACCGACGTCAGCCGCCGCGTGAAGGCGGCGCTCATCTACCTCGCCGAGCAGCGCTAGGCGAGCCCGGCGCCGCCGGGGATGCGTGCCCCACCGGCAGAGGCTGGCCGGCCGGCTTGCCGCCGCGCCGGCGGCCCGCGACCCTCGGTGGTGGCACGCACCGCGAGCGACCGGAGGATGGCAATGGCTTCCGAGATGCACACGCCGGCCGGCACGAGCCCCGGCTACGGCCCGTCGTACGGCGGGCACGGCGCCGATGGCGAGGGGCGCGGGTGGCTCGCGTTCGCCGCCGTCATGTTCGCGATCGCGGCGGTCGCGAACGCGATCTGGGGCATCTCCGCGCTCGTCAACGACGACTACTTCACCGCCGACGAGCTGCTGTTCGGCGACCTCTCGATGTGGGGCGTCTTCTACCTGCTGCTGGCGGCGGCGCAGATCACGACCGCGTACCTGATCATGCGTCGCAGCGCGGTCGGCGCATTCGTCGGCATCGGCCTCGTGCTGATCCACGCGACGATCGCGCTCCTGTCGATCGCCGCCTACCCGCTGTGGACCGTGATCGTGCTCGTGGTCGACGGCCTGATCATCTACGGGCTGACCGTCCACGGCTTCGAGGAGGCGTGAGCTCATGGGCGAGACGGCCGCGCCCGCGGCGATCGGGCCCGTGCAGGTCGTCGCGGTCGCGTTCGGTCCGCAGGCGAGGTTCGAGGGGCGCGTCCTGCGCGAGCTGGAGCGGCTCGAGGACGCGGGCACGATCCGGCTGCTGGACCTGCTGTTCGTCGCGCGCGACGGCGACGGCGACGCGCTCGTCGCGCTCGACGCCCAGGGCGAGAGCCTCGGCGGGATCGTCGGCGCGCTGCTGGGCTTCGGCTTCGACGGCGTCGACCCGCCCGGCGGCGACGGGCCGGCCGACGCCGGCGCGTTCGGGCTGGGGCGCGCGGAGATGCTCGCGCTCGCGGGCGCGCTCGCGCCCGGGGAGGCCGCCGCGTTCATGCTGTTCGAGCACGTGTGGGCGCGCGAGCTGAGGGCCGCCGTCCGCGCAGCCGGCGGCGTGCCGCTCGGGGAGGGGTTCCTGACGCCGGAGCTGCTGGCGACGGTCGCGCCCGAGCTGACCGCGATGGCCGCCGAGCTCGACGCCCTGCAGCAGGGCGCGGAGGGGGTGTGAGATGGGCCTGCTCGCCGACCGCGCGGCGACGCGCATGCAGACGCGCCAGATGTACCGGACCGCGTCGCGGATGCAGCGCCGCCGCAGCTGGATGGCATCGCAGATGGGGGCGCGCCAGGACTTCGAGCCGGCGCCCGCGCCGGAGCAGCCGGCGGCCGAGGCGCCCGCGGCGGCGGCGCAGCCGGCGTACGTGGCCGAGCTCCAGCAGCTCGCGCAGCTGCGCGACCAGGGGGTCGTCTCGCCGGAGGAGTTCGAGGCCAAGAAGCGCCAGCTGCTCGGGATCTAGGCGGGCCCATGGGCCGCCGGACGGTCAGCACCGCGCTCGTCGTCGCCGGCGGCCTGCTCGCCCTGCTCGCGATCGTCGCGATCTGGGTCAGCCGGCAGGCGCTCGAGACCGACCAATGGGTCGACACGAGCTCGCAGCTGCTGGAGGACCCGGAGGTCCAGGCGGTCGTCGCCGGCTACCTCGTCGACGAGCTCGCCGCGCACGTCGACGTCGAGGACGAGCTGCGCGCGGTGCTGCCGCCCCGCGCGCAGCCGCTCGCCGGCCCGGCCGCCGGCGCGCTGCGCCGCGGCGCCGAGGACCTGGCCAGGCGCGCGCTCGACCGCCCGCGCGTCCAGGCCGCCTGGGAGGCGGCGAACCGCCGCGCGCATGCGCAGCTCGTCGACGTCGTCGAGGGCGGCGGGGACGTCGTCGCGACCGAGCAGGGGACGGTGACGCTCGACCTGAGGGCGCTCGTGGAGGAGGTCGCCGGGCGCACCGGCGTCGGCGACCGCGTCGCCGCCCGCCTGCCCGCGGACGCGGCCAGGGTCGAGGTGCTGCGCTCCGAGCAGCTGTCGACGATCCAGGCGATCGGCGGCGCGCTCAAGCCGCTGGCGCTCGTGCTCACGCTGCTGGCGCTCGCCTGCTTCGCGGCCGCGGTCGCGGTCGTGCCGGGCCGGCGCCGCGAGGCGGTGCGCGCCGGCGGGGTCGCGCTCGTGCTCGCCGGGATCGCCGCGCTCGTCGTGCGCAAGCTCGCCGGCGCGGCGGTCGTCGACGAGCTCGCGACGACGGCGTCGGTCCGGCCGGCGGCCGAGCACGCCTGGCGGATCGGCACCTCGCTGCTGGTCGGCGTGGCGGGCGCGTCGATCGCCTACGGGCTCGTCGCCGTCGCCGGCGCGTGGCTGGCGGGGCCGACGAGGCTCGCCGTGCGGGCCCGCCGGCGGCTCGTGCCGGTCCTGCGCGACGGCCGCGTCGCCTACGGCGCGCTCGCCGCCGCGCTGCTGCTCGTGCTGCTGTGGGGGCCGACGGAGGGCACCCGCCGCCTGCTGCCGACGCTCGTGCTGATCGCGCTCGTCGTCGCCGGCGTCGAGGCGCTGCGCCGCCAGCTGCGGCGCGAGCAGGCCGACGGCGGGCCGGCGGGCGCCGGGGCCGCCCGCCCGCCCGGCGACGGCGGGCCGCCGGCGCCGGACGGGGACGCGCTCGCCCAGCTGGAGCGGCTCGCGGCGCTGCACCGCTCCGGCGACCTCGACGACGACGAGTACCGCGCCGCCAAGCAGCGGGTGCTGACGCCCGCGTGAGCGAGGAGGACGATGATGGCCGGTCGGGCCGCAGGTCCGCGGCCGCTGGGAGCGCGCCGCGTTCGCCGTCAAGTCGGTCCGGGACGAGCTGCGGTGAGCTGACGGGGCAGGCGCAGCGCGGCCGCGAGGCCGACCAGCCCGATCGCGGCGAGCGTGGCCAGCGCGATCACGTAGGTCGTGGTGCCGGAGGCGAGGTCGGAGACGAGGATCGTGCCGGCGATCGCGGTGCCGAACGAGGAGCCGAGGTTGGAGATGCTGCGCGACAGCCCCGAGATCTCGTCCTGGCGGTCGTCCGGGAAGCTCGACTGCACGACGTTGACCGACGGCGTCAGCATCACCCCGACCCCGAGGCCGATGACGAGCAGGCCGGGCACGAACGCGAGACCCTTGTCGGAGAGGCCGACGAGCGCGAGCAGCAGGCCGATCCCCGCGATCGTCATGGCGAAGCCGGCGATGATGAGGGTCCGCTGCGCGCGCCGCTTGGCGAGCCGCTCGGCCGCCAGCGAGGAGGCGAGCACGCCGATCGTGGCCGCGGTGAAGATGACGCCGGTCTCGATCGCGTCGAACCCGCGCACGGTCTGCAGGAAGACGGCGACGACGAACGAGAGCCCCATCAGCAGCAGCCACTGGATGTTCTGGGTCACCAGGCCGAGGTTGGCGACGCGGTCGCGGAACAGGCTCATCCGCAGCAGCGGCTCCCTGCCGGCGTGCTCGTCGGCGCGGACGTGGCGGAAGAAGAGCGCGAGGAAGGCCGCGCCGATGGCGGCGAAGAGCACGAGCAGCTCGCCGTCGTTGTCGGCCTGGAGGATGCCGAGCACGACGAAGAACATGCCGGCGGCCGACAGGACGGCGCCGACGACGTCGAACGGCCGCGCCGGGTCGGCCGGCAGCGGGTCCTCGAGGTCGCGGCTGAGGACGACGATCGTCGCGACGATCAGCGCCTGGAACACGAAGGCCGCCCGCCAGCTGATGGCGCTCGTGATGAGGCCGCCGATCAGCGGCCCGGCGGCGGCGCCGACGCCGCCGGCGGCGCTGATGAGGCCGAAGGCGCGGGCGCGCGAGGCCGTGTCGTGGAAGGCGAGCGTCGCGAGGATGTAGACGGGCGGGATCAGCAGCGCGGTCCCGAGGCCCTCGAACACCGAGTTGCCGAGGATCAGGATGCCGAGGCCGGGGGCGACGGCGCTGAGCAGGGCACCGATCCCGTAGAGGATCAGGCCGCCGATGAAGCACCGCTTGCGGCCCCACTTGGCCGTCAGCTTGCTGCCGGGGACCATGAAGATCGCCATGATCAGCAAGAACAGCGTGATCGCCGTCTGCACGCCCCTGACGGTCGTGTCGAGGTCGTTGCTGATGTCGTTGATCATCACGTTCATGTTCGAGCCGGCGAAGCTGCAGATGAACTGCGCGAGCGCCAGCGGCGCCAGCAGCTGCGCGCTCGACGCGCCCGCCCCCGCCGCCGCCTGCTGACCGATGCCCCTCGCGCCCGCCGGCCCGTCGCCCATCGCCGTCCCTCGCTTCCCGCGCCCATCGCGCGCCGCGGCCGATCGCCGGCGCCGCGGAGGCCGCCGTGCGGCGCCCGCGGCCCGCATCCTGACGTTCTAATCGCCCGCCCTGCGCCTGTCAGCGGTGCCCGCACCCAGCTCCGCGCCGTGCGGGCAGGTGGGAGGGGCGGCCGGCGCGCGGAAACCGCTCGAGGATGCGCAGCGATCTCTGGACGCGCCTGAACGCATCCGGGGGGAGGGCGAGCGTCGTCACCAGCTCCCTGAGGTCCGCGACCGCGCGCGGCGTGACGATGACGCGCGGCAACGCTAGGCGAGGTCGTCGCGCGCGATCCCCTCGCCGCGGCACGCCTGCGCGATCCCCTCGCGCGTACGCTCGTAGGCGCCGGGAATGCCGTCGAGCAGCTCCACGATGCGCGCGGGGTCGGGGTCGGCGTCGTCGAGCGCGGTCGTCAGCAGGGATGTCGCGAGCGCGCCTTCCTGGACGCGCATGCGGTCGGCCAGCTGCGACAGCTTCTCCGCGTGCGCGGGATCGAGCGAGACGGTGATCCGCCGTGCCATCGCGCTCCACGCTACACGCCGCGCCAGCGCCTGTACAGCGCGCGGCGCGGCCCGTGGTCCACGTTGCGCGCGGCCCGTCATGCCGTCACCTTCGGCGCCGCGGCGAGCAGCTCGGCCAGGTGCCGCCGGTCGTCCGGCGGCCAGTCGCGCGGCGGCACGAGGCGCCGGATCGCGATGCCGAGCGGGACGCGCTCGTAGGTGCCGTCGTCGCGGAGCGCGAACGCGCGGCCGTCGGCGTCGAGGTGGAGAGCGCGCCGAGTCACGATGTGCTTGTAGGCGTGGACCGCCGTCCCGTCCGCGAGCCGCAGCTCGTGCATCCACATGAACCAGGTGGCCAGCCGGTCGCCGAGGATGGCCGTGAGCGGACGCCAATCGGGATGCTCGTACTGGACGAGCTGGCCGGGCAGGGAGGACCGCGATCGCATCGGCCGAGCGTCGCCCCAGCCCCTGCGGAAGGGCAAGACGGCGACGGACGCTGAATGCGCACCAGACCGCGCCGATACTCCCGAGCAAGCGAGTACGATCCCGGCGCGGCCGCGCGCGTGTCAGGTCGCGCCGGTTCGAAACGACGAGACGCGGTGTGGCATTCACGAGTGAGGGCGGGAGCATGCGACGCGCCGCCGGCGCCCGGCGAGGCGGGACGACCCGATGACCGAAGCCGCGCTGGCCGCTGAGCCCGCCACGCAGTACCCACCCGGCGCCGTCGTCGTCGTGCGCGACGAGACGTGGCTCGTCCAGCGCGCCGAGCGCGCCAGCGACGGCTGGTTCGTCGAGGTCCGCGGCCTGAGCCCGCTCGTGCGCGGCACGGAAGCGACGTTCTCCGACGCGATCGAGACGATCACGGTCCTCGATCCGGCCCAGGCGGCCGTCCGCGTCGACGACAGCCCGGGCTACCGCACGGCGCGGCTGTGGCTGGAGGCGACGGCGCGCAAGACGCCGGTGCCGCTGGGCGAGTCGGCGCTGTCGGTCGCGACGGCCGGCCTCGTCGACGTGCTTCCGTACCAGGTCAGGGCGGTCAGGCAGGCGCTCGACCCGGACAACCTGCGCCCGCGGATCCTGCTCGCCGACGCGGTGGGGCTCGGCAAGACGATCGAGATCGGGATGATCCTCGCCGAGCTCGTCCGCCGCGGACGCGGCGAGCGGATGCTCGTCGTGACGCCGCGCCACGTGCTCGAGCAGATGCAGTTCGAGCTGTGGACCCGCTTCGCGCTGCCGTTCGTGCGGCTCGACTCGCTCGGCATCCAGCGCATCCGGCAGCTGCTGCCGGCCAACCGCAACCCGTTCGCGCATTTCAAGCGGGCGATCGTCTCGATCGACACGCTCAAGAGCGACCGCTACCACGCCCACCTCGAGCAGCAGCACTGGGACGTCGTCGTCATCGACGAGTCGCACAACGTCACCAACGACGCGACCCAGAACAACCGCCTCGCGCGCCTGCTCAGCAGCCGCACCGACGCGCTCATCCTCGCCAGCGCGACGCCGCACAACGGCAAGAAGGAGTCGTTCGCGGAGCTGATCCGCATGCTCGAGCCGAGCGCGGTCACGCCGAGGGGCGAGCTGATCGAGTCCGAAGTCAGGCGGCTCGTGATCCGGCGCCACCGCTACAGCGAGGACGTCGCGGCCGTCGTCGGCGCCGACTGGGCCGAGCGCCACGAGCCGAGCAACGTGCTCGTCCCGGCCAACGCCGCCGAGGACGAGATCGCCGCCGAGCTGGAGCGGACGTGGCTGCACCCGCCAGGCGGCGCGTCGCCGTACGCCGGCAGGCGCGCGAGCCTGTTCCCGTGGACGCTCGCGAAGGCGTTCCTCAGCAGCGCGGCCGCGCTGCGCGAGACCGTGCTCGAGCGTCAGCGCAAGACGGCGGACGCCCGCGAGCGCGAGGCGCTGGAGCGGCTGCGCGCGCTCGCCGAGCGCGCGCAGCGCGAGGGCAGCAGCAAGCTCGACGCGCTCCTCGCCCAGCTGGAGCGGATCGGGATCAGGCGCGACGGGACCGCGCGCGTCGTCATCTTCGCCGAGCGTCGCGCGACGCTCGAGTGGCTCCGGGACGAGCTCATGCGGCGCCTGCGCATGCGCGACGAGCAGGTCGGGATGCTGCACGGCGGGCTCAGCGACGTCGAGCAGCAGGAGGTCGTCGCGTCGTTCAAGCAGGAGGCGAGCCCGCTGCGGGTGCTCGTCGCCGGCGACATCGCCTCCGAGGGCGTGAACCTCCACCACCGCTGCCACGAGCTGATCCACTTCGACATCCCGTGGAGCCTGATCCGGATCGAGCAGCGCAACGGCCGCATCGACCGCTACGGGCAGCGTCACCGGCCGCGCATCACCACGCTCCTGCTCACCCCCTCGACCGGACGCTTCAGCGGCGACGTGCGCGTGCTCCAGCGGCTCGTCGAGAAGGAGCACGAGGCGCACCGCGCGCTCGGCGACAGCGCCTCGCTGATGGGCCGCTACGACGTCAGAGCCGAGGAGGATGCGATCCGCGAGGTGCTCGCCGGCAGCGCCCATCTCGACGACGTCGTGAAGTCGGTGGACGAGGTCCGTCGCGAGGACTCGGTCGCGGGCCTCCTCGCGCGCCTGTTCGCCGCCGCGCCGAAGGAGGCGGACATCGAGCCGGAGCCCGTCGCGCGGCCGGCGACCACCGGCCTGTACCCCGACGAAGGCTCCTTCCTCAAGGACGCGCTCGAGCTCGCGTTCGCGACGCCCGGGGCAAGGCCGGAGGCGGGCGGCGTCAACCTGCGAGAGCACGTCAGGCACGGGCTCATCGAGTTCGCGCCCAGCCCCGACCTGCGCCAGCGGCTCGAGGTCCTGCCGCAGACGTACCTGAAGGAGCAGCGGGTCCGCGAGCGGCTCATGGTCGCGGTGTCGAGGCACCACGCCGCGCGGGCGCTCGACGAGGCGCGCAGCGGCGCGTCGACGTCGCCATGGCCGACCGCGCACTACCTCGCGCCGCTGCATCCCGCGCTCGACTGGGCGGCCGACCGGGCGCTCGCGGCGCTCGGCCGCAACGAGATCTTCGCGATCGCCGCGCCGCCGGAGCACGACGAGCTCAGGCTGCTCGTGCAGGGGACGCTCACGAACGCGCGCGGCCAGGTCGTGACGGCGGCGACCGTCGTCGTCCACTTTCCCGACCCCGCGGATTTGACCTTCTGCACGCTCCACCCGCACGCGAACCTGTCGGAGGCGCTCGCGACGCTCGGCATCACCGGCGAGCTCGTCAACACCGGCGCGCTCGCGGGCGCGGATGGGCTCGACCGGTTCGTCGCGCGAGGCGTCGAGCGAGTACGGAGCATGCTCGAGCAGCAGTTCGCGGACGTGCAGGAGGACGTCGAGCGGCGGGTCGAGCGCTGGATCCAGCGGGTCCGGGCGTGGGAGCTGGAGGCCGAGGACCTGATCCAGCGCGAGCAGCTGCGCCGGCGCCGGGCCGCCGTCGTCGACGAGCGCGGGATCGCGGCGTCGATGCGGCCGGCGCACCGGGGCGTGCGGCCGCTCCTGCTCGTGGTGCCGGCGAGGGAGGTGCGCTGATGGCCGGCAGCGACGCGATCGTCGTCGTCGAGGAGTGGATCAGCGAGCACTACTTCACGACCGACGCGAAGGGACCGTCGTTCACGGCGCGCGTGCGGGAGCGGCGGCGCGCGTGGGACGCCGAGCGGGAGCTCGGGACGCCCCGGACGCGCCTGCTCGCCGCGCGCCAGCAGCTGCTGAGGAGGTTCGCCGCGCTGCACAACCCCGGCGACCCGGCGGACGCGTCGGCGCTCAACCGGGAGCTGTTCGAGATCCTCGGCTTCACGCGCGCCGGCCTGACGCACGAGCGCGTCGGGCCGGTGACGTTCGTGCGCAGCGTCGGGCTCGAGCAGCCCGTCGTCGCGGTCGTCGACGCGTGCCCGGCCGAGACGGTCGAGGAGCTGCTGGCCAGGGACGGGGCCACGCTCGTCACGCCGTTCGCCGTCGATGAGCGGACCGAGGTCACGTCGGTCGCGCGCCTGCTGTCGACGCTGTTCGTCGGCGACGGCACCCGGCCCGCGTTCGCGCTCGTCCTGGCCGGGCCGCGGGCGATCGTCGCCGAGCGCACCCGCTGGGCGGAGGGCCGCTACCTCGTCGTCGACGTCCAGCTCGTGCTCGAGCGCGGCGACGAGCGGCGCGGCGGCGAGCTGGACCGGGCGCTCACGTGCCTGGCGGCGGACTCGCTCGCACCCGACGCCGACGGGGAGATCTGGTGGACGGCGACGCTGGCGGAGGCCGTCAACCACACCGTCGGCGTCAGCAGGGAGCTGCGCGAGGGCGTGCGGCTCTCGGTCGAGATCATCGCCAACGAGGTCGTCGCGCGCCGCAGGGCGAAGGGCCTGCCGCCACTGGCGGCCGATCGGGCCCAGCCGCTGACGACCCAGGCGCTGCGCTTCCTCTACCGCATCCTCTTCCTCCTCTACGCGGAGGCGTCGCCGGAGCTCGGGGTGCTGCCGGTCGGCGCGCCCGAGTACGAGCAGGGCTACAGCCTCGACCGGCTGCGGGAGCTGGCGCTCGTCGAGCTCAGCGACCCGCGCTCGCAGCAGGGCACGCACCTGTACGAGTCGCTGCAGGTGCTGTTCCGGCTCGTCGACCGGGGCCATCCCGAGGCGACGCGCGGGGACGACGGCAACGCTCCCGAACGGCTCGCGGGGCTGACGTTCCGCTCGCTGAGGGCCGATCTGTTCCGCCCGGAGGCGACTGCGCTCATCGACGAAGTCGGGCTCGGCAACGTGGCGCTCCAGCAGGTGCTCCGGCACCTCCTGCTCAGCAGGGGCGCGAGGGGCCGCGACGCCGGCTTCATCTCGTACGCGCAGCTCGGCATCAACCAGCTCGGCGCCGTCTACGAGGGGCTGATGTCGTACACCGGCTTCTTCGCCGACGACGACCTCTACGAGGTGGCGCGCGACGGCAACGCCGAGAAGGGGTCGTGGGTCGTGCCGGTCGCACGCGCGGACGGGATCGCCGAGAAGGACTTCGTGCGTGCGCCGGACCCGGTCACCGGCGAGCCCAAGCCGGTGCTGCACCGCCGCGGCACGTTCGTGTTCCGCCTCGCCGGTCGCGAACGCAAGCGGTCGGCTTCCTACTACACGCCGGAGGTGCTGACGAGGTTCGTCGTCTCCCAGGCGCTGGAGGAGCTGCTCGACCAGGACGGGCGGCGCACGAGCGCCGAGGAGATCCTCCAGCTGACCGTGTGCGAGCCCGCGCTCGGGTCGGGCGCGTTCGCGATCGAGGCGGTGCGCCAGCTCGCCGAGGAGTACCTGAGGCGCCGCCAGGAGGAGCTCGGCGAGGCGATCGACCCGGACGCCTACCCGCGCGAGCTGCAGCGGGTGAAGGCGTGGATCGCGCTCCACCGCGTCTACGGCGTCGACCTGAACGCGACCGCGGTCGAGCTGGCGGAGATCTCGCTGTGGCTCGACACGATGGTCGCCGGCCTGCAGGCGCCGTGGTTCGGGCTGCACCTCAGGCGCGGCAACTCGCTCATCGGGGCGCGCAAGGCCGTCTTCAGCGCCGCGCAGGCGCGGGACCGGTCGTGGCTGAGGGCGGTGCCGCAGCGCGTCGGGCCCGGCGACGGCGAGCTGGACGCGATCGCCGGCCGCATCCCGCACTTCCTCCTGCCCGCCGAGGGCTGGGGCGCGACCGCGGAGGTCAGGCGCGATGTCGCGGAGCTGGCCCCCGACGAGGTCCGGGCGCTGAGGGACTGGCGCCGCCAGGTGCGGGCCAAGCCGACGAGGAGGCAGGTGGACCAGCTCGTCGAGCTCGGTCACCGCGTCGAGCGGCTGTGGGCGATCGCGGCCCAGCGGCTCGCGATCGCCGAGCAGCAGGCCAGCCGCGACCTGGAGCTGTGGGGGCAGCCGCCGCAGATCAGCGCGGACGCGACCGCGGACGGGCGGGTCGTGCTGCGCGAGGAGATCGAGGCGACGCTCAGCGACCCGGACAGCGCCTACCAGCGGCTGCGCCGCGTCATGGACGCGTGGTGCGCGCTGTGGTTCTGGCCGCTGACCGAGCGGGAGATCAGGCCGCCGACGCCGGAGGAGTGGTACGACGCGCTCGCGCGGCTCCTCGGCCGCGCGGGCGCGAGGCGGCCGCCCGGCCAGGAGAGCCTGAGCAGCGCGATCGACTGGGATGCGCTCAGCGACCTCGAGGACGCCGACCGCGCGTTCGCCGGCGCGCAACCGATCGACGCGGTCCTCGCCGCGCACCCGTGGCTGCGGGTGTGCGAGCGGGTGGCGAGGGAGCAGGGCTTCTTCCATTGGGAGCTCGACTTCGCGCCCGTCTTCGCCCGCGGCGGCTTCGACCTCCAGGTCGGAAAACCGCCGTGGGTGCGGCCGCGCACGGACGTCGAGGCGCTGCTTGCCGAGCACGATCCGTGGTGGATGCTCGCGACGAAGCCGTCAGAGGCGGCCAAGCGCGCGCGTCGACCGGCGACGCTCGCGCTCCCGGGCTGCCGCGAGCTCGTGATCGACGGCACCGCCGAGGTCGTCGCGACCGCAGCCTCCATGGCCGATCCGGCCGCGTTCCCGCATCTGGCCGGCCTGCAGCCGAACCTCTACCGCTGCGTCATGGAGCAGGTGTGGCGCCACCGCTCCCCGCGCGGCATCGCGGGCCTGATCCATCCGGAGGGTCATTTCACCGAGGCAACGGCCGGCACGCTGCGGGCGGCGACGTACCGACGGTTGCGACGGCACTGGCAGTTCATCAACGAACTGAGAATCTTCGACATCGATCATCATCAGATCTTTGGGGTCCACGTGTACGGGGACTCGCGAGATGCGCCAAGCTTCTTGATGGCCGCATCGCTCTACCACCCAGACACCGCGGCGCGTTCCCGTGCTCACGACGGCTCCGGCGAAGAGCCTGGTCTCAAAGACGTTGATGGTGCATGGGATCTGCGGCCGCACCGCGGCCGCATCCTGCACGTCGACATGGAGATGCTGCGGACCTGGCACGACCTCCTCGAGGACGACCACGTGCCGGTGCTCGAGACGAAGATGGTCTACGTCGTCAACCGCGCGAGCGCCGACGTGCTGGCGAGGCTTGCGCGGGCGCAGCGGATCGCCGAGCTCGGCCTGGAGTTTTCGCGCGGGTGGGACGAGTCAATTGACCGTACGAAAGGCTACTTCGACGTCGAGTGGGGCACGCCGGCACGATGGGATGACGTGATCCTCCAAGGACCGCATCTCCATGTCGGGACGCCGTTCTACAAGAGGCCGAACGAGACGATGCGGCACAATCAGGACTGGTCGTTCGTCGATCTCGAGCAGCTGCCCGACGACGCCATCCCGACGACGGCGTACCAGCCCCGCGGCGAGCGCGCGGCCTACGACGCGGCGTACACGCACTGGGGCCCGCAGCGCGTCCCGGCGCGGTCCAGGTATCGGGTCGCGTGGCGGCGGATGGCGGCGAACACCGGCGAGCGCACGCTCATCCCGGCGATCATCCCGCCCGGCGCGGCGCATGTAAATGCTGTGAACTCCGGCGGAGGTGGCGGTGCGCGGACGCTCGTTGCGACTGGGGGGGTGTTGAACTCGCTCGTCGCTGACTTCGCAGTGCGCTCGGCGCCGAGTGGTTACATTTCCGGTACGGCGATCGCACGACTGCCCGTGCTCCCGGACTACCATCCGCTTGTCGACGAGGTCGTCATTCGCGTCCTCCGCCTCAATTGCCTTACGTCCGCGTACGCGGACCTGTGGCGCGAGGCGTTGCCGGCGGACGTGAGCGGGATCGCCTGGACCGGCGGGATCGACTATCCGGGGCGGCCGGCGCTGGGCGACGTGACGCGGGAGTGGACGCCGGACGCGCCGCTGCGGCGGGCGTCGGATCGGCGGCAGGCGCTGCTCGAGCTCGACGCGCTCGTCGCGCTCGCGCTCGAGATCACCGCGGACGAGCTGTGCACGATCTACCGCACCCAGTTCCCGGTCCGCTACGGCTACGACCGCAGGCGCGACCACTACGACGCCAACGGCCGGCTCGTGCCGCAGGGCGTGCTGCGCGCCTGGCGCACAAGGGGCGACGGGATGACCGAGGAGGAGCGCACGGCGGAGAACGAGGCCGGCTACACGTACGTGTACGAGCCGCCGTTCGTCACGCTCGACCGCGAAGCGGACATGCGGCGCGCCTACGCGCACTTCGAGCGGGTGCTCGCGGAGCGTGGCGATGGGTGAGCTGCTGCCGACCGTCGCCGCGCGCACGGTCCAGGAGGGCTTGCTCGACTACCTCGACACGACGTTCGCGCTCAGCGACCCGGACGCACGCGCCGCGCTCAGGGCGTTCCTCGCCCATCCCGACCACGGCGTCTTCAAGGGCCCCTACATCCGGCTGCGGCTGCCCTTCCGTCCGGCCGACGAGGGGTGGCGGGACCTGCTCGGCTGGCATCCGCTCGACGACGGCGCTGGCTTTGCGCCCTATCGCCACCAAGCGGCCGCGTTCGCGCGCCTGAGCACGCTCGACCAGACGCGACCGCGGCCGACGATCGTCACGACCGGCACCGGCTCGGGCAAGACCGAAGCGTTCCTCTACCCGATCCTCGACCATGTCCTGCGCGCGAAGGCACGCGGCGACGACGGCGTCAAGGCGCTCATCGTCTACCCGATGAACGCGCTCGCCAACGACCAGGCGCTGCGCCTCGCCCGCCTCATCTGCGACCTCCCGTCGCTGCGCAGCGTGACCGCCGGCATCTACACCGGCGAGACGGAGGAGCGGCGCACGATCGTCACCCCCGACGGGCTCATCAACGACCGCGCCGTGCTGCGCGACAGCCCGCCGGACATCCTGCTGACGAACTACAAGATGCTCGACCAGCTGCTGCTGCGCGCCGAGGACGCGCGCATCTGGTCCCAAAGCGCGCGGTCGCTGCAGTACCTGGTCCTCGACGAGTTCCACACCTACGACGGCGCCCAGGGCACCGACGTCGCGATGCTCCTGCGGCGCCTCGGCCTCACGCTCAAGGCCTACGGCGCGGCCGGCGAGCGCCCGCTCGCGCACGTGACCCCGGTCGCGACCTCCGCGACGCTCGGCGACCGCGGCGACCCGGGCGCGATCCTCCGCTTCGCGGAGACCGTCTTCGGGGAGGCGCTGCCGTCCGACACCGTCATCACCGAGGAGCGGGTCCCGCTCGACGAATGGGTCGCCGCGGCGCCCGCGGACGACGGCCTCGCGCCCCGCGACGGCGCGGCGCTCGCCGCCGCCGTGCGCGACGCGGCCGCCGCGCTCGGCGCCGACCCCGAGCCCGCCGCGCTCGCCGCCGCCGTCCTGCGCGCGAGCTACGACGGCGACCTCAGCGGCCGGTCGGCAGCCGCGCTCGTGCGCGCCCACCCGTTCACGCGCCGGCTGCTGGCGGCCTGCGAGCAGGCGGTCGAGCTGCGCGCGCTCGCCGGCCGCGTCCTCCCGGACGCCGACCCGGACGCCGCTGCGGCGTGCGTGACCGCCTACGTCGGGCTGCTCAGCCACGTGCGCGCGACCGAGGGCCGCGCGATGCCGCAGGTCGAGGTCCACCTCTGGGTGCGCGAGCTGACGCGCGTCAACCGGCGCGCGGAATCCTCGCCGGCGTTCGCCTGGTCCGACGACGGCACCGCGCCGCTTGCGGCCGACGCCGACGACGGGCCCGGGTACGCCGCCGGCCACGCGTTCCCCGCGATCTACTGCCGGCACTGCGGCCGCTCCGGCTGGGGCGTGAGGCTCTCCCCGGCCAGCGACGCCGACCTGGCGCCCGATGACGACGACATCCGCGCCAGCCACCTGCGCAAGGAGGGGCGCTTCCGGCCGTTGCTGCTGGCCGCGCGCGAAGCGTGGGAGCGGACGGACGAGCCGCCGCCCGAGACGCTCCGGTGGTTCAGTCCGACCCAGCGGCGGATCACGCCGAAGCCCCCCGAAGCGGAAGCGCGGCGCGGCGGCACGGCGCTGCCGGTGCTGACCCACGTGGGGCCCGACGCCGACGACGAGGCGCGCGAAGACACCTGCCCCGCGTGCCTGCAGCGCGACGGCATCCGCTTCCTCGGCTCGGCGATCGCGACCCAGCTGTCGGTCGCGATCTCGACGCTGTTCGGGAGCGTCACGCTGCGGCGGGAGGAGAAGAAGACGCTCGTCTTCACCGACAGCGTCCAGGACGCCGCCCACCGCGCCGGCTTCATCCAAGCGCGCTCCCGCAGCCTCACGCTGCGCTCGGTGCTGCGGGAGGCGATCGGCGACGAGCCGCACCCGCTCAGCAAGCTCGCGGACCGCATGATCGAGCAGGCCGGCGACGATCCGGTGCGCCGCTATCGGCTGCTGCCGCCCGATCTCGCTGATGCGGAGGGCTTCCGCGCGTTCTGGGAGACCCCGAGGCTCGCCCGCGTCTCCACCGGCGTCACGACGCGGGTCAGCAAGCGGCTCGCGTTCGACGCGGCGCTCGAGTTCGGCTTGCAGTCCCGCCTCGGCCGCACGCTCGAGCTGTCCGGCACCGTCGCCGTCGAGGTCGAGGTGCCGCCGGCGTTGCTGACCGCGGCGGCGCGGCGGGCGCTGGAGGCGGCCGGCGGCCAGCTCAGCTTCGACGGTCCCGACGAGCGAAGGCTGCGGGCATGGGCGCGCGGCGTGCTCGAGCGGATGCGCGAGCGCGGCGCGATCCACCACCCGTGGCTCGACAGGTTCATCCGGACGGACGGCTCGCGGCACGCGATCTGGCGCGGCCGCAACAAGCGCGAGGGGATGCCCGCCTTCCCGCGCGGCCGTCCCGCGCCGGCGTTCCCGCGCGTCGGGCCCAAGGTCAGGACGGGACGCCGGCAGGAGGACCTGCTCGACCCGGTCACGAGCCCGCAGAGCTGGTACGCGCGCTGGACCGCCCGGGCGCTCGCCGTCAGCGCACATGAGGGGGCGTCGCTCGCGAGGAGCCTGCTCGAGCAGCTCGCCGGGGCTGACCTCATCATGTGCAAGAGCAACGACGCCGGCGCGACCGTCTACGCACTCGATCCCGACAGCATCCGGGTCGAGCCGGTCGCCGACGCCGCCCTGGCGGAGGGCCGGCACCTGCTCGTCTGCGACGTCTGCCAGAACCCGGTGCCCGGCACGGCCACCGTCGTCGACGAGCTCGAGGGCGCCCCCTGCCTCGGGTTCAGGTGCGACGGCCGCCTCGTCCGCGCCCCCGCGGACGCCGACAACTTCTACCGCCGCTTCTACACCGCGCGCGAGGTCCAGCGCGTGATCGCGCGCGAGCACACGGCGCTGCTCGGGTCCGAGCTGCGGAGCAGGTACGAGCGCGGGTTCAAGGGGGCGCACGGCCACCCGGACGCGCCGAACGTGCTCGTCGCCACGCCGACGCTCGAGATGGGCATCGACATCGGCGACCTGTCGTCCGTCATGCTCGCCTCGCTGCCGCGCCAGGTCGCGAGCTACCTCCAGCGCGTCGGGCGCGCCGGCCGGCTGAGCGGCAGCGCGCTCAACCTCGTCTTCGTCGCCGGGCGCGGCGACCAGCTGCCGAGGCTCGGCGAGCCGCTGTCGATGATCAACGGCAGCGTCCGCCCGCCGGCGACCTATCTCGACGCGGAGGAGCTGCTGCGCCGCCAGTACGTCGCCGCGCTCGGGGACGCCGAGGCGCGCGCGCCGGATGGCGTCCACCCAACCAACGCGGCCGCGGCGATGGCCGACATCGAGCCCGGCAGCTACCTCCACGCGCTCGCGACCCGCGGCGAGCAGGACCGCGACTTCCTCGAGACGTTCCTCGCCGCCTTCCCGCACCTGACCGAGCGGGCGCGTGAGAGCATGCGCCGCTGGGTCGCCCCGGTCGACGGCGAGCCGCTCACGAGCCCGCTCGCGCAGCGGCTGCGCGCCGCCTGCCAGCAGTGGCGCGCCCAGATCGAGCTGCTCACCCGCCGCCGCGCCGAGATCATCAGGAGCCTGCCGGAGCTGGAGCGGCGCGCGAGGTCGCCGGCCGCGGTCGAGGACGACGAGCGCGCGCTCAAGGCGGCGAGGGCGTCGCTCAAGCTCGCCCGTGGGCAGCTCAGGGGGTTGCGCGACGCGTACTGGGTCGCCGTCCTCGAGCGGTTCGGCCTGTTCCCGAACTACACGCTGCTCGACGACGACGTCACGCTCGACGTCGCGATCTCGTGGCTGGACCCCGACTCCGGCGAGTTCGTCACCGAGGCGCAGGCCTACCACCGCAGCGCCGCGCAGGCGCTGCGCGAGTTCGCGCCCGGAGCGACCTTCTACACCCACGGCCAGCAGCTGCGTGTCAACGCCATCGACCTCGGCGACCGCGGCGAGTCCGTCCGGAGGTGGGCGTGGTGTCCGGCGTGCGGCTTCGGCGCCGACGTCACCGAGAGGAGGGCGCCGTCAGCCTGCCCGCGCTGCGGGGCGCCGGGGATCGCCGACCTCGCGCAGCAGCTCGAGGTTGTCGAGCTCACGCGCGCCTCCTCCTCGATGCGCCGCGATGAGGCGACGATCGACGACGCCCGCGACGAGCGCGAGCGACAGCGCTTCGCCATCGCGCTCGCCGTCGACGTCCCGCCCGACGGCGTGACGCGCGAGTGGTACGCCGCGCAAGCCGCCGGCTTCGGCGTCAAGCACGTGCGCGACCTCACGCTGCGGTGGCTGAACCTCGGCCGTGCGCCGGGCCACGGGTCGACGAGGCGGATCGCCGGCCGGGAGCTCGTCGCCGAGCTGTTCCGCGTCTGCGCCGAGTGCGGCCAGCTCGACCAGAAGGCGCACGCGAACGCGAGGTACGAGCACCGTCCGTGGTGCTCGTTGCGCGACGCGCCGGAGGAGCGCACGCGCTCGATCGCGTTGATGCGGACGCTGACGACCGAGGGGCTCCTGCTGCGCCTCCCGCCGATGACGTCGGTCGGGAGCTCGTTCGCGCTGCCGTCGCTGTCGGCGGCGATCATGCGCGGCCTGCGCGAGCACCTCGGCGGCGCGCCCGACCATCTCGCGATCGAGGCCGTCGTCGACCCGGCGCCGGGCCACGGCACCGCGGAGGCGCTGCTCATCCACGACCTCGTCCCCGGCGGCACCGGCTACCTCATCGATCTCGCCGAGCCGAGGGCGCTGTGGGATGTGCTGCATCGCGCCTACGAGGTCGTGCGCGACTGCACGTGCCGGGAGAGCAACCGCCGCGCCTGCCCCCACTGCCTGCTGCCGTTCGCGCCGGTCGGCCAGGGCCATCTCGTCGCGCGCGCCGAAGCCGAGAAGCAGCTGCTGGAGCTGCTCGCCGGCGGCGACGCCGCGGCGCTCGCGCGCGCCGCGGGGCCGGCGTGGACGCTCACCGAGCGGTCGCCGGCCGCGATCGACCTCGAGTCGATGCTCGAGCGCAAGTTCCGCGCCGTCTTCCGGGAACGCCTCGACCAGCTCGGCGCGACCGTCCACGTGGAGCCGAGGACGGTCGGGGAGCGGTGGCGGATCACGCTCAACGGACGCACCTGGACGCTCGATCCCCAGGTCATGATGGGGCACTGCAAGCCCGACTTCGTGCTGCGCTGCGACGACCCGCACGTGCCGCAGGTCGCGATCTTCTGCGACGGCTGGCGCTACCACGCGAGCCCCGCGAACAACCGCCTGGCCGACGACGCGCGCAAGCGCGCGCTGCTGCGCGATGAGGACGTGATCGTGCTCGCGCTCTCATGGGCCGACCTCGACGAGGCGGCCGCCGACGACGGGCATCCTTGGCTGGTCGAGGACGCGATCCCCCATCTGCTGCAGATGGACCTCGGGCTGACGCGCCGGCACGTCGAGCTGCTGCGCGGCGGCCCGCTGGACCTGCTCGTCGCCTGGGTGCAGGCGCCGGATCCAGACGGCCTGCGCGCGATCGGCCGGGCGGTCCCGTTCATCGCGGCCGCCGCTTCCAGCCACCGCGGCGCGCTGCCGGACGGCGAGCCGCCAGCGGTCGTCGCGGCGCGGATGCTCGCCGACGCCGACGGCAGCCGGATGCTCGACGGCGACGGCACGCACGCGTGGGCATGGCGGATGGACGGCCTCGTCCTGCTCGCGCGCGTGCCGCAGGGGGCACGAGAGCCCGAGGTCGCGCTCGTGCTCGACGACGACGCCGACGCTCTCGGGGACGGCCGCCGGGCCGCCTGGGAGACGTGGCTGCGGCTCGCCAACCTCCTCGGCGCGCGGTCGCGCGTCGGCGGGCCGGCGACGCAGATCACGGTGCGGTCCAGCGCCGCCGAGGCCGCGGAGCTCGCGCCGTCCGTCGACGGCGGCGCGTCCGACGGCGAGGCGCTCGACCCCGCGTGGGCCGCGCTGCTCGCGCAGGCGACCGCCGAGGAGGCCCGGTTCCTCGTCCAGCTTGCCCGCGCCGGCCTGCCACGACCGGAGCTCGGGCCGGAGGTCGACGGCATCCCGCTCGGGCCGAGCTGGCCCGAGCGGCAGGTCACCCTCGACCTCGGGCTCGGTCTCGGCGACGACGAGCGCGCAGCGCTGGAGCGGCGGGGTTGGGTCGTCGTCGAGGCCGACGTCGATGCGGTCCGCGCCGTGCTCGAAGGAGGGAGCTGATGCCGCAGATCATCTTCGCCGCCAGGAAGGGCGGCCACCACGACGGCTCGATCGGGAAGCAGATCTACAACTTCATGCGCAAGCTGTCCGAGGACGACACGCTCCCCGGGCTGCACATCGAGCCGATCCAAGGCGCGATCGACCGCAAGGTCCGGACCGGCCGCGTCAACGACATGTACCGCGCGGTCCTCTTCAAGCTGGACGCCGGCCGGGGCGAGCCGACCTACGTGTTCGCGGGCGTCTGGCCGCACGACGAGGCGATCAGGATCGCCACGAGGGCGGTGCTGAGGACGAACCCCGTCAACGGGGTGTCGGAGCTCGTGCTCGACCCGACCGACGCGACCGACGCGCCGCCAGTCGCGGCGCCCGCAGCGGCGGAGACCCACGAGACCGGGCCGTCCTCGCTTCTGGCCGACCAGCGGGACGTGTCCGCCGACCGGCTCGTGCGCAAGCTCGGCATCGACCGCGACCTCGCCGAGCGCGCGATGGCGGCGACCACCGAGGACGAGCTGCTCGCGCTCGTCGAGCACGCCGTCGAGTGGCAGGCGGACGCGCTGCTGAGCCTCGCCGCCGGCGAGACGATCGACGACGTGCGCACGCGGCTCGAGCTCGACCGGGTGCCGGAGGTCGCGCCCGACGCGAGCGAGGCGGAGCGCCTGCTCGCCGGCTTCAGGACCCCGACCGCCCAGATGCAGTTCGTCTGGCTGGAGGACGACAAGGAGCTGCGGCGCGTGATCGAGAGCGGCGACTTCGATCGCTGGCGCGTCTTCCTCCACCCCGAGCAGCGCAGGTACGCGCACCGCTCCTACCGCGGCTCGTTCCGCCTCACGGGCGGGGCGGGCACCGGCAAGACCGTCGTCCTCGTCCACCGCGCGGCGGCGCTCGCCCGCCGCGACGCATCGGCGCGGGTCGTGCTGACGACGTTCACCCGGACCCTCGCCGACGCGCTGCGCCACAACCTCAGGGTGCTCGACCCCGGGCTGCCGCTCGCGCGGTCGCTCGGGGAGCCCGGCATCTCCGTCGCCTCCGTCGACGCGGCCGCCAACGCCGTGCTGCGAGCCGCGTCGTCCGGGGATGCGGGGGCCGCGGCGGCGCGCGTGCTCGGCGTCGCCGGCAGCCGGGACCTCGGCGGCCGCACCGACGAGCGGGCCGCGTGGCGGGACGCGATCGACGCCGTCGGCGACCGCCTGCCGGCCGATCTGCGCTCGCCGGCGTTCTTCGCGGACGAGTACGCCTATGTCGTGCTGCCCAACCGGATCACCACCCGGGACGAGTACCTCCGCGCGCGGCGCACGGGACGGGGCGTCGCGCTCGGCCGCCAGCAGCGCGCCGCCGTGTGGGACGTGGTCGAGGCCTACCGCGCCGGGACGGCCGTCGAGGGCACGATCGACTTCAGCGAGGTCGCGGCGATCGCCGCGGAGCTCGCCGCCGCGGGGACCGTGCCGCGGGCCGACCACGTGCTCGTCGACGAGGGGCAGGACCTGACGCCCGTCCAGTGGCAGCTCCTGCGCGCGCTCGTCCCGGAGGGGCAGGACGACCTGTTCATCGCCGAGGACGCCCAGCAGCGCATCTACGGGCAGCGGGTCGTGCTCGGCCGGTACGGCATCAGGATCGTCGGCCGCTCGCGGCGCCTGGCGCTCAACTACCGCACGACCGCACAGGTGCTGCGCTTCGCCACCGGCGTGCTGGCCGGGGAGACGTACGTCGACCTTGACGACGAGGTCGCCGACTCCAGGGGCTTCCGCTCCGCGCGCAGCGGCCCGGCGCCGCGCATGATCGCCGCGAGATCCCTGTCCGACGAGCTCGTCGAGGCGGCGAGGCTGCTGCGCGGGTGGCTCGACGGCGGCGTCGAGCCGGAGACGATCGGCGTGCTCGTGCGCGACCAGCAGCTGCTCGCGACCGTCGATCGCGGCCTGCGTGACCGGGGCGTCGCCGTCAAGCCGGTCGGGCGCGACGGCGCGGCGAGGGGCGCGCCGCAGCTGATGACGATGCACCGCGCGAAGGGGATGGAGTTCTCGCGCGTGCTCATCCTCGGCGTCGACGCCGATCTCGTCCCGGCCGACTACCTGCTCAGGGGCGTGCCCGAGGGCGATCGCGACGATCTGCTCCAGCGCGAGCGCTCGCTCTTCTACGTCGCCGCCACGCGCGCCCGCGACGAGCTCGTCGTCATGTGGCAGGGCGAGGGCAGCGCGTTCCTGCCGTCGCGCCGCAGGGCGCAGCCCGCGGGGGCCGCGGCCGAGCGCGCCTGACGCCATGGGCCGCGGCGCGGGAGCTCGCCGCCCGGCGATGAGTTCCCGCGCCGCGGCCGGTCTTGAGCGATGCAAGATCCCACCGACCCTGGCGAAGGAGGCAGCATGCGCACCCTGATCGTGACCGCGTTCGTGTCGCTCGACGGCGTCATGGAGGCGCCCGGGGGCGAGCCCGGCTACCGCAACAGCGGCTGGACGTTCAGGGGCGTCGAGTTCGACGAGGCGGCCTACGAGATCAAGGGCCGCGAGCAGCGGGAGTCGACGGCGCTGCTGCTGGGCCGGCGCAGCTACGAGGCGTTCGCGCCCGTCTGGCCGAGGATGGACGAGTTCACGGAGTACAACGCGATGCCGCGCTACGTCGTCTCCAGGACGCTCGAGCGCGACGACCCGCGCTGGCCGGCGACGGTGCTGCGGTCGCTCGACGACGTCGCCGCGCTCAAGCGGACCGAGGGCGGGCCGATCGCCGTCCACGGCAGCGCGACGCTCGTCCACGGCCTCGAGGACGCCGGGCTGATCGACCGCTACCACCTGCTCGTCTTCCCGCTCCTGCTCGGCGCCGGCAAGCGCCTCTTCAGCGGCAGCGACAAGGACATGACGAGGCTGCGGCTCGTCGAGCACGAGGCCTACGCGAACGGCATCCAGAAGCAGGTCTTCGACGTCGTGCGCTAGCTGGCGCCGCGCCGCGCCGGCGCCGCCCCCCGCGGCCGCCGGCGCGGCCCGCCCGCGCGCCCGCTGGTTGCCGACACCCATCGCACGCGGCGGACTCGGTGATCCGCCACCACCGGACGCCGCCTCCGGCGACCTACCCTGGCTCGCATGAACGTGGTGGTCATCGGAGGCGGCGTGATCGGGCTCAGCGTCGCAGAGTCAGTCGCGCGCCGCGGCGCCGACGTCATCGTGCTCGAAGCCAACAGGTGGGGCAGGGGCGCCTCGGAGGGCAACGCCGGGTGGATCTCCCCGGGCCTCGCGAACCCCGTGCCCGCGCCGGGCGTCATGACGCAGGCGATCAAGTGGATGCCGAACCCGCGCAGCCCGCTGCTCGTGCGGCCGACGCCGCGCCTGAGCTTCCTGCGCTGGTCCTACGACTTCTGGCGGGCGACGCGCCCGCAGCGCTACGGCGCCGGCATGGCCGCGCTCGCCTCGCTCGGCGCGCGCGTGCTCGACGACTTCGACCGGCTCGCCGCCGACGGCGTCAGGATGGAGATGCACGCCGACGGCCTGCTCTTCATCGGCCGCACCGCCCAGGGCGTCAAGCACGAGGCGCAGGTCCTGCGCGACGCGCAGGCGCTCGGCTACCCGGGCGAGATCAGGGAGATGACGAAGGCCGAGACGCTCGAGTGGGAGCCGGCGCTGACCGACCAGCTCGCCGGCAGCGTGCTCGCGATGGACGAGCGCCACGTGCGCCCGGAGACGCTCGTCGCCGGCCTCGTCGAACACCTCTCCGCCGGCCGCGCCGACCTGCGCGAGGGCGTCCGCGCGCTCGCGATCGAGGCGGCCGGGGACCGCTGGCGCGTCCGCCACGACGGCGCCGGCGAGCCGATCGTCGCCGACAGGGTCGTCGTCGCGACCGGCTGGCAGGCCGACGAGCTGCTCAAGCCGTTCGGCGTCAAGCTCCCGCTCGAGGGCGGCAAGGGCTACAGCGTCACCTCCGCGAAGGCGTCCGTCATGCCGAAGGGCGCGATGTACCTGCTCGAGGATCGCGTCGCCGTCACGCCGTTCGACGGCGCGCTGCGGCTCGCCGGCACGATGGAGCTCGGCACCGACGACCCGGGCCTCAACCACGGCCGCCTCGCCGCGATCAAGGCCGCCGGCCGGCGCCACATCGTCGGCTGGGACGACAGCGGCGCGTTCGAGTGGGCGGGCTTCCGGCCGATGCTGCCCGACGGCCTGCCGGCGATCGGCCCGGTGCCCGGCCTGACCGGCCTGCACCTGGCGACCGGCCACGCGATGCTCGGCGTGACGCTCGCGCCGACGACCGGCGAGGTGCTCGCCCCGACCGTCATCGACGGCAGGGTCGGCGCCGAGCTGGCGCCGTTCACCCTCGCCCGCTTCGGGAACCTCTCCCGGCGGGCGGCCTGAGCCCGCGCGCGAGCGCGCGCAGCTCCAGCTCCAGCGCCAGGCGCCTGGGCCCATCGGTCAGCCGCAGGCCGGTGAGCTCGGCCGCCTGGCGCAGCCGGTAGCGCACCGTGTTCGCGTGGACGTGGAGCCGCTGCGCCGCCGTCGCGGTGTCGCCGAACAGCTCGAGCACGACCCGCAGCGTCTCGACCAGCTCGGTCCCGTGGGCGCGGTCGTGCTCCAGCAGCGTCGCCAGCGCCGCCGAGCGGTCGGGCCGCCAGCCGGCGACGAACCGCTCGACGTCCTCGACGAGCGCCGCCGCGCGCACGTCGTCGAACAGCGCGACGTCGACCGCGGGCGGCGCGAGCTCCAGCGCCCGCCGGGCGGTCGCGCGGGCATCCGGGATCGCGGCCGCGTC
>ERZ777003.1498-NODE-1498-length-34555-cov-24.150870_pt1 | contig 34555 bp, 34 predicted proteins | sample MGYA00374956_ERZ777003 | MGnify/ENA primary metagenome ERZ777003 (study PRJEB29302, sample SAMN06268252) | bioreactor metagenome | isolation source: Joint BioEnergy Institute, California, USA | place: USA:Joint BioEnergy Institute, California, USA | collected... | reverse complement strand
GTGAGGCGGATTCGTACGACATAGGCGAACAAATCCGCCTCACTCGGGCGGCGGGGCGCGCGGGGCTCTTACCAGGGTGCGGGCCAACTAGGGTGCGGGCCATGGACTCCCCGCCTGGGCACCCGGCGATCCTGCGCATCCGCGCGCCCAACCCGAGCCCGATGACGCTCGACGGCACGAACACCTACGTCGTCGGCGCCGCGCCCGCGTGGGTGATCGACCCGGGGCCCGACGACCCCGGACACATCGCAGCGATCCAGGACGCCGCCTCGTCGCGCGGCGGGATCGCAGGCGTGCTGCTCACCCACTCGCACGCCGACCACACCGCGGGCGTGGAGGCGCTCGGCGCGCCGCTCGCCTGGGGGCGGATCGGCGAGCGCGACGAGACCACCCTGCAGCCCGACGCGACCGCCGTCGCTCCCGCGAGCGACGCGATCCAGGAGGTCGGCCCGTTCCGGGTCGTGCCCACGCCCGGGCACTCGGCCGACCACGTCTGCTTCGTCTGGGAGGACGTGTGCTTCTGCGGCGACTTGGTCCTCGGCCGCGGCTCCTCGATCGTGCTGCCTGCGGCCTGGGGCGGCTCGCTGGCCCTGTACCTGCGCTCGCTCGAGCGCGTGCGCGAGCTCGGCTGCTCGCTGCTTGCGCCCGGGCACGGTCCGTGGATCACCGACCCGGAGAGCAAGCTCGCCGAGTACCGCGAGCACCGCCTCGCGCGTGAGCGCGCCCTGCTTGCCGAGCTCGACGCCGGCGAGCGCTCGCGCGAGCGCCTGCTGGACCGGGTCTGGGGCGACGTCCCCGCGGACCTGCGGGTCGCTGCGGCGCTCACGATGCAGGCGCACTTCGAGAAGCTCGCGGCCGAAGGGCGCTTGCCGGACGACCTGCGTGACTGATATCACCGGCAGCGTGAAGCCGGTCCGATTCATCGGAGCGCTCGCCGCCGCGGCGGGCGCGGCTGCCCTCGGCGCCTGGTGGCAGCTCCTCCGGCGGCCGCTCCCGCAGACCACCGGCACCCTGCACGTCCACGGGCTCGACGCGCCGGTCGAGATCCGGCGGGACCGCTGGGGCGTGCCGCACATCTACGCCGCGAGCCCCCGCGACCTGTGGTTCGGCCAGGGCTTCTGCTTCGGCCAGGACCGCCTCTGGCAGCTCGACCTCTACCGGCGCATCGCCGACGGGCGGCTCGCCGAGATCGCCGGCCCCGACGCGCTGCCCACCGACCGCCTGATGCGCACGCTCGGCCTGCGTCGCGCCGCCGAGCGCGAGGCGCGCGAACTGGGCGACGAGGTCGCGGAGGCGCTCACCGCGCTGAGCGCCGGCGTCAACGCGGCCGCCGCCCGCGCCCGGGCGCTGCCCGTCGAGTTCCAGATCCTGCGCCTGGGCTTCGAGCCGTGGAGCCCGGCCGACACGCTCGCCAGCCAGAAGCTGCTCTCGTTCGGCCTCTCGACGAACTGGGAGCGCGAGCTCCTGCGCGCCGAGATGGGGCGGGCGCTCGGACCGGAGCTCGCCGCGCGCCTCGACCCCACCTACCCGAAGGGCAGCCCGATCGTCCTCGAGCCGGGCGGCGACGGCTCCCGGCCCGGCGAGCTCGCCGCCCGCATCGACGCGGTCCGCCGCTACCTCGGCTTCGCCGTCGAGGCGACCGGGTCGAACAACTGGGCCGTCTCCGGCGAGCTCTCCGCGACGGGCCGCCCGCTGCTCGCCGGCGATCCGCACCTCTCCCCGTCGATGCCGGGGATCACCTACCAGGTGGGCCTCTACCTCGGCGAGCGGTTCGCGCGGGGCGCCGCGCTGCCAGGCGCCCCCGGGATCGCGTTCGGGCAGAACAACGACGTGGCGTGGAGCTTCACGAACGTGATGGCCGACGTGATGGACCTCTTCGTCGAGCGGGTCGAGGGCGACCGCTACCGCTTCCGCGACGAGTGGCGCGAGCTCGAGACGCGGACCGAGGAGATCCCAGTCCGGGGCAGGTCGCCGGAGCGGCTCGTGGTCCGCGAGACGCACCACGGCCCGATCGTCAACGAGGCGCTGGGCGCCGACGAAGCCGAGCCGCTCGCGCTGAGCTGGATGACGCTGCGCTTCCCGGCGGTGACGAGCGCGCACGTGGGCGTGCTCGACGCGGCCAGCGGCCCGGACCTCGTCGCCCGGCTCGCCGACTACGCGACGCCGGTGATCAACCTGGTGTGGGCCGACCGGCACGGCTCGATCGGCTACAAGACGGTCGGCAAGGTCCCGCTGCGCGAGGGCGGCTCACCGGACTTGCCGCGCTGCGGGTGGAGCGGGGAGGACGAGTGGGTCGGGTGGATCCCCTACGACGAGCTCCCCGAGCTCACCGATCCCGAGAGCGGCTTCGTCGTCACCGCGAACAACCGGGTCGAGCCCGAGGACTACCCCCACCACCTGACCAGCGAGTACCTCGACGGGGCCCGCGCCGCGCGCATCGAGCAGCTCCTGCGCCGCACGGACGAGCACGACCTCGACGGCTTCGCCCGCATGCAGACCGACATGCTCTCGCTCCGCGGGCTGGAGACGGCGCGGCGGCTCGCGCGCCTGGAGCCGCGCAGCCAGGCCGAGACGCGCGCCATCGAGCGCCTGCGCTCGTGGGACGGGCGCATGACGCCGGACTCGATCGCGGCGACGATCTACCAGGCCTTCACGCTGCACTTCGGCATGGCGGTCGCGCGCGCGGCGATCGGCGACCGCGACCTCGCGGAGCGCTGGCTCGACCGCGCCGACAACGGCTTCATGTCCCACGTCACCTCGCCCTGGCGCTGGCAGGCGCACCTGCTCCATCTCTGGGAGGAGGGCGACGAGGAGCTGATCGGCGGCTCGTGGGACGAGCTCGCGCTCGACGCGCTGCGCGGCGCGCTCAACGACCTCGCCGACCGCTACGGCGACGATCCCGAGCGCTGGCGCTGGGGCCGTGTGCACCCGCTGCGCTTCCCGCACGCGCTGGGCGGGGCCAACGCCCTGTTCAGGAGGATCTTCGACCGCAAGCTCGAGGTGGGCGGCGGCCAGGAGACGGTCGCGCAGGTGGGCTGGGACCCAGGGAGGCCCTACGAGGCGATCTGGGCGCCCTGCTGGCGCCTCGTCGCCGACCCGGTGCACCCCGAGCGCTCGCGCTGGCAGCAGTTCACGGGCAACTCAGGCCACGTCGCGAGCGAGCACTACGACGACCTGCAGCCGCGGTGGCGCGACGGGTTCACGCAGCCGCTGGAGGGTGAGGGCCCCTGGCAGGTGCTGACCCTCACCCCCCGCTGACGCAATCGGCCACCTATCGCGTGGCCGCCTTTACGCGCGCCCGGGCGATTTGTGACGAAACGCGCACGCGCCCGAGGCGGGCGGCCGGCTACTTCCGCTTGCAGGGCACGTTCTCGCAGTTCTTCGTGCCCGCGCCCTTCGCCTTGTTGCCGCCGCCGTCGACGTCGTAGCTCGCGTAGAACCCGTAGACCCCCGCGTTGTTCGCGGTGTTGTTCTTCAGCGTGTAGCGATAGTCCGCGAGCGGCGTGCTGTTCGACAGGTAGAACCCGATGGAACCGGCCTTGTTGGCGGCGCTGTCCTTGATCAGGAGCCTCGGGGAGTCGCCGTAGACGTAGAAGCCGTAGGAGGCGCGGTGCGCGCGGACCTTCTCGAGCACCCCGTGCATGTAGCCGCCGTAGATCCCGTAGGTGGTCGTGGGGTCGCTGCCCGTGACCTTCACGTTTCTGACCTTCTGCGCGTACGTCTCGTACAGGTAGAGCCCGTAGGCGGCGTTGTCGATGGTCACGTTGCGGATCACGGGCCGCACGGCGTATTCCAGCTCGATGCCGGTGTCGCTATTGGTGCCGTCAAGGCGAATCTCGAGCTTCCGCAGCGTCGTGCGGGCCGGGGAGTAGAAGTCGATCCCCTTCGACCAGCCGCGCAGCTTGCCGTTCTTGACCGTGACGCCGTCGTAGCCGGGGTTATCAATCCCGGTCCGGTTGCCCGAGGGCCCGCGCAGCGTCTTGCCGTTGAGGTTGATCGTCACCCCGTCGCGGCCGATGATCAGGCCGTCCGTGCCGGAGCCGGTGCAGTTCAGGTTCCTTTTGAGCTTGACGCTCTTCTTGATGACGTCGCCGCACTGGATCGCGGCCTGAGCGGACGATGCTCCGGCGAGCGCGAGGGCGCTTGCGAAGATGGCGCCGCCGGCGAGCGCCCGCAGCCTGCGTGGTCTCATGGGTCCCCCCTAGGGGTTAGGCAACAAGAGTCGCTGCGACCCTACACCACGCGACGCTCGCCCGCGCGGGGCCGCCCGCGCTCGTGACCCCCTTGATCTGGATCTGAGCCTGCGTGCGGAACGTCCGGGGCGACAAACCTCCGCTGTCGAGGCCCATCCCGCTATAGCCTCCGCAGAAATGGAGCCCCTGAAGGGACTGATCCTCTCCGGAGGCGCGGGGACCCGCCTTCGCCCGATTACCCACACGTCCGCCAAGCAGCTCGTCCCGGTGGCGAACAAGCCCGTGCTGTTCTACGGGATCGAGGCGCTCGTCGAAGCCGGCGTCACCGACATCGTGATCGTGATCGCGCCCGAGACCGGCGACGAGATCCGCGAGGCCGTGGGCGACGGGTCCAAGTTCGGCGCGCGCGTCACCTACGTCGTGCAGGACGCCCCGCGCGGCCTCGCGCACGCCGTGCTCACCGCCGAGGAGGCGCTCGGCCACGGGCCGTTCATCATGTACCTGGGCGACAACCTCCTGCGCGACGGCGTCCGCGCGCTGGCCGACCGCTTCCGCGAGGGGGAGTCCGACGCGCTCATCCTGCTCACCAAGGTGCCCGACCCCTGGCACTACGGCGTCGCCGAGCTCGACGGCGAGCGGGTGGTGCGGCTGGTCGAGAAGCCCAAGGACCCGCCCTCGGACATGGCCCTCGTGGGCGTCTACCTCTTCGGTCCCGCGATCTTCGAGGCGGCGCGCGCGATCAAGCCCTCGTGGCGCAACGAGCTCGAGATCACCGACGCGATCCAGCACCTGATCGACAACGGGGCGCGCGTCGAGTCGCGCACGGTCACCGGCTGGTGGAAGGACACCGGCCAGCTCGCCGACATGCTCGAGGCGAACCGGCTGGTGCTCGAGGACCTGGAGCGCTCGATCGAGGGGGAGATCGAGAGCGCGCGGATCGAGGGGCGCGTCGCGGTCGCGCCCGGCGCGCGCATCGAGCGCTCGCTCGTGCGCGGACCCGCCATCATCGGTCCCGGCGCCGTGATCACCGACTCCTACATCGGCCCCTACACGTCGATCGACCGCGACGTGGTCGTCGAGCACTCCGAGGTGCAGCACTCGATCCTGCTCGCGGGCGCGAAGGTGCTGAGCCTGGAGACGCGCATGGAGGCGAGCCTGCTCGGGCGCAACGTGACGCTGAAGCGCGGCGAGCGGCGCCCGCGCACGATCAGCATGATCGTCGGCGACAACTCGGAGATCACGCTGCCGTGAGGGTGATCGTCACAGGCGCGGGCGGGATGCTCGGCGGCGACGTGACCGACGAGCTGGTCGGCCGCGACCACGAGGTCTACGCGCTCGCCCGCGCGAACCTCGACATCACCGACCCCGCCGACGTCGAGGACGCGCTGCGGGAGATCCGCCCGGACGTGGTCGTCAACTGCGCGGCGTGGACCGACGTTGACGGCGCGGAGGCGAACGAGCGTGCCGCGATGGCGGTGAACGACACGGGCGCGGGGCTCCTGGCGCGCGCGGCCCGCGACCGCGGCGCGTCCATCGTGCAGATCTCGAGCGACTACGTCTTCGACGGCGCCAAGCGCACGCCCTACGTCGAGTCGGACATGCCGAACGCGCTCTCGGCGTACGGGCGCTCGAAGCAGGCCGGCGAGACCTCGGTGGCGGTCGCCAACCCGCGCCACTGGATCGTGCGCACCTCCTGGCTCTACGGCGTGCGCGGCGGCAACTTCGTCGAGACGATGCTGCGCCTGGCGAGCGAGCAGCCCGAGGTGCTGGTCGTCTCCGACCAGGTCGGCTCGCCCACCTACACGCGACACCTGGCGACGGCGATCGCGGACCTGATCGAGGGCCGTCTCCCGTACGGCATCTACCACCTGGCCGCGGCGGGGAGCTGCTCCTGGTACGAGTTCGCGCAGGAGATCTTCGACCTGACGGACACCGAGTGCCGGGTGATGGCGGCGACCACCGAGATGCTCGGGCGGCCTGCCCCGCGGCCCGCGTACTCCGTGCTCGGCACCGAGCACGATGACGCCCCCGTGCTGCCCGACTGGCGCGAGGGCCTGCGCGCCTATCTCGCGGAACGTGCGAGGGTGATGGCATGAGGATCCTGGTCGCCGGGGGCGCCGGCTTCATCGGGTCGGCGTACGTGCGCTACCGCCTGGAGAACCATCCCGGCGACGAGGTGCGCGTGCTCGACAAGCTCACCTACGCCGGCCGGCGAGAGAACCTGGAGGGCCTGGAGCGCTGCGAGCTCGTCATCGGCGACATCGCCGACCGCGAGGCGGTGGCGGCGGCGATCGAGGGCTGCGACGCGGTCGTCAACTTCGCCGCCGAGTCGCACGTCGACCGCTCGATCGAGTCGCCCGGCGAGTTCATCCAGACCGACGTCTTCGGCACCTACGTGCTGCTCGAGGCCGCGCGCGACGCGGGCATCCGCCACCTGCAGATCTCGACCGACGAGGTCTACGGCTCGATCGAGGAGGGCTCCTTCACGGAGAGCTCGCCGCTCGACCCCTCCTCGCCGTACTCGGCGTCGAAGGCGGGCGGGGATCTCCTCGTCTCGGCCTTCCAGCACACCTACGGCGCAGACGCGCTGATCGTGCGCGCCTCGAACAACTACGGGCCGCGCCAGTACCCCGAGAAGCTGATCCCGCTCTGCATCCTGAACGCGCTCGCGGGCGACCCGCTGCCGGTCTACGGCGACGGGCGCCAGGTCCGCAACTGGCTGTGGGTCGAGGACTTCGCGGCGGCGATCGACCTGGTGCTCGAGCGCGGCCAGGCCGGCGAGGTCTACAACGTGGGCGGCCCGGACGAGCGCGAGAACATCGAGGTGGTGCGCCGCATCGTCGAGCTCACCGGGGCGGACGAGTCGCTGATCACCTTCGTCAAGGACCGCCCTGGCCACGACCGCCGCTACTCGCTCTCCTCGGCGAAGACCGAGGCGCTGGGCTGGCGGGCCCAGGTGGGCTTCGACGAGGGCATCGAGCGCGCGGTCGCCTGGTACCGCGAGAACGAGGGCTGGTGGGGGCCGATCCGCTCGGGCGAGTACCGCGAGTACTACGAGCGGCAGTACGGCACCCGGCTCGCGTAGGCGGGTGGCGATGCCCAGGCGGCTGGAGACCGAGATCCCCGGCCTCGTGCTGATCGAGGCGGAGGCGCACGGCGACGAGCGCGGCTTCCTCCTGGAGTCCTTCCGCGAGGCCGAGTGGCGCGAGCTCGGCGTCGACGTCGGCTTCGTGCAGGAGAACCACTCGCGCTCGCGCAAGGGGATCCTGCGCGGCATCCACTTCCAGCTCCGGCCCGGGCAGGCCAAGCTCGTGCGCTGCGTGCGCGGGCGGATCTGGGACGTGGCCGTCGATCTGCGCCGCGGCTCCCCGACCTATCGGCGCTGGCAGGGGTTCGAGCTCTCGGACACGAACCACCGCCAGCTGTTTGTGCCGGTGGGCTTCGGGCACGGCTTCTGCGTGCTGAGCGACGAGGCCGACGTCGCCTACAAGCTCTCGAGCTACTACGACCCCGAGCAGGAGGCCGGGATCCGCTGGGACGACCCCGACGTGGGCATCGACTGGCCGATCAGCGATCCCGTCCTCTCCGAGCGCGACCGCACGGCGCCCACGCTCGCGCAGGTCGCGGACGAACTGCCCTTCTGAGCGCGGGACCCGGCCGCTTCGGCCCTGGCGCTCCAGGCGAGCCGCCGGGAAGGGATCGCGGGCAACCGGCGCGGATCCGCGCGGACCTCGGTATGAATCTGACTTTCCAGCGTCAAGCCAAGGAGTGCCTCGGCCGAAAGGGGGATGGTGCGGCCTCCTGCGGAACATCGCTTTCTGGGACTGGACCGGCGGACGTTCGCGCCCGCGCTCGCGGTGATCGCGGTCGCGCTGCTGTGGGCGGTCGTGATGCCGCTCATCAACCGCTCCGTCGCCTACGACGACCCGGTCGAGCCCGGCGACGTGATCCAGCTCGCGCCGGGGATCACCTTCACGCCCGCCGAGGGGTGGAACGTGGAGAGCGGCCTGCGGGTCGGCGACGAGACGCGCTCAGGCCAGCAGGGCGAGGCCGCGCACCTCTCCTACCAGGGCGTCTCCTTCACGGTCACGCCGGGGCCGTTCTCCGGTGAGCCCGAGGAGCTGCTCGCCCAGCTCGACAAGGTGTTCTCGGCGACCGCCACCAAGGAGGCGTTCACGGTCGGCACCGACCACGAGGCGGTCACCACCGACCACGGCGAGCAGGGCGTTGTCGCCTCGTACTCGGGCGCGAGCAAGAGCGGCGTGATCGCGGCGTTCGTGATCGGCGGCACGGGACTGTCGATCACCGCCTTCGGGCCCGAGAGCTCGATGCGCGAGGCGCTCGACGACATCGCCGACATGATCGCGAGCGTGCGCGGCGAGGCGGAGGGAGGTGACGAGGGTTGAGCACGACCGCGGCAGCGGCTCCCGCCGAGGCGCAGCTCGAGCGGCGCCGTGAGGCGATCGAGGCCTCGGGGTGGGGCGAGCGCTTCAAGCTCGTCCAGCCGCACAACCTCTGCTTCTGGGTGTACGTGGTCCTGGTCGCGATCGGGCTCCTGCAGTTCGTCCGCGAGGCCCAGCACTTCACCGGCTTCCTCGCGCCGTCGCTGATCAGCGCCTCGATCCTCTTCGCGCTCTACGGGCTCGGCATCTTCTGGGCGCTGCGGCTCATGGACCGCTACGCGCACAAGCCGCTCGCGCTCGTGCTGGCGGCGTTCGCCTGGGGCGCGACCGCCGCGGTCTACGGGATCGCGGTCCACGGCAACGACGCGAACATCGCGCTCATGGCCAAGCTCTTCGGCCAGGCGTTCGCGGCCGACTGGGGCGCGGCCCTCTCGGCGCCGTTCGTCGAGGAGACCGCCAAGGGCGCGGGCTTCGTGCTGATCCTCGCGCTCGCGCCCCGGCTGATCCACTCGCTTTACGACGCGATCTTCGTCGGCGCCTTCATCGGCCTCGGCTTCCAGATCCTCGAGGACATCCAGTACGGGCTGAACGGCGCGGTCGCCCAGTTCGGCTCCGACCAGTTCGGCGGCGTGATCAGCACGTTCCTCCTGCGCGGCGCCACCGGGATCACCTCGCACGCTCTGTACACGGCCGTCTTCAGCGCCGGCCTGCTGTACGCGATCGGCACGTCCTCGCACCGGCGCCGGGTCGGGATCGGCTTGGCCCTGATGGCGGCCGCGGTCCTCGCGCACGGCGTGTGGGACGGCGCGGCGGCAATCGGCGAGGGCGGCGTGGGCGCCAACGTCGCGATGCTCGCGGCGGCGCTGATCGGCTGGACGGCGCTGATCGTGGCCGTGCGCCGCGGGATGGGACCCGAGCGCGAGTGGATGCGGGCGATCCTCGCGCCGGAGGTCTCGAGCGGCACCCTCAAGGCGGAGGAGCTCGACGCGCTGGTCGCGCGGCGCAAGGAGCGCAAGCGTTTCATCCACGGGGCGGGCGGCCACAAGGAGCGCAAGCGCGCCAAACACCTGCTCGTGGCGGCTGGCGACCTCGCCCGCGAGCTCGCCGCGTCGGGCGGCGCCGACTCGCCGGGCGTGGAGCACGCGCGGGCCGAGATCGCCCGCCTGCGCAGCGCCTAGGGAAGTGGGCTAGACCGGCCGGCCGGGCGGCTGCGCGTCGCGGACCTCGAAGGGCTCGCTCGCGATCGGCTCCCCCTGCGCCTCCAGCGTCCACTCGTAGCGGGCCTGCGGGAGGCGAAGGTTGTTCACGTTCATGGTCAGCGGCACGCTGAAGCTCATCCCCGGCGTCGCCCCGGCGGGGCGGCCGACCTCGACCTGGCCGCGGATCACCACCGGGCGCTCGCCCACCTCGACGGGGTTGCCGTCCTGGTCGCGCAGGCGCGCGACCACCTCGATGCGCTCGTTGGCCCGCGACCAGGGGATCATGAGCCGGATCGCGAGCGCGATGTTGATCGCGGTTCCGGGCACGCGCGCGATGCGCTGCAGCCCGCCGCCGAGGATGTAGAGCTTGCCGCCGGCGCTCTGCGCCGCGTCGCAGAGCAGGAGCGTCGCGCGGATGTCGTTCGGGGAGCCCTCCATGCGGACCCGGAAACTAGCGCGTCGCGCCCCTCCGTCGCCGAGCGACGGCGCCCGCTCCGGCGCACCGGCCCAGCCCGCCCGCGCCGAGCGTGCGATTCCGTCGCTGTCCGCAACGGTTTCGCGCGGTCGGCGGGGCTAGGGGCGTGACGCGCGGGCCGTAGACTCGGTGGGTTGACCATGGCTCGGAGCGCGAGTGCGAAAACCGACCCGCTGGCACCGTTCTCGGAACCCGTACGGCGCTGGTTCACCTCGTCGTTCGAGGCGCCCACGCCCGCCCAGGCGCAGGGCTGGCCCGCGATCGCGTCGGGCAAGAACACGCTGATCTGCGCGCCGACGGGCGCGGGCAAGACGCTGACCGCGTTCCTCTGGGGCATCGACAACCTCGCGCGCCGCGCCGCCCCGGAGCCGCCGCGCCGCGGCCGCAAGCGCAAGGGCGCGGACGCCGAGCAGGCCGCCGCCCAGCCGGCGCTCGAGGGCCTCGAGATCGACCCTGAGGCGCCGCCGCTGGGGTCGGGCGTGCGGATCGTCTACGTCTCCCCGCTCAAGGCCCTCTCCTACGACGTCGAGCGCAACCTGCGCGCGCCGCTGCGGGGCATCGGGGCGCCGATCTCGGTCGGCCTGCGCACGGGCGACACGCCGCAGCGCGAGCGCCAGGCGATGCGCCGCAAGCCGCCGGACATCCTGATCACGACCCCCGAGTCGCTGTACCTGATGATGACCTCGCAGGCGCGCGAGATCCTCGCGGGGGTCGAGGCGGTGATCGTGGACGAGATCCACGCCGTCGCGCAGACCAAGCGCGGCGCGCACCTCGCCGTCACCCTCGAGCGCCTCGAGCACCTCGTCCAGACGCATGAGAACGGCCGCGGGGCGGACGCGACCGTGCAGCGCATCGGCCTCTCGGCGACGCAGCGCCCGCTCGAGCGGGTCGCGCAGTTCTTGGTCGGGCCGCGGCGCGAGTGCGAGATCGTCGACGTCGGCGTGCGCAAGGACCTCGACCTGGAGATCGTCGTGCCGGTCGAGGACATGACCGACCCGGACGCCTCGATCGAGAAGCGCCGCGACGGGGGCGACGCGGGCTTCGAGTACTCGCCCGGCGACGCCAACTTCGACGCCGCCCCGACCGCGCGCTCGATCTGGCCCGCGATCTACCCGAAGCTGCTGGAGCTGGTCCAGCAGCACAACTCCACGATCATCTTCGTGAACGCGCGCCGCGCAGCGGAGCGGCTCGCGAGGCGGCTCAACGAGCTCGCCAACGAGCAGCGCGCGGCCCAGGAGGGCGAGGAGGCGGCGGAGAAGCTGCCGATCGAGATCGCCCGCGCGCACCACGGCTCGCTCGCCCACGAGGAGCGCCTCGTGATCGAGGAGATGCTCAAGTCGGGCCAGCTCCCCTGCCTAGTCGCAACCTCCTCGCTCGAGCTCGGCATCGACATGGGCGCCGTCGACCTCGTGATCCAGGTCGAGTCGCCGAAGTCGGTGACGCGCGGCCTGCAGCGCGTCGGCCGCGCAGGACACGCGCTCGGCCAGGTCTCCAAGGGCCGCATCTTCCCCAAGTTCCGCGCCGACCTGCTCGAGTGCGCCGTCGTCGCCAAGCGCATGCGCGAGGGCGAGATCGAGGAGACGGTGATCCCGCGCAACCCGCTCGACGTGCTCGCCCAGCACATCGTCTCGATGTGCGCCGACCAGGAGTGGACCGTCGACGAGATCGAGCGGATCGTGACCGGCGCGGAGCCCTTCCGCGACCTGAGCCGCGAGCAGCTCGAGAACGTCCTCGACATGCTCGACGGCCGCTACCCGTCGGAGCGCTTCGCCGAGCTGCGCCCGCGGATCGCCTGGGAGCGCACGTCGGGCAAGGTGCGCGGCCGCAAGGGCGCCCGCCAGCTCGCGGTCACGAACGCGGGCACGATCCCCGACCGCGGGCTCTACGGCGTGCACCTCCCCGACGGGCGGCGCGTCGGCGAGCTCGACGAGGAGATGGTCTACGAGGCGCGCGCGGGCCAGACGTTCCTGCTCGGCGCGACGACCTGGCGGATCGAGGACATCACCCGCGACCGGGTGATCGTCACGCCCGCGCCGGGCGTCCCGGGAGCGGTGCCGTTCTGGCGCGGCGACGGCATCGGCCGGCCCGCCGAGCTCGGCAAGGCGATCGGCGAGTTCGCGCGCGAGGCCGTGTCCGCATCGCCGGACGAGCTCGCCAAGGAGTACGACCTCGACCCGCTCGCGGCGCAGAACCTGGTCGCGTATCTGCGCGAGCAGCAGGCCGCGACCCGGGTCGTGCCCTCCGACCAGACGATCGTCGTCGAGCGCTTCCGCGACGAGATCGGCGACTGGCGGCTGTGCGTGCTCTCGCCGTTCGGCGGGCGCGTCCACGCCGCGTGGGGGCTCGCGCTCGCCGCCCGGATCCGCGCCGAGTACGACCTGGAGGCCGACGCGATCTGGTCCGACGACGGCATCGTCCTGCACCTGCCCGACGCCGACGACCCGCCGCCCGCGGACCTCGTCCTGCTCGAGCCCGACGAGGTCGAGGACATGGTGGTCGGGGAGCTGGGCGGCTCCGCGCTGTTCGGCGCCCGCTTCCGCGAGAACGCGGCGCGCTCGCTGCTTCTGCCGCGCGCCTACCCGGGCAAGCGCACGCCGCTCTGGCAGCAGCGCATGAAGGCCCAGTCGCTGCTCGAGGTCGCCAAGGACTTCCCGCGCTTCCCGGTGATCCTCGAGACCTACCGCGAGGTGCTGCGCGACGTGCTGGATCTGCCCGCGCTCGAGGGGCTCTTGCGCGACCTCCACTCGCGCCGGATCTCGCTCGTGGAGGTGGAGACGCAGAGCGCCTCGCCGTTCGCCTCCTCGCTGCTCTTCGACTACGTCGCGACCTACATGTACGAGGGCGACACGCCCAACGCCGAGCGGCGCGCCGCGGCCCTCGCCCTCGACCGCGAGCTCTTGCGCGAACTGCTCGGCCAAGAGGAGCTGCGCGAGCTCATCGACCCGGACGCGCTCGACGAGGTGGAGCGCTCGCTGCAGCACCTCACCGACGACGCGCGGGCGCGCGACCGCGACCAGCTCCAGCAGATCCTGCGCCGCCTGGGCGACCTCACCGAGGAGGAGTGCCAGGCCCGCGTCGCCGAGGGGTTCTCGGCGACCTCGATGCTCGCCAAGCTCGAGCGCGAGCGGCGCGCGGCGAAGGTGCGGATCGCGGGCGAGGAGCGCTGGGTCGCGGCCGAGGACGTCGCGCTCTTCCGCGACGCGCTGGGCACGCCGCCGCCCCCGGGGATGCCGGACTCGCTGCTCGAGCCGGTAGAGGACGCGCTCGCCGCGCTCGTGCGCCGCTACGCGCGCACGCACGGCCCGTTCCCGACCGCGCAGCTCGCGCAGCGCTACGGGATCGACCCGCTGCCCGCGCTGCGCGAGCTCGAGCGCTCGGGCGAGCTGGTCCGCGGCGAGCTTCTGCCGGGCGGCACCGAGCGCGAGTGGTGCGACGCCGACGTGCTGCGCCGCGTGCGCCGGGCGAGCCTCGCGCAGCTTCGCCAGGAGGCCGAGGCGGTCGACCCCGCCGAGCTCGCCAGGTTCCTAGCGAGCTGGCAGAACGTCGACGCGCACCGGCCGGGCGGCGCGGGCATCGACCGCCTGCGCGACGCGCTCGTTCCGCTCCAGGGGGTCGCGCTCACGCCCGAGGTCTGGGAGCGCGACGTGCTGCCCCGCCGGCTCGGCGCCTACTCGCAGTCGTGGATGGACCAGCTCACCACCAGCGGCGAGGTGGTCTGGATCGGGGCGGGCTCCGTGGGCCGCACCGGCCGGGTCGCGCTCTACTTCCGCGACGACGTGCGCCTCGCCGGGCCGCCGCCCGCGAACGCCAAGCTGGAGTCGCCCGAGGGCGAGCTGCACGACATGATCCGCGAGCGGCTCGCGGTCGCCCCGTGCTTCTGGCTCGACCTCGTCGCCGAGCTCGACGCGCCCGCTGAGGAGCTCCACGAGGCGCTCTGGGACCTGGCCTGGGCGGGCGAGGTGACCAACGACGCGTTCGCGCCGCTGCGCGCGCCGCGCCTGCGCGCGGTCCAGCGCCAGCAGCGCATGGGGCGGCGCTTCGCGTCGCGGCGTCCCGTGGCGTCGGGCACGGTGGTCGGGCGCTGGTCGCTCACCTCCGAGCTCTTCCGCAACGCGCCGCCCGTCGGCCCGCGCATGCGGGCGCAGGCCGAGCTCCTGCTCGAGCGCTACGGGATCGTCACCCGCGAGACGATCCGCGCCGAGGGGATCCCCGGCGGGATGGCGACCCTCTACGGCGAGCTCTCGAACCTCGAGATGCTCGGCACCGCGCAGCGGGGCTACTTCGTCGAGGGCATGGGCGGCGTGCAGTTCGCGCTCGCCGGCGCGGTCGAACGCCTGCGCAGCCTGCCGCGCACCGACGGCGACGAGTTCCTGGTGCTGGCGGCGACCGATCCCGCCAACCCGTACGGCGCGTCGCTGCCGTGGCCGAAGCGGGCCGAGGGGCGCCGTCCGGCGCGCGTCGCCGGGGCCTACGTCCTCCTGCGCGACGGCCGCCCGATCGTCTACGTCGAGCGCGGCGGCAAGGGGATCGTGCGGCTCGAGCACCTCGAGGGCGCCGAGCTGGTCGCCGCCGTCGAGCAGCTCGTCAAGGCGGCCCGCGACGGGCTGATCCCGAAGCTCTCGATCGAGCGGGTGGACGGCGAGCCGGTGATCGGCTCCGAGCTCGAGCCAGTCCTGCTCGAGGCCGGGTTCGCGCGCCAGCCGCGGCGGCTGGTGGCGTCGGCGTAGCGCCGCTTGCGCGCGCAAACCGCGACCTCGCGACGCCCACCCCCGCGACTTCGCGCTTAAGGCTCCTGGGGAACCCCAACCGCGATCTCGCGGACCGCGCACTCGCGGCTTGTGGGTTGCTCGGGTTCGCCGCTGCGCGCGGGGGTAGGCGCCACTCGCAAAGCAAGGAGGTGAGAACGTGAACAGGCTGATCATCCTCGTCGGGCTCGCCGCGATCCTCGCGACCGGCGCCGTCGCCGCGCTGCCCTCCCAGGACGCGCAGGCGGTCTCGGTCAAGAAGCTCGCCAAGCGCGAGTGCCGCGAGGAGCGCCGCACCGACCGCCAGGAGTTCATCCGTAAGTACGGCGGGACCGGCAAGGCCGCGATCCGTCGCTGCGTCAGGGACGAGCGGCGCGACGCGCGCCGGGAGTGCCGCAGGGAGCGCAAGCAGGAGCCCCAGGAGTTCCGCAACGAGTACGGCGGCCTCGGCAAGGCTGCGCTGCGCCGCTGCATCAAGGACGAGATCCGCTGAGCGCGCGCGGGCCCGGCGGCGCATGCCGCCGGGCTCCGGCGTCCGGACCGCCGACCGCGAGGGTCTACGCTTCGGCGGATGAAGAGGGGCGCAACGCTGGTTGTGCTGGCGGCCGCGCTGGCGCTGGCCGGGGACGCGCAGGCTGCGACCGTGCGCAACGCCGGCTTCGAGCGCCCGGACCTGCGCGGCTGGCAGCAGTTCGCCGATCCGGACGCCGGCTGCGGCTCCTGGGCGACCTACGGCGGCGCGGGGCTGCCCGGGCTTCCGCCGCCGCCCCAGGGCAAGCGGGCGGTCGCCGCCCTTGCGCCGGGCGAGTGCCTGGGCGAGGCGCTGATCCTCTCGCAGGCCGTGCGGCTGAAGCGGGGCCGCAGGCACGAGCTCAGCTTCCGCCTGGCCTACAGCAACTCGCACGACCGCTTCTTCGTGCCCCGGACCTTCGCGCCGGAGCCGGCCGCGAACCAGCAGGTCCGCGTCGACGTCCTGAAGGCGAGGGCGCCGCTTCGCTCCTTCAACCCCGCCCACATCCTCAAGCGCGTGTACCTCACGAGGCCCGGCGCCCCACTGCAGCGGGGCTACCACAGGGTCACCGCGAAGCTCACCAGGTTCGCGGGCAAGCGCGTGCGCCTGCGGTTCGCCGTCGTCGCCAACCGGGGGCCGCTGGCGTTCGGCCTCGACGCCGTGCGGGTCAAGTCGACGAGGAAGCGCTGAGGCTCCCGGCCCGGTCAGCGGTTAGGTTTGGGCGGCCGGTCGCGCCGGATGCGCGGCGCGACGCTACACCCAATCGACGGAAGAACATGATCCGGACGACGGCAGCGCTGGCTGCACTCGTGGCTGCGCTTGCCCTGGCGGGGACCGCGCAGGCCGCGAACGTAAAGAACGGCGGCTTCGAGAAGGGGAGCCTGAAGGGGTGGCAGAAGCAGGCCATCCCCGGCGATCTCTGCGGCCGCTGGTCCGTGTACAGCGGTGAGCTGCGGGGCATCGGGTCGGGAGCGATCTACCCGCCTCCGCCGCAGGGCTCCTGGGCGGCGCTTGCGAGGCAGCCTTCGTGCCCGAGCGCCCAGGTGCTCTCGCAGGTCGTGAAGCTCAAGGCGAAGCAGACGCACAAGCTGAGCTTCCAGATCGCCTACGACAACGAGCACACGAGGTTCTTCACGCCGAAGACCTTCGACGTCGCCGGGCCCGACAACCAGCAGGTCCGCGTGGACGTCCTGAAGGCGAACGCCCCGGTGCTCTCGTTCAAGAGCAAGCACATCCTGAAGCGGGTCTACCTGACGAAGCGCAACGCGCCGACCACCCGCAGCTTCCACAAGGTGACCGCGAACCTCAGCAGGTTCGCCGGCAAGAAGGTCCGCCTGCGCTTCGGCGTCGCGGTGAACTGGCAGCCGCTCACGGTCGCGCTCGACGACGTGAAGATCAAGTCGAAGAGGAAGCGCTAGGCGCGCGAAAGCGTCTCTACTTCAACGCGGGCGGGCCCTTTGCCTACGTGGGCCCGCCCGCTTCGCCTCAGGGCTCGTCCGCGAACCTCAGCCCGTGCTCGGCGAGGATGGTCCGCAGCTCCCGCAGCGCGTTCGCGCCGATGCCGTGCAGCTCCGCGATCGCGCTCTCGGGTGCCGCTGCGAGGTCGGCGAGGGTGCGGTATCCCGCGCCCGTGAGCGCGCGCTGCGCCGGGCGGGCGAGTCTCTCCAGTGGGATCGGCTGTCCGGTCATGCCTACAAGGACCGCGAGAGCGCGGCGAACTGATCGGCGGCCGCGCTGCTTCCCCTGCCGCGGAACGCTACCGTCGCCCCATGGCCGAGGGCGACACGATCCACCGCAACGCGCGCCGGCTCGCCGCGGCCCTCGGCGACGCGCCGCTCACCCGCGCCGAGGCGCCCAGCCCGCGCAGCTCCCTGCGCGCCCAGCCGCAGCGCCTCGCTGCGCTCGTCGGCCGCAGGCTGATCGGCGCCGACGCCCACGGCAAGCACCTGTTCCTGCGCTTCGAGGGCGATCTGGTGCTCCACAGCCACCAGGGGATGAACGGCTCGTGGCACACCTACCGGCCGGACGAGCGCTGGCGCAAGCCGCGCGGGGCCGCCTGGGCCGTGCTGGCCAACGAGCGCGCGGAGGCCGTTGAGTTCAACGGCACGCGGCTCGCCCTCCGCACCGCGGGGGAGCTGCGGCTCGACCCGCGCCTGCGCGCGCTCGGCCCCGACATCCTCGCGCCCGGGTTCGACGAGGCCGCGGGCGTCGCCGCCCTGCGCGGGCGGGCCGCCCAGTCGGCGACGCTGGGCGACGCGCTGCTCGACCAGACGGTGATCGCGGGGATCGGGAACATCTTCAAGTCCGAGGGCTGCTGGGAGGCGCGCGTCGACCCGTGGCGGAAGCTGGGCGAGCTGAGCGACGAGGACCTCGCACGGGTCAGCGCGGCCACCCGCGCGCTGATGAGCGCGGCGGTCGAGAACGGGCGCGAGCCGAAGCGCGTCTACAAGCGCACCGGCGAGCCGTGCCCGCGCTGCGGCACGCGTATCCGCTCCCGCGGCCAGGGCGACGCGAACCGCACCACCTACTGGTGCCCCGCCTGCCAGACGTGACCGACCTCTCTCGTCCAGGCGACCAGGGACCTCGATCACGGGGCCGGGGCGGCGGACCGCCATAATCGCCTTTGCGGAGAGGAGAGCATGGATCCGTCCTCCAACGTCGAGCTGCTCGCGCGCGTTCCGCTCTTCGACGACCTTTCGCAGGAAGAGCTCGAGCGGATCGCCGCCGTCGCCGTGCCACGGTCGTACCCGCGCGGCGTTCGCGTCTTCCACGAGGGCGACCAGTCCGACGCCTGCTACATCGTCCGCAGCGGGAACCTGCGCGTCACGCGCGAGCACTCCGACGGGCGCGCGATCGCGCTCGCCACGCTGGGCCCCGGCGACTTCTTCGGCGAGCTCGCGATGTTCGACGGCGGCACGCGCTCGGCGAGCGTCGAGACCCTCTCCGAGGTCGAGCTCCTGGCGGTGCCGGCCGGCGACATGCGCCGAGTGATCGCGGAGCACGGCGACATCGCCGCCAAGCTGATCGTCGCGATCACGCGCCGGCTGCGCGAGACCAACGAGCGCGTCACGCGCCAGTCGTTCCAGACGGTGCCCAGCCGGGTCGCGGGCGTGCTCCTGCGGCTGATCGCCGAGGAGACGCTGCCGGAGGGGCGTGACGGGATCACCGTGCGCATGACGCAGGCGGACCTGGCCCAACTCGCCGGCACCTCGCGGGAGAGCGTGAGCCGGTTTTTGGCGACGCTGGAGCGCGCGGGCGTGGTGCAGGTCGGGCGCGGGCGGGTAACGGTGCTTGACCCCCACCGTCTACGCGCCTACGTGTATTGAGCCCGGAGAGCGGATTCGACCCCGCGAGCGCCCGCGCCGACATGGTCGAGCGTCAGCTGCGCGCGCGGGGGATCACCGACGAGCGCGTGCTGGCGGCGATGGGCCGCGTACCGCGCGAGCGCTTCGTTGCCCCCGAGCTGCGCGAGCAGGCCTACGAGGACGGCGCCCTGCCGATCGGGCACGGGCAGACGATCTCCCAGCCCTGGGTGGTGGCGGCGATCTGCCAGGCGCTCGCGCTCACCGGCTCCGAGCGGGTGCTCGACGTCGGCGCGGGCTCCGGCTACAGCTCGGCCGTGCTCGCCGAGCTCGCGCGCGAGGTGCTCGCCGTCGAGCTGATCGAGGCGCTGGCGCGCCGCGCACGCCGCGTGCTCGCCGAGCTCGGCTACGGGAACGTCGAGGTGCGCGAGGGCGACGCCAGCGCCGGCGTCCCGGGGGAGGGGCCCTTCGACGCGATCGCGGTGCACGCGGCGGCGCCGCGGGTTCCCGCGGGGCTGATCGCGCAGCTGCGCCCGGGCGGGCGGCTCGTCGCGCCGATCGCAAGCCGCGGGGCCGACCTGCTCACGGTCTTCCGGCGCGTTGACGAGGGCGGCGACCGCGCCGAGCTCGAGCGGCAGGTGATCGCTCCGTGCCGGTTCGTGCCCCTGCGCGGCGCCGGTGGGTACAACGGCTGACGCGCCGATCATTTACGCTGGCCGCCATGTACGGTGGCCCCCTCGTCCTGAACTTCTTCTCGCCTGCGTTCATCGACCAGCTGAAGCGCGGCCGCAAGACGGCGACGATTCGCCTCGGCGACAAGTCCCGCAAGTACTGGCCGGGGATGCTCGTCTGGGTCACGGTCGGCTACAAGCACTCGCCGCGGGAGAAGATCTTCTCCGCGGTCATCGACAGCGTGGAGGTCAAGCGCCTGCGCGAGCTGTCGCCCCGGGACATCGAGCACGACAACCCCGAGTTCCGGCGGCTCGAAGAGACCATGGAGTTCCTGCGCCAGATCTACCGCCGCGAGGTGACCCCCGACGACATCTGCACGGTGGTGCGCTTCTCGCAGATCGTCGAGCCGCCGCAGGCACAGCTCGGCAACGGCGGCACGCCGCACCGCAACTAGCGCCGGAGCGGCCCCGCGTGGCCGGCTACAGCTTCCTGACCACCTGGGTCCTGGGGGCTGAGCGCGGGCGCATCTGGGAGGCGATCTACGCGTCGGAGCGCTGGCCGGAGTGGTGGCCGGGCGTCGAGGTCGCCGAGCTGCTGGCCGAGGGGGACGAGCGCGGCGTCGGCCAGCGCGGCCGCTACGTCTGGCGCAGCACGATCCCGTACGCGGTCGAGTTCGAGATCGAGACCACGCGCGTCGAGCGGCCCCACCTGCTGGAGGGTCGCGCGACGGGCGGGCTGGAGGGCACCGGCCGCTGGCGCTTCTTCGAGCACGCCGGCGTCACCGCCGTGGTGTACGAGTGGAACGTCTCGACGACGAAGCGCTGGATGAACGTCATCGCCCCGGTCGCCCGTCCCGTCTTCCGCTGGAACCACGACCAGGTGATGCGCGCCGGGGGCAGGGGCCTCGCCCGCCTGCTCGACGCGCCCCTGCTCGCGTCGAGCTAGCCGGCGGGAGGCCTAGTTGCCGTTGCCGCCGAAGCCGGTCGGCGTCTGCTTCAGCTCGCGCGCCTCGATGACCCGGTCGATGAGCCCGTACTCGACGGCCTCGTCCGGCTTGAAGAAGCGGTCGCGTTCCATGTCCTCGTGGAGGCGCTCCTCGCTCTGCCCGGTGTGCTTCGCGTAGATCTCCTCGATCCGCTTGCGCACCCGGAGCGTCTCGCGCGCGTGGATCTCGATGTCGGTCGACTGGCCCTGGAAGCCGCCGCTCGGCTGGTGGATCAGGATGCGCGCGTTGGGCAGGGCCATGCGCTTGCCCGGCGCCCCGCCGGCGAGCAGCAGCGAGCCCATCGACATCGCCACGCCGAAGCAGATCGTCTGCACGTCGGGCTTGATGAACTGCATCGTGTCGTAGATCGCGAGCCCCGCGTACACCGACCCGCCCGGCGAGTTGATGTACATGGAGATGTCCTTGTCGGGGTCCTCGGACTCCAGGTGGATGAGCTGCGCGACGATGAGGTTGGCGATCTGGTCGTCGACGGGCTGGCCGAGGAAGACGATGCGCTCGTTGAGCAGGCGCGAGTAGATGTCGAACGACCGCTCGCCGCGGGCGGTCTGCTCGACGACCATGGGAACGAGGGGCATGGGCGGTGATCCTTTCGCGTCTTTCGTTACAAAGTGCAACCAGTGGGTTGCGCGTGCAGGCACGATATCATGTGCAACCGTCCAGTTGCACCAAGGAGGAGCATCGATGGAGACGCTCGAAGGTAGGACGGTGACCCGCGAAGAGGAGTTCGAAGCGAGCGCCGACCAGGTCTGGCGGGCGCTCACCGATGAGGCCATCCTCGAGCAGTGGCTCGCGGAGGAGGTTGAGCTCGACCTCCGCGAGGGCGGGGAGGTGCGCGTCCGCGACGACGGCGAGGAGCGTCGCGGCCGCGTCGAGGACGTCGACGAGGGTCGTCGCCTCGCGTTCACCTGGGCGCGCGAGGGCGAGCTGCCTTCGCTCGTCGAGTTCGAGCTCGTGCCTTGCATCTCGGGCACGCGGCTGATCGTCACCGAGACCGTGCCGGACGGCGTCCCGATCGCCCTCACGGGGGCCGCCTGGGCGCTCACCGCCTTCGCGCTGCGCGGCGCCCTCGCCCCGGCGACCGTGCCGCAGAGCGTCCTCTGAGGGGCCCCGCGTGGCTCGGACCGAAGCCGTCTTCGACGCGCTCGGCGATCCGACTCGCCGCCACATCGTCCTGTCGCTGGCGCGCCGCTCCGCGAGCGCGACCGCCTTGGCCGCCGAGCTCCCGATCAGCCGGCAGGCCGTCGCCAAGCACCTCGTGAGCCTGCGCGACGCGGAGCTCGTCGTCGCCGAGCGCGTCGGCCGGGAGACGCTGTACACGCTGGACCCGCGCCCGCTCGCCGAGGCGGCGCGGTGGATCGAGCGCGTCGGCGAGGAGTGGGACCGGCGCCTCGCGTCCCTGCGCGGCGTGCTGGACAAGCCGGGCGACGAGCCCGGCCTCAATCGGCCATCTCCGAATATCTAAGCCGAATCGGCTCAGATTCTTGCACCTGGGCCGTACAGGCATTACACTTGCGAGTGTGAGTTGGCACTCTCCCCTGTAGAGTGCCAAGCGCTCACGGCGGTCGCTAGCCCATTCGCCCGCCCAGAGCGCGTAAGCACTTGCGTTTGTCCCTTTCGAGAGAGACCCCACGACGGAGGTAGCACGTATGAACCTGAAGCCCCTCGGCGATCGGCTGATCGTGGAGCCGGTTGAGGAGGAGGAGACGACGGCGAGCGGCATCGTCCTGCCGGACACCGCCAAGGAGAAGCCCCAGAAGGGCAAGGTCCTCGCGGTCGGTGACGGCAACTGGGACGAGGACGGGGAGAAGCGCATCCCGCTCGACGTCAAGGAGGGCGACGAGATCCTCTACTCCAAGTACGGCGGGACGGAGCTCAAGATCGACGGCAAGGACCTCCTGGTCCTGCGCGAGTCGGACGTTCTCGCCAAGGTCGTCTGAGGCTCAACGAAGGCTTTGCCAACCCCGCCCGGGGAACCGGCCTGAAAAGCGTTTGACACCAAGGAGGAACTAGCAACCGATGGCTCACAAGGAGCTCAAGTACGACGCGGAGGCGCGCGCGGCCCTACAGGCCGGCGTCGACGCGGTCGCCAACGCGGTGAAGGTCACGCTCGGCCCGAAGGGCCGCTACGTCGTGCTCGACAAGAAGTTCGGCGCGCCGACCATCACCAACGACGGCGTCACGATCGCGCGCGAGATCGAGATCGAGGACGTCTTCGAGAACCAGGGCGCTCAGCTCGTCCGCGAGGTGGCCACCGCGACCAACGACGTCGCCGGTGACGGCACCACCACGGCGACCCTGCTCGCGCAGACGATCGTCCGCTCGGGCCTGAAGAACGTCGCCGCCGGCGCCAACCCGCTCGCCCTGCGGCGCGGCATCGAGAAGGCGGTCGACCAGGTCGTCGAGCACCTGCGCGAGAAGCAGTCGCAGGACATCTCCGGCAAGGAGCAGATCGCCCGCGTCGCCGAGATCTCCGCGGCTGACGAGGAGATCGGCAACATCATCGCCGACGCCATCGAGAAGGTCGGCAAGGACGGCGTGGTGAACGTCGAGGAGGGCCAGACCTTCGGGATGGAGCTCGAGTTCACCGAGGGCATGCAGTTCGACAAGGGCTACATCTCGCCCTACATGGTCACCGACCAGGAGCGCATGGAGGCCGTCCTCGACGAGCCCTACATCCTGATCGCGAACCAGAAGATCGGGAACGTGCGCGAGCTGCTGCCGGTGCTCGAGCAGGTCATGCAGTCGGGCAAGCCGCTGCTGATCGTCGCCGAGGACGTCGAGGGCGAGTCGCTCGCCACGCTCGTCGTCAACAAGCTGCGCGGCACGTTCACCGGCGTCGCGGTCAAGGCCCCGGGCTTCGGCGATCGCCGCAAGCGCATGCTCGAGGACATCGCGATCCTCACGGGCGGCGAGGTGATCACCGAGGAGATGGGCCTCAAGCTCGAGAACACCCAGCTCTCGCAGCTCGGTAAGGCCCGTCGCGTCGTCGTCTCGAAGGACACGACCACGATCATCGACGGCGCCGGCGACAAGGACCAGATCGAGGGCCGCATCAACCAGATCCGCCAGGAGATCGAGAACACCGACTCCGACTTCGACCGGGAGAAGCTCCAGGAGCGCCTGGCGAAGCTCGCGGGCGGTGTCGCGGTCGTCAAGGTCGGCGCTGCCACCGAGACCGAGATGAAGGAGAAGAAGCACCGCGTCGAGGACGCCCTGCAGGCGACCCGCGCGGCGCTCGAGGAGGGCATCGTGCCGGGCGGCGGCGTCGCCCTGCTGAACGCCCAGGAGGCCATCGACACGAAGGGCCTCGACGGCGACGAGGCGACCGGTGCGGAGATCATCCGCAAGGCGCTCGAGGAGCCGATCCGTCAGATCTCCGAGAACTCGGGTCTCGAGGGTTCGGTCGTGGTCGAGAAGGTCCGCTCGATGAAGCCCGGCGAGGGCCTCAACGCGGCGACCGGCGAGTACGGCGACCTGATCAAGGCCGGCGTGATCGACCCGACCATGGTCACGCGCTCGGCGCTGCAGAACGCCGCCTCGATCGCGAAGAACATCCTCACGACCGAGTGCATCGTCGCCGAGATCCCCGAGAAGGAGAACGCGGGGGCCAGCATGCCCGACATGGGCGGCATGATGTAAGTCCCTCTTTCCGAGGGAGTCTTCGGGAAAGGCCCGGGCCAAGCGCCCGGGCCTTTTTCGTTGGGCCTGTGCACGCGCGGTTGCAGGCGAGCGGGAACCGGCAGGGATGCGCGGTCGGTCGGCGAATATCGCGCGCACTGTTAGGGGAGCGGGGGAACCGCCCGAGAGGGGCGAGGGATACCGCCCGCGCGAAAAAGGAGATCTATACGTGACATACGCGCGTACCCGCCGCGCTGCGTGGTGGCTCCGCTACGTGTGGACCAGCCCAGTTCCGGCGATCTTCGTCGCTGTTTGCATGGCGCTGCTGCCGAGCGTGGCGAGCGCGGATCCTGGTCACCCCGGGGTGCCCGACGATCCGAAGGTCGTGTTCGTTGAGCGCTTCGAGAACGTCCAGAATCCGCCGGATCCGGGGCCTCCGGTGGTGGCCGGACAGCATGAGCTGCTTAACGCCTACACCGGGCCTGCGCCGCTGGCGATGACCTACTTCGCCCAGGGGATCTGGATCGATCTGGGCCAGTGCAACGGCGTGATCCTTTCCGCGAACACGCCTGTCCCGGGCGGCTCCTGCGGAGCCACCCCGTGGAGCGAGCTCCAGGTTCTGGCCCAGGCCCTGGGCAACTTCGAGCCGCCGGCGTCCGGTGCGGCCTTCAACCACGTGCTGGCGCAGTGGACTTCGAGCAATCCGGTGCCTACCACCCCGGATCCGACGATCCGTACCGAGAAGGACATCCCGCTCGAGGCCCAGCACCGGTTCCTGACGGGCTCGATCGACATCGGGGTCACGAGCTGCGACGTCGCCCACCCGGCGCTGCGGTTCTTCCTGATCGATGCGGGCACCGACATCCCGGTGGAGACCGGCGCGGTCGATCCCTGCACCGATCCGCGCGGCACGGCGCTCAACGCCGAGATGCGCTACGGCCGGTTCGCGGCCAACAGCGCAGCCCTGATCAACGCCGCGAACGTGCGCTTCAAGGTGACCAACAACCAGGGCGACTTCACCGGCAACGACTACGCCGTCGACAACCTGCGGCTGCTCGACGGCACGCCGCAGCTCGACAAGGCGTTCAAGCCGAACCGCACGTCCGTGGGCGGCATCACGCGCCTGACGTTCACGATCACGAACACGTCGGAGCTCGCGGGCAAGCCGGGCTGGAGCTTCACCGACAAGCTCCCCAAGACGCTGCGCGTCGCGAAGCAGGCGAACGTCGCGACCGACTGCCCGAACGCAGCGGTCAACGCGCGCAAGCGCAACATCCGCGTGCAGGGCGACCTCAACGCGGGCATGGTGTCGTGCCAGGTCTCGCTCGACGTGAAGGTCCTGAAGCCCGGCAAGCACACCAACGGCCGGGCCAACATCGCCAAGCACCGCGGCATCGAGCTGCCCGGCCAGGCGGCCGTGCGGGCGCTGCCGGCGAAGCTCACGATCGCAAAGGCCGTTGACCGCGCCCGCGCCTACCCGGGCGAGAAGCTCAACTACACGATCACCGTCCGCAACAAGGGCAAGGGCGACGCCAAGAAGGTGCGCGTCTGCGACCAGCTCCCGAACGGCCTCAAGTTCGTGAAGGCCCCGGGTGCGAAGAAGCGCTCGGCCTCGAAGGCCTGCTGGCGAGTCGCGACCATCGCGGCGGGTAAGTCCGTGAAGTTCCGCGTCACGGCGCGGATCACGGGCGTCTTCTCCGGCCGGCTGGTCAACACCGCGACCGTCAATGGGGCGGCCGCGAACGCCGCCGCGGCGACCGCTGCGGTCACCGTGGTGAGCCCCGGCTGTCGCTGCTAGCGGTCGGTTCGAGCCGAACCTGAGGACGAGGGCCCGGGACCTCCCGGGCCCTCTGTCTTTCAGGCCGCGGGCGCGGCCGGGTCAGGCCCCGCCGAGCACCTCGGCCATCGCGCGCGGCTGGACGCCCAATGCTTCGGCGTCGGCCGTGCCGCGCGCCGAGACCATCGGCACCTCGAGCAGCTCGGCCTCCTCCCAGGTCGCGAAGGCCGCGTTGCCCATGACGCGCCGCAGCGCCCGCAACCCGAGCCGCACCACGTTCAGCGGGACGTGCACGATGGGTCGCGGCGTGCCGGCCGCCTTGGCGACGAGCCGGGCCATCTGCTCGTAGGTGAGCGTCTCCGGGCCGGCGAGCTCGTAGCGGCGCGGCTCGCCGTCGGTGCGCCCCAGATCGGCCATCACGCACCGGGCGACGTCCTGAGCCCAGATCGGCTGGTAGGCGGCCTGGCCCTTTCCGGAGATCGGCAGCACCGGCAGCAGCGCGAGGCGGCGGGTGAGGCGGACCCAGGGGTCGTCGCGGTCGTAGACGATCGAGGGGGCGAAGATCGTCGTCTGCAGCGGCGAGCGGGCGACGGCGCGCTCGGCGGCGGCCTTGGCGCGGAAGAAGCGCGTGCGCTGGAACTCCGTGGCGCCCAGCGCGGAGAAGAAGACGAAGCGCTCGACCCCCGCGGCCTCCGCGGCGCGCAAAAGGCGCGCGGTGGCGAGGCCGTTGAGCTCCTCGACGCGGCCGGTCGGCTGGTCGCGGATGGCGGCCGCTAGGTGGATCACGGTGTCCACGCCGCGCAGGGCCTGGCGCCGGATCAGCGGGTCGCGCATCTCGCCCAGGTCGCCGAGGGCGATGCGGACCTCGACGCGGTTGCGCCCGAGCCGCCGCGGGTCCCGCACGAGCGCGCGCACCTCGGCGCCCGATTCGAGCAGCATCGGCAGCAGGGCCCGCCCCACCGTCCCGGTTGCGCCCGTGAGCAGGATCACCGTGGGGGGAGGTTATTGGTCCTGGGCGGCGAAGCGGACGGCCCGGCACATAGAATGCGCGCGCCGCGGGCCACCCAGGCGTCGCGGCGTTCACCGACCAACTGAACTTCGAAGGGAACCAGACCGTGGCCTACGTCATCGCCGAACCGTGCATCGGCCAGAAGGACAACTCGTGCGTCGAGGTCTGTCCGGTCGACTGCATCCACCCGACGCCTGACGAGCCTGACTACGACTCGGTGGAGCAGCTCTACATCGACCCGGACGAGTGCATCGACTGCGACGCCTGCGTCGAGGCCTGCCCGGTGGACGCCTGCTTCGCGGAGGACCAGCTCCCCGCCGAGTGGGCGCACTACGCGGAGATCAACGCCCAGTACTTCCAGTAGCCCGCCCGACGTTCAGCCCTGGTCGTCGTTTTTCGAACACCAGGGCTGAACACGGCCAGGCCCCAACGGCACGTTCAGCCGTAGTCGTCGTTTTTCGACGACGTGGGCTGAAAGTCGCGGGGCGGCCTACTGGATGACCGGCAGCTCGGTCCCGCTGACCGAGCCGTTGCCGTTGCCGGCGGCGATGGGCGCCGGCGCGGGCTGCACGACCGGCAGCGCCTGCGGCGTGGCGGCGAGGATGCCGCGTGCCGCCTGCCTGATCGCGACCGAGGCGGGGTCGTTCGGGTTCTCGAGGACGAGCGGGTTGCCGTTGTCGGCGTGGCTGCGCAGGTCCTCGGAGAGCGGGACCTTGCCGAGCAGCGGCACGTCGAGCTCGTCCGCGAGCAGCTGGCCGCCACCCTCGCCGAAGATCGTGAAGCGCTGGCCGTCGGGAGTGGTGAAGCCCGACATGTTCTCGATGACGCCGAGCACCTCGAGGTCGACCTTGTTGGCCATCTCGGCAGCGCGGCGCGCCACCGTCTGCGCGGCGGGCTGCGGCGTGGTGACGATCGCGAACTTCGCCTGCGGCAAGAGCTGGGCGAGCGTCATCGACACGTCGCCGGTGCCGGGCGGCAGGTCGATCAGCAGGTAGTCGAGCTCGCCCCAGTCGACGTCCTCGAGGAACTGCTGGATGGCCTTGTGGAGCATCGGGCCGCGCCAGACGACGGCGGCGTTGGGCTCGATGAAGAAGCCGATCGACATCACCTTCACGCCGGCCGGGCCCTCGAGCGGGATGATCTTCCGCTGCGCGTTGACGTCGGGCCGGCCCTCGACGCCCAGCATGCGCGGGATCGAGTAGCCGTAGACGTCGGCGTCGAGCGCGCCGGCGGAGGCGCCCTCGGCGGCGAGCGCCGCGGCCAGGTTGGCCGTCATCGTGGACTTGCCGACGCCGCCCTTGCCGGACGCGACGCAGATCACGTTCTTGACCTGGGCGAGCGCGCCCTCCGGGAGCCGGTTGCGGCCCAGCGTCTGCTGCAGGCGGCTGCGCTCCTCGTCGGAGAGCACGTCGAACTCGACGGCGACGGACGTGACGCCCTCGAGCTGGCTCACGTTCTCGACCACGGCCTTCTGGAAGTGCGAGCGGATCGGGCACCCCGGGGTGGTCAGCGAAACGATCACGCCGACACGGCCGTCCTCGGCGATGTCGATCGCGCGGACCATGCCCAGCTCGACGATGTTGCGCCGCAACTCGGGGTCGATCACCGCGCGCAACTTCTCGGTGACCTGCTCCTGCGTGGGAAGAGTCATCGCGATCCATTGTGTCAAACGCCGTTCCACCGCCGCCGAAGCTGCGATCCTCCTGCCATGCCCAGACGCCACCCGCCCTTCGGCCACGGCGCCCGCAGCGCCGCCGCCGCGCTTGCCCTGATCGCCACGCTCGTCCTGGTCGGCTGCGGAGACGACGCCGAGGAGGAGACGCAGGAGCCGACGGTGAAGCGCACCTGCTCGGCCCAGCATCCCGGGATCTCCGGCTGGGACGGCTTCGCCCCCGTCGACCCGACCACGGGCGAGATCGACGTCAGCGGCTTCAACAGCTACCTGAAGAGCGCCGAGCCGCCGATCAGCACATCGCCGTGCGACGCGGCCTACGTGTTCGCCGCGGGCATCGTCGAGAACGGGCCGGAGGTCACCGTGAACGTGGCCCCGGAGGGCACACCCGACGCGACCGCCACGATCGTCGCCGAGGGCCTCGAGGACGACTCGATCGCCGCGCAGCGCTGGACCCTGCAGTTCGCGAGCGCGAACGGCGACCGGATCAAGGTCGTGCAGGCGAACACCGAGTACCGCTGCCAGAAGGGCCGGGGCCAGCGCAACTTCTCGTCCGAGCTCTGCATGTAGCCGACGGGCGGACGTTTTCCCGCGAAGACAAACGGGCCTCGGGGGGAGGCCCGTCTGCCGGGGAGGAGAGGGTTTTCGGTCTACTCGCGAGTCTTGGCGAGCAGTCTCTCCGAGCCGCTCCCTCAGCGCGGCTCGGGCTAAGCCTCAGACCAGCGCGCCGATGCGCTCGCTGATCGTGGCCTGCGCGTCCTTGACGGCGCGCTCCGCGCGGGTGCGGTTCTCGCGCACGACCTTCTCGACGCGGGCGCGGTTGCCCTCGACGAGCGCCTCGGCCTGCGAGCGGCGCTGGCGCAGGTTGCGCTCCAGCCGGTTGCGGGTCTTGCGCACGCGGGTGGAGAGCTTGCGGCGCGCCTGGCCGCCGCGGCGCTCGAACTTGTTCAGCTCGCGCTCGAGCTGGGTGCGGAGCTCCTTGAGCTCGCGCTCGCGCTTGGCGGGGTCGGTCCAGGGCTTCACGTTGTCGGCGGCGACGAGGGCGACGCCCACCGGGACGTCGACGGCGCGCTCAGCGGCCTGACGGACGTAGGCGACGGCGACGTCGACTGAGCGCTCCTCGCGCTTGGTGGCGCCCTGCGCGGTCTTCGCGCGGGTCTTGGTGGTCGTGGTCTTCGCCTTGGGCTTGGAGGAGGAGGCGTTGGCTGCCATTTGGGACTCCTTTGGAGGGCTTGGCTTAAGTTCCTTACTTCTAACAATATTCACTCTAGCAGCGAACACATGTTCTTACAAGCCCCGGGGCGCGGGGTTACAGGGCGCGCCTGCGCCCGTGGCCGAGCGCTGGCGGCGCGCACCGGCTTCGGGGCGGCGGGCAGGGGGAAGGGCCGGGCGGCCGGGTCGCGACTGAGGCCCCTTGTCGTGTGGGCGAGAAAGGCCGATCGCGTGGGTGGCTAGGCGGTGGCGCCCGCCCTCGCCAGCCAGGACTCCGGCTCGTCCAGCTCCGCCAGGGTCGGCAGCGCCTCCGGCCCGTCCCAGACGCGGTTCAGCCCCTCGATCCCGGCGCGCTCGGCGACCGCGTCGCAGAAGCGCTTGCCGCGCTCGTACTGCTCGAGCTTCATGCCCAGGCCGAGCGCCCTGGCGATCGCGGCGCCGAGCCCCGTGCGGGCACGGCGGGCGTCGAGGTTCGCGCGCATGGCGGCGAGCTCGGCGTCGGCGGCGGTCGCCGCGTCCATCACGTGCTCCGCGTAGCCCTCGAGGACGGACATCGTGCCCTGGATGCGGTCGAGCAGCTCGGCCTGGCGCGGGCCCGCGAGCGCGCGGGTGAGCTCGCCGCGCAGCGCCTTGCCGAGCGTCTCGCGCGGGTCGCTGAACAGGGCCCGCTTGAGGCCCCCGGCGATCCGCCCAAGGTCGAGGTCGGCGGAGGCGGCCTCGATCAGCTCGCGCAGGAGCCCGGAGAGGTGGCCGCGCAGCCACGGAACGGCGGCGAACTGCACGGCGTGCGTCTGCTCATGCAGCAGGACCCACTCGACGAAGCGCGCCTCGCCGGCCCCGATCTGCTCGGCGACGGACCGCGCGTTGGCGCTCACGATCATCAGGCCCGGCGGGCGGTCCGAGCCGTCGAGCGCGACGCGGAGCTGGCCGACCACGCGCCGCGCCGCGTAGCCCACGGCGACGCCCGCCTCGACGCCTGCGGCGGCGCCGAGCGCTCCCCGGCCGAGCGGGGCGAGCGGCCCGGGCAGCGAGCCGCTGTCTGCGATCAGGCGCTCGAGGGGCTCGGCGAGCCCGCGCAGGTCCTCGAGGTTCGCGGCGATCCAGGCGCGGCGGTCGACGAGCTCGGGCGCGGGAGTCGCGGCGCGCGGCTCGAGGCCCGTGTACGCGAGCACGTCGGCGAGCGTGCGCTCGCCGATGCTTTGGAGCCCCGCGCGGCCGAGGGCGAGGCCGGAGCGCTCCCCACCGGCGACCGTGCGCGCGACCTTGCCGGCCAGCCCCCAGTCGACGGTGGAGCCGCCGCTCACCGGCCGGGGTCTTCGGCCAGCCGCTGTGCCGCGACGACGGTCGCCAGCATCTCCTCGTCGAGCGCCGCGGCCAGCCGGTAGCGGGCGTCGAGGTCCAGGGTGGCTTCGTCCGGGGTGATGCCCTCGAACTCGAGGACCCCGCCGGCCTCGCGCACGAGGAGCTGGGCGGCTGCGACATCCACCGAGCGGGCGCTGCGCACGCTCAGCATCGCGTCGAACCGTCCCGCGGCGACGTAGGCCAGCGAGATCGCGATCGCGCCGAGGGAGCGCACGCGCCACGCCTTGCCGGCGAGCGCGGCGATCGCGGGGGCGATGGCGCCCGGCTCTGAGGACTCGATCCCCACCACCTCGAGCCCGTGGCCGGGCCCGGTCGCGTTCAGGGGCCTGCCGTTCAGGTGCGCCCCCTGGCCGCGCCGCGCGACGAACTCCTCCTGCGCGCCGAAGTCGTAGACGTAGGCGAACTCGACGTCGGCCATGGTCGGCCCGGACGCGACGGCGACCGAGAGCGCGCAGGTCGGGATCGTGCGGCGCAGGTTGAGCGAGCCGTCGATCGGGTCGATCACCACCCAGCGTCCCTCGGGGTCGTCGCCGAAGTCGACCTCGCCGCGCTCCTCGGAGACCGCGCGGAAGCTCGCCCCGGCGGCGGCCATGCGCTCGAGCTCGCCGAAGACGATGTCTTCGCTGCGGCGGTCGAGCACCAGGGAGCGGTCGCCGCCCTCGCCCACGCCCTCGTACTCGGTGCGCCCGGCGATCGTGCGGTCGGCGGCAAGCAGCTCGCGCTGCGCGGCGGTCACCCGCCGGAGCGCAGCAAGCCAATCGGTCTCAGCCATCGATCGCGCAGGCACCGGTACCCACTCTATTGCCCCGTCCCGGGCGGTTTAGCGGGGCGCCGGAGCGGCTAGCGTTGATTGGCGAGGAAGCGTGGTGGCGGCGAAGGCAACTGGAGAGGAGCGCGGGCCCGAAGCGGTCGCCGCCCACGAACGCGGGCCCCTGATCGTCCTCGGCCCCGCCGGCAGCGGGCGCACCGCGGCGCTCGTCCGCCGCGTCACGGCGCTCACCGAGCGCGGCGTCGACCCGCGCGCTCAGCTCGTCGTCACCCGCGGCCGGGCCAACGCGGCGCTCCTGCGCCGGCGCATCGAGCGCGCCCTGGGGCGCGCCCACGACGAGGTCTGGGCGGGCACCTACGAGGAGATCGCCGAGCGCCTGCTGCGCGAGTACCCGGTCGAGGCGGGCCTCGACCCCTTCTTCGCGACCGTGCGCCCGCCCGAGCGCCTGGCGCTCCTGCTCGACCGCCTGGACGAGCTGCCGCTGCGGCGCCACGAGATCCGCGGCAACCCGACGGGCCTGCTCGCGCGGCTTCTGCGCCGCATCGACCTGCTCAAGATGGAGCGGATCGGCGCCGCGGAGCTGCGCGAGTGGGCGCGCGAGCGCGAGCGGGCCGCCTCCACGGCGGCCGAGCGCGAGCGCGCGCGCCAGGAGGTCGAGTTCGCCGAGCTGTACGCGCGCCACGACGCGATCCTGCGCGACGGCGGCTGCTTGGACGAGGGCGAGCTCGTGCTGGTCGCCGCGCAGCTGCTCGCGACCCGGGCGGACGTCGCCGAGGACGTCGCGGCGCGCTTCGAGCACGTGCTCGTCGACGAGCTCGAGGACGCGTGCGGCGCCCACCTCGCGCTGCTCGCCGGCCTGAGCGGCGGGGCGGCGAGCGTGGTCGCGACCTGCGACCCGGCGCAGGCCGTGCGCCGCCCGCGCGGCGCGGGCGGGGCGGCGCTCGAGGCGTTCCGCGCGCTGCACCCCGACGCCCGGGAGCTGCGGCTCGCCGCGCCGCTGCGCCACGGCGGAGACGTGGCCGCGGCCGTGGCCGCCGTGGGCGCGGCGATCCCCGGATCGGCGACGGGCGAACCGGCCCCCGCGGGCGGGCGGGAGGTGCGCTTCTGGCGCTGCGCCGGCGAGCGCGCGCAGGCGCAGGCCGTGGCGCGCGAGGTGGAGCAGATCCTCGCGGGCGGCGACGTCCCCGCCGAGCGCGTCGGCGTGGTCGTCGGCTCGGGCTGGCGCGAGGGGCGGCTCGTGGCGGCGGCCCTGGAGGAGCGCAGCGTGCCGTTCCGGTTCGCGGGCGACGCGGCCTTCTTCGGGCGGCCCGAGGTGCGCGACGTGCTCGCCTGGCTGCGGATGCTGGCCGACCCCAACGACGCGGCGGCGGTGGTGCGCGCGCTCACGCGGCCCCCGACCGAGCTGGGCCCCGGCGACCTGGCGCGGGTGACGACGATCGCGCGGCGCCGCAAGCTCGACATGGTCGCCGCGCTGGAGGCCGCGCTCGAGAGCCCACAGCTGCGCCCGGAGGCCCGCGACCGGATCCAGGGGTTCCTCAAGCTGCACCGCTCGGCGGCGAGCGCGCTCGAGGCGATGCGCGCCGACGTCTTCGTGCGGCGGCTGATCGAGCGCATCGGCCTGCGCCGCCAGCGGCTGTTCGCGGCGACGCCGGAGGCCGCGGAGCGCCTCGTCAACCTCTCGCGCCTCGCGGAGCTCGCCGCGGCGTGGTGCCAGCGCGTGCCGCGCGGCTCGGTGCGCGACTTCGTGCGCCACATCACGGCGATCGCCGACGCGGGCGAGCTCGGCCACGACGACGGCGGGCCCCCGGTGCCCGGCGCGGTGGTGATCGCCGAGCCCGAGCAGGTCAAGGGGCTCGAGTTCGACCACCTCTACCTGCTCGGCCTCGCGGAGGGCTGCCTGGGCGGCGCGCCGTGGGAGGACCGCGCGATCCCCGACGAGCTGCTCGCCGCGCCGCTGCCCCCGGCGGGCGACGAGACCAGCGCGCGCCGGCGGGCGATGCTCGCCTACGTCGCGATGAGCCGCGCCGCGGAGAGCCTCGTGCTCGCCTGGCCGGAGGAGCCCGACCGCGCCTCGGTCGCGGCGCCGTTCTACGAGGAGGCGCGCGCCGCGCTCGGCGCGAGCGAGGAGGTGCACGAGGAGGAGGTCTTCGGCCCGGCCGAGGGGCTGCACGCGACGTACCGGATGATCCGCGACGAGGTGCTGGAGAGCTCTTGGCGCGCGGGCTCGGCGCTCTCGGAGATGCGCCTCGACACCGTCGAGGACGTGACCGCGGCGGTCGCGCGCTACCTCGAGCTGATCAAGCTCGCCGCGCTCCTGCAGCGTCCCGGCGACGAGCCCGCCCGCGACGTGCTCGCGGCGCTCAACGAGGCGCTCGGCCGGGTCGCGACGCCCGAGCAGCGCGCCGCGCTCGAACGGTCGGCGCTCGACCAGTACATCCTGGGCGAGGAGCGCGAGCGCGACGCGCGGCGCGAGCTGGTCAAGGCGCGCCGCGAGCCTTCGCTGGAGCGCTTCATCCCGCGCCGCGACGGCGGCCTCGCACTGTCGGCGTCGGACCTCGACCTGTACCGGACCTGCCCGCTCAAGTACAAGTTCGCGCGCGTCTTCGCGATCCCGCAGGAGCCGACGATCA
>ERZ777003.1496-NODE-1496-length-34565-cov-15.656853_pt1 | contig 34565 bp, 29 predicted proteins | sample MGYA00374956_ERZ777003 | MGnify/ENA primary metagenome ERZ777003 (study PRJEB29302, sample SAMN06268252) | bioreactor metagenome | isolation source: Joint BioEnergy Institute, California, USA | place: USA:Joint BioEnergy Institute, California, USA | collected... | reverse complement strand
CCGGCCCTCCTGCCCGGGTGCAGGGCGGAGCGCCTGCACAAGCGCCTGCGGAACAAGCACAGGTGTAGGGCACAGCGCCTGCATGCTTGAATGCCAGCACAAGCAGGCCGGGTGCAGGGCGGTGTGCAGCGCCTCCGAGCGCGCGAGACAGCGGCGCGCGGGCGCAAGAAGAAGTGGTAGTATAGACCGGCTGTCCTCGCTGTGCAGGAGCGCATATGCCAACCGATATTTTACCCGACATTCTGGAGCAGCCGCGGCTGCTCAGCGCCGCCGCCCAGGCCCACCTGGCCGATGGCAGCGCGCTGGGCGCCGCGGCCAGGGCGCTCGCCGAACACCGCCACGGCCGCGTCCTGGTGGCCGGGATGGGCAGCTCGTACTTCGCCGCGTACCCGGCCGTGCTGCGCCTGCAGGCCGCGGGCTTCTCGGCCGCCCTGGTCGAGATCGCCGAGCTGCTGCACTTCGGCGGGGCGCTCGGCGAGGACACGCTGCTCGTGCTCGTCTCACAGTCCGGCGAGACCATCGAGGCGGTGCGGCTGCTGGACGAGCGCGCGCTGCCCGGCAAGCTGATCGCCGTGACGAACAGCCCCGGCAGCACCCTCGCGCGGCGCGCCACGCACGTCGTCGAGACGCTCGCCGGGAGCGAGCAGACCGTCGCGACGAAGACGTACACGATGGCGCTGCTGGCGCTGGCGCTGCTGGCGGAGCTGGCGGCGGGCGAGGCGCCGGCTGCGCTGTTCGAGCGGCTGCAGCCAGCCCTGCAGGCCGCCGAGCGCGCGGCCTCCGAGGGGCAGGCGCTGGTCGAGCGGCTGCCGGACGAGTGGCTGGAGCAGGGGCCGCTGACGCTGGTCGGGCGCGGGCCCTCGCTCGCCAGCGCGCTCTCCGGCGGGCTGCTGTTCAAGGAGACCGCCAAGGTCGCGGCCGAGGGCATGAGCACGGCGCAGTTCCGGCACGGCCCGATCGAGATCGCCGGGCCTGGGCACCGGGCGATCGTGATCGCCGGGCCTGGCCCCACGCGCCCGCTCGACCTCAAGATGGCCGCCGATCTGCGCGCGTCGGGCTCGCGGGTGCTGGTGGTCGGCCACGCGCCCCCCGATGTGGCCGACGTCGTCTTCGCGCTGCCGGAGGTCTGGCTGGCGCCGCTGGCCGAGATCATCCCGCTCCAGCTGATGGCGCGCCGCATGGCGCAGCGGGCGGGAATCGAGCCCGGCAGCTTCCGGTACATCACTAAGGTCACGGCGGTGGAGTGACCGCTTTGGAGGAGCGAGGAGGCACCAGATGCCAAAACAGCTGATCGAGGTTCCGGGCGGCCCCAAGCCGGGCGGCGCCTACTCGCCTGCGCTGCGCGCGGGGGACTTCATCTTCGTCGCGGGCCAGGGGCCGACCAACCCGGCCAGCGGGAAGATCGAGGCCGAGGATATCGAGGGCCAGACCCGCCAGGTGCTGGAGAACATCAAGACCATCCTGGAGGCGGCTGGCGCCAGCATGGCCGATGTGGTCAAGGCCACCGTTCACCTGAGCGACATGAGCCTGTTCGAGCGCTACAACGCGGTGTACGCCGAGTACTTCCCGGACCCCAAGCCGGTGCGGACGACGGTCGGCAGCCAGCTCGCCGGCTTTCTGGTGGAGATCGACGTGATCGCCTATGTTGGGCAGTAGAGCACGCAGCCGCGGAGGCCGTTTTCGGACGGGCGGCCCCGCGCGCCGAGGAGCGGCGGCCTGAGCCGCGCGGGCGTGCGGCATCGGCCTGAGGGCGGCGCTCAGCGCAGCTGCAGCTCGTCGGCGTCCGTGCCAGGCGCTGCGGAGGTCCGGTAGTCGCGCGTGGTCGCGGCAGGCGCCACGTGCCTCTCCGCGACCGGGAAGTAGACCGAGAAGGTCGAGCCGCGGCCGGGGGCGCTTTCGACCGTGAGTGCGCCGCGGTGGCTGCGGACGATCCCGAGCACGGCCGCGAGGCCGAGCCCGCGCCCGGTGAACTTGGTGGTGAAGAACGGCTCGAAGATGCGGCCCAGGTGCTCCGGGGAGATGCCTGAGCCGGTATCCGTGACCGAGAGCAGCACACAGGGGCCGGGGGGCATGTCCGGCGCGACGTGGACCGCGTCGGGCGGGCACGCGCTCCTGCCGGCGACCGTGATCGTGATCGCGCCCGGCCTGTCGTGCAGCGCCTCGCCGGCGTTGATCACCAGGTTCATGATCACCTGCCGGATCTGAGTCGGGTCGCCGTCGATCTGGTGGTCGCCCGGCTCGACCTCGCACGTGAGCGTCGTCGTGGTGGACACCGAGGCCTCCAGCAGCGGCCGCATCTCGTCGACTAGCTTCGCCAGGTCGATGCGCGTTACGACGAACCGGCCGCGCCCCGAGTAGGCCAGCATCTGCTGCGTCAGCTCCGCGGCGCGGCGCGTGATGCGCTGGATCTGTTGCAGCTCGCTGTGCCCCGGGGAGCCGGGCGGAATCTCCTCGAGCGCCAGCTCGGCGTTGCCCAGAATGCCGCCCAGCAGGTTGTTGAAGTCGTGCGCGACGCCGCCGGCGAGCACGCCTAGGCTCTCAAGGCGCTGTGCCTCGCGCAGCTTCCGGTCGAGCGCGCGCCGCTCCTCTTCGGCGCGCAGCCGCTCGCTGACATCGCGCAGGATGACGGTGAAGAAGCGCTCTCCCTCGACATCGAACTGGGCGATCGTCGCCTCGATCGGGAACTCGTGGCCGTCGCGCCGCAGCGCCCTGAGCAAGCCCGGCGAGCGCATCGAGCGGCGGGAGACGCCGGTCTCCCCGAAGGCGCCCACGTGGTGGCGGTGCGCGTCGCGCAGCTCGACGGGGATCAGGATGTCCAGCGGCCGCCCGAGCACCTCGTCGGCGCGGTAGAGGAAGAGCTGCTCGGCCGCGCGGTTGAAGATCACGATCCGCTGCGCGCTGTCCACGGTGATGATCGCGTCCATCGCCGTGCCGATGATCCCCGCCAGATGGGCCTGGCTGCGCCGCAGCTCCTCCATGGTCGCGCGCAGGCGCGCCTCGCTTGCGCGCAGCGCCTCGGCCGTCGCGGCGGCGCGGCGCAGGGTGCCGTGCTGGAGGTCGAACAGCAGGCTGCTGCCCACACCGCCGAGCAGCAGGCTGATCATTCGCACCAGGTCGTCGCGCGCGTAGCCGAACAGGCTCCCGATCGGCGGCAGCAGGAAGTAGTCGCCGAGGAGCGCGCACAGCCCGCAGCAGAGCAGGCCAGGCCCCATGCCGCCGTACCAGGCGCTGAAGACCACCGGCAGGATGAAGAGCAGCAGCGGCGCGGCGTCTTCCAGCAGCGGGTTGAGGGCCAGCCGGACGAGGAGTCCGATAAAGCTGGCGGCAACTGCGACGCCGTAGCGAAGGGCGGGGGCACGCTCTGTGGGGATCGCTACTGTCGGCATCGGTCGTCGGCCTGTGCTCTATCTGCCGTGGCACAAGTGCCAGGCTCAACCGCTGCAGCGCTGCATACGAGCGCTGTTTACGGAGTGTACCACAAACCACAAACGAATTGTTAACTGTTGGGTTACATCCCTTGGAGGGGCGTGGGGAGGCAGGCGGCACCGACCGCGTCGCTCTGTCAGGACGGCAGCGGATCTGCGAGCGAGCCGCCGCGGCCTTGGTGCTGCCGGTCCTGCGCAGGTCCGCTCGCCCGCACGAGGTTCTGCGCGGTGTTGATCAGCCCGACGTGGGAGAAGGCCTGCGGGAAGTTGCCCACGAGCCGGCCGGCTTGCGGGTCGTACTCCTCGGAGAGCAGCCCCACGTCGTTTCGCAGCGCCAGCAGCCGCTCAAACAGCTCGCGCGCCTCGTCCAGCCTGCCCTGTAGCGCCAGGTTATCAGCCAGCCAGAAGGAGCACAGGAGGAAGGCCCCCTCGCCCGGCGGCAGCCCATCCACCCCCGACGCGCTCGGGTAGCGGTCGACGAAGCCATCGCGGCCGAGCTGCGCCTGGATCGCGGCGACCGTGCCGACCATACGCGGATCGGTCGCTGGGAGGAAGCCCACCAGCGGCAGCATCAGCAGGCTTGCGTCGAGGTCCCGCGAGCCGTAGAACTGCACAAAGCTATTCAGCTTCGGGTCGAAGCCCAGCTCGCACACCTCGGAGCGGATCGTGTCGCGGACCTGCCGCCAGCGGGCCGCTTCGCCCGGAAGGCCGAACTGCTCGACCGCCTTGACCGCCCGGTCCATCGCGACCCACGCCATCACCTTGGAGTGGGTGAAGTGGCGGCGGGGGCCGCGGATCTCCCAGATGCCCTCGTCTGGCTCGCGCCAGGCAGTCTCGAGGTAGCGCACCACGGCTCGCTGCACACGCCAGGCGGCTCTGCTGTCCTTCAGCCCGGCTCGCCGGGCCAGGTGGAGCGTGTCCATCAGCTCGCCGTAGACGTCGAGTTGGTGCTGGCCGGAGGCGGCGTTGCCGATCCGCACCGGGGCGGAGCCCTCGTAGCCCGGCAGCCAGCTCAGCTCGAGCTCGGTGAGCCGTCGCTCGCCCGCCAGCCCGTACATGATCTGCAGCTTCGCCGGCTCGCCGGCCACGGCGTTCACCAGCCAGTCGCGCCAGGCCTGAGCCTCGTCGGTGTAGCCCCCGCCGATCAGCGCGTACAGCGTGAAGGTCGCGTCACGCAGCCAGCAGTAGCGGTAGTCCCAGTTGCGCACGCCCCCGATCTTCTCCGGGAGCGAGGTGGTTGCGGCGGCGACGAGCCCGCCGGTCGGCGCGTAGGTGAGCGCCTTGAGGGTGATCAGCGAGCGCACCACCGCTTCGCGCCACGCGCCCTGGTAGGAGCAGGACTCAGACCAGGAGCGCCACCAGCCTGCCGTCGCCTCCAGCTCGCGCTGGATGTCGAGCGCGAGCGGAGCTGCCCCGTAGGTCGGCGCCCAAGTGAGCGTAAACGGCACCTGATCGCCGGCGGCGACCGTGAACGATGCGACCGTGCGGAGATCCTCGCCGTGCAGCGGCACGGGGGTGCGCAGGAAGAGCGTGTCCGGCCCGGCGGTGGCGCGGATGCCGTCGGTGCTGCGCTGCACCCACGGCACGACTGAGCCGTAGTCGAAGCGGATGATCAGCTCCATCCGCATCGGCACCGCGCCCCGCCTCCCGACGACCAGGCGCATGACGTCGGGCGCCGCGTCGCGCTGCGGCATCCAGTCGATCAGGGAGACGGCGCCGCTGTCGGTCTCGTACTCTGTCTCGAGGATCAGGGTGCCGGGCCAGTAGTGGCGGCGGATGGCCCGGGCGGGCTCGGCGGGAGCAAGCTGCCAGCGGCCGTGTTCGGGTGTGCCCAGCAGCGCGGCGAAGCAGGCGCCCGAGTCGAAGCGCGGGAAGCACAGCCAGTCGATCGAGCCGTCGCGCGCCACCAGCGCCGCGGTCTGGCAGTCGCCGATCAGCCCGTAGTCTTCAATTCGTGATGCCACGAGGCGCTGCTTTTGGCCGCCGGCGGCGCCACGTGCCGTGACGCTCCACGATGCGCAGCGCGCCGTGCTGCTCGAACACCTCCTCGACGCGGCCGGCCGCGTCGCTCGGCACCACGACTCCTACGAGGGTATCTTTCGGCGCGGCGTCCTCGCCGTAGGCGTGAGCGACGGCGTTATTGGTCGAGAGCGCCGCGAGGCCCCCGAGCAGAAACCCGCCGGCTATTCCGAACAGGCCGCCGATGATGGCCCCGCCGAGCCCGGTGAGCACAGGTTCCGCGGCGAAGTCGATCGAGACGCCCGGATATGCGACGATTCCAAGGCTCAGCGCTATGCTCACAAGCCCGCCGATGATAACGCCGCCGAGCACGCCAACCTCAACGATATCGTTCAGGAGCTGGGCGCGATCCGCGTCCGCAAGCGGGTCATACGCGGGAGATCGGTCGAGATGGATGACGGTCACATCCTGGGGTGTGACTGTTCCGGCACGGATGAGATCGGCAACTACCTGCGCCGGCTCGTCTCTTGATGCGAACCGCGCGATGACAGTCGTATTCATAGTACCCCTCCTTGGGCGGCAGGCCCCCATGCCCTCGCTGTCTGGCTCCATTTTATATCGTATTCCGATATTATTCAAGGGGAGGCAGCGCGCCCGCGGCCATCGTGGCGGGCCTGCGGGGCGCTATAATGGCGAAGAGATAGGGAACCAGGCAGGGAGAGGCGACCCCGGAGGCGATGGAAGAGCGGTTGAGCCAGGCCGAGTACGAGATGCTCGCGGCGTTTCGCTACGAGCTACGGCGCTTCCTGCGGTTCAGCGAGGAGGCGGCGCGCGCCGCCGGCATCGAGCCGCGGCAGCACCAGGCGCTGCTGGCGGTGAAGGGCTTCCCGCAGCGCGACCGGGTCACGATCGGCGAGCTGGCGGAGCAGCTCCAGATCAAGCACCACAGCGCGGTCGAGCTGGTCGGACGGCTCGTCGCGCTCGGGCTGCTGGAGCGGGTGCCCGGGACCGAGGACCGGCGCCAGGTGTTCGTGAAGCTGACCCCGCGCGGCGAGGAGCTGCTCGAGGGGCTGGCCGCGGTCCACCGAGCCGAGCTGCGGCGGATCGGGCCGCACCTGGCGAAGCTGCTGCAGTCGTTCGACGGCATGGAGCCGTAGGCCGGGCGTCTCGCCTGGATCGCGCCCGGCCCTTACGATGCCTGCCTGGTGGCTACGAGATCCCCGGCGCGCCGCCCCGCCGCCAGGAGCTCAGGCCGGCGCGGATCAGCTCGCACCCGGAGGCGACGCTCACCTCGCTCCCCGGTCCCGCGCCGTACACCGAGACGACGGCGTAGGCCGCGACCTTGCCGGTCGCCAGCACGGTGTCGAGCGCGGCGGTCACCTGCGCCATGTCCGGCCCGTTCGGCTCGCGGGTGCCGTGGTTTGGCACGAAGCGCTCGTCGAGGATGTCGGAGTCGACGTGCAGGTACAGCAGGTCACAGCGCTCGGCGAGATCGGCGACCGCGTCGGCCAGATCGGCCCCAGGGAAGCCGGGCGCCGGCGCCGCGATCGTGATGTCCGTCGCGCGGATCAGCTGCTCCTCGGGCGGGTCCAGGTTGCGGACATCGACCATCACGATGCGGTCGGTCGGCAGCGGCGCGGCGACGCCGGCCAGCTCGCGCCACTGCGGGAAGGCCAGCCCGGCGCACACCGCCACCGGCATGCCGCCCAGCATCCCCGAGAGGGTCGTGCGCGGGGTGTTGAAGTCGCCGTGGGCGTCGAACCACACTAGCCCGATCCGCGCCGCGGCGCCGTGGGCAGCCTGCAGGCCGGCCAGGACGCCGACGCAGTGGGTGCAGTCCCCGCCCGTCAGCAGCACCGGTCGCGCTGCGCGCCGCCCATCGGCCACTGCGCTGGCGATCGCGGCGTTGATCCGGCCGAGGTTGGCCGGTTCATCCTCCGTGCGCAGGTGCTCGGGCATCGCCGGCTCGACCACGTCGAACGGGACGCCCGCCGCGCCGTAGACGCCGGCGGCGGCATAGGCGTCGATCGCCCGCTCGTCCCCTTCCGCCCTGCGGCTGCCGCGGTAGCGCACGGCGACCACCTGGAGCGCCTCAAGCGCCTGACCTGGACGCATCGATCTCCTCCGTTCTCTCGCTCAGATAGCGCCGCACGATCGGGCGCTCGGGGTGGCGCCGCGCCACCTCGACGAATCCGGCGGCCAGAAACATGCCGGTGGTGCCGAAGTACAGGCTGCTGCTGCTGATCGGCTGCGGGCCGACGTCGCGCGGGTAGGCCTCCACCGCCTGCGCGCCGCGCGAGCGGGCGTGCTCGACGGCCGCGTGCAGCAGCGCGGTGGCGACGCCCTGGCGCCGGTGGCCGGCCTTGATGAAGAAGCAGTTGAGCGACCAAATCCCCTCGCCCGCCACCGGCTTCCAGTAGTGCGAGCGCAGCAGCCGGCGCAGAAACTGCTCGCGCGGCGCGATCGCGCACCAGCCGACCGGCGCGCCGTCCCGGTAGGCGAGCAGCCCCGGCTCCTCGCCGGCCGCGACGAGCGCCCTGAACGCCTCGCGGTTGCCACCGCGCTGGCCGGCGTGGAACTCCGGGCCAGGCAGCCGCCACCACATGCACCAGCAGCCCGCGTAGGCGCCACGCGGCCCGAAGAGCTCCTCGAGGTCCAGCCAGCGCTCCGGCGTGAGCGGCTCGATCTGGAGCGGCCCTCGGGTGCTCACGCCGCTCATATCGCGCTCTGGATACGCCGGATCTGCTCCATGTGGTCCTCGCCGTGCTGCGCGTAGCTCTCGAGGATCGACTCGACCGTCACCACGCCGATCTCGGGGTGCAGGCCGGTCCTGCCCCAGTCCTCCTCCGCGAGCGACTCGAAGAGCGCGGCCCAGCGCGCGTGAAGCCCGCGCAGCAGCTCGAGCGACGCCTCGACCGGCATCGTCAGCGTATCCGCCAGCTGCGCCCAGGCGTCCTGGTCGTAGGGCCTGAGCGTCGGATGGTTCTCGGTGAGGATCAGCCGGGTGCGGATGAAGGCGTTCATGTGCGAGTCGGCCATGTGGTGGACGACCTGGCGGATGCTCCAGGGGTCGGCGGGGGTGCGCGCGTCGAGCTGCTCGGCGCTGAGGCCGCCGACCAGCGCGGCGAGCTGCTCGGGCAGGGCGGCGATGCGCGCGATTCGGGCGCCCCGGATCTCGGGCGTCGTCATAGTCGGCGCTCCTTTCTTCACGCAGTGGGCAGGCGAATCATAGCACAAGTGCGCTGGCCCGCCGCGGCTGCTTGCGCCGAATACCCGGTCATGCTATCGTGATGGGGCGGAGGGGGCGTTTCGTACACGCCCGCATTGAAAGCCAGGTGATAACGATGAGCACGGGGCAGCTGGTCTTCATTGGCACAGATGGCGGGGCAACGACGTCGAAGATCGGCGCGGTGTGGAGCGATGGGACGCCGGTCTCTATCAGCCTGCTCCAGCGGCCTACCGGGGCCGAGCACGGCCCCGAGGCGGTCGTCCAGGGGTGGGTGGAAGCGATCAGCGCATACCTCGAGCAGAACGGGCTGTCGTGGGACCAGGTCGGCGGGGTGGGTGTGGCGATACCGGGCCCGCGCCGCAGCTACGGCGTCCTCGAGCGCGGCCCGAACCTGCCGGAGAGCTTCGTGGGGTTCGACGTGTACACGGCCTTCGGGGCGGCCCTGGCGGAGCGCGCGGGGCGCGCGGTGCCCCTGGCGGTCGGCAACGACGGCAACCTCGGGGGTGTGGCCGAAGCGCAGCGGGTGCGGGGCAACAGCGCCGGGAGCGTGGTCCTGCTCGCGCCGGGGTCGGGCCTCGGTACCGCCTACATCGACTCCAACGGCCTGCCGCTCGACGGCGACACGCTGGCGGGGATGGAGGCCGGCCACATGCCAGCGCCGCTGCACCTGCTCGACGCGCGCCCCTACCCGTGCGGCTGCGGGCGCACGTGGGGCTGCTTCGAGGTCTATACCACGCTCTCCGGCCTGCCCTATCTGCTGGAGGAGCGCATCGGCCGCTACCCCGACCACGAGCTGGCCCGCTCCGACAAGAGCATGAAGGAGCGCGCCTTCGCGCTGCGCGGCCTGGCCCAGAAGGGCGACCCGCTGGCGCTCGAGATCTTCGACTTCCAGGCGCGGGCGCTCGGGCTGCACGTGGCCAACCTGGCGATGGCGCTCGACCCGCAGTTCTTCGTCATCGGCGGCGGGCTGATGGACCCCGAGGCCACCACGCAGGAGTTCCGCGAGCGCTACCTGCGCATCGTGCGCGAGACGGCCGAGCCGTACCTCTGGCCGCCGCAGCGCTCGCGGATCACGATCGTCCCGGCGGCGCTCGGCGATCTGTCGCAGGCGATCGGCGCGGCGCTCCTGGCGCTGTACCGCAGCCGCAGCTGAAGGGCCGCTAGCGCAGCTCCCAGCCGCCCGGCGCGAAGACGCCATCCCACGGCTGCCAGCGTGAGGGCGGCGTGCGCCAGCTGACCGCACGCCCGTCTGTGTCGTAGCGCGCGACGGTGCCGTGCAGCCAGTTGAGCCCGAACAGCACGCCGCCCGGCCCCGCCACCAGGGAGTGCTCGTCGGTGCCGGGGCTGATCTGCGCCACGCGCCCCGGCCGGTCAAGCGAAAGAACCTCGACCCCGCCGCGGCGCCCGTCGCCGCGGGCTACGGCGACCAGCCCGCCCGGCAGCGGCAGGAGATCCCACGCGGGCGGGTCGCTCGCGAGGACGAGCGGCCCCTGGACGGCGCCGCTGGCCTCGTCGACTGCCCACAGGGCCGGCGGCTCGCCGCCCAGCCCGGCCTGCTGCAGCACGAGGACGCGCCGCCGCTCCCGGTCAAGTGCGAGCTTTCCGCTTTGCGCCGTGGCGACCTCGCTCAGGCGCCACTGTGCCGCCGCGCCAGTCGCCAGATCCAGCTTCCAGAGGGTCAGATCCTCCGCGTCGAGCGTGTAGAGCGCCTGCCCGTCGCTGGCGAGGACCAGGCCGGCCGGCTGGAAGTCGGTCGCGTACTCGGCTGCGACCGCGAGCTCGTCGCCGTCCAGCGCCAGCGCCGTCACCCCGTCCCGGCGCGTGACATACAGCCGGTCGCGGCGCTCGTCGAGGGCCATGCCGGCCCTGGATGTGTCGCCGATCTGCGCGAGCGGCAGGCGGCCGCGCAGCGCCAGTCTGCGCCCCTCCACCGCGATGACGCTTCCCTCCGCCAGGACGTACAGCCGGTCGCGCCGCGCGTCGTAGGCCAGCTCCAGCGGGGGAGCCCCGAGCGCGACTTCGGCGAGCTGCGCGCCGTCCTCCGGCGAGAGGGCCACGATCCGCTCCCCGCGCCGGTCCGCAACGAAGAGCGCGTCTGGCCGGTGCGCCGCCGTGCCGGTGCGCGCGGCGAGCAGCAGCGCGAAGACCAGCACGCCGGCGAGCATCAGCGCCAGCTGCGCGCCCTGTCCCAGCCAGAGCGGTAGTCCGCCGCGGCGCAGCCGGGCCCGCACAGCAGCCCGCACGTCCGGCGTGTCGCCCGTCCCGGCCAGGGCCGCCGGGATGCGCCGCGAGTCCTCGCGCAGGAGCGCCAGGCGGGCCGCGCAGCGCGAGCAGGTCAGCACGTGCGCCCGCAGCTCCTGGTAGCCCGGCGCATCGCTCGGGAGGTCGAGGTAGGTCGCGAGCTGGAGGTCGTCAGGGTGCATCGGGGTCCTCCTCGCGCCCGTAGGCGGCGCGAAAGGCGGCCCGGCCGCGGCTGATGCGCATGCGCACGGCTCCCTCGGTGATGCCCAGCAGCCCGGCGACCTCGGCGTACGAGAAGCCGGCCACCAGGTGCAGCAGCAGCGGCGCGCGCTGCTCGGGCGGGACCTGCGTCAGCGCCGCCTCGACGTGGGCCGCCTCGAGGGTGCCGCGCTCGCGGGCGGGCGCGCGGTGGTGCGGCAGCAGCGGGAGCCAGCGGATCAGGCGCTGGCGGCGCAGGTAGCTGCAGGCCAGGTTGTGCGCGATGCGGTAGAGCCACGGCCGCACCTGCGCGGCGTCGGCGAGGCTGTCGAGCGCCTGGTGCGCGTGCAGGAAGGTGTCCTGCAGGAGATCGCGCGCCTGGTCGGCGTCGCCCACGAAGCCGCGCAGGTAGTGGTAGAGCGGCGCCTGGTAGCGGCCGACGAGCGCCTCGAAGGCGGCCTCATCGCCGGCCCGGATGTCGGCGACGAGACGCGCGTCGTGCGCGCCGCGCTCTGCGCCGGGCATGTCGCCATCGCCCACGGCCACCTGCATCGCCAGCTCTCAGTCTCCGCGCTGCGGCGGCTCGCGCAGAAACACGATCAGCGCCTCGATCTCGTCGTCGCTCAGCCCCAGGTTCGGCATGGTCGCATCCGGGCGCACCGCCGCCGGGTCGCGCAGCCAGCGCCGCAGGTAGCCCGCGTCCAGCGGGCGGTCCGTCAGGTCCGGCGCCATCTGCCCGTCGGTGGCGAAATGCCCCGACTCGGGCACCGCGGCGTGGCTGTGGCACTGGGCGCACCCCTTGCCGGAGAAGAGCGCCCGCCCCCGCGCCGCACCTTCAGACGCCGGGGCGCTGCCGGTCCAGGGCGAAGCGGCGGCCAGCAGCAGCGCCAGGCCGGCTGTGCCGAGAAGCGCGCTGAGTTTCAGCATACCACCTCCTGCGGAGCGAGTATAGCGCGCCGGAGCGATGGGCGGACCTCACGCCCCGGCGCGGTAGCGTGGACGCAGCGTCGCGATCTCGGTCAGCGCGCAGGCTCGAGCCTCCGCTGCCCGGGGGCGCGGAGCCGCGAGTAGACGGCCAGCCCGGCGGCGATCACCAGCAGCGCGGCGCCGCTGAGCGCCATGGCCTGCCGCAGCGGCAGCGCCGCAAGCCCCTCCACAGCGCCCGTCCTCGCCGCGCCGGCCTCGACCACCGTCAGCGGCTCGAAGCGCGTGCCCGCGAACGGCGCCGCTGTGATCTCCCAGGCCCAGTCGCCGGCGCGCGGGAAGGCGGCCGTCACGACGTAGTGGCCCTCCGGGCCCTCCTTGCGCGCCACGAACTCCACCGTCTCTCCGCTCTCTGTGTGGCGCGCCTGCAGCAGCGGCATCTCCCCGCCGAAGGTGTGGACGTCGACGGGCTCGCGGCCGTGCTGCCGGATGGTGAACCCGATCTCCAGCGCCTCCCCCGCGCGCGGCGCGTCCGGCACCTCGTCGAGCGTCACCGTCGCCCAGCCGCCGGCCTGTGCCGGCGATGCGAGCGCCAGGGTCACGAACACCACCAGGGCCGCGATCGTCCGTTCGTTCATGGTGCTGCGCTCCTTCCTCCTCGGCCGCCTGCGCGGCGGCGCGCTGCTGCACTGGCGCGGAAAACGCGCCTGCGGAGGGCGCGGCGCCTCACTCCCTCCTCGCGCTCGAACAGTAAGACGCGGGGGCACGTCCGATCCTCACAGGCGCTCAGCCGGCGTATAATCACACGATCTGTGTGTTCGGTTCTGTCAGAACTGTGTCCGCGGAGGGCCGATGATGCGCCAGACACTCCTCTATCTCGCGGAGCGGCCGTCGCTGAAGCAGCTGTTCGGCAGCCCGCTCGCCCGGCCGCTGGTGCGGCGCTTCGTCGCCGGCGAGACGCGCGCTGATGCGCTCGCGGCGGTCGAGCGGCTGAACAGCGCCGGCATCGCCGCCACCCTCGACTTCCTGGGCGAGTCGGTTCGAGATGCGGAGGCCGCGCGGGCCGCCGCCGAAGAGTACGTCGCGCTCCTGCAGGCGATCGACGCCCACCGCCTCAACTCCAACATCTCGCTCAAGCTGACCCAGCTGGGGCTCGACATCGACCGCGAGCTGTGCCGCGCCAACCTGCTGCGCGTGGTGCGCCAGGCGGCCGAGCTGGACTGCTTCGTGCGTATCGACATGGAGTCCTCCGCCTACACCCAGGTCACGCTCGACCTGTTCGAAGAGATCTACGCCAGCCACCGCAACGTCGGGGTGGTCATCCAGGCCTACCTCTACCGCAGCGCCGCCGACGTGCGCCGGCTGAACCAGCTCGGGGCGCGCGTGCGGCTGTGCAAGGGCGCCTACAACGAGCCGGCGAGCGTCGCGTTCCCGAAGAAGGCCGACACGGACCGCAACTACATCGCGCTGATGCAGGAGCTGCTGCGCGAGGGCAACTACCCGGCGATCGCCACGCACGACGAGCATATGATCGAGGCGACGCGCGCCTTCGCTGAGCGCAGTGGCATCGGCGCCGAGCGCTTCGAGTTCCAGATGCTCTACGGCGTCCGGCGCGATCTCCAGGAGCGCCTCGTGCGCGACGGCTACCGCGTGCGCGCCTACGTGCCCTACGGCGACCAGTGGTACCCGTACTTCATGCGGCGCCTGGCGGAGCGCCCGGCCAACCTGCTCTTCGTCCTCGGCGGGGTGCTGCGCGAGCGCTGAGCGCCGCTCCGCGCCATCGCCCGCGGGCGCAGTGCCCTGCAACCCGGGCTGCCTGAGCTGGTATTCATGCACGCAGGCGCTCCGCCCTGCACCCACAAGAGAACGCGTACCGTGCCAATCTGCCCGTTGCCATGGCCACCTCCACCGATGCCCGTGCCCCAGGCACGACTGATGCGCTGCAATGCCCAGGTTGGCCGAGACGAGCAGCGGGTGTGCTGGAATGCAACGGACAATCCGGTTGAGACGCGCGGCTGGTGTGCTGGAATGCAACGGGCAGTGCGGTTGAGATGTGCGGCTGGTGTGCTGAGGCATGACAACGGGCGAGCGAGGGGTGGTGGCACCCCTTGCGGGGATGGTTCGGAAGGGGCTGCACAGCCCCTTCCGGCGGGGGAGAGCGCGAGAGGGGTCGCAACCCCTCTCGCCTCAAGCACGCTCTGACCGCACCGCGTAAGTCCTGTTTCTTACAGAAGGAAGTAGCAGGCAGCAGCCGAGACGGCTTTCTGCAGGAAGAAGTAGCGGGCGGTAGCCGAGACGGCTTCCTGCAGGAAGAAGTAGCAGGCAGCAGCCGAGACGGCTTCCTGCAAGAATGAAGTAGCAGGCGGCAGCCGAGACGGCTTCCTGCAGGGAGGTATGGAGGGCGGCACGCCCTCCACGGGCACTTTTCCCCCATGGCCCTGTGGCGAGGAAGTCGCCGCAGAGCCGTGGAGAAAGCTGCGTGAGCAATATGGATATGACTACCGAGCCGGAGAGCTTCCGCGAGCTCTGGGAGGCCCTCGACAGGACCCTGGGCATCACCGCGGACGAGAGCGCGCTGGGGATCGTGTCGGTCTGGGCCGACCGCGACGGCCGCGCGCTGGTCTGGCGGCGGGTCGGCGCCGCGACCGTCTGCGAGGAGCAGCGCTTCCGGCCGTGGGTGTTCGCCGCCACGCTCGAGGACCTGGCCCACGTCGGGCGCGCGCTTCAGCCGGCCGACGCCCCCGGCGCCGAGCGCGCGCCCTTCAGCTACCGCGAGCTGGACGGCGAGCCCGGCACCTACCGCTACCTGATCGCCGCCCGCAGCGGCCGGGCCCTCGAGCGCGCGCTGCTGGCCGGCGCCGCCCGGCGGCTCGGGTGGTCGCCCGCCAGCCTGTACGACCTCGACCAGGACTACTACCGCGTCGGGCCGGTCGAGCAGTACCTGATGAGCAGCGGGCGGGTCTACTTCCGCGGCCTGACCTTCGGCGACCTGCGGCGGATGCAGATCGACCTGGAGACGACGGCGCTGAGCGCGAGCCGCGGCCGGATCTTCATGGCGGCCGTGCGCGACACCGGCGGGCTGGAGGTGGTGCTGGAGGCGCCGCGCGCCGAGGACGAGGCGCGGCTGATCGCGGATCTGTGCGCGCTGGTGCGCGAGCGCGACCCGGACGTGATCGAGAACCACAACCTGTTCGGCTTCGACATGCCCTTCCTGGTGGAGCGCGCCGCCGCCCTGGGCGTTCCGCTGGCGCTCGGCCGGCCGGAGGGCCCGCCGGAGCCGGTGCGCTACGAGGATGCCGCCTGGGCCGGGCCGCGGGCGCGCCGCCGCGTCCGCTACAGCGTGGCCGGGCGCGAGCTGATCGACACGCTGGACGCCGTCCGGCGCCACGACTTCGTGACCCGCGAGCTGCCCAGCTACGGCCTCAAGGACGTCGCGCGGGTCTTCGGCATCGCCGCGCCGGACCGGGTCTACATCCCCGGCTCGGAGGTGCCCGCCACCTACCGGCGCGACCCGGAGCTGGTGCGGCGCTACGCCCTGGCCGACGTGGCCGAGGTGGACGCCCTCTCCCAGCGGCTGATGGGCGCGCCATTCGCGCTGGCCGGCATGGCGCCGCGCCGCTTCGAGCGGCTGGCCTCCGCCGGGCCGGCCATGGGCATCCTCGAGCCGATGCTGGTGCGCGCCTACCTGCGCGCCGGAGCCGCCCTGCCGCGCCAGCAGCCAGGGGCCGATGGCGATCTGGGGCCGCACAGCGGCGGCGCGCTGTTCCTGTTCGCCGAGGGGATCGCCGAGCACGTCGTCAAGGCCGACATCGCCTCGCTGTACCCGTCGCTCATGCGCGTCCACCGCATCGGCCCCGCCAGCGACCGGCTCGGCGTCCTGCTCGACATCGTCGGGCGGCTCACCGACCTGCGCCTGCACCACAAGGCCGCCGCCAGGCGCGCGGCCCGCGGCAGCGCCGAGTTCGCGCACCACGACGCGATGCAGGCGGCGATGAAGGTGCTGATCAACTCGGCCTACGGCTACATGGGCGCCGGCTCGATGGCGCTGTTCGCCGACCGGGCCGCGGCCGACGAGGTGACCCGCCGCGGGCGCGAGGTGCTCGGCAAGGTGGTCGAGGAGCTGCGGGCGCGCGGCGTGGCGCTGATCGAGGCCGACACCGACGGCGTGTACTTCGCTGTGCCCGCCGACTGGGACGAGGCCCGCGAGCGCGCGCTGGTGGCCGAGGTCGCGGCGACGCTCGACGACGGCATCCGGCTCGAGTACGAGGGCCGCTACGCCGCGATGCTGTCCCACGAGGTGAAGAACTACGCGCTCCTGACCTACGACGGGCGCCTGATCGTCCGCGGCGTGGCGCTGCGCAGCAGCCGCGCCGAGCCGTTCGGTGAGCGCTTCCTGCACCGGGCGCTGCGCTGCGCGATGACCGGCGACATCGCGGGGCTGCGCGCCGCCTACCTCGAGACGGTCGCGGCGCTGCGCTCGCGCGCGCTCCCGGTCGAGGACGTGGCGCAGCGCGCGCGGCTCTCCAAGACCCCCGAGGAGTACGCGGCGTCGCGCTCGTCGCTGCGCGAGGGGCCGTACGAAGCGCTGCTCGCGGCCGGCCGGACCGAGTGGGCGGTCGGCGAGCGCGTGCGCTGCTACAAGGCCCAGGACGGCTCGTACGTCTGGGTCCCGGACGAGAGCGATGAGCCGACCGTGGGCGTTGTGCGCTCCACGTCGGATGCCGATGCGCCTGCGGACGATGATGGCCGCCCCCGCGTACCGGCGCCGCGGCGCGCGAACGACTACGACGTCGAGCACTACCTCGACGTGCTGCTCAACTCGTACGCCTCGCGCCTGAAGAAAGCCTTCGACCCGGCCGACTTCGACCAGATCTTCCGGCGCGACGCGCAGCTCGGCATGTTCGATACGCCGGTGGAGGAGATCCAGCCGCGCTGGATCCGGGCGGGCGCGAGCGGTTCCCCGTAGCCGCCGCCCGCCGCCTGCGCGGAGAGATATCACAGAGGCAGAGCAACATGCATCTCATTCGTTGGACCCTGTGTTGTTGGCTGCTGCTTGTGGCTGGCGCGATCTCCGCGTGCGCCGGGCAGCCGGCGGCGCCTGCGCCGCTGACCTGCCACACGGCCTACCGGCCCAGCGTTGCCGTGCCCATCGAGCGCGAGGATACCGTCAGCCTGGCCCAGCCGGCGATCGAGCCGGTCACCGTCGCCTACGCGGACCTCGTGTTTCACGCCCAGTACCTCAGCGAGCCGGGCGCCGGCCCGAGCCTCAACCTGTTCGTGACGCTCCCGGACCAGACCGACCGGCTGATGTCGGTCCTCTACCAGCTGCCGGCGGACAGAGCGCCCGCGAACCAGTTCGTCGGCGGCCACGGCTTCACCGGGCTCCACTACGTCTACCACCCGGCCACCGGCGCCGAGCTGCAGTTCTGGTGCGTGGCAGGCGACGGGGCGCAGTAGAGTCTCGCCATTCGCCCGGCGCGCGGCGGCTTCATGCGCTGTAGTCAGCTCAGCGCATTCCTTACTGTCAAAGCTTTTCCTCCTGCCGGTGGGAGTGTCCGCTGTATGTGACAATTTGTTCATCCTGGCCGAATCACCCTCCGCTGCGCCGTTGTACCTCATGAGCCCGCACCACTGCTGCATGGGAGGTTGCAATGCTGCGTTCGTTCGCCCGAACCGCCCTCGCACTAGTCACCCTCGCGGCGCTTCTGCCGCTCGCCGGCCCCGCTGCCCCGCCGGCCTACGCCGCCCCCGGCGACAACTCCATCCGGCTGAACGGCACGAACCAGAACGTCCAGATGCCCTACAGCACGGGCGCGAACTTCTCCGGCAGCATCACGATCGAGGCATGGATCCGGCGCGACAGCGCCAGCCGCTGCGAGACGATCGTCGGCAACGGCTACCAGGACTCGTACCGGCTCGGCTTCTGCGCCGATGGCTCGTCAGATCCGGCGCGGCTGCACTTCTACCGCGGCGACGGCGCCTACGCGCGCGGCACCACGCCCATCCCCGCCGGCGTCTGGACGCACGTCGCGGTGGCCTACGACGGCGTCGCGCCGCGCTTCTACGTGAACGGCCGCCCGGACCCGGCATCGAGGACGACCAGCGGCCCGCTGCGCCCGGCCCCCAGCGGCTCGAACCGTCCGCTCGGCATCGGCGCCGATCCCTCCCCGAGCGCGCCGACCGGCTGGGCGGACCACTTCCAGGGGCTGATCGATGAGGTGCGCATCTGGAGCACGCTGCGCACGCAGGAGGAGATCGCCGCCGGGATGTTCCAGCAGGTCACGTTCAACGCGCCCGGCCTGGCGGCCGCCTTCGGCTTCAACGGCACGCTGGAGAACGTCCGCGGCTCCCCTCACGGCAGCTGGGTCGGCGCGCCCTCCTATAGCCGCGAGGGCGCGATCCCGCACGACTTCCGCATCCCGCCGTTCGCGGCCGACCCGACGCTCGACGGCGTGTGCGACACCGCCGGCGAGTACGCCACCGCCACCAGGATCAGCGCACACGGCGCGGACATCTGGCTGCTGCACACCCCCAACAATCTGTGGGTCTGCTTCCCCGAGATCATCAACGGGGCGGCGGTGTACCTGGACGCGGACCTGAGCCGCGCCAGCCTGGCCGGCCCGGACGATCTGGTGTTCGAGCTGTTCTCGACCGCCTCCCCCTTCGCCCGGGCGCTAGCCGGCGACGGCCTCGGCGGCTACGCGCCGGCTACGCTGCCGGACGGCTCGTGGGGCGCCATGTTCAAGCGCAGAGTCGCCGGCCCCGACCCGCAGGGCATCGAGTTTCGCATCGGCAAGGACCTGCTCGGCTCCGGCGGCGTGATCGGCCTGGCGCTGGCGACCTACGCCACCGCCGGAGGTCAGCCCCAGCTCTGGCCCGCGCTGGCCGAGCCGGGCGCGCCGGCGAGCTGGAGCGCCGCCACCCTCGGGGGCAGCGCCGAGCCCCAGACCTACAACGGCTTCGTGCTCTACAGCCCTCGCGACCGCTCCGCCTCCGGCATCCCGGTCCCCGGCGTCGGCGTGCGCCTCGTCGGCTACGACCCCGGTGGCGCGGAGGCGGTGGTTGGGTTCGCCAGAAGCGACCACGAGGGGCGCTTCAGCATCACCAGCACCGACGACTACTCCCGCCACCGGCTCGACCTGGACATCGCCACGCTGCCGCGCGGCTACATCGCGCGCAGTCCGAGCATCGGGGCCTCCACCACCTATAGCAACAACTTCTCCCTGGAGGACGCGCAGCCGGTCGTCACCGACCCGCTAAATGGCCCGTACTTCCTGATCATCGCCCCGCGGCTGATCATCGACAGCGGCGTGCTGCGCAACTTCGTCACCTTCAAGCAGCAGCTCGGCTTCCAGGTCGAGGTGATCAGCGTCGAGACGATCGACGCCACCGTGAGCGGCGCGAACCGCCGCGACAAGATCCGCAACCTGGAGCTGGCCCGCCTCGCCACCTACGGCGAGCGCTTCCAGTACGTGCTGCTGATCGGGCCGCACAGCGTCATCCCGATGACGATCTTCGACATTCATGACGAGGAGGGCGACTGCATCGACATCGGCCTGCCGAGCGACTGGTACTACGTGGACCTCACCAGCCCGATGGACAGCAACGGCAACGGCTGCATCGCCGACGGCATCTGGACGGACCCGGCCCGGCGGCGCATCCCCACCCCGGGCGACAGCGGCATCCGCTTCGAGCCGACCGTCGCGCTGGGCCGGCTGCCGTTCACCTCTCCGGCGGCGGTCGATATGGCGCTGCGCACCAGTATGCTCTTCGAGCAGCAGTCGTCGGAGTTCAAGCTCCGCACGCTGGCCGCGATGGCGATGATGGACCTGCGCTCCCGCTGCTGGACCCCGGCCGACGACCCGACCGGCTCGTACGCGGACTGCAACCCCACCGGCACCGACGGCGCCTACCTCGCCACCGCGCTCGAGCGCAACGTCCTGGAGCCCGGCGGCTACAGCATAACGCCGTTCTTCGAGAACCTCGCGCCGGCGACCGGCTCCTCGCCCTCGTACCGCACCTCGCCCGAGCCGCTCACCGAGCCGAACGTGACCGACGAGCTAGCCGACGAGCCCTACGGCGTCGTCACCCTCCACGGCCACGGCAACGCGGAAGGGGTCGTGCGCACCGCCTGGATGCGCGACGACAACGGCAACGGCATAGTCGAGAACCCGGCGCAGCCCACCGGCAACCCGCCGCGCAGCGTGAACGAGGTCGGGAACCCGGCGCTGCTCAACCGCAACAGCATGGAGCGTGTGCACTTCAACCGCTTCACGGGCGGGCCGGTCTACATCGTGGCCGCCTGCAGCACCGCCGACTTCCTCGACCCGGACAACCTGGGTGCCACCATCCTCAGCGGCGGCAAGGGGGCCGCGTTCGTCGGCGCGCTGACGACGGCGCAGTACCGGCAGGGCTGGACGACGGTCGGCGGCGGCGGCATGAACGACGCGGCCTACTACATCACGCGCAACCTGCTCGGCCGCCACATGCGCCTGGGCGACGCCGTCTGGCAGGGGCTCAGCGAGTACATCCGGCGCGGCAACACCGACTTCAGCACGGTGGTCTTCGACCTGTACGGCGATCCGACGCTGAGCTACTGGGGCAACCCCGGCGGGCAGAGCACGCAGGCCGCCTGGCCGATGCTGCGCCAGAACGCCTTCGGCACAGGCTCGACCACGCTGGTCGGGCCGGGCGTGCCGCAGCGGCTGTGGGAGCACCCGGCCAGCCCACCGGCCGCGTCCGCCCTCGCGCCCTCGCCGCTGGTGAGCAACAACGGCGAAGTGATCGTCGCCCACGGCAGCTTCGTCGACGTCGTCAAGCGCGGCAGGCAGGCGCAGCGCCTGCAGCTGGACGCCCCGGCCTACGGGACGCCAGCGCTGGCGGCCGACGGGACGCTGTACGCGCTCGACGTCAACGGGAAGCTGTACGCCTTCACCTACACCGAACCCGACTTCCGCACCAGCCGCCGGCGGAGCTGGGCGCTCGAGCTCGGCAGCGCGCCCGTCACCAGCCCGGTCGTCGGCTCGGACGGCTTCATCGTCATCGGGCGCAGCACCCCCGCCTCGGTGTCCCTGGTGACGGTGGTGCGGCCGGACGGGCGCAAGCTGCAGGACTATCTGATCGCCGGCGCCATACCCGGCGCTCTGGCGGTCCACGCCGACCGGTCGATCTATATCACGACCGACCGCGGGGTGGTGGCGCGTTTCGAGCAGTTCTGTAGGAACGTCATCTGCGCCCCGCGCCAGAGCGCCGGCCCGGCGGCCTACAGCACACCGCCGCTGCTGGCCTACGGCGCGCTCTACGCCGGCCGCACGAACGGCCAGCTCGTCAAGAAGAACGCCGCCACGCTGGCCGACATGGCGGTCTTTACAGCGGACGGCGCGATCACCGCCGGGCCGATCGCCGGGCCGGGCGGCCAGGTGCTGATCGGGACCGCCGCGGGCACGCTCTACAGCCTGACGCCCGACCTGGAGCTGCGCTGGTCGCGCTTCATCGGCGCGGCGGTGCGCGGCGTCCCGGCCTTCTCCGCCGACGCGCTCTACGTCGTGAGCGGCAGCTCGCTGCGGGCCTTCCACCCGGCCAGCGGCGCGCCGCTGTGGGACCGGAGCCTCGGCGCGGGGGCCGCCCCCGGCTCGGTGGCGGTCGGGTACGGGCGCGAGCTGTACGTTCAGACTGCGGGCGGCAAGCTGGTGGCCTTCGGCGAGGGCTGGGTCGAGCCGCCGACGCTGGTGCGCGCCGTCGCAGAGGCGATCCAGCCGCAGCAGTCGCTGGCCGGCATCCGCGTCGAGTGGCAGCTGGAATCGGCGAGCGCAGCGGCCGCACCGCAGGCGGCCCTCCCGACCGGCTTCCTGGTCCAGCGCAGCGCCGGCGACGGCGCCTGGGAGGATGTCGCGATCCTCGGCGGCGACGCCCGCAGCTACACCGACCTCGGCGTGGAGCCCGGGAAGCTCTACCGCTACCGGGTGAAGGCGCTCGGACCGGCCGGCAACGACTCGGACTTCACCGCGACCGCCGAGGAGGTCCGCAGCCTGCCGGATCTCCCCGCCGCCCCGGTCCTCGCGCCGGTCGAGACGATCGCCGCCGACCGGCTGCGCCTGAGCTGGACGCAGGGGTCCGGCGAGGTGACCGGCTACCGCATCGAGCGCGCCACATCGGCCGCTGGCCCCTTCGCGCCCGTCGGCACCACCACCGGTGAGGCGCGCGAGTACACCGACAGCGAGCTGGCGCCTGGCACGACCTACTACTACCGGGTGCGGGCGCTCAACGGGCTCGGCGAGGGCGGCGTGTCGAACGTCGCCAGCGGGACGACGCGGACCCAGACCCTCCCCGCCCCGCGGCAGGTGCGCGCCCAGCTCCTGCCGGACGGCCGGGTGCAGGTGAGCTGGACCGGCGGCCCAGCCGGAGCCACAGCGGTGATCGAGGTCAACCCGCAGGGCTACGCCGGCTACCTGCCGCTCGGGACCGCTCCCGTCGCCGGGCCGTTCGTGTACCACCCCGGCATGCCGAGCAGCCTGGGCTACCGGGTCAAGTTCGTCCAGGGCAACAACGAGTCCGCGTACACGGAGGCCACAGTGCGCGTTCACACCAGCGGGTTCGTCAGCGAGCAGCGGTTCCAGCTCGCGCTGCCGCTGGTGCGGCGCTGAGAGGAGGTGCGCGGGAAGGGTGCGCTGGCGCAGCAGATTCGCAGCTCGCTGCCGGCTAGCCGCCGGCGGCCGTGCTACAATGTGGCCGGTCCAACGGTTGTGCGCCAGCGCACCCATGATGAGGGGTTCCTATGCGCCAGATCGCGGTCGCGCTCGCGATACTGCTGGCGGCGTGCGGCGCGCCGGTTGCCAATGTGCCGGCGCCTACCGCGCCCGTCGCCCAGCCGCCCACCAGCCCGCCGGCGTCCCCGGCACCCGATGCGCCGACCGAGGCGCCGGCTCCCAGCCCGACGCCCGTCCCGCCGACACCCACGCCTCCACCGACGCCCCTGCCGCCGACACCCACGCCCCCGCCGCCGACGCCCACGCCTGACCCGTACGCGGGGCTGGCCCAGTACACGATCGAGGGCCTGCGCGCCCGCAGCTACGGCTCCGGGGAGATCGAGATCGTCCGCGTGCTCGAAGAGACCCCGGCGTTCACCCGCTACCTGTTCGCCTACCCGAGCGACGGGCTGCGGATCACCGGCATGCTCAACCAGCCGCGCGGCGACGGCCCGTTTCCGGTCGTCATCCTCAACCACGGCTACTACCCGCTCGACGGCTACCAGACGGGCAACGGCACGCAGCGCGCGGCCGACTACCTGGCGCAGCGCGGCTTCCTGACCCTCTCGCCCGACTTCCGCAGCCACGCCGGCTCGGACGACGCGCCGAACGTGTTCCGCGCCGGCCACGTGATCGACACGCTGAACCTCATCCCGCTCGCGCAGCGGCTGCCGATGGCGCAGCCGGGCCGGGTGCTCATGTGGGGGCACAGCAACGGCGGCGCGATCACCTCGAAGGCGATCGCGGTGAGCGACCAGATCGCCGCCGCGCTGATCTACTCGCCGGCGTCCTCCAACATCGTCGAGGACTACCAGTTCCGCGCCGAGCGCTGGCGGGCGCGTCAGGGGCAGCCGCCCGGCCGCCGCACCGGCGTGATCGACCGCCTGGAGATCGAGTTCCCGGTGACGCCGGAGGAGGCGCCTGAGCTGTACGAGCGCCTCTCGCCGCTCAACTACGCGCAGTACGTCACCGCGCGCGTACTGATCATCTGGGGGGACCGCGACGAGACCGTGCCGCGCAAGTGGCCTGAGGATCTGTACAACGCGCTGCGGGCCGCTGGCAAAGATGTGGAGTTCGTGGTGTACCCCGGCCAGCCGCACTCCTTCGATGCGGCCGGCAACGCCGAGTACCTGCCGCGTATGGTGGAGTTCTTCACCGAGACGCTCGCCGCCGAGGGGGTTGCGCAGTAGGGTATCGGTGCGGGCTGGGCGCCCTGCGGGTCGCCAGCGTCAGCGCTCCGCAGCCCTTGTTCTTCCACCAGAGCCGCGGAAAAAAGAGATGCTGAGGAGGCGAAACCTCCCCAGCATCTTCCTCTCCGAACGCGGACCTAGCGACCCGGGCGGATGGCGCCGTAGTAGTGGGCCGCCCAGTAGCCGCTGCCGATGTTCGCGATGCCGACGCCGCGGCCGGGCGAGAGCGCCTGCACGACGTTCCCGCCGCCGATGTAGATGCCGACGTGGCTGATCCCGCGGCGGTAGGTGTTGACGAAGAACACCAGGTCGCCGGGCTGCAGGTCGGCGGGGTTGGAGATCGCCACGCCGTAGCTGGTGTTGTACTGTGCGGCCGCGTTGTGCGGCAGGTTCAGGCCGAACTGCGCGTAGACGTAGCGCGTGAACCCGCTGCAGTCGAAGCCGCGGTCGGGGCTGGCGCCGCCCCACACGTAGCGGGCGCCCACGAACTGCAGCGCGAACTGCGCCGGGCCGGAGGTGGCCTCCGCCGGGGCGAACTGCACTCCGCGGATGCCGCTGCTCGCGGGCTGGGCCGCCCTGGGCGCCGCCCGGGGCGCAGGCGGAATGTTCCGCGCCTGCGGGACGCGCCGCGCGATGTACGGGCTCACCTCCACCAGCTCGCGCGACACCCAGCCGACGCCGCCCGGCGTCCGCACCTGGAACCAGTCCTGGTGGCGCGCCAGCAGCTCAAGCGTCGTGTTCGCGCCCAGCACGCCGATCTTGCCGTAGACCGTCCCCGGCCCGCCGCGCAGGTTCACGCGCGCCTGGCTCACCACGCCCACCAGCGCCGGGTTGGGGTCCGGGATCTGGCTGACCGCCTCGATCCGCTCGACGACGCCCGGGCCGATCTCGAGCAGCTCGCCGCTCACCCAGCCGACCTGGCCCTCGGGAGTCTGGACCTGGAACCAGTCCTCGTAGCGCGCGAGCAGGTCGAGCTGGGCGCCGGCCGGCAGCTTGGTCATGCCGATGTAGTTCGTGCCGGGCCCGTCGCGCAGGTTCAGACCATCCACGGTCACCTGGCCGATCTTCGGCGGCGGTGGGGCCGGGATGCTCACCGGCGATGGGAGGAACTCCGCGGCGATCTGGTCGGTGGCCAGCAGCTCGGCGGCGACCCAGACGATCTGGCCGCCCTCCGCCTCGGCCTGGAACCAGTCGCCGTGGCGGGCTATCAGGCGCAGCGAGGCGCCGGCGCCCAATGTGGTGACCTTGTCGTACTCGGTGCCCGGCCCGTTGCGGACGATCCCCTGCTCGGCCGCGATCGTCGCCGGCACGGGGCGGACGGCGAGCAGATCGGGGTTGAGCGGCGGCACCGGCAGGGCGTCGATCGCGGCGAAGGCCGAGTCCGGCGGCGGGCTCTCGGTCACGCCGAGCTCTAGCCCGAGCGGCGCGAGCGCGGTGGTGAAGTCGCTTCCCTCCCAGCGCGGCAGCTCGGCGGGAGTGGAGAGCGGCCGGAGCAGGCCGTAGGGCAGCGCGTTCGAGCTCAGGAGCGTGGCCAGAGGCACCAGCAGCGCGACGACCGCGTGCAGTGCAAAGCGCAGCGGGATGGCGGTGAGGCCGCCCCGAACAGTGCTAAGCGATGGGGGTGCGACGTGTGTGGTAGTGCGGGTGAAGCGGCGGCGCTGCGACAGCGCGCGCTGCTGGAGGTAATGCAGCTCAGTGTCGACGGTCGGGTAAGACGAAGACATGCGATGATCCTTGGAAAACGGCTGCTTCCGATTACACTGTACATTAACCGTTTTGTCAATTACAAACAATAAACAATTAGTCATGGGTCCACCCGGTCCCCTCACTATGAGGGGTAGCAGGAACAAGGTTGCAGGGCCGGTGTGGACTCTGTTTTTCGGCTTCCCTCTGCCGCGGAGCGGCGCGGGAAGCGGTTCTCGGAGCGCCAGCGGCTCTTCGATCTTCCGGCAGGAAGAGGTTCCGGCGGGCCCGCGGCCCTTCGATCTCACCGTCAGGCGGGCGGGCGGCGCGACCGCATCGTTCCTGGCGTTGAGCGGGCTGTTCTCGACAGGTGCACAGCACCTCCGCTATACTGGCGGCGCCGTAATTCTCCGGCTTAGCTGCGAAGGAGCAACCTATGCCGACCAACGCTCGTGGCGCCATTGCGCGCGTGCCCGGCCAGCCGGTCTCGATCGAGGAGTTCACCATCGACGACCCCGGCCCGAACGAAGTTCTGGTGCGTATCCTGGCGTCCGGCGTCTGCCACACGGATCTGGGCGTCAAGAGCGGCACCTACGGCACCGACGGCTTCCCCTTCCTGCTCGGGCACGAGGGCGCCGGCGTGATCGAGGCGGTCGGCCCGGGGGTGACGAAGCACCGGCCGGGCGATCACGTGATCCTCGCCTGGCGCGCGCCGTGCGGGAACTGCCGCTTCTGCCGCGACGGGCGGCCGAACTTCTGCGCCGCCAGCCTCAACGCCGAGAAGCGCATGCGCACGCTGGACGGCAAGACGCTCAACCCGGTGCTCGGGATCGGCACCTTCTGCACCCACACCCTGGTCCACGCGGACCAGGCGGTGCCGTACGACCCGTCCCTGCCGGCGCCGCAGATGTCGCTGATCGGCTGCGGGGTGATGACCGGCATCGGCGCGGCGCTCTACGCCGCGGGGGTGCGCCCGGGCTCGAGCGTGGCGGTGTTCGGCTGCGGCGGGGTGGGCGACAGCGTCATCGCTGGGGCCAGCATCGCCGGGGCGACGAAGATCATCGCGGTGGACGTGGACCCGCGCAAGCTCGAGTGGGCCAAGGAGTTCGGCGCCACTCACACCGTCAACCCGCGCGACGGCGATCCGGTGGCGCGCATCAAGGAGCTGACCGGCGGGCACGGCGTGAACTACTCGTTCGAGGCGGTCGGGATCGCCGAGACCTGGGACCAGGCGCTCTGGTGCCGCGACCTCGCCGGCACCTGCATCATCATCGGCGTGCCGGGGCCGGGCAAGAGCCTGACGCTGGACCTGCAGCGCTTCTTCGACCTCGGCGGGCGGCTGGGCGTCTCGTGGTACGGCGACTGCCTGCCGACGCGCGACTTCCCGATGCTGGCCGAGTGGTACCGGCAGGGGCGGCTCAACCTGGATAAGATCGTCAGCCGGACGATCAGCCTCGAGCAGACCGAGGAGGCGTTCGAGGCGATGCAGCGCGGCGAGACGCTCCGCTCGGTGATTGTGTTCGACTAGGGAGGTGTGGGCCTTCGCCCTCCACATCCACCCTTCCCTTCTCCCTGCCCCTCCACGGCTCGCGGAGGGAAGAGGATGTGCGGTGGTGCGGCAGCTTCGCTGTGCCACCGCACGCCACAATAGCCCCGCTTCCATCATCTGGAGTGCAACGTGCTCGAACTGATCAAAGAGCTGACGGAGCTCCACGGGCCGGTCGGCCAGGAGAACGCCGTGCTGGACCGCGTCGAGGCCCTGTGGCGCGACGCCGGCGCCCAGACCGAGCGGACGCGGATCGGCAACCTGGTGGCGCGCGCCGGGGGCCGCGGCCCCTCGCTGCTGCTGGTGGCCCACGCCGACGAGCTGTGCTACCTGGTGCGGGCGATCGACCCGTCGGGCTTCCTCTGGCTGGCGAACGGCCAGGGGTGGGAGCGCACCACCAGCCTGCGCAACTGGTTCACCGTCGGCCAGCGGGTCCAGGTGCTCGCGCGCGGCGGCCCGATCCCCGGCGTGATCGCGGCGGTCACCGGCCACATCGCCACGCTGGCGCTCCCCGAGCCGGACACCCTCACCTGGAACGACTTCTGGGTCGACACCGGGCTCACGCGGGCGGAGCTGATCGAGCGCGGCGTGACGCCCGGGACGCGGGTGGTGTGGGATGTCGCCACGGTGCGCCACGGCCAGCACGTCGTCGGCAAGGCGCTCGACGACCGGGTGCCGCTGGCGGTGATCACCGAGGTGCTGCGCCGGGTGCCGGCGGATGAGCGCGCCTGGGACCTGACGCTCGCCTGCACGGTGCAGGAGGAGGTCGGGCTGATCGGGGCCAGCGCGCTGGCGGCCCGCGCGCCGTTCGACGCCGCGATCGCGGTGGAGATCGGCATGGCCGGGGATGTCCCGGGCCTCGACGAGCGCAGCATGCCGCTGCGGCTCGGGGCCGGCCCGGCGCTGATCCACAAGGACTCGATGGTCCACTACGACCACGCGCTCACGGCGGCGCTGGAGCGCACCGCCGCCGAGGCCGGCATCGCGATCCAGCACGCCGTGTTCGGCTCGTTCGGCAGCGACGGGGCGGCGCTCATGCGCGCCGACGTGCCGGCGGCCCTGGTGGCGTTCCCGGCGCGCTACACCCACAGCCCGTTCGAGACCGGCCACCTGGGCGATATCGAGGCGCTGGTGGAGTGGCTGTGCGCCTTCGTGCGCCGCCCGCCGGAGCTCTAGCCCCCGGCGCTGCGTTCTGGCTGTGCGGGCTGCAGGCCGCGACATGGCCCTTCGCGCTAGGTGTACTGCGCCAGGCCGGGCAGGTGCGCGGCCGTCTCCGGCCGGTCCAGCTCGCTCAGCAGGCTGGCGAAGTCCAGCGGCTTGCGGCTGAAGGACAGCGCGCCGTTGACGACCGGCCACTCCTCCCTCGGCCGGTCCCACGCCAGCTCGATCCCGTTGTAGTCCGGGTCGTGCAGGTAGATCGCCTCGTGGGTGCCGTGGTCGGAGGCGCCGTCGATGCCCCAGCCGCCCTCCAGCAGCCGCACCAGGGCCGCGGCGAGATCGCGGCGGGTCGGGTAGTTGATCGCGAAGTGGTACAGCCCGGTCGTGCCCGGCGCGGGCGGCGACCCGCCCCTGCTCTCCCACGTGTTCAGCCCGATGTGGTGGTGGTAGCCGCCGGCCGAGAGAAAGGCGGCGCTGCCGAGGTGCACCACCAGGTCGAAGCCGAGCAGGTCGCGGTAGAAGCGGACGGCGCGGTCGAGGTCGGCGACCTTCAGGTGCACGTGCCCGATGTGGGCCCCGGCGGGAATCGATTCGTGTGCCATGGTGAGCCTTCCTTTTCTGCCGCCGCAGAGCGGCGGGGTGATGGGTTACCGGGGCTCTGCGGCAGGCCGCTACGCCCGCGCCATGGTCGTCAGCAGGCGCACGCTGATCGCCCACGCGACGACGTGCATCAGCATGAGCGCGGCGACGTTCGCTGGAGTCGTCCCGGGGTTGAAGCCGGTGATCAGCATCAGGATGTCCGGGATGAACGAGATGAGCAGCACGACGAGCGCGATGCGCCGGAAGAGCGCGATCGGCTGGCGCGCGAAGCGCCCGACGAGCGCGTAGACGATCACTGCGCCCAGCACGCCGAAGAAGGTGAAGGCGATCGTCGGCGGCGGCGTCAGCGGCAGAAAGGCCGGGTCCGGCCGCAGCACCGCGGCGGCGATCTGCTGGATGATGAGGTTGGCGACGATCGAGGCGATGATCGCCAGCGGCCCGACCCACAGCAGCTTGTTGAAGGCGACGCGCTCGCCGGCTGCGCTCGATGGTGCGGTTGTGACCATACATGTGCTCCTTTCACTCCTGCTGGCGGAGAGGCCCTGAGCGACCCTTTGCCGCCGAGCGGCGGGAAAGGGATCTCGGGAGGAGGCGAATCCTCCCCGGCCTCACCACTGCGTAGGGCTTGTGAGCGACACAAGGATAGCAGGCGGGACGACGGCTGGGAATGGAAGAACCGCAGCGGGGCTATGTCAGTTTTTGCTGCTGCTCGCGGAAGGCCTGCGGGGCGGTGCCGGTGAGGCGCTTGAACGTCTTGCTGAAGTGGAAGAGGTCGCTGTACCCCAGGGCCTGGGCGATCTCCTTGATCGGCAGATCGGTGAACTGCAGGTAGCGCCGGGCCTCGAGCACGATCCGCTCGTCGATCAGCTGCTTGGTGGACTTGCCGACGATCCGCCCGAGGATGCGCGAGAGCCGGGCGGGCGCGATGCCGAGCGCCCCGGCGTAGTGCTGCACGTCGTGGCGGCTGGCGAAGCTGCGCTCGAGCAGCGCCATGAACTCCTGGTAGATGCGGTACTCCTCCTGCTGGTGCTGGTCCGCGCGCATGGCGCGCTGGTGGATGCGCTCGACGCGGATGATCAGCGCCGAGAGCAGGTGGCGCAGGGCGCTGTCGCGCTGGAGGGCCGCGGGGGCTGCGTACTCGGCCTCGAGCAGGTCGAGCACCGGGCGCAGCTCCCGCAGGTCGGCGGGGGTCAGCGCGAGCGCCTGCCTCGCCCCAAGCTGGCTGAAGAGCGTCGTGTGGTAGTTCCAGCTCGGGCTGATCAACCCCGCCGGCAGGAAGTCGTCGGTGAAGCGCACGATCCAGCCCGTCAGATCGTCGCCGCCCTCGACGACGTGCACCTGCCCGCGGGCGATCAGGAAGACCGCCGGCGGCGGCTGCTCGAAGCGCTGCCCGTCGATCGTGTGGCGGAAGCTGCCGGACTCGATGATCAGCAGCTCCTGGAAGTTGTGGCGGTGCGGCGGGTCGTCGAAGGGCTGCGGCATCGTGTCGCCGGCCATGCGCCGCAGGTAGAACGCCGCCGAGCGCTCGCGCGCCTCGCCGTAGGCGAGCTCGACGTAGTCAATGGGCTCGCGGGAGGTCATCTCAGCTCAGGAGCTTGCGGTACTGCACGAACCCCGTGCGATCGGCGAGCTGGTCGTACAGCGCCATGGCCTGCGCGTTCGTCTCGTGCGTCAGCCAGTAGACGCGGCTGGCCCCCTGCTGGCGCGCGGCCTCGTAGACCGCCTCGATCAGCGCGCGCCCGACCCCGCGCCCGCGGAACGCCGGCGCGGTGAACAGGTCCTGCAGGTAGCAGTAGGGGCCGGGCGTCCAGCTCGAGCGGTGGAACAGGTAGTGGACGATGCCGACCAGGCCGCCCTGCAGGAAGGCGCCCAGGGCGTACATCGGCTCCGCGGGGTCGTGGAAGCGCCGCCAGGTGAGGTCGGTGGTGTCCGGCGGGAGGTCGACGTTGTAGAACTCCTGGTAGCCCCTCCACAGCGGCTCCCAGGCGTCCCGGTCCGCGGGCGTCAGCAGCCTGACGCTGGCTTGCTCCATCTTCAAGCTCCTTCACTCATAAACAGGTGCGCCAGCAGCGCCTGCCGTGCGCGATCAGGTGGTCCGTCGCCGCCCGCGCGCCGCGCCGGTCGTCCGGCCCGATCGATGGCAGGCCGGGCTTGTGCCGGCGTAGAGCACGATCGGCGCGCCGTAGCTGGTGCACAGCACTACCACCTCGTCGGTCACGGACGCCGGGAGCAGGTAGGCGCCGGCGCCGCGCGGGATCAGCGTCAGGTCGTCCGGCACCAGCGTGCTGCGGGTGAGGTGGACGCTCAGGGCGCTGCATAGGATGAGGCAGTAGCCGAGATCGGAGGCGGCCGCGCACGATCGGTCCGGTGTGGTCGTTGCTCAGGTGCTCGCCCAGGACGACGCAGATCGTGATTGCGGTGGTGCGCTTGAGCATAGGTCTTCTCGTGGGCGGCGTTCGCTGCCGGAATTATACACTCAGACGCCTGGCGGGGTATAATCTGTGCAACCTACGCCGCAACGCGCTGAAGAAGCGGCTGAAGCCACACGGGTGGCTCAGCCACACGAGTGACGCGGCGGCCTGGCCCCGCACCCCTCGAACGGGTATGGGGAGGCCACGTCTCCCCGGCATCTCCCTTGTTCTGCCGCTCCGCGGCGGCTTTGTCTCCGCAGAGCGGCAGAGGGCGGGCGGCACGGCCGCGTCACTCCTGCTAGCGGGCTGGTGTGTTGTGTGGGTGGAGCAGGAAGGGAGGGTGCGATGAGGCATCTGTCAGAGGGCGACGTGCTCTGGACGCCGTCTCTGGCGCACCAGCGCGGCAGCGCGCTGCACCGCTATATGGAGTGGCTGGCGCTCGAGAAAGGGCTGTCCTTCACCACCTACGACGAGCTCTGGCAGTGGTCGGTCGCGGACGTCGGGGCGTTCTGGGCGACGCAGTGGGAGTTCTTCAGCATCTGCGCCACGCGCGAGCCGAGCGCCGCGCTGGCCGAGCGGGCGATGCCGGGGGCGCGCTGGTTCCCCGGCGCCGAGCTGAGCTACGCCGAGCACGCCTTCCGCCACGCCTCCGCCGACCGCCCGGCGATCATCTCGAAGTCCGAGATCCGGCCGCTCGCCGAGCTCTCGTGGGACGAGCTGCGCCGCCAGGTCGGCTCGGTCGCCGACGCGCTGCGGCGGATGGGCGTCCGGCAGGGGGACCGGGTGGTGGCCTACCTGCCGAACATCCCCGAGGCGGTGGTCGCGTTCCTGGCCTGCGCCAGCATCGGCGCGATCTGGTCGAGCTGCTCGCCGGACATGGGCGCCGCCAGCGTGAGCGACCGCTTCCAGCAGATCGAGCCCAAGGTGCTGTTCGCGGTGGACGGCTACAGCTACGGCGGCAAGCCCTTCGACCGGCGGGCGGTGGTGCGAGAGCTGCGCGCCAGGCTGCCGACGCTCGAGCGCGTCGTGCTGGTGCCCTACCTGGACGAGGCGGCGCGGCCCGACGACCCGCAGGTGGTCCTGTGGGCCGACGTCGTGTCCGGCAGCGCCCCGCTGACCTTCGCGCAGCTGCCGTTCGACCACCCGCTGTGGGTGCTGTACTCCTCGGGCACCACCGGCCTGCCCAAGCCGATCGTCCAGGGGCAGGGCGGCATCCTGCTCGAGCACCTCAAGTCGCTGGAGCTGCACCTGGACCTCAGCCCGGCCGACCGGTTCTTCTGGTACACCACCACCGGCTGGATGATGTGGAACTTCCTGGTGGGCGGGCTGCTGATCGGCTGCCCGATCCTGCTCTACGACGGCAGCCCGGCCTACCCGGACATGGGCGCGCTGTGGCGGTTCGCCGAGGAGAGCGCCATGACGTTCTTCGGCACGAGCGCGGCCTACATCAGCGCCTGCGTGAAGGCGGGCATCAGGCCCGGCGCCAGCTACGACCTGAGGCGGCTGTGCGGCGTCGGCTCCACCGGCTCGCCGCTGCCGGTCGAGGGGTTCGGCTGGGTGTACGAGCACGTCGGGTCCGACATCTGGCTGGCGTCGATCAGCGGCGGCACCGACGTCTGCACGGCCTTCGTCGGCGGCTGCCCGCTGCTGCCCGTCCACGCCGGCGAGATCCAGTGCCGCTGCTTGGGCGCCAAGGTCGAGGCGTACGACGAGCAGGGCCGGCCGGTGATCGACCAGGTCGGCGAGCTGGTGATCACCGAGCCGATGCCCTCGATGCCGCTGTACTTCTGGGGCGACCGCGAGGGCAGGCGCTACCGCGAGAGCTACTTCGAGAAGTACCCCGGCGTATGGCGGCACGGCGACTGGGTGAAGATCACGGAGCGCGGCAGCGTGGTGATCTACGGCCGGTCGGACTCGACGATCAACCGCATGGGGGTGCGGCTGGGCACCAGCGAGGTGTACCGGGTGGTGGAGGCGCTCCCGGAGGTGCTCGACAGCCTGGTGATCGACCTGGAGGGGCTGGGCGGCGCGCCGTACATGGCTCTGTTCGTGGTCCTGCGCGACGGCCTGGCGCTCGACGATGGGCTCAGGCAGCGGGTGAACGCGGCGATCCGCGAGGCGCTCTCGCCGCGCTGTGTCCCGGACGAGATCTTCGCCATCCCGGAGGTGCCGCGCACGCTGAACGGCAAGAAGCTGGAGGTGCCGATCAAGAAGATCCTCCTGGGCGCCCCGGTGGAGAAGGCCGCCAACCCGGACGCGATGGCCAACCCGCACACGCTGGCCTACTTCGCCGAGCTGGCCGAGCGCTTGCGCGAGCGGCTCGGCCGCACTGAGGCGGGGGCCACAGGCCGCGCAGGGGGTGCACCGGGCTCCTGACAGGAGGTTCGCTGGCGCGCTCCTCTACTGCGCCCCTCGAAGGAGCTCCGCCAGCCGCGCCGCCAGGGCCGCGTCGTCCACCTGCGCGAAGTCCGTCGTATCGACCTCGATCAGCACGCTGTCGACGTCGAGCGGGTCGAGCCGGCCGCGCAGGAGCAACGGGCGCAGCTCCTCGACCAGCTGCCGCTCCATGTGCCCTGGGTGGCGCCGGCCGGAGCGCGCGCGGGCGCGGTGGCGCTCGACGAGCACCTGCCCGTCGGTGACGCACAGCACCTGGGCGACGGCCACCGGCGTGCGCTGCTGGATGGCGCGCAGCCGGGCGGTGTCGTGCTCGGGGTGGAAGTTGCTCTCGGCGATGCAGGAGCGCCCGGCCGCCAGCTCGGACTCGACCAGCGCGAACAGCACCGCGGTGCTCGTCACGCCGAGCCGCCTGGACCAGGCGCGGTTGCCCCAGCCGAGCGTGTCGAACAGCGCCTCCTTGATCAGATCCTTGGCGAACACCGGCAGCCCGAGGCGGCCGGCGAGCTTGCGCGCCAGGCTGCTCTTGCCAGTGCACGGCAGGCCGGTCACGATGATCAGCGTTGGCTTCGCCATGTGGGTGCTCTGCGCTCGGTGCGTGCCGCTCTCGGCATACGATACCACAACCGCCGGCAGCGGGGGCGCAGCGCGCCGCAGGCCCACAGCGAGTCCTACAGACAGTGGGAGGCGCGGAGGGCCGCAGGCCTCCCACAGCCTTGGTGCCGGCGGCGGGAGGAGTGAAGGGTCGCAGGGCTGCGATAGCCGTGGCCCGACGGCGGGAGGCGCGGAGGGCCGCAGGGCTGCGATAGCCTTGGTGCCGGCGAGAGGCGCGGAGGCTATGGCCCAACAGCGGGAGGTGTGG
>ERZ777003.1494-NODE-1494-length-34580-cov-13.557277_pt1 | contig 34580 bp, 36 predicted proteins | sample MGYA00374956_ERZ777003 | MGnify/ENA primary metagenome ERZ777003 (study PRJEB29302, sample SAMN06268252) | bioreactor metagenome | isolation source: Joint BioEnergy Institute, California, USA | place: USA:Joint BioEnergy Institute, California, USA | collected... | reverse complement strand
CCCATCATCCGCACGTTCGCACCCTTTGTCGCCGGCGTGGCCGAGATGAGCTACCCGCGATTCCTGTCGTTCAACATCTTTGGTGGAATTGGCTGGGTTTTTTTGATGACGATGCTCGGCTACGGCCTCGGGTCCGTGCCGATTGTGCGGCAGCATTTCGAAAAGGTCATCCTCGCCATTATTTTCGTGTCGGTGCTGCCGGTCGTTATTGAAACCATCAAGTCGAAGCGTCAGCCGGCCGCCCGGGCCACTGCCGCTCAGTCGCGAGACTAGTTCCCCGATCCCTTCTCCCGCGCGCCCGTCAGGAACTTTGTATACTTGTAGGCCGCTATGTCTCGATTTTTGGCTTCCCTTCTTTTGGCCTTGCTGCCATTAGCGGCACAGGCGCCGCCCCCGGTTGTTTCCCCGGAGGTTCACCCCGATGGCCGTGTCACCTTCCGGCTTCGTGCTCCCAATGCCACGAAGGTGGAGTTGTCGCGCGAAGGCGGAGTCAGAGTGGAAATGCAGAAAGGCGAGCACGGTATCTGGAGCGTAACCACGGACCCGCTGGCGCCGAACCTTTACGGGTACACCTTCATCGTCGACGGTATCAGCATCCTTGATCCCGTCAACTCCGTCATCAAGCCCAACCTGCTGGGTCTTCAGAACCTGGTCCACGTGCCAGGATCCATGCCCTGGGACCTGAAGGACGTGCCGCATGGATCGTTGCACCGGCACTTCTACCGGTCCGGGATCGTGGGTGACCAGCGGGACTTCTACGTGTACACTCCGCCCGGCTACGATGCCTCCGCGAAGACAACCTACCCGACCCTCTATCTGCTTCATGGCTTCAGTGACGATGCAAGCGGCTGGACGTCCGTGGGACGCGCGCACATCATCCTGGACAACCTGATCGCAGAGGGGAAGGCAAAGCCGATGCTGGTGGTGATGCCTCTGGGCTACGGGGCTCCGGAAATCGTGAAGCGTAATGGTCCCGGATTCCGGAACCCGGAGCTGGTGAAGCGGAACTTCGACGGTTTTCGCGACGCCCTGTTGCAGGAGGTGATCCCGCTGGTGGAGAAGACGTACCGCGTATCGAAAGATCGCACGCAACGTGCAATCGCTGGCCTTTCGATGGGAGGCTCGGAAGCGCTTCTTACCGGGCTGAATGCACTCGATCGCTTTGCCTGGGTCGGTGCCTTCAGCTCTGGCGGTCTGCCGCCCGAGTTTGAAAAGAACTTTCCCTCTCTCGATGCGAAAGCGAACGAGCAGTTAAAACTGCTCTGGATTGCCTGCGGAAAAGACGACCGCTTGATCGGCCTGAATCGGAATTTGGTCGACTGGTTGAACTCCAGGAAGATCCGCCACACGTGGATTGAAACGGAAGGGGCACACACCTGGATGGTCTGGCGCCGCTATCTGGCCGATTTCACACCGCTACTGTTCCGGTGAGCGCAGCTCGGAAGCAGGCGGCTGTTCCGCTCGATTGATAAGAAAGGTGGCTGTGGCTTCGAAGAATTCGCGAAGCTTCGCCTCTACGTCCTGCGGCAGATTCGCCTGCTCCAGCGCACGCCCCATGCATTGTATCCAGCGGTCCCGAGCTAGCCGGTCGATCGGGAATGGGGCGTGCCGCATGCGCAGCCGGGGATGCCCTCTGCGCTCCAGGTACCGCGGGGGGCCGCCAAATCGGAACACGAGAAAGTCAAACAGGCGTTCCTCCGCGCCCGCAAGATCATCCTCCGGATACATGGGCCGCAACACATCGTCCTGAGCCACCTGCTGATAGAATGCGGCTACGAGGCGTCGAAAGCCGTCTTCTCCAATTACGGAATAAACGTCCAGCTCGTCCACTTCACGCTCCCGCTTTCGCAAGCTCCGCGAGGGCCCGCCGCACGACCGGATCTCGCCGCACTTCCACTTCGTCGCCTTTCTCCACGCTTACCGCCTGGTTGAGAATCTCCTGCTTCAGCCGGCTCTGGATCCAGTCGCGGTCACGGGACCACTCGGCGATGCCGGGCCTGATATTTCTTTGTGAAAGAAAGAACTGAAACTCGTCGAGAATCTCCGGCGTGACTTCGAAGTTTTCCGGCACTTTGCCCACTCGCTGCAAGTACTGTGTGGCAAAAGAGGGGAAGGAAGCAGTCGCCTCAATCACCACTCCCAGGCGCGAGTTGACTTCCGGATAAACCACGATGTCCGGCTGAATCCCTCCGCCGCCTGATACCTTGCGGCCTGAGTCCGTCGCATATTCCTGAGAAGAGCCAGAGGATGCGATTGATTCCCCAAGCTGCCCCGTGCGAAGCGGCTTTTGGATAGACCGGCCGCTTGGGGTGTAATAGAAGGCCGTTGTCAGCGCGAGTCCGCTATTGCCGCTGAGGGGGTAGACGCTTTGCACCAGCCCTTTGCCGAAGCTGGGTTCGCCGATGATGATTCCCCGGTCGTGATCCTGCAGCGCACCCGCGACGATCTCCGAACTGCTGGCCGTCTTCTCGTTAATGAGTACCGCAACGGGAAAGCTGTAAGGGCTGGCCGTGGCCGGCACGTCAATGTCCTTGGCCTCGGAGGCCCTTCCGCGAATGCTTAGAATCTTCTGCCCCGGCTTAAGAAACAGCGAGGCTGTATCGAGCGCCGCCGTCATGACGCCGCCGGTGTTATTGCGAAGATCGAGAATAACCCCTTTGAGAGACGCTCCGCCCATTCTCTCGATCGCGTCGCGGATCTCTTTGCCGGTCGACGCGTCAAAACTCGCGACGCGCAGATAGGCAATGCCTCCATCAAGCATGAACGTTCGCTCGACGCTGTTCGACTGCATCTCCTCGGGGGTGAGCACAAACTCGAGCAGACGCGCGTTTCCAGGCCGGCGCACCACCAGGTGAACCTGCCTTTGCCGAGACTGCGCGAGCAAAGCAACCAGTTGCTCGGTCTCCAGCCGGTCCAGCGCAATATCATTGATCGCGACAATCTCGTCACCCGGACCGATGCCGGATCGCGCCGAAGGAGTGCCGGGAAGCGTCTGCAACACAATCACGCGGCCGGGAAGAACGGAGACGACGCTCCCGAATCCCTTGCGGACGGATCGCTCCAGTTCCTGCAATTGTTCGAACTGAGCCGGATCGAAGAAGACGGAGTGCGGATCGAGACGCTTCAGAAGCCCGGGAATCGCCCCTTCGTAGAAGGCTTTATCAGCGGGCACGGGATCGGCCGCATGCTCTTCCACCAACGCGAACACATCGATGAAGCGCTTGACGTTTTCCTCGAGATCGCCGGCGGGCGCGGCCAGCAACAGGAATGCCGGTACCCAGAAAAGCATGCGCAGACGCTCGTTCCTTCTCAGTGTAGCGTTAAAGGCTGAACCGGGTAGCCTGCCGGGCCTTGTGGCGTTCGAGAGCAAGCTGTATGAGCCGGTCTACCAGGCGGGGCAAAGGCAAACCGCTGTAGTCCCACATTCTGGGATACATGCTGATGCTTGTGAAGCCGGGAATGGTGTTGATCTCGTTGATGTAGAGAAGCCCTGTGCTCGCTTCCAGCAGGAAATCCACGCGCGCCATTCCTTCGCAACCGACGGCCTTGTAGGACTCCACCGCCAGACGTCGCAGTTCCTCTGTCTGCTCCGCCGTCAGATCGGCTGGAATCTGGGTGCGCGCTTTGTCGAGGATGTACTTGTCTTCGTAGTCGTAGAAGTCTCTGGAGGGGAAAATCTCACAGGGCAGGGAAGCTTCCGGGGTTTCATTGCCGAGCACGGCGCACTCGAACTCGCGGCCCTGGATCGCGCGCTCGACGACGATTTTGCGGTCGTAGGAGGCTGCGGTTTCGAGAGCACGCCGCAGTTCGTCGTCGTTGTGAACCTTTGAGATGCCGACGGACGACCCCAGATTCGCGGGTTTCACGAACATCGGATAGCCGAACCGAGCCGCGACAATCCGCCAATCCAGGCATTCCCGCGTCAGCGTCAGATGATCCACGACGGGGAGGTTCCGCTCCCGGCAGATCCGCTTCATTGCGTCCTTGTCCATCGAAAGCGACGACGCAAGAACACCGGGGCCTACGTAGGGCAGATCGGCAAGCTCCAGAAGGCCTTGTACTGTCCCATCCTCGCCGAAGGTACCGTGAAGCACAGGGAAAACGACGTCGATGTCCGCATTTGCTCCCGGCTCGGGCACGATGTGGCGAGGACTCCACTTACCCTCCTTGGAGATGAAAATCTCGACAACCTCGTAGCGCTCCGGATCCAAGGCTCCAATTACCGTCTTGGCAGAGCGCAAGGAGATTTCGTGTTCTCCGCTCCGGCCTCCGTAAAGAACCGCCACCCGTGTTTTCATAAAATTCGTTTTCCTAATGCGGAGAGAATCAGTTCGACAGCGAGGATCGCCGTGCGATTCGCATCGTCGAGAATAGGATTCACTTCCACTACTTCCAAGGATGCCAGACGGGAGCAGTCGCACAAAATTTCCATCGCCAGATGGGCTTCCCGGTATGTGATTCCTCCGGGAACCGGAGTGCCGACGCCTGGCGCCTGGCTGGGATCCACGGAATCCATGTCCAGCGAAAGATGGATTGCATCGGTCCCGGCGGATGCGATCTCAACCGCCTTTTCCATCACGGCGCGCATGCCCAGCTCGTCAATGTCGCGCATCGTGAAAGCATGCACGCCGGATCGGCGAACGTGCGTCCGCTCCCCCTCGTCCACTCTGCGAAGCCCGATGATCGCCACATTCCGCGGATCGACTTTTGGCGAGTACCCTCCAATTTTAGTCAACTCGTCCGGCCCCACCCCGATCAGGCACGCCAGCGGCATTCCATGAATGTTCCCACTGGGGCTGCTCTGTGGCGTGTTCATGTCCGCATGTGCGTCGATCCAGATTACGCCAATGTTTCTCCCCGTCTTGCGGAAGTGGCTGGAGACGCCGGAAACGGTGCCGATGGCGACCGAATGATCACCGCCGAGCACGATCGGAAAGCTGTTCCGGCCAAGAGTCTCCTCTACCTTCCTCGCGAGCGTGTTGACCGTAGTCTGAATCTGCGGAAGATACTTGGCGTTCGCCTGCCCTTCAGGCTGCGTTTCCGCCTGTTCGACGGGAATGTTTCCGAGATCTTCCACGTCGTAGCCGAGACGCCTTAGCTGAGCCCGGAGGTTCGCCACACGGATGGCGGATACCCCCATGTCGACCCCGCGCCGTCCTGCGCCGAGGTCCATTGGAGCGCCAATGATGGAGATCTTCGAAGCGCGGCCTGTAGGTTGCATAGCGTTATGGTTTGGTCCGGTACAGCATTCGCGGGAAGGCAATGGTTTCCCGGACGTGCTCCAGCCCGCAGATCCAGGCCACACAGCGCTCAACGCCCATGCCGAAGCCCGCGTGCGGGACACTGCCATACTTCCGCAAGTCCAGGTACCAGTCGAACGCTTCGCGCGGCAGGTTGTGCTCTTCAATGCGCTTTACGAGCAGATCGTAGTCGTGGATGCGCTGACCGCCTCCGATGATCTCGCCGTAGCCCTCCGGCGCCAGCACGTCGACCCCTAGCACAACTTCAGGCCGGTCGGGGTCCGGCTGGAAGTAAAACGCTTTGACCTGCGCAGGGTAGCGGTCAACCATCACCGGCCGGTCGAAGTCCTCGCTGAGAAGGGTTTCATCCGTGCCGCCGAAATCGCCGCCCCACTGAATCTGACTGCCCTTGGCCTGAAGCCGTTCCACCGCCTCGTCGTAGCTAATGCGGGGGAACGGGGCCTGAATCGCTTCGAGCTTGCTGATATCCCGTTCGAGGGTTGTCAGCTCCGGCCTGCGATTCTCAAGCACCCTCCGGACAACGAAGACAATCAGCTCTTCGGCGACGCGCTTGACGTCCTCGAGCGTCGCATAGGCCATTTCCGGCTCCACCATCCAGAATTCGGTAAGGTGACGCCTCGTCTTCGATTTCTCCGCACGGAACGTCGGGCCGAAGGTGTAAACCTTGCCGAAAGCCATCGCCGTCGCTTCGTTGTACAACTGGCCCGACTGTGTGAGGTACACCTTCTCGTCGTCGAAGTAGTTGCATTCGAAGAGTGTGGTCGTACCCTCACACGCCGCAGGCGTAAAGATCGGGGTATCCACGAGCGTGAAGCCGTTGCAATCGAAGTACTCGCGGATTGCCCGGATGATCTCATGCCGTATACGAAGGATCGCGTGCTGGCGACGGCTGCGAATCCACAGGTGCCTGTGATCCATCAGGAAATCGACGCCGTGCTCTTTCGGCGTGATGGGGTAGGGATCGGACTCGGGCACGCGCTGCACAACCTGAACGCCCTGCACATCCAGCTCCACCCCTCCCGGCGCACGTTCCTCCGCTCGCAACTGGCCTGTGACGATCAGCGACGACTCCTGCGTCAGCCCCTTTAACTCGTTGAAGACGGCCTCAGGGAGCGCGGACTTCACAGCCACACACTGAATGATGCCCGTGCCGTCGCGGACAAGTGGAAAGACGATCTTGCCGGACTTGCGAAGATTGTAGAGCCAACCCGCAATCTCAACCGTTTGCCCTGCGTGGCTCCCGGCCTGTTGGATAGTAATGCGCGGAACTGCCATAGCTTAAAGCGCTTCCAACCTTTCAAACACATTCTGCGCCGCGGCCAGAGGTTGGCCGAGGTCCGGCACTTCCTGAAGCTCGAGCAACAGGGGGAACTGGCCGGGGCAGGAGCAGAATAACTCCATCGTCCGTTTCCAGTTAATCGTGCCTCCTTTCGCGAAGGGGAACAGGTGCTGATCCGTCATGCCGTCGTTGTCGTGGATATGAGTCGAGCGGATGCGGTCTTTCAGCAGATGGAACGCCGTTTCGACGCCTTCGTTGATGTGAGCATGACCGACGTCGAAACAGATACCGAGGCCCAGCCGGGTCCGATCGAGGAACTGGACGAGGCGCTCGGCGCTCGATAGCTGATTCGGAATGTTTTCAAGGAGAACTTCCACGCCGCGCTGCGAGGCGAAAAGCTTGATTTCCTCGAGCGACGTCATCGCTGCATCCACACGGCGCTCGTCATATTCTTCGCCCGGCACGCCGACGTGCTGAATGAGGTACCGAAAGGGAATGGTCTCGGCAATCTCCAGCGCCCGTTTGATTTCATCGGTCACGGCAATCCGCTTGGGCCGCGACAGCTCCGTGATGTTAAGGACAGCCTGAGGACCGGACCGGCCCCAGACGTCGTCGCTAAACATCGGAGAATGGATCGAGTGCAGTTTCAGGGGAGAATCCCGGAACCAATGTCCGAGTTCGCGGATCTGCGCGCGGTCCCGATAATCAAGATGCTGGCGCGCGCAAAAGATTTCCACTGCCGGAATGCCTTGATCCCAGATCCGGTCCAGCAAAGCGATCGTCAGGCGGCTGTTTACGAACAGATGTGTCGATAAAACGTGATCCATGGATGTTAAAATCCCGCGGCTTTGCCGCTAGCCCGGCCGTCACTGGCCCCCTGAAGCCAGCCGTCCTGGATCAGGATGGCTTCGACGAGGGCAACATTCGAAATCTTGCCGATTGTGTGCCCCCGCTCTTTCAGCAGAGCCATGGTGTCTGGAGAGAAACCTCGTTCGAGTGAGAGAGTATCGGGCATCCATTGATGGTGAAAGCGCGGTTGATCGACCGCCTCCTGGATGTTCATCCCGAAGTCGATCACGTTCAACATCACCTGCAGGACACCCGTGATGATGCGGGATCCGCCGGGAGCGCCCAAAACCATGAAGAGCTTTCCATCGCGCAGGACGATGGTCGGCGTCATCGAGGAGAGAGGCCTCTTCCGAGGCTGGATCGCATTCGCCTCGCCTTGCACAAGGCCGAACATGTTCGGCGTTCCCGGCTTTGCCGCGAAATCGTCCATCTCGTTATTCAGCAGAAAGCCGAGCCCCGGCACCGTGACCCCGCTGCCGTAGGAACCATTGATTGTGTAGGTCAGGGCAACGGCGTTGCCCTCGGGGTCAACGATCGAAAAATGTGTCGTGGCGGCGCTCTCATAGGCGCCGGGATTCCCCGGCCGTACCTGTTCGCTCGGCGTTGCCCGCTGCGGATCGATGGTGCCGCGCAGCTTGGCGATGTAGTCGCGGCTGAGCAGCCCGGAGACCGGCACACGGAAAAAGTCAGGATCCGCCAGATATTGGCTTCGGTCGGCGTAATACCGCCGCATCGCCTCAGCCACATAGTGAATGGCTGCCGCGGATCCGGCGCCATGCTTTTCGTATCCGGAATCTTCCAGCATCCCAAGCATCTGCAGGATGCCGATGCCGCCCGAGCTCGGAGGCGGAGCGGCGATGATGTCGTAGCCTTTGTAGCGTCCCGTTAACGGCTTTCGCTCGGCAACCGTATAGTGCTTCAGATCCTCCAGCGTAATTAGCCCGCCGTGCTCTTTCATGGCGGCGGCAAGGAGACGAGCAGTTTCGCCTTCATAAAAGTCGCGGGCGCCCGCTTTGGCAATGCGCTGCAAAGTCCGCGCCAGCTCCGGCTGGACCAGCCGGTCGCCCGGTTCAAAATAGGCTCCGCCCTTCAGGAAAATGCGCTTGGACTCCGGAAACTGTTCCAGGAGGTCGCCGGAACTCCGCAAGGAAGAGGCAAGCGCATAGGATACCGGAAAACCGTCGCGCGCCAGCTGGATCGCGGGCGCGAGCAGCTCCGCCCACTTCCGGCGTCCATACTTGCGGTGGGCGTATTCGAGACCTCGAACGGTGCCGGGGACTCCGGCGGCGCGCCATCCGACGACGCTGTCGCGGGTCAGGTTGCCCTCGCGGTCCAGATACATGTCGCGGGAGGCTGATTCCGGCGCGCGCTCCCGAAAGTCGATGAACGTAGCCGTGCCATCCGCCTTACGAAGCAGAAGGAACCCGCCTCCGCCCAGATTCCCCGCAGATGGATGTGTGACGGCTAGGGCGAACGCCACGGCAACAGCGGCATCGACCGCATTGCCCCCAGCCTTCAGCACTGCCACGCCGACATCGGTCGCCAAAGGCTCCTGCGCAACCACCATCGCCTTCCGCTCCCGAATAGGCTGGCGGGCCACAACGGATACTGGAACAAAAAGTGCCAGGAGAGCGGCTAGAACAGCGCCGGGGGAAGGCATACTGTTGATTGTACTAGGTCTCAGGGTTTCGAAGCTTCCTGCGGCAGATCTGGAAGAGGACGATTCCCGCCGCGACCGAGACGTTCAAAGAGGGAATCTTGCCGGCCATCGGAATGCGGATCAGAAAATCGCAATGCTTCTTCACGAGGTAATGCAGCCCCTTCCCCTCGCCCCCAAGCACGACGACCGCCGGCTCCAGGTATTCGATCTCGTCATAGACTGCAGGACCGCGCTCATCGAGCCCGTAGATCCAAAAGCCGCGCTCCTTCAATCGCTCCAGCGCCTGGTTCACGTTGCCAACCCGGACCACCGGCACGTGCTCAAGCGCGCCTGCGGCGGCTTTGGCGACGGTCCCCGTAAGACCCGCAGCGCGCCGCTCGGGAATAATCACCGCGTCCGCTCCGGCGGCATTGGCCGTACGGATGATTGCGCCAAGGTTGTGCGGATCCTCGACGCCATCGAGCAGCACGAGCAGCCGCGGGTTCGCCACATCTTCCAGGTCGACGTAGCCGCGGGCGGAGCCTACAGCCACAACCCCTTGATGCGTTGCGCCTTTCGTAATGCGATCCAGCGCCTCGCGCGGTTCGAACCGGACGGGCACCGACGCCTGGCGGCTGAGTTCGATGATCTCCTGAATGCGCGGTCCGCGGGCGCCTTTCGCTACCAGGACGCGGTCGAGGGGGGTGCCGGCACGCAGCGCTTCACGGACCGGGTGGATGCCGAGGAGTATGGACACAAGGTCGATGGTAGCGCCAAATGGTTGACGCTTCAGCAGCGTTACCCTAGGATGACGGATAATTGAGGCATCTGATGGCGAAGGCCGTGCTTCAGGCAACTCCGGCGGAAATACCCGATAAGCTCTACTTCCGCATTGGCGAAGTGAGCCGGCTGACGGGGATCAAGCCATACGTGTTGCGGTATTGGGAGAGCGAGTTTCCGATGCTAAGTCCCAAGAAATCGGGAACGAATCACCGGCTGTACCGGCGTAAAGATGTGGAATTGATTTTCGAAATCAAGACCTTGCTTTACGAGATGCGGTACACGATTGAGGGCGCGCGGAACTATCTTGAGAACCGTCGTCTTTCTCCGACAGAAGCGAAAGCCGAAGTGCAGCGTTCCTCCGGCACAGCCGCCTCTTCGCCGATGGAGCAGATACGCCGGGAGTTGCGTGAGATTCTCGGAATGCTCGATTAGCCTGCCGCCCGGCTTCCGGCCCGGACGACAAATGCTGCAGGAGCTGCAGGCTCACGCCAAATTCCTCCAGGCCTCCGCCTCCGGCTTGCAGGCGGGCAATAGACTCACGCATCTGGGCGGCAATAACTGAGAGCAGCTCCCTCTGCTCCGATTCCAGGGCGGAACGGCCGTTAGGCGTCAATGCAACCGCGTCGTCGAGACTGTTTTGAAGCATCGAAAGGTTGCCAGTGGCCAGCGCGGCAAGGATCTTTGCGGCCAGCGGTTGAACGATCATGTGACGACCTCCTCCTGCAGACCCTTATCGGCTCGAAAACGCCGCCCACGAATCTTTCATATCTCTTTCTGTCCGACCGATGAGAACGTTTTGGAATGATCCGGCTCACACGCATCAATAGCGTCCCGCTCGTTCTGAACGCGGACCTGATTCAGCACATTGAGATGACGCCGGATACCGTGGTCACCTTATCCAACGGACAGGTTTTTGTCGTATTAGAGTCTGCCGAGGAGATCATCGCGCGAGTGAGAGAGTATCGAAAGTCGTTCCTATCGGATGCTTCAACTTGCCCGTGCCGGGAGGCTTTAGAAACTTCCCATGAGCGCTAGGGGGGCAAGGGGGAAGATCGACTTCGGCACGCTGGCCGGGCTTGCTACCGCCTTTGGCGGGATTCTTTTCGGCCAGCGACTGGAAGGAGGAGAGCCCCAGCAGATCATCCAGGGAACGGCCGCGCTGATCGTCTTGGGGGGCACCGTTGGCGCGGTCCTGATCAGCACGCCGATAGAGACGATTGTTCGGGCGCTCCGGCGGCTGAAAACCGTCTTCGTTGAGCCTCCGGGCTCTCCCGAGGCGGTAATCGAAGAGATCATTCTGTATGCCGGAAAGGCGCGCAAATCCGGCATTGTTTCTCTGGAATCCGAAACCCAGCACATTGCAAATTCTTTTCTTCGCAAGGGCCTCAACCTCGCCGTAGATGGCGCGGATATCCAGGAAATCCGCCAGATGCTCGAACTGGAGATTCAGTTGGAGGAGAGTGTCCGCGAGGCGGAAGCAAGAGTGTATGAGACGGCGGGCGGTTATTGTCCGACGATCGGCATCATCGGCGCCGTGCTTGGACTCATTCACGTCATGGGACAGCTCGCTGATGTGGAGAAGGTCGGCGAAGGAATTGCTTCTGCATTCGTGGCCACGGTTTACGGCGTCGGTTTTGCCAACCTTTTCTTTCTGCCGGCGGCCAACAAGATGAAAGCCCGGGCGCGGCTCGATCTGCAATTGAAGGAACTGATGCTTGAAGGAGTCATCAGCATCGTCGAAGGTCTGAATCCGAAACTGATCCGCAGCAAGCTCGAGGCGTACATCATCGACCGGCACGGCGGCGGCGCGAAGAATCGCGAAGGACGCAGAAGCACCGCTGCCGAGTTGCTGGCGAGGGGCTAGCTGTCTTATGCGCAGAAGGCAGGAGCCTCCAGAGAATCATGAGCGCTGGCTCGTCTCCTATGCAGATTTCATCACGCTCCTGTTCGCCTTCTTCGTGGTGATGTACGCCCACTCTCAGGTCGACAAGGAGAGGGCTCAGCAGATCTCCGAGGCCGTAAAGCGAGCCCTCGACGAGGGGCAGCTAACAAACGTTCTTTCCGGCCTGCTGGGCGCCAGAAGGGACCGCGGCAACGCCCCCGCAACCGCGCTCCAGGGCAGGGAACAGGGAGGCGTGAACCAGCCGTCCGCCGGTTTCTACGCGGAGCTCCTCCCGTCGCTCGAACTGCTCCGCGAGCAGTTGAAAGTGGAAATCGAACAGGGAAAAATGAGCCTCTCGATGGAGCCGCGGGGTTTGGTGATCACCCTTCGGCAAGCTGCATTCTTCCCCTCTGGCGGCGACACGATCGCTCCCGAGATGTATCCCAGCCTTCAAAAGGTGGCGGACGCGATCCGGCCGCTGCCGAATCCCATCAGGCTGGAAGGCCACACCGACTCAGTTCCTATCCACAACGCGCGATTCCGCAGCAACTGGGAGCTATCGGCTGCGCGGAGTATCGCGATGCTTGAGCTATTCACCACTCGCTACAAGCTGCCAAGGGAACGCCTCGCAATCGCGGGTTATGCGGAAACGATTCCCGTCGACACGAATGAAACGGAGGAGGGCCGCGCTCATAACCGGCGAGTGGATATCGTCGTCCTTAACAAGGCCGGTCTTACCGTCGAGCCCGCGGGGAGCCGTCCGCAAGGGCAGACAACGAGCCAGAAATAAAAAGGCGCTTCCTGTGGAAGCTGCGTTCGCTAATCAGGACGCGCTACTTTCTCTCATAGAGAAACGCGCAGTCTTCCAGCCGGCTCTCTCCGCCGTCATTCACGGCGAACTTTCTCGTAGAGATTGCTTCGCGCTGCCGGCGCGCGCTCCAGAGGGAAGCGCTGGCATAAGCGCCATCCTTCCGCAGCGCGTAGAACACTATGTCGAACTTGGCGAGCCGCGTAAGGTCATTGTCGTAGTTGCGGGAGATTCGCTTCAGAACATCGAGGCAGGCTTCTTTCGGCGACATGCCGTGCCGCATATTCTCGACGATCGTATGCGCGCCAACCGTCCGGATGTTTTCCTCGCCGCGACCGGTTGAACCCGCCGCGCCGACGTCCTGGTCCACATAGAGGCCGGCGCCAATGATTGGAGAATCGCCCACTCGGCCTGGTATCTTCCACGCAAGCCCGCTCGTTGTCGTGACCCCGGACATTTCTCCCTTGGCATTCAGGGCAAGGCAAGTGATCGTGCCCGTCGGCGGCCGCGTCGCTACTTCCACCGCCCAGGCGAGCAGCGACTCGTCGACTTCGGGGAACATCTGTCGCAGCCGGGCTGACGGCTTCGATACTGGAGCGTCCAAGCCGTCGCTCCAGTTGCTATGCCCCTCGCTGTCGCGCAAATTCGCCTTCCATACCAACCAGGCGATGCGCGACTTCTCTGTCAGCAGATTCTCTTCCTGGAATCCATGCGCCTTTGCGAATCGCAAGGCGCCCTCACCCACCAGCATGATGTGATCGGTTCGCTCCATCACCAGGCGGGCGATTCTGGAGGCATATTTGATGTTCCGCAAAGCGGCCACAGAGCCCGCGCGCCGGGTGGGACCGTGCATGACGCTGGCATCCAGCTCAACGACGCCGTCTTCGTTGGGCAAGCCGCCGTAGCCGACGGAATTGTCCTCCGGGTCCTCTTCGTTGATGTTTACACCGGCGATGACAGCGTCCAGCGTGTCACCGTTCTGCCGGAGCACCTCCATCGCCCTCTGGCAAGCCCGCAATCCATTCGCGCTCGAAATCACGACATTTTGCGGGCTGCCCGAGCGCACTTGCGCCGCATTGGCCATGGAAAGGAGCGCCGGCCCTAGCGCCAATTGCCGCCTCGTCAACATACTTGAAGCCTTCCTGTTCTGCTCACTAGACTGATCCGTGATGAAATCCCTGGCGATCGGTCTGTTAGTGTTTGCAACATTGTTGGTTCCCGCAAAAGAGAAACGCAAGGCGTCGAAGCCGCCGGACGTCACACTCCTCGAAGTTTCGGGCCGCAGGATGGGAAACACGATTGCTTTGGACGGGAGAGTGAAGAACAGCGGCATGCGGACGATCCAGCGGCTGACCCTGTTGTTTGATTTCCTTGGCCCCAATGGACAGGTCCTGGCGGCAAAGAAAGGAATGATCGACAAGGAGGTTCTGGAGCCGGAGGAGGAGTCCTCGTTCAGTCTGGAGACCGACGCCCCGCCCCGGGCCGTCTCCTTCCGAGTGAAGGCCGAAGACAGCGCAGAGCGGGAGTTGCGTTTGGAGCCTTTTGAGCCTCGCACAATCGACTAGCTTTTACATTTTTTTTACAACTTGTCTACGACCTTCATGAACGAAGCCCGTAGGATCGTCTTTGATGATACCGAAAGGGGAAACCATGGCAATCGAAACGATCCCAGCTCTGATGAAGCAAGTGTATCGGGACGATCAACTGGAGATAGATTTCGTACGGGGACAAGCTCTCGTCCAGGGAAACCAACTGGTACTCACTCGCAAGGAGTTTGAACTTCTCGCAATGCTGGCAGCCAACGAGGGGGAAATTGTCCCCCGCGAAGTGCTGATGAAGCGGATCTGGGGTTACAGCATGGAGATCCGGACTCGGACGTTAGATGTTCATGTGCGCCGGCTGCGGCGGAAAATTATGGAGTTTGGACAGCCGTGTATTGAGACCGTTTTCGGCGTTGGCTATCGATTCCAACGCTTCCGGGCCGACCGGCAGCGCCAATCGTACAGCAACGTCGCTTGTGTCGCAGTACCTGCCTAATTCCTGCTATTGAACCCACATCCGGTACAATGGGGAGTTTCCATGCAACAGGAAATCTCCCCCACCCGGGGTGTGAGCGGCTCCATCCTACTCCCCGGTGATAAATCCATATCTCATCGCTATGCAATGCTGGCATCGGTTGCGGAAGGTGTTTCGCGTATCCGCAACTACTCCACTGGAGCCGATTGCCAGTCTACTCTTCAGGCCATAACCGCACTGGGTGTTCCGGTGGAGCGCACCACCGAAGAAGTGGTCATCCACGGCTCCGGACTCTATGGCTGGAAAGCCCCTTCAGCCGTCATTGATGCGGGTAATTCGGGTTCTACCATTCGGATGCTCTCCGGGCTTCTCGCCGGACAACCGTTTGTCAGTTGTATTGCAGGCGATGAGTCCTTGAGCCGCCGGCCGATGGAAAGAATCATCCGCCCGCTGACGCAGATGGGCGCCCGGATCGAAGCGCGCGACGGCCGTTACCCGCCGCTGACGATTCACGGCGGTCCGCTCTCCGCCATCGATTACACGCCTCCGATGGCAAGCGCTCAGGTTAAGACCTGTGTCCTCTTCGCAGGCCTTCACGCGAAAGGGCGCACCATTGTACGAGAGGGTGTTCAGACGCGCGATCACAGTGAGATCGCTCTCCGTGAATTCGGCGCCAACATTGAAGTACAGGGCAACACGATTTCCATTGAAGGCGGCACACCCCTCAAAGCCCGCGAGCTCGCTGTTCCGGGCGATCTCTCATCGGCTGCATTTTTCCTTGTGGCCGCGATGATGCGTCCGGAATCGGACCTCATCCTGCGGCGCGTGGGCTTGAATCCGACGCGCACCGCCTTGCTGGATTTCCTGGTATCAGTCGGAGCCGATTTGAAAGTGCTGGGCGTCGAACAGACTGCGGGCGAGCTGGTGGGTGATATCCGGATTCGACCCGGGCGTTTGCGGGGAGGCGTCATCGAAAAAGATTTGACTGCGGCTTTGATCGATGAGATCCCTGTGCTCGCTGTTCTCGGCGCTGTTTGCGAAAACGGTTTGGTAGTTCGCGACGCTGCGGAGTTGCGAGTGAAGGAAAGCGACCGCATCGCAACCGTCGCCGAAAACTTGCGCCGCATGGGAATCAAAGTGGAAGAGAAACCGGATGGGTTTGAGATCCCCGGGAACCAGCGCTATCACGCGGCTGAAGTGGATTCACACGGCGACCACAGAATTGCAATGGCCTTCGCGATCGCGGCGCTTTCGGCCGACGGTCCTTGCGTGATCCAGGGAGCGGAAGCCGCCTCCGTGTCATTTCCCGGGTTTTGGGATACACTGCGCCAGATATCGGGGTAACAGGATGGAAGGCGACGGCCACGATGACCTCCGCTTGGAAGGTCTGGCGCACGACCTGAATAACGTCTTTGAGACGATCTCCGAGGCTGGGGACCTGCTGGCTTCCGATCCCAACTGGCAGGTGCTGGCGGCCACAATCCACCGCAGCGTCGAGCGGGGCAGGCGCATTCTCGAAAGCTATTTCGAGACAAATGCCGGCTGCCTCGATCTCAACGTTATCCTGGACCGGGCGATCGAGTTTACCCATGACTTTCTGCGAGCCGTGCGGCGCGCGCCGATTCAGTTCGAGCGGGACGTGGAATCCGGTATCCGGCTTGCTGGAGCAGCGGGATGCTGGGAGCGAGTGCTCGTAAATCTCTTCCTGAATGCAGCACAAGCCGCGCCGGAAGGGGGACGCGTCGAGGTGAAGGCGCGAAAGAGCGGGAGCGCAATTGATATAACGGTGGCAGACAACGGCCCCGGCATTCCGGAAGCAGTCCTTCCGATGATCTTCACTCCGCGGTTCTCGACCGAAGTGTCTCGCTCCGGACTGGGGCTTCACATCGTCGACTCCATCGTACGGAAATTCGGGGGCACCATCAGGGCCGCGAACCGGTCCGGACCCTCCGGCGCGATGTTCCACATCAGTCTGCCGAACGTCGAGCAGTCGTCTGCATCAGCTTGACTTTACGCGTTCCGGTATTCTATCTTGTCGATTCGCCTTGGCCACGCTGCGGCCTACAATCGATATGCCAGATAATGATCGCGGTGTGACGCCCAGCGTGGACACCTCGCTCGCTTCGACTTTGGAAAGCGTTGATAACGCCGAGGAAACCGTACTGCGGGTGGCTCAAGGCGTCGGCATCGACGAGGAAGAGTTGCATAAGGTCGGTATGGCGGTCCGTGAGGCGATGGTCAACGCGGTCGTCCACGGCAATCGGTACAACGAGAACAAAAAGGTTCGCCTTGTAGTCTCTCTGGAGCCTGACCGTCTCACGGTCCGCATTGCTGACCAGGGGGAAGGCTTCGACATGAGTTCCCTGCCGGACCCGCTTGCGGAAGAGAATCTCCTGCGCCAATCAGGGCGCGGCATCCTTCTCATACGGGCATTCGTCGACCGATTCGATGTAAGACGCATTGAGCCAACCGGCACTGAGGTCACCCTGATCAAGTACCTCAGCCGGGGTGGCTGATTCGAACTGTAAGCGGTTGATCAGGAGGGATTCGTTTCATGAGCGTAAAGCTAAGTACCCGGCAAGTGGGTGATGTGACGGTCATTGATGCCGCGGGGCGCATTACCCTTGGCGAGGGATCGAGCACGTTCCGCGATACCATCCGAGATCTCACCAACAAGGGCCACAGGAAGATCCTGCTGAACCTGGGTGAAGTCTCCTACATAGACAGCTCGGGGATCGGAGAACTGGTCTCCGCATTCACCACCGTTACCAATCAGGGTGGGTCTTTGAAGCTGTTGAATCTGACGAAGCGGGTGCGGGATCTGCTCCAGATCACCAAGCTTTACACTGTTTTCGAGGTGCACGACGACGAGGCATTGGCGGTACGGAGCTTCTCGTAGCGCCGCCTGTTGCTAGCTCCGGGAAAATGCAGCCTTCGAGAGGAAACGTCAGGATGGGCTGACGGCTCGCTCTAGACGTCAGCCCCCTCCGGCTGCAAGGATATGCGCGGGGGCTTGCAAGCACCGGGATTTCCTGATGGCTGTGAGCGACGTTTCGATAGTTCTCGCCGAAGAGTACCTCCTCGTGCGAGATGGACTTGCGGCAATCTGTGCGTCCAGGCCCCGCAACCGCATTGTTGCACAAGTGGGCGACGGCGCTTCCGCCCTGAAAGCCATCCTCTCTCAACGTCCCGACGTCGCAATCCTGGACCTGAACCTCCCTGTGCTTTACAGCCTCGAGGTTGTGCGGCGAATTCGGGAGAACGGCTCACCTACCCGCGCCATTATTCTCTCCAATCGAAGCGACCGCAAGACGATCCTTGAGGCTTTGCGCTCAGGAGCCTGCGCGTTCGTGTTACGGTCCGGCCCAGCCGAGCATCTACTGGATGCGATCGAGCAGGTGGCCGCCGGCGAAGTCTACGTCTCACCGCAGGTCCAAATCGATAAGGTCTTCCAGTCAGACCGCCGCGAGTGCAGCGGTGATCCGATCGCAAGGCTTAGCGCGCGCGAGTATCAGGTGTTCTCCCTTCTCGTCGACGGAATTCGCGCCAAGGAAATCGCCGCAAGGCTCGAGCTGAGCCCCAAGACCGTCGATACCTACCGGGCAAGCCTGATGCGGAAACTCGACATTCACGACGTGGCCGGCCTGGTGAAGTTTGCCCTGCAGAAGAAGCTGATTTCCATGTAAAGCTTGCGCGGGGCCGCGTGGTATGATGGTATTTTCCCCTTGAGGTTCTTGTGGATAGAGTTACCCGGAAAGAACTGAAGACGGACCGCTTCGCAGTGGAAGTGGAACACACGGTGGAGTACGTAAGCGAACACCGCCGGCAACTGATCGTCTACGGCGGCATCGCTGTCGTGGTGATTGTGGTGGCTCTTGCCATCGTGGGTTACACGAGGCGGCAGCATGCCATACGCCAAGCAACCCTGCAGGAAGCGATCTCCATCCAGCAGGCGGCGATCGGGCCCGCCCCGAGCCCTCTCATCAAGAGCTTCAACACCAAGGCTGAGAAGGACCAGGAAGCGGAAAAGGCGTTCCGTCAGGTCATCGAGAAACATCCTGGTTCTGAAGAGGCGTCCTACGCCGCTTACATGCTGGGCAACATCGCCATGGATCAGGGCAAGGTAGCCGAGGCAGAGAAGCGCTACAAAGAAGTCGCCGAATCGGGTCACGACAATTACTCATCGCTTGCGAAGCTCTCTCTAGCCGAAATGTATGATGCGCAGGGCAAGAACGCCGAGGCGGAGAAGCTGCTCCGCGAGCTCATCAACAAGCCGACGGCGCTGGTTTCCAAGGAACAGGCCACGATCACTCTTGCCCGGGTGTTGGCCGATTCAAAACCCGAAGAGGCGCGTAAACTGATCGAGCCGCTTCGGACCTCGGACCGGGACGCAATTAGCCGCACCGCCCTTACGCTCAGCGGGCAGTTGTCAGCCACCGCCAAGTAGTGGCGCTCAGGCGATGAGCCACGCTACCTCCTCGGCTCCTCCGCTAGCTCGGTTGCAGTTCCCGGTGGAGGCTAGCCGGGGTCGTCGATACCCCGAGCTTCGGCATCCTTATCGGAACGAATTTCAACGGGATCGGGATCGTATTATCCACGCGAGGGCGTTCCGGCGTCTGGAGAACAAGACCCAGGTCTTCACGCCCGGCCTGTCAGACCATTTCCGGAACCGCCTGACGCACACTATCGAAGTCGCGCAGATTGCAAGGACCGTAGCCTCGTCGCTTGGGCTCGACGAAGACCTGACGGAAGCACTCGCGCTCGCTCATGACATCGGTCATCCTCCCTTCGCGCACTCGGGCGAGGAAGAGCTGAATCGCCAGATGAAGCAATTCGGCGAGAGCTTCGACCACAACCTGCACGCCTTGCGGATTGTGGAAAGCTTCGAGCAGCGCTATGCCCGCTTCCCTGGTCTAAACCTTACGTTTGAGGTCCGAGAGGGCGTCGTCAAGCACTCCCGCGATATTTCGCCGGGAGAGGTTCCGGAACTCGACGAGTACTTACCTGGCTACCGGCCTCCCCTCGAGGCGCAGCTCATCGACCTGGCGGACGAAGTCGCCTATAACACCGCGGACCTGGACGACGGCTATTCAGCAGGACTGTTCGACATCGATCAGCTCTCTCAAAGCGTTCCCCGTTATGCCGCTTTACGCGAGGAGATTGAGACGCAGTTTCCGGCGGCTTCCGAGCGCCTGATCTTTCACGAAGTCTTGCGTCGGCTAGTCGACCTGCTCGTATCCGGGCTGATCGAGGGAACGGCGGCGGCAGTAAAAGCGTCCGGGGTAGAGTCCGTCGAGGATATCCGGGCCTTTCCGCAACGCCTTGCACGATTCAGCGAAGAGGCGGCCGAAACAAATAGCGCGCTCAAAATCTTTTTGAGAGAGCGCGTTTACTTTTCGCCGCTGCTCGCCGAGGAGCGGCAGAGAGTCGCTGTGCAGGTCAGGGAACTGTTCCGTTTCTATCTGGATCATCCGGAGCGGCTGCCCGCCCCTTACTACAGCCAGGTGAACGGCACCCCGCTTCATCGCGTCGTGTGCGACTACATTGCGGGAATGACCGACCGATACTTCGAACGAACCTGGCAACAGACAGTCGGGGAAGGGCGGGCTCCGGTGGAGTAGATCATTCGGAAGTGACGTAATTGGTGGTTTCGGCGGAGCGTACGCCGTACACCTTCAGGATCTGACGGCAGATCTCGTCGGCAACCTTCTTGGGCTCTTCGTCATTCTCGAGTTCGAGTTCCACCTTCAGATAGAGATCGACGCGCATGTAGCTAATGATACGATAGCCACGAAAGATGGCTCCTTAGTGTGAAGCACGGGCTCGACCGCGTGCTCAGCTGGATTGAAAAGGCGAACGACGATTTCGCCTGGAAAGTTATTGACTCAATGAAATGCAAGATTTGCGGGACTCGTCGTCCCAGGCGCTACTGCCCCGGGGTACAGGGCGACATTTGCTCGGTTTGCTGCGGTACGGAGCGGGAGGTAAGCGTTAGCTGCCCCTTTGACTGCGAGTACCTAGTTGAGGCGCGCCTTCACGAGAAGTTACCCGAAGTCGATCCGAACCAGTTTCCGAATCTGGATATTCGCGTCTCTGAGGGCTTCCTTCGGGACCATGAACCGCTTCTGATGTTCCTGGCAGGCGCGCTGTTGCGGGCTTCGCTCGAAACTCCCGGAGCTGTAGATGCGGATGTGCGGGATGCGCTCGAATCCCTCGTCCGGACCTATCGCACTCTGCAGAGCGGGCTGATCTACGAGACCCGATCCGAGAATGCGGTCGCAGCCAAGATCCAGCAGCGCGTGCAAGCCTCGATTCAGGAGTTCCGGCAGGCTTTGACGCAGCAGACCGGAATGGCGACGCTTCGCGATTCCGAGGTGCTTGGAATTCTCGCCTTCCTGCAAAGGCTTGCGATTCAGCACGACAACAAGCGCCCGAAGGGACGGGCCTTCTTGCACTTCCTTTCGCGATACTTTGCTCCGAAAGGACAGGAAGCGGGCCGGACGGAAGAGCAGCCCGCCAGTGGTCTGATTACCCCTTAGGGCTCCACGAGGGCAGTTCGCCGGCGAGCAGGCGACCAAGTTCCGCAGCCGGTACCCGGACGCCGACGTAGAAGCTTCCAAACAGGGCGTAGACCGCGCTGGCCTCGTCGAAGCGCATTTCGTAGATCAGCTTCTTGAAAATCAGCGGATCATCCGCAAAGAGGTCGACGCCCCACTCCCAGTCATCGAACCCGATCGACCCGGTGATGATTTGCCGGACGTGGTCCGCATAGCGCCTCCCGATGAGACCGTGCTCGTGCATCATCCGCTGGCGGTCCGCCATCGGGACCAGGTACCAATTCTTCTCTTCACCGCGCTTGCGGTCCATCGGATAGAAGCAGACATACCGCCGCTCCGGAATTTTCGGCCACAAGCGCGGCGCCATTGCTTTCCGGTGCTGCGCCAGAACCTCTTCGATGGCGCTGTCCCACTCCGCTGTGCCCGGCTGCAGACCCTGTTCGGCCAGCCGCGCATAGGTTTTCGAGGTCGCTTCGTAAAGTCCAAGCTCGACGACGGAGAGGTACGAGGAGACTGGCTCCAGGTAATCCGCGAGGGCCAGGTTTTGAATGTCCAGTTCCGCCTGCTTCAGCTCCTCGAAGCTATTCCGGAAATGGATCAACAGCAAGTCCCCTTTGTGTCCGAGGAGCGAGTAGATGGCACTTTGACCATTGCTCTCCTGTTCCATCTTCGCCAAGCGAGCCGATACCTCATCCGCAATCTCCCGCTGCTTCTCCGCCGGAAGCGCTTTCCATTCCGCACGGCGGAAGCGCAGCATTTGATGGAGAACACTCGCGCCTTCCACGGTCATGGGTACCGGGGGAAGCACAGCCGTTACCTCAGCTCTTTCCACGTTCATTTCAGCCAGCCTCAGTTTTCTTCTCGTGCCGCCGGGGCGCCGAAGCTGTCTATCGGCAAGACCCTGACAATATCATGATATTGTCACTATAATCCCTGATGCCCCTGGCAGATGAAGGGGGTTACGAGATTCGGGGCGGTGATCTGATTGCAGCGGCAGAAGATTTCGGATTCCTGTTTGCCCGGACCGCCCACCCGCGCCGGCAAGGCGCTTGTCGAACTGCTACGCCACCCCCGGGCTCACCTTCTGGCGCGTTGGAACTGGAAGTCCGCGCTGCTCAGTTCCTTGATTCGAGCCTCTATCTTCTTCGCCACGAACCTCACCGCAGGACTGGATGAGGCCTTCGGAGCCATGCTTGCCGAGTTCGTCTTCCGGGCTTCAACCGCCGGTTTCTATGGGGCAGTAACGCAAGCCTTCCGGCGGGTTGAGCCTGCCTGGCATGGCGCCGTGATTGTTATGGTCCTCTTACCCGTTTGTACTCATTCCCTCGAATTCATCATCCATTGGCTGAGAGGAACGCCGAAACTTTTCGTGAGCATCCTGGTTTCGGCCTGCTTTACAGCGTTGTCCACGCTTTTCAACTGGTACGCCATGCGCCGCGGAGCCTTGGTCGTTGGGGCGGAGGGGGATACGCTGGCATCGGACATGCGCCGGATGCCATCCATTCTCCTGGACTTCGTGCTCTTCTTTCCCAGGACCCTGCTGAGGGTTGTCCGAACTTTCGTGCGTTCCCGTTTTCTTGACACAACCGGGGCTTAGTCCGTCGATGAATATCAAGACACTGCACATCACAAACGCCTGGCACGGGAGCTCAGGGGGGATCAGCACCTTTTACAAGGAACTCCTGAAGGCAGCGAACCGGCAGGCCCACCCGCTGCGGCTCGTGGTGCCCGCGGAGAAGAGCTGGGTAGAAGAGGTGGGTGAGTACGGCCGCATCTACCATGTCGCCGCACGCCGCGCCCCGCTCAATTCAAGCTACAGAATGATCTTCCCGAACCGCTTCCTGCTGCCCGGGCGCAACACTCTGGGCCGCATCATCGAAGAGGAACGGCCGGATCTCATCGAAATCAGCGATAAGTATTCGCTGCTGTATCTGGCGGGATTGCTGCGTCAGAACTGGGCGCCCGGTGTGAGCTACAGGCCGACAGTGATCGGGCTGACGTGCGAGCGCATGGACGAGAATATGGCTGCCTATGTGGCGTCCGGACGGCTTGCAATGCGGTTCTGCCGCTTCTACATGAAGAACATCTACTTCCCGATGTTTGATCACCACATCGCCATCTCCGACCATACCGCCGAAGAACTCGTGCCTGCGTCCCACGGCCATCGCGTACAGCGCGGTGTCTGGATTTCACCGATGGGCGCAGACTGCGAAGGCTTCAATCCGGCGCGCCGCTCTTCGCCCATTCGCACCAGGCTGCTCGAGCAGGCGGGCGGCGGCGAGGAGACCGTCCTCCTCTTATACGCCGGGCGTCTGGTCCCCGAGAAGAACCTGGGCCTCCTTCTTGAGACAATGGTCCATCTGACGGCGGCGTCCCACCGAGATTACAGGCTGCTCATTGCCGGCGATGGCATCCTCCGGGAGCAGTTGAGGGAGGAAGCAGAGCACCGCGTACCGGGCAAGGTCCGGATGCTCGGGCACGTGCGAGACCGCGAGACTCTGGCGGACCTGTACGCAAACTCCGACATCTTCGTGCATCCCAACCCGAGAGAGCCCTTCGGCATCGCGCCCCTCGAAGCAATGGCTTCGGGACTGCCGTTAGTCGCGCCCGCGAGCGGCGGTGTCACTGTCTACGCGAACGAAACCAACGCCTGGCTGGCCGCCCCCGATGCCGTTTCTTTCGCCGGTGCGATCGAACGGGCGCTCAGCGATCCGACGCGCGAGCAGAGGATTCTTAACGCGCGGCGCACTGCGGAACGTTACCGCTGGGAGAACGTGACGGCCCAGTTCCTCCGCCTCTACCGCGATCTGCACGCTTTTCGGATCGGCATACCCAGACCGGAAGCAACGCCGCCCAGCTTTGTTTCAACCGGGGAAGGCTTCCTCGGATTCGACGTTGCTTCCCGGGGGTCGGCCCAGCTCTAAGCCGCTGTAACCGGATAGCCTGCCGCCACCCAGGCATCGATGCCGCCGATCACATTGAGAACGTTTTTGTAGCCGGATCGCAGGAGGAGGGAACAGGCGATGGCGCTACGGTAGCCGCTCTTGCAATGAACCGCGGCGGGCCGTGCAACGTTGAAGCTCGGAACGATCTCCGCAAGCTGCTGCAGCGGCGCGAGAACTGCCTGCTCCAAGTGGCCTGCCTCCCATTCCTCCTTCCGCCGTACGTCAAAGACCTGCGGAGGTTCGGCTTCTGAGAGCATTTGGCGCAGCTCGTGGACAGTAATCTGCGGCACCTGCCGGAAAGGCCTTTTCGATTCCGTCCATGCGAACAGGCCGCCGGATAGTACGCCTGCAACCCGCTCAACACCAACTCGCGCGAGCCGCAGCCTGGCTTCGTTCGCCTGATCGGAGTCCTCCGCTACAAGAACAATCGTCTTCTCGAGACCGAGAAGAATTCCCGCCCACGAAGCGAACTGTCCGGAAAGTCCGATCTGGACCGAGTCCGGGACATGCCCCGCTCCGAACTGCGACGGGGGGCGGACGTCCAGCACCAGGGCGCCTTCTCGCTGGAGCCTCTCTACTTCAGGAGGATCGAGGGCAGGAAGAGGAGGCAGTTCGGCGAGGGAGGACGCTCCCTCGCGGTTCATCTCGACATCCTGGGCGAAGTATTCGGGCCGGTCCGGAAGGTTATCCGTCAGCAGGCGGATGAATGCGTCGCGCGGCATGGGCTTGAGCGCATAGTTCGTGATCCGTTCCCGCCCGATAGTGGAGACTCGTTCCGCGCCGATCTGCCTGCCGCAAAGCGAGCCGGCGCCGTGGGCCGGGTAAACCTCGACATGATCCGGAAGCCGGAGGAGCTTTGTGTGGAGGCTGTCGTAAAGCATGCCGGCTAATTCGGCCGGCGTGTAATCCGGAGAAAGGTCGGGACGCCCGACATCACCGACGAAGAGGGTATCCCCAGTGAAGACCGCGTAGGGTTCGGGAGAGCGGTCGAGATCCGTCAGCAGGACGGAAACGCTTTCCGGCGTGTGGCCGGGCGTTTCCAGAAACCGCAGAATACACCGGCCGAACCGGATTTCGTCCCCATCCGATACTGGCCGGTGAGGGAATCGGGCTCTGGCGCTGACGCCGAGGTAAATCGTCGCTCCCGTTCGCTCCGCCAGTTCCCGGTGGCCGGAAACGAAGTCGGCGTGAAGATGGGTTTCGATGACGTGGGAGATTCGGAAACCCTGCTGTCGGGCTTCCTCCAAATAGACCTCCACGTCGCGCCGGGGATCAATCACAGCTGCCTCGCCCTCGGACCCTATCAGGTACGATGCGTGGGCAAGGCAGCTGAGATAGAACTGCTGGAAGTACATAGGTACCTCCCAACGGCAACTCTGCCAGAGCCTTGAAAGGTTTTAGTTTGCAGCCTTCTCGCTTTTCGGCGGGTCCTGCAGGCTCAGATAGAAATCTTTAACGTCTCGTCCCTTGCCCTGATGGCTCAGACGCTCCGCCACTTCGGTGACAGTCTTCGGTGGAGGAACGACCACCTTGTCCCCGGGTTTCCAGTTCACCGGAAGGGCGCAGGCGTACTCGTCGGCAGTCTGAAGCGCGGTCAGGACCCGAAGGACTTCGTCCACGTTGCGCCCGGCGTTCATCGGGTAGTAGATGATGGCCCGAATCACGCGCTTCGGATCGATGATGAACACCGCTCGGACCGTCGCGGTCGCGCTCGCACCCGGATGGATCATGCCGTAAAGCTGAGCGACCTTCATGTCAAGGTCCGCGATCATCGGGTAGTTGATCTCAACTCCGAGGATCTGCTTCAGATTCTGAATCCAGGCGAGGTGCGAATGGATGCTGTCGACACTCAGACCGATCAACTTCGTGTTCAAAGCTGAAAATTCGGCCGAGCGACGGGCAAACTCAACCAGTTCGGTAGAGCAGACCGGCGTGAAGTCCGCAGGGTGAGAGAACAGGATGACCCAGGAGTTTCCCTGCCACTCGCTGAATCTCATCGAATTTGAATGGGTCGTGACGGCTGTGAAATCGGGGGCAGGGTCACCGATTCGTGGCATGACGCCTACTGCTTCCGACATCTTAAGTCTCCTTTCCTAGCTAAGATTTTCGCCTTAGAAGACCGCCTCGACTATTGTAATACGTCAAAGGGAAGCTGAAAAAAGAGTTAACCGTGGAGAAGGCGAAGGAAGGATGGAGCGGGAGACGGGATTCGAACCCGCGACATCGACCTTGGCAAGGTCGCACTCTACCAGCTGAGTTACTCCCGCTTTCTGCTTTGCGACTCCCCTATTTTCGCTCGATCGCTTAGGAACTGTCAAATCAGCCCGGCGACGGGAGCAGTGGAGCCAGGGATAAGGTAGCCTCAATGAAAGATGTAAAGAATTGAAAGTGTAAACGAAAACATAAGTAGACGACTACGTTTTCGATACTCCACCTAAAACTCGAGTAGTATCTTAAGTTGTTGCAATGCTTGGACTTCTATTTCATAAGAGATCGGATGCGTGAAGTCACGGACTATGTTAGACTGAAGGTCCGCGAAAGCAAAATAGCCGTATCGGACTGAAAACGGCCAGATGTCATCGGTCCGACCCCGATCGAAAACCGAGGTATGAGGTTTTGGTTTTCCACACATGTGGAAAACATGTGGGAAATCCTTGGGAGATTTGTATCTTGGCAAGCACGATGGACTTATGGGAGCAGATTAAAGGACACCTTGCCTCGAAACTGACCCCGGAAGCATACCAAAACTGGGTCGATGGAACGTCCTTGCTGGCCGTCGACGGCGATTGCCTGATCGTAGCGGTACCCAACGAAGCCACAAAGCAGTGGATGGAGCAGGAGTACTCCGAACCGGTGAGGGCCGCTATGGAAGAGTTGCGGCTCCCATTCTTCCAGACTGTGTACGAAGTGCGGTCATTCCGGATGGCGGAGTCCGAACTGCAAAGCCACCAGCCTGCGGCCTACTCACCTTCCGGAGCACCGCAGTTCTTTAGCGCGGCCGATAACCAGCTCAATCCCCGGTTCACCTTCGACACGTTTGTCGTCGGCTCGTGCAATCAGTTCGCGCACGCGGCGGCGAAAGCGGTCGCCGCCTTGCCCTCGCGATCCTACAACCCGCTGTTCATTTACGGCGGCACCGGAATGGGTAAGACGCACTTGATGCATGCCCTCGGCCGGAGCCTTCTCGAGAACCATCCCGGAATGCGGATTGTCTACACCACCGGGGAGCGCTTCACGAACGAGCTCATCAGCTGCATCCGCCTTCAGCGGATGCCCCTGTTCCATCAACACTACCGCTCAGCAGACGTCTTGCTGATCGACGACATCCACATCCTGGCGAATAAAGAGCGCACCCAGGAAGAGTTCTTCTTTACATTCAACGAGCTGTACGATCACCAGAAGCAGATTGTCATCTCCAGCGACTCACCGCCTAAGAGCATCTCCGGGCTGGTGGAACGGCTCAGGTCCCGTTTCGAGTGGGGTTTGATGGTGGATGTTCAGCCCCCGGACCTTGAGACAAAAATGGCCATCCTGGATAAGAAAGCAGAGCAGGAGGGTGTCTTCCTGCCTGAAGATGTCCGGATTTTCATTGCCACGAAGTCAAAATCGAGCGTGCGGGAGCTGGAAGGAGCACTGGTCAAGCTGATTGCGTACTCCTCGGTAACGGGCACTCCCATTACGCTCCCGATGGCTCAGCAGATCCTCAAGCAGGTGCTGCAGGGTCAGGAGAAGAAGATCAGCATGGACGCAGTCCTGCGGGCGGTCGCGGAAAAGTTCGGGATCCCGCCGTCGCAGTTGAAGCAGAAAGGAAATGCGAGAACAATTGTATTCCCGCGCCAGGTTGCGATGTACCTGGTGAAGGAATTAACAACAGCCTCGCTGCCGGAGATTGGCCGCGCTTTCGGCGGGAAGCATCACACCACCGTAATGCACTCCATACAGAAAATCGACCAGCAACGGCAGCATGATCCGGAATTAAACAAGCTCATCCTCAGCGTTATCGATTCATTTAATTGAGGTTAGCTATGTCTTCCACAGCGGCTGCCAATTGGACTTCTGGAAGTTTGTGCAGAACCCGGAGAAGCTGCATTCTTTCGCGTGAGATCACCCTGGTTTCCACAATTCAAGATGACAGGAAAGGTCAGAATTTTGTATAATTTAGAAAGAATTCAACATTTCAACAGGCCCTATGAATCCAGTTCCTCAATGGATCTTTAGGCATGTGCATGTACTGAGGAAGAGGTAGCGAGACGGAGAGCCGGCCTTCATGGAATTCACGGTTAGCAAGAGCGACTTGGTTCGTCAGTTGAACCTATCTCAGGGCGTGGTAGAGAAGAAGACCACGATCCCAATTCTTTCCAACGTTCTGGTGGAGGCCGAGGGCGATCGGATCGTTCTGACAGCCACCGATCTCGAAATGGGCATCCGTTGTAGTTGCCCGGCCCGGGTCGTTAAGGAGGGCGCGGGCACGATTCCGGCGAGGAGGCTCCTGGACTACGTCCGCCTTCTGCCGGATGCGGACGTGCACATCAAGTTTGGCGACAACCAGTGGGCCAGCCTGGTTTGCGGGCGGTCAAGGACGAGGATGGCCGGGATGTCGCGGGAGAGCTTCCCGGAACTGCCCGAAATGCCGCCCGTTCTTGCTGAAATCCCTCTGGGCGTGCTTGCGTCGATGATCGGGAAAACAATTTTCGCCATCTCGGCTGAAGAGACCCGATTCACGCTAAACGGCGCCCTGTTGATTTTGAAGACCGATGGCCTGGTGATGGTGTCCACCGATGGGCATCGGCTGGCTTTCGTTGAGAACGAAGTCGCACTGCCAACCCTGGCTTCCTCCTATCGGGCCCTGCTGCCCAGGAAGGCGATGAGCGAGCTGATGAAACTGGCGGCGGATGCGGGGCCGGAGGCGATCGTCCGCTTTGCCGGCGACGAGAATCATCTGTTTTTCCATGTCGGGGAGCGCCTGCTAATCAGCCGCAAATTGACTGGAACATTCCCCGACTTCGAGCGAGTCTTGCCGAAAGATCATCCCCATTGCGTAAAGCTTCCGCGGGAGGAGCTGCGTAGCGCTATCGAGCGGGTTTCGCAGTTCGCCGACGAGCGGTCCCGCGCGATCCGGCTGCAGATACAGCCCGGCGAGGCGAAAGTTTTCTCGTCAATTTCGGAAACCGGTGAGAGTGAAGAGAGCCTTCCCGTGGAATACGACGGAGCTTCACTGGAGATCGGTTTCAATGCCCAATACCTGCTCGACTTCATGCGGGCCGTATCAGAGCAGAACGTAATTTTCCATTTCAAGGACCCGCATAGCGCGGGCGAGTTGCGCCCCGCCGGCGAGGCAGGCGAGGAAAGCAGCCGTTATCGCTACATCGTGATGCCGATGCGGATCTGAATCCTTCCGCTCCTCAACGGAACGGGCGAAAGCATAAGAAAATTCGAATGACAACTAAGGAGTTACAAGTGAGTACGGCCGGTGCCTACGATTCCAGCAGTATTAAAGTGCTTGAGGGGTTGGAGGCGGTCCGGAAACGGCCTGCTATGTACATCGGGTCGACCGGCGAGGCCGGTTTGCACCATCTGGTTTATGAGGTGGTGGATAACTCGGTGGACGAGGCACTGGCGGGGTACTGCACCGAGATTAATGTCATCATCCATATCGACGATTCGCTGACGGTTATCGACAACGGACGAGGCATTCCCGTAGACATCAAGGAAGAGTTCGGTGTCTCCGCAGCCGAAGTCGTCATGACCAAGCTCCACGCTGGCGGAAAGTTTGACTCAAATACCTACAAGGTCTCGGGCGGCCTGCATGGTGTTGGTGTGAGCTGCGTCAACGCGCTTTCTGAGACGTTCCAGCTCGAAATCTGGCGCGACGGCTACACCTACGAGCAGGAGTACTCCCGAGGCGTTCCCAAGGGTCCGCTGACGCAGACGGGCAAGGCCGGGCGCAAGCGCGGAACGAAGATCACATTCAAGCCCGACACGACGATCATGGAGGCGTCGAAGTTCAACTTCGACACCCTCTCACAGAGGCTGCGCGAGCTCGCGTTCCTGAACAAAGGCCTCAAGATCACGCTGACCGACGAGCGCGAGGAGCCGGTCAAGTCGCACGAGTTTTTCTACAGCGGCGGCATCGCCGAGTTTATCAAGCACCTGAATCGCGGCAAGACCGTACTGCATGAAAAGCCGATCTACTTCGAAGGCGAACGGGAGCTGCCGAATGGCGGCATCCTCACAATGGAGATCGCCCTGCAGTACAACGACAGCTATTCTGAGACGGTCTTCAGCTTTGCCAACAACATCAACACTGTCGACGGCGGATCTCACCTGAGCGGCTTCCGTAGCGCTTTGACGAGAACGATCAACTACTGCGGGCAGCAGGCTGGTCTTTTCAAGGACGTGAAGGAGAACCTGACCGGCGACGACGTCCGCGAGGGTCTTACAGCCGTAGTCAGCGTCAAGCTGCCACAGCCTCAGTTTGAAGGCCAGACGAAGGGAAAGCTTAACAGCGACATTGGCGGCTTCGTAATGCAGTTCGTCAATGACCGGTTGAGCGAGTACTTCGACAAGAACCCGGCTGTCATGAAGCGGATCGTCACGAAGGCGATCGAGGCCGCCCGCGCCCGGGAGGCTGCCCGGAAAGCCCGCGATCTGACACGCCGCAAGGGCGCTTTAGATTCGGGCGGGCTGCCCGGCAAACTGGCCGACTGCCAGGAGAAAGATCCTGAGCGCTGCGAGCTGTTCCTGGTGGAGGGTGAATCGGCAGGCGGTACGGCAAAGTCCGGCCGCGACCGGCGCTATCAGGCGATCCTCCCGTTGAAGGGTAAGATCCTCAACGTGGAGAAGGCGCGCTATGACAAGATGCTCAGCCACGAAGAAATCCGGTCGATGATCACGGCTATTGGCACGGGCATCGGCAAGGATGACTTCGACATCTCGAAGCTGCGCTATCACAAGATCATCGTGATGACGGACGCCGACGTTGACGGCTCCCACATCCGTACGCTGCTGCTGACGTTCTTCTTCCGCCACATGCAGGAATTGATCACGCGCGGCCACGTGTTCGTTGCGCAGCCTCCGCTCTATCGCATTAAGAAGGGACGGAGCGAGAAGTACATCAAGGATGACAAGGAGTTCACCCGCGAAATTCTTCGCCGGGCGACCGAGAACCTAAAAGTAGAGGCGAACGCGGCCCCCGGAATGGAGGCGATCAAGCTCGAGGGCGGGGAACTGCGCTCGTTCCTGATGGCGCTCGACGAGATGGACCAGCTCAGCCGCAAGGTCGAACGCCGCTTACGCGATAGCCGTGTGGTGGAAGTGATCTCCAATCCCGCGCTGCTGATTGACTCGAAGGCCGAGTTCGCGGAAGAGGCGAACCTGAAGCCGGTCTTCGATGAGCTCAAGCGGCTCGGCTTTAACCCGGAGATGCGGCGGGACGAGGAGCACTCGGTCTGGTCGGTCGTCTATCGCGACTCCACGAACGCCGAACGTTTCATTGGAATTGAACTGGCGGCACAGCCCGAGTACAAGCGGCTTCGCACACTCGCCAAGCAGACGGCAAAGCACAACGTGGCGCCATTTGCTGTTGTGAAGGATTCGTCCCGGCAGGTGCAGGCCACGTGGCGCGAGCTGCTGAGCTACGTCAAGAGCGAAGGCATGCGGGACTGCCAGGTGCAGCGGTACAAGGGTCTCGGCGAGATGAACGCGGATCAGTTGTGGGAAACTACAATGAACGCTGAGAAGCGGACTCTCCTCAGGGTAAGGCTGGAGGATCTCGTGGAGTGCGAGGAGATCTTCTCCACCTTGATGGGCGAAGACGTCGAGAGCCGGCGCAAGTTCATCGAAGACAACGCCCTCGACGTCCGCAATTTGGACGTTTAACATGCCGAAACGCGGGAAAGCCAGTTCGCGTCTGAACAACTTCATGCAGTACCAGCTCGCCCTGGTTTTCACCGTCTTTGTTGTTCCAATGTTCGCGGAGGCGCCAGTGGTCGCCTCCGTGGAGGTTGAGGGTACGACTCGCCATCTTGAGCTGCTCACCAAAGCCGGCGAACCTCTCGATCCTGAGCTTCTCATCCGCGACGTGCGCAACATTTGGAAGACAGGCGCATTTGATGATGTGCAGGTGGAGCAGGTCGACGGAGAGTCGGGTCCCGAGATCGTCTTCCGGGTCACCGAAAAACCCAAGTACTTTCTTCGTAAGGTCGAATTCAGCAAGCGGAGTCCCGAGCGTACGATCTCGCTGCAGCCCGGGACGGTGATCGATGAGCAGAAGGCTCATGCGATCGCGAAGAACGTGGAGCGTCAGTTGAAGGAAAACGGGTACGCTCACGGCAAGGTTCGCGCTTCCCTGATTCCTTCCGGCTTCCGGCAGATGGACTTGCACCTCGATGTCGATGCCGGAGATCGCTATAAGGTGTTCAAGGTCAACTTCACGGGCGATTTCGGAGTGGTGAAGGCCGAGGAGCTGGAAAAGGCGCTCCGAAACACGCGCGTAAAGCGGATCCTGGGCGGTATCTGGAAGGCGAGGCCGAACTACTCGGAAGAAGCGGTCGACGCGGACCTGCAGCGGCTGCGCTCAGTCATGGCGGAGCATGGGTATTTCGATGCCCGCGTTGGCTTTGGCGGACTTGAGTTCCAGGGCGACCGAGTCATGCTGACTTATTGCATCGATGCCGGGAAGAAGTACGAGATCGGCGAGGTGGAAGTGGCAGGTCGGAAGCTCGAAGTTCGCGATGGCGAGTTTCCGAAGAAGGAGTTCTGCAGCTGTCTTCGAGAGGAGCAGCGGAGAACGGAAAAGGAAGGTCGCCTCGACTTTGAAGCGCGGCTTCGAGTGGAAGACGTCGATCGAAACCTCGTAAACGTGAAGACTGAGATCGAGACGAGCGAGCCGGTCACCGTTGGACGCATTACGTTCACCGGGAACCACCACTACAGCGACTCTCTGCTTCGCCGGACGTTTGTGCTGGACGAAGGGGCTCCCCTGGATCAAACCTTGCTCGGCCGGAGCCTTGTGCGTCTGAACCGGCTGGGTGTCATCGAGCCTGTCAACGATCAGAACGTAATGATCGTGCGCAACCCGTATACCCAGCAAGCTGACATTGTGGTCAAGGTCAAGGAAGTGAAGCGCGGCCGGTGGTCGCTGTCAGGACCGGTCGGCACCGTCTCGATGGGTGGGCCTTTGCAGGGAGCCGTGATGTCGCGGCTGCCCGCCTGGGGCCGGGGCATCTTCGAGCTTTCGACCTATGTCGCCAGTTTCAGCGTCATCGGGTTCGCGAACCCATACAGCCAAATCATGCCGTTCTTGCCCAACCGGAAGTGGATGCCGATCCTGATGGTCGAGAGGCCATTCATGCAGGGCCAGGGATGGAAGTCAGGCTTTGCGATTGCCCCGCAGCTTGGGACTCGGTGGATGGCGTTCAACTATGGTTTGAGCCAAGTCCAGGGGCGGCTTCGGAACTGGATTCAGGGAGATATGCCGGACCAGGTACCGATCGTCCTCCCCGTCCAGCGGGTATCTCCGAAGCTCACCGGAGGTACTGCTCCCACCGTCGCGAACTCGCTCGTATGCGATCCGGTGAAGTCTCGCTGGACGCCCTTGCGAACCGTCGGCGGCTTGGCCGCTGAGATCCTCCTGATGGGTCGCCCATTCTAAAGGGCCTCGAGGCTCAAACTAAGCCTTACATTTCAGCCCGCGATGAGGCTAGTCGTAAGACGAGGGCTCAGCCTGCCGGTCCTGCCGAAAGGACCACTGCCCCTGGATGTCGACGACTGTCTTGACCGAGTTTGCGATGTAGCACTTCTCATGAGCCTGGTGGTGAAGAGCGGAGACATCGGCGTCAGTGGGAACCTGGAGCTTCGAAAAGATGACGTGCGGCTTAAGGAGGACATGCGTCATCACTTGCCGGCCGGCGTCGTTGTACCCCATCGTGCCTTCCGCTTCATCGCGATACTCGTCCACGACGAAACCTCTCTTGGCCGCCAGGGACAGGAACCAGAGCATGTGACAGCTTGAAAGGGCGGCGACAAAAGCCTCTTCCGGGTCGACGTTGGCAGGGTCGGAATAGGGCACAGGCACGACGTGCGGAGAGCTCGACGCGGGAACAGTGAGGCCGCCATCAAAGCGCCAAGCATGCGCGCGGCTGTACCGGCCGTCCGTGAAGGGAGCCCCTTCGCGGTTCCAGGTAATCGTCGTCGAATACTTTGCCATGGTGAGACTATCTGTATTTCAACACTGGCCCGGTCCGCAGCGCGCTACACGTAGACTCGCTTGACGCGCACGCTGATGCCGCAAAGGACGCTGTAGGAGATCGTACCCGCAGTCCGCGCGAGCTGCTGAGCATCCTGACTGACGTCGCCTTCTCTTCCGATAATGGTCACTGCGTCGCCAACCTTCAACTGTGGGCTTTGCGAGATATCAATCGTTGTCAGATCCATCGATACGGCGCCCAGAATGGGGGCGTAACGGCCGCCTGCAATGACACGGCCCTTGTTCGAAAGACGATGAGGCAAGCCGTCCGCATAACCCGCACCCAAAATCGCTATGCGCATGGGCCGCTGCGCC
>ERZ777003.1493-NODE-1493-length-34584-cov-14.990646_pt1 | contig 34584 bp, 31 predicted proteins | sample MGYA00374956_ERZ777003 | MGnify/ENA primary metagenome ERZ777003 (study PRJEB29302, sample SAMN06268252) | bioreactor metagenome | isolation source: Joint BioEnergy Institute, California, USA | place: USA:Joint BioEnergy Institute, California, USA | collected... | reverse complement strand
TCACGATGAGGCATCGTTCCCGTGGGCGGAAGAACGGGGCTCACACAGGGGATACTCCGGTGGCTGGATGGGGAAATCGTCGGGGGAGCGGGTCTTCCCCGCGATGAAGACATCGCCGTTCGTCGGGTTCAGGGCGAGCGCCAATGCCTCCGCCCAGTCGGAGCCCCCGAAGTACGTGGCCCACTCGATCGCCGTTCCCGTGTTGTTGATCTTGGCGACGAACGCGTCGGCGGGGTGCCCGTTGTATTCGCCATCGTATGCGTTCTTGGCCGGGAAGTCGGTCGAGTTGGTGAACCCCGCGATGTACGTATTTTCCGCGCTGTCCGCGGCGATCGCTCGAGCTTCCTCGGAGCCGCTCCCGCCGAGGAAGGTGGCGAAGCCGAGGACCGGGTCGATGACGAGCTCGCGGGAGGTGTCGTAGGAGGCGACGACGAAGCCGACCTTGTTCTCTCCCACGATGCGGTAGCTCGCGGCGATGGTGTGCTTGTTGCCCCGGTCGTCGCGCTGATAGACGAGGGGCTCGGGCTGGACGATGTCGCCCGCACGCGTGTGGATGACGAGGTTGCCGCGCGCATCGAGCTCCATGTCGGCGGCGCCGTCGACGTTCATGGCGATGGAGTCGACGCGGGTGCCGGGGGAGACGACGAAGTCGTACTCGAGCGAGCCATTTTCGCCGTGGAAGACGAGGTCGACGCCGTCGAGGACGGACGGATAGGTGACCTTGGCGTAATTGGGGACGGCGGTGCGCCACTTCGATCGGTCGTTGCCGATGAAGTAGTTGGTCTTGGTGACGAGCTCGTCGCTCGGCCGAGGCGTGACGGAGCGCCCGCCGGCGACGGTCATGTGAACGACCGCACGCTTCGCGGGCACTTCGCGATCGGCATGCGCGAGGCGGTCGCGGATGTCGTGCTTCGTCTTCGGCCTGTGCTCGTGGACGGCGAGCGTGACGCCACGATCGCCGAGGAAGAGCGTCGCGGGCCCCTTCCTCGCGACGAAGCGGACGTCTTCGTGCATCTGGCCGAGGTTCGCTTCGAAGCGGACAGGCAGCTTCGTCGTTGTCGCTATGGGCGCGGGCGGAGGCGGTGTTTCGGAGCTCGCGCGTCCGGCGACAGCGGCCGATCGACCATGACGATCGCGAGCGCGGCGACGAGGAAGACGAGGAATGCGAAGGGGCGGGCGGACGGCATGGCACTATCCTAATCCGCAACATGCTCGCGACGAACGCGAGGGTCGAACGCGAAGGGCGCCGCGGCCACATGCCGGCGACGCCGTTCGCGTGATGTGACGTGGTGACGTGAGCGCGTTCAACGACGACGTCGAAGGACGAGACCGAAGCCGAGAACGAGCAGGGCGACGAGGCGAGCGGCGCCGTGTCGCTCGAGGCGCCGGCGGCCCGCCAGCGACATCCCTCTTGGTCGTCGCCGTCGGCGTCGAGACCGTCGAGGGTGCCGCCATCGATGTTTCCGGCGTCGTCCGGAGGCTCGCCGGGCGTGGGGCGAGCCTGGACGATGACGGTGGCCTCGGCGGTGTTGCCGAGCGAGTCGGTGAGGCGGACGGCGCCTCCCGAAACCGGGTAATCGACACCGTCGTCGCGAAGCACGATGCGAGCGCAAACGAGAACGGCGTCGCGGCCTCGGCGGGCCTGCGACGCCGTGTCTCATCGCGTGGTGAAAGGGTGAGCGCTCTCAGCGACGGCGACGTCGGAAGACGAGGCCGAAGGCGAGAGCGAGCGCGGGGATCAGGCGAGCGCTGCTCGTGCCGTTCGAAGTGCCGACGGCGCGGCAGCTGCAGTCGTCCTCTCCGCCGCCGATGGCGAAGTTGCCGAAGGTTCCGCCGTCGATGCTGCCGACGCCGCCCGGAGTCTGACCAGGCGCGGGGCGAGCCTGGACGGTGACGCGGGCCTCGGCGGTGTTGCCGACGGAGTCGGTGAGGCGGACGGTGTCGGTGCCGGCCTTCTCACCGGCCTTGTAGAGGCCGTTCGGATCGATCGTGGCGCCGGACTGGTTGTCGGGGATCGACCAGACGTAGCCCTCGCCGCTGCCGCCCATGCCGGAGAAGGCGATCTCCGCTCCGGTGAGGACGGTGCGGGCGTCCGGCAGGATGGCGAGCGACGGACCGACGGTGACGTCGACGGAGCGAGCGTTGCCGACGGAATCGGTGACTCGGACGACGTCGACGACGTTGCCGGTGGAGCCGGCGGTGTAGTGGCCGGTCGCGGGATCGATCGATCCGCCGGACGGATTGGCTTCGAGCGACCAGGTGTACGAGCCGGAGCCTCCGAAGGCGGAGAACTCGATCCTTCCGCGCGTGGAGGTGGTCGGGGCGTCGGGGCTGATGGCGAGGCCGCCGCCGACGGAGACCTGGACGGAGGCCCTGTTGCCGAGCGAGTCGGTGACCTGGACGACGTCGACGGTATTGGAGCCGCTACCAGCCTTGTAGATGCCGGTGGAGGCGCCGATGGTGGCACCGTTCGAGCCGTTCTGGGTGATGGTCCAGGTGTAGCCGGAGCCGCTGCCGCCGGTGGCGGAGAAGTTGATGGTGCCGTTGGGCGGCGCGGACGGGGACGCGGGGGTGATGGTGATGCCGGGCCTGACGGAGATCGTGGCGATCGCCGAGCTACCCGCCGCGTCGGTGACACGGACGATGTCGGTGACGCTGCCTCGCGACCCCGCGGTGTAGAGGCCGCTCGAGGTGAGCGTGCCTCCCGAGGCGTTGGACGCGAAGCTGAACTTGTACGGAGGAGTGCCGCCGCTCGCGTTGAACTGCCGCTGGGCCCTGGGGGGCAAGGAGGCGCTCGGCGGATCGATGGTGAGGTTGGCCGAGACGACGCTGTTGACGACGACGGTGGCGTTGGCGGTCGCGCCGTTGGCGTCGGTGACGGTGACGACGTCGGTGACACCGCCGGTGGAACCTGCGGTGTAGAGGCCGGAGGAGGTGATGGTGCCGCCGGAGGCGTTCGTGGTGATCGCGAACGTGTACGGCGCGGCGCCGCCGCTCACGGTGAACTGGACCTGGCCTCGAGGATTCACCGTGGCGTTGCTCGGGGTGACGACGATGTTGGGCGCAGTGACGACGACCGTGGCGGTCTTGGTCGTGCCATTGGCGTCGGTGACGGTGACGACGTCGGTGACGCCGCCGGTGGGGCCTGCGGTGTACTGGCCGTCCGAGGTGATCGTGCCGCCCGACTCGTTGTTCGTGATCTCGAAGGAGTAGGGCCCGATGCCGCCGCTCGCGGTGAACTGGAGCTGTTCACCGGGCGCCACGGTGGCGGTCGGCGGGTCGATGACGAGGTCGGGCGCTTCGACGACGACCGTGGCGTTCGCGGACGTGCCCGCGGGATCGGTGACGGTGACGATGTCGATGCCGGGGCTGCTACCGGCGGTGTAGAGGCCGGTCGAGTCGATGCTGGCGCCGGACTGGTTCTGGGTGACGTCGTAGGTGTATCCGAAGCCGACGCCGCCGCCTGCCGCGAACTGCTGCGTCCCGTTGACGAGGAGGGTGACCGAGGACGGGTCGATGACGAGCTCGGGGACCGTCACCGTGAGGATGAACGCGTCCTCGAGTCCAGCGTTGGCCCCTTGAATGGGGTTCGGCAGGTCTTGTGACAACGTGCGCCCAGCCACGTGGACGCCGTTCGAGCGGACGGCGATCGCGGTCGCGGTGTCGTAATCCGACCCGCCGTAGAACGTCGAGAAGAAGATGGTCGATCCCGAAGCGTCGAGGCGCGTGATGAACGCTTCGCCGGCCTCACCGGCACCGACAGGGGGCGTGTGGAATTGCGTGTTGGGGAGGGGGAATCGGGTCGGGAAGTCCTCCGAGCTCGTGGCGCCCACGATCCACGCAGTCTTGCTCGAGTCGACGGCGATCGCGTTCCCGACGTCGTGACTCGAACCGCCGAGGTACGTCGAGTAGACGATCTCGCCGTCCTCGGCGAGCTTGGTCACGAACGCGTCCCCGTTGCCGGGAGCGTCTTCTCGAAGGGCGCCCGGTGTCACGAGAAAGTCGTCCGAGCTCGTGTATCCGGTCACGTACGCGTTGCCTTCGGTGTCCACGGCCACCGCGGTCGCGTACTCGACATCTCCACCGCCGATGCACCTCAGGTACTCCGTCGTACCGTGCCCATCGAGACGCGTGACGAAGACGTCGACGTCGTCGGCCGCGGAGCAGGCGCTCGGCTCGCCCGTCGTGCTCAGGGGGACGTCCGTGTACCCGACGGCGTAGGCTCGGCCACCCCCGTCGACCGCGAGACCCCAGACCTCCGTGATGCCGCCGCCTCCGAGCAGGTGGGGGCCATACGTGGCGTTTCTGCCTGTGGGATCGAGCTTGATGACGAAGCCTTGTGCCTCGCTGGAGATTGCGCGAGTCGCGAAGTCGGCGGTCGACACCGTGAAGTTCGTGAAGTCCCACGAAGCTGTGTATCCGCCGACGTAGGCGTAGCCGCTCGAATCGACGGCGAGCGCGAGCGCCTCTTCGTCGTTCGACCCGTTGAGCAGTGTCGAGTAGCGGAGTGTTTGACCGTCGTTGCTGAAGCGTGCGACGAAGCCATCCAACTCGTCGCCCGGCCAACGGTTGAACGCCTGATGCGGCGGCTCGATGGGGAACGTGTCTTCGTCGTACCAACCGGAATGAGTCGAGCCCGCGATGAACACCTCGTTGTTCGCGGGGTCCAGGGCGATCGCGTTCCCGACGTCGCTTCCAGCACCCCCGAAGTACGTGGCCCACTCGACCGTTCCTGCGGGATCGAATTTGGCGACGAACGCGTCGGACGACTCACCAAAAATCCAACCGGGCGTGCCGTCGTACGGCTCTTCGACGGGGAAGTCGACCGAGTCCGTATCGCCCACGACGTACGTGTTCCCCATGCTGTCGGCGGCCACGCCGTTCACCCGGTCGTTCCCCTCTCCGCCGAGGTAAGTGGCGAATCCGATGAGGGGGTCGATGACGAGCTCGCGGCTCTTGTCGTAGGAGGCGACGACGAAGCCGACCCTGTTCTTGTCGACGATTCGGTAGCTCGCGGCGATGGTGTGCTTGTCGCCGCGATCGTCGCGCTGATAGACGACGGGCTTCGGCTGGACGATGTCGCCGGCGCGCGTGTGGATGACGAGGTCGCCGCCGTCGGCGAGCTCCATGTCCGCGGCGCCCTCGACGTTCATGGCGATGGAGTCGACGCTGGTGCCGGGTGAGACGACGAAGTCGTACTCGAGCGCGCCGTTCTCGCCGTGGAAGACGAGGTCGACGCCGTCGAGGACGGACGGATAGGTCACCTTCGCGTAGTTCGGGACGCCGGTGCGCCACTTCGACGGGTCGCTGCCGATGAAGTAGTTGGTTTTCGTGACGAGCTCCTCGCTCGGTTGCGGCGTGACGGAGCGTCCGCCCGCGACCGTCAGGTGCACGACCGCACGCTCTCTAGGCTCGGTCATCCTGGTGCGGTCGCGGTCGCCGCGCTTGCTGGGCTTCCTCTTGTGGATGGCGAGGGTGGCGCCGCGATCGGCGAGGAAGAGAGTGGAGCCTCCCTTTCGCGCGATGAAGCGGACGTCCTCGTGCGTCTGTCCGACGTTCGCTTCGAACCGGACGGGGAGCTTCGCCATCGTCGCGACGGGCGAGCGCGGAGGCGGTGGGGTCGGAGCCCGCGCCTCCGGCACGGGTGACCAATCGACGAGCACCACGGAGAGCGCTGCGACCAACAGCGCTGAAAGTCGGGCGGATGACATGGCGTCATCCTATTCCGCCGTGTCACCGTGCAACAGACGCGAAACGGAGGACACGAACGAACGAGGCCGCACTCATGTGGACCGACGCCGTCGGGTGCTGTAGTGGGCGGGCTCCGTGACGCCGACGTCGGAGAGCGAGACGAAGAAACGAAAGCGAGCTCGGCGATCAGGCGAGCGCCTGCGGGGCCGTTCGAGATACCGACCGCATGGCAGCTACGGCCGTCCTGTCCACCGACCTATTGCTGGTGGAACGACGACGCGGGGAAATCGACTGGAATTTCGAGCGTGTCGTTCCCCCGCAGCGTGAACGGATCCATGCGCACGGTCGTCGTGCGGATCCGGCCGTCCGCCGCGAGGAGGAAGGCCGAGGCCTCGTAGTCGCCGGGGTTCAGCGTGATGCTCAGCGCGAACGTCTCGCAGCGCTGTCGCCAGGCGCCGATCTCGCGGCCCGACCGCTCCGTGACCGACACCTCGATCTCCGTCGCGTTCGCCTTCACGCACTCGTCGGGATTGCGCGTACCGGAGATGCTCCAGCGCACCACGAGCGTCGACAGCGAGGGCGTCGGTGTCGTCGTCTCGATGACGACCTCACGACGGCGGGGCGAGGTGTCCACGTAGCAGCCGCTCACGCCGACGCCGAGCAGCGTCGCGAGAGCCATCGACCCGAGCACGCGAGCGCCGAGCATGCGAGCGCGAGACCCCTTCGCTCGACCCGTCCGGGAGAACCATCCGCTCTTGGCCATCGTGTTCATCATTCGCTCTCCAGTCAGCGAGCTCTCCGACGTCGGAAGCTTCGACCGCGATCGCTCGAGCGGCGCTCGCGCCTAGCGGACGCGTCTGCCGGGCGGCGCCGGCGGCGTGGGAGCGGGCGCCGGCTGCTCGTAGGTCGGGGGAGGCCCGTAGCCTCGCTCGTAGCGCGGCGCGGGAGGCGCCTTTTGCACCGTCACGCGGTAGCGGTAGAGCGCGGGCGGCTCCGTCACGTAGTAGTGCCAGCGATCGCCGTCCCGGTACATCCAGCGACCGTCGTGCCAGTAGACCGGGCGCCCCTCGTAGTACGTGTAGAGCGAGCCGTAGATCGTGACGGGCACCGGCCTCGAGTAGACCTCGGCGTAGCCGACGGGGTGGGTGCGGGCGGTTCCGACGCAGCCTGCGCATGCCGTCGCAGTGACGACGAGGGCCGCAGCCAGGGAAACCAGCGATGCCATACGAAGCCTCCGCGTGGGGCGCCGACGCAAGCCGAATGCCGCGTGGCGCGCCTTCGCGCGCGGCCGCGATCCCCGTCGTCGAGGTCACGCGATCGCGTGACGAAAGCGCTCGTGCGTCGCGGGCGTGCCGCCCAGCTCGCGGACTGCCGCCGCGCCGTCCGAGCGCGATCGTCCGCCGCTCACTTCGGGTCCGCGGGTCGCTCCGTCTTCGTCTCCACGGCTCCGCCGAGCCACTGGAAGTTGTCGAGGAGCACGCTCGAGTCGAGGTTGCCGTCGCCGGTGTCCCAGATCATCAGCTCGAGCGTGAAGGTCTCGCCGGGCTCGATGGGCGCCTGCGACGTGAGCCAACCCGTCGCGCCGCCTTGCGTCGCCTTCTTGCCCAAGACGGCGTTGCAGGCTCGCGCCTCCAGCCCGAAACCCGTACCGGCGAGCTCTGCGGTCCCGCCAGGACAGACCGACGTCTCGCGCTTGGCGCCGGCGCAACCCGTCGTCGTACCGGGCGTGCAGCGATCGAAGAAGCCGTTGTTCACGCTGACGGGGTTGTTCTTCGAGTCGAACGAGATGTTGTCCGGATTGCCGTCGTTGAAGCCCTTCGCCGACAGGTACGCGATGAAGCCGTCGTTGAACCTCGAGCAGATGAACTCGGGCCACTCGCTCGAGAAGAAGTCGAAGTCGAAGCGGAAGCCCGTCGCGTTCTTCGGAGCCTTCAGCACCAGCTTCAACGAGATGACGTCGTGGACCTCGGTGCTCTGCGGGCACGAGCCGGCGGCCTTCGGGAAGCCGGGAGGCAGCGCGCCGTCGCCTCTGCCCATCCAGTGATCCTTGCCGTCGGCGAACGGTGTCCTACCGCCGTTGAACTCCTCCGCGATGCCGGTGCTGAGGACGCCCAGCATCTTTCCTTCGCGCGGCCGGAGCACGTCGCCGAACTTCGGAAGGACGTTGTGCTGCACCGCCTTCGGCGCCGTCGTGCGTCCGTAGCCTTGCGTGAACGTCGCCGAGACGAGCCCGAACCCGCGCTCGCTCGCCTTGTCGCAGATCCCGATCGCACGCGCGAAGTCCTCGGCGGTGTCACCGACGGAGTCGTCGCACGAACGAGTGTTGTCGACCTCGCCGTCGCCGTCGTTGTCGCAGCCGTCTCCGGGCACGTCGTAGAAGGATGGATCCTGCACGCATCCGCCCGACGCGCCGTCACCCCCCGAGGTCTTGGCGTCGCCGAACTGGCCGGCGGGCTGTGCCTCCATCCGCTCTACCTTCTCGGACGACTCGAAGCCCGAAGAAGGAGGGGCGCTACAGGCGGCCAGCGTGGCGAGGACGATGAAGGATTCCGACAGCCGATACTGGGGCATTGGAGAGGACCGTTTCCTCTCCCCCTCTCCTCTACTCAGTAGGAGTGTTCGGGACCGAAGAACCCCGCGCCCGTCTCATCACCGTCCGTTTTCCGGTCCTGCCGGAATCGTGCAGTCCCTCATCTTATATATGGGCGAGCCTCGGGCAGGTGGGGTGGGGTAGGAAAACACCACCCTTCGGATCGTGGGTAACCGGGCACCGATCGAGTCACCGCCGGATTGTCGAGGAATTTCACGGGAGCGGTTACACGCGAGACGAAGTGTGGGATGGTCTCCTCCTTGCTCCACCCGGCGGCATGGTGGGAAAGCGGGTTGGAGCGATCGCGGCGTTCGCCCTCGCGGCCAGCGTCGTTGCGTGTGGAGACGAGGGCGGCCCTGCACCTTTCGAGCGGGCGGGCAAGAACGGCAAGGGCGGCGCGGACAACGGCTCGATCGTCATCGGGCCGGACGGTGTCCCGATCGGGCCCGACGGCGAGCCCATCCCGCCGAAGATCGATGGCAAGTACGAGATCTCCACCGAGATCGACCTCACCACCGCGGGCCTGCTCCCGGAGGTCGCGAACGATACGCTGAAGGCCCTTTCGAATTTCCGCGAGAAGCCGTCGCAGACGCTCGTCGACCTGATGGACGCGGCCGACGTGCCGATCGTGCCGAAGGTGATCAACGCCATCCCGAGCGCGATCCGGTCGTTCTTCCTCGGCTACATCGACGATTACGTCTTCCAGGCGCTCTACGACAAGGTCCCGGTCACCCAGCAGATCACCGGCGTGCTCGACGACCTCGCGAGCATCGTCACGCAGTTCGAGCTGGTCACGACGCTCGACCTGCCTCAGGGCGACGCGATCGGCGACTCGAAGGCGACGCACACGATCACGGGCATCGGTTGGCAGTGGGACGGCAAGCGGAAGGTGATCCGTGCGCCCGAGCTCGTCTCGCAGCTCGTCGAGCAGCGCGTCGACGCCAACGCCGTCCTCCTCGAGAAGCTCTCCTCCGAGCTCGAGAGCGGTCGGCTCAAGCTCGGCGATCACACCTTCTCCGTGCCGGTCGGCTCGTTCGCGGTCTACGCTGCCGACGAGCTGGCGAAGGACAGGTTCGGCGCGGCCGATCTCCGTGACGCGATCGGCAAGATCGTCGACTGCGAGGCCCTCGCGGAGAACGTGTCGAACCGCTGCATCGATCCCATCGGCCCGGGCAAGGTGTGCGTCGGCCACAAGGACGAGATCAAGAACCTCTGCACCATCGGCCTCGATCTGCTCGTCGGCGTCGTGAAGGGATCCATCCAGAAGCTCGACATCCCGGTGCTCCAGCTCAAGGAGGGCATCGCGCAGCTGTGGGACGCCCCGACGCCGGACGGCCCGCTCGACGCGACCATCGACCGGATCGACAAGGGCTTCTGGACCGCCTTCTTCAAGGTGGACGGTGAAGACAAGCCCGTGGTCGCGACGTTCACTGGGCGGCGTGTCGGAGACACCGCGAACCCGTCGAGGCCGAGCGGGGACCCGAACTGACCAATCGAACGCGTCCGCGTGCGTGGGCGGCGAGAGGGGGAGCCGAAAGTGAGGATCGAATGCCGAAGCTAGGGTTGGCGGCGCTGCTCGTGCTCTGCGCCGTGGCGTGCGGAGCCGAGACGACGGGCGCCGTCACGACGAACGGCAGCGAGGCGGATTTCACGAGCGACGCCACGCTGAGGCTGACGAGCGACTTCCAGGAGATCCTCACGGGGACCCCGAAGGTCGGGGGCGCTCTACGCGTCGAGTACGCGCTCGAGCGTCTCCCCGGGTGCCGCGGCAACGTCGGCGGCGGCGGCCCGGGATGGAACGTCACGGGCTACTACAGCGAGAACGGCGGCCCTGCGAAGACGTTCGAGGTGACCGAGCTGAGCCCCGACGGCACGGATCGCGTCGCGAAGCCCGCGCGCATCCCGCTCACGCAGGGCGGCGACCTCGCGCTCTGGTTCCAGGTCAGCAATCGCTGGGGCTGCTCCGAGTACGACTCTCGGTTCGGTCAGAACTTCCACGTCCACGTCGAAGGCGCGCTGCCCGAGGTGAGCGCGTCGATCCTGTTCGCCGAGGACGGGACCGTGGACGTGCAGGGGAGGCTCGCCGCGGGCGCCAAGGTGAAGGTCCGCTACGAGCAGGACCGCCTTCCCCAGTGCCGGCGCACGCAAGGAGGCAACCCGCTCTGGGCCATCACGGGGTTCGCGTCGGTCGCCGGCTCCGAGCCTCGGAGGTTCGACACGGGCCGGCCGAACGGGGCCGACCGCGAACCGATCGACGCCATCCTCGATCTGCCGAGCCCCGGGGAGCTGGTGCTCTGGTTCGAGGTGGCGAGCGTCGGCGGTTGTCACGAGGTCGACTCGAACGGCGGTCGGAACTACCGGTTCTCGATCGAGTGAGCATCGTCGCGGCCGCGAGCTCGCGCCTGCGCCGTGACCCTCGGGCGCGGGCGTGCTAGACGGCGCGAGGCGATGTCGCAGAAGCACCTTCGCTTCCAGGCTCCGGATGCGCGCGGCGACGCGCACGGAGGACTCGATGGCGAAGGTCGATCCGCGTCGAAGGATCGCGAGCCGGTCTCGACGCGCTTCTTGCGCGTGCTCTCGCGAGGAGCGCCGCCGTCGCCGCGCCGGTTCGAGGCGCCCGAGATCTACGGACGAGCGGCGATCCGGCGCATCGCCGCCGCGCTGCCTCCCGTCGAGCGCGCGTACGCGAACGTCCGCTTCTCCATTCTCCGCCCGAAGCTCCTCAGCGTCATGGATCTGCTGTTGCCCGACGAGGGGCGGATCCTCGACATCGGCTGCGGCTTCGGTCTGTTCGCCGCGTACTTCGGGCAGACGCAGCCGGCGCGTCGGATCGTCGGCGTCGATCCCAACGCGCGTCGCATCGCGATCGCCCGGCGGGTGTGCACCTCGATCGGTCTCGACGGCACCTCGTTCATCGCCGGTGACGCGCGGGACGTCCCGCTCGAGGGGAAGTTCGCGGGTGCGTACGTGCTCGACGTCATGCACCACATCCCCGAAGAGGATCAGCGTCCGATGCTCGAGCGCCTGCGCGACCTGCTTTTGCCGCGCGGTGTCCTCGTCATCAAGGACATCACGACGGAGCCGGCCTTCGGCCTCGAGTTCACGCGCCTGCTCGACCGCGTCATGGTGGGTTGGCGCGAGCCTCTCAGCTACCGGCACCACCGCGAGTGGGGCGAGATGCTCGCCGAGCTCGGCTTCCACGTGCGAATGGTGCGCGTGCCCGACATCCTGCCGTACCCGCACGTCGTGATCGCGGCGACGAAGCGGGACTGATCGCGTCGCTCAGTCGCGCAGGCTGCCCTTCGTCGACGGCAGCGCGCCTTGCGCGCGCGGGTCGATGCTCGAGGCCGCGCGGAGCGCCTTGGCGAACGCCTTGAAGCAGATCTCCGTGATGTGGTGGAGGTTCTGTCCGGCGTGGAGCACGACGTGCAGGTTGCACGCGGCGCCGCGGGCGAACGCCTCGAAGAAGACCTCGGCGAGCTCCGTGTCCCAGTCGCCGATCTTCGCCTTGGGCATCGGGACCTCCCAGACGAAGTACGGGCGTCCCGACAGATCGATGGTGCACGTCGCGCGCGCCTCGTCCATCGGCAGCGTCGCCCAGCCGTAGCGAGCGATGCCGGCCTTGTCGCCCAGCGCCGAGGCGACGGCGCGGCCGAGCACGAAGCCGACGTCCTCGGTCGTGTGGTGCCCGTCGATCTCGACGTCGCCCGTCGCCTCGATGACGAGGTCGAAGAGGCCGTGTCTGCCGATCTGATCGAGCATGTGCGACAGAAACGGGATGGGCGTTCGGATCTGGCTCTTGCCGGTGCCGTCCAGATCGATGTCGACGACCACCGACGTCTCCCGCGTCGTTCGCGATTCCCGGCCGCGCCTCACGGCCGACATTCGACCATGGCCCGGTCCCTCCCGCCAAAGTTCGTGAGAGAGGGGCGAGCGCGGCAGAACAACGATTTGCAGCCGGCGCGCGCGATCCTCTATCGTCCAGGCGTGACGCAGGATCCGCGGGGCACTGCGTGGGAAGACGGGGCGCTCGGCGAGCGGAGCGATCCGTTCGATTCGGCCTCGCGCGAGCTCGTCGAGCGATACGGCCGACCTTTCGCCCAGGGCGACATCGTCTTCCGCGAGGGAGAGCCCGCCACCCACGCCTTCCTGATCCAGCAAGGTCGGGTTCGTCTCCTCAAGCGCGTCCGCATGGTCGAGCGGAGCGTCTCGGTGCTACGGCCGGGCGATCTGTTCGGCGAAGGCGCCATCCTCGACGGCGCGGTCCGCACGTCGACGGCGGTCGCCATCTCGGACGGGGTCCTTCTCTCGCTCGATCGGGCCGCCATCCGCGTGATCGTCGAGCGTTTCCCTGCAGTCGCCGATCGGATCCTCGTGCAGCTCGTGCGCCGTCTGCGCGACGCCGAGGATCAGATCGAGGTCCTGATGCTGCGGGACACGCAGTCGAAGGTCGTGAGCGCCCTCCTCAAGATGGCGCGCAACCACCCCGGGCCCGTCGAGCTGACGATCTCGCCGGTCGAGCTGTCGAGCCGCGTCTGCCTCGACGTCGACACCGTGAAGCGCACGGTGCAGCGCCTGCGCGACCAGCAGTACCTGCGGATCGTCGGCGAGCGCGTGGAGATCCCCGACGTCGAGGCGCTCCGCCGGCTCTACGCGCTCCTCGGCGCGAAGGAAGAAATCCGCGGCGAGCGGTAATCCACAGGCAGCCCCCACTTCTCCACAGGTTGCCAACAGCGCTCCGCCGTCGCGCGCGGCTGCCCTCGGCGCGTCGGATTAGCTCACATCCTGGATCAATCTCGCCGCGTAAGGGCGCTGATATGTTGGACTCCTACCTGGTAGGCGCTGATTGCGCGTTGCGTCGACGGGCTTTGGCACGCGAAGTCAACGCACACGGTCAATCGCAAAATCTCTAGTGATGACGACATCTTGAGTGGGTGTCGTTCGGGGTTGACGATTGTAGAGCAGTGGGTTAAGCCCGGCGCCTACGAGTCCCATGCGCGTGTGCTCGCCGACCCCACTTCGAGCCGCAGCACCGGACGCCATAAGGGCGGAGCGCCGCGGCCCGTCCATGTCGGTCGGGGCACGCGTCGGAGCGATCGCGCTCGCGATCCTCGTCGCCGCATGCGCAGGCTCGAAGGCGCAGCGCCCCGGCGCGCAGAGCCCGGAGATCCAGAGCGACGCCGAGTACGACATCGCGCGTGACCTCTTTCAGAAGGGCAACGTGCGCGTCGCCCTCGACCACGTGCGCAAGGCCATCGCGCTGAACGAGGAGAACGACAAGGCGCACTACCTGATGGCGGCCATCCTCCTCTCGTTCTGCTCGGGGCCGCGCGGGTTCGACGATCCCGACTGCAAGCTCGAGGAGGTCGAGAAGAGCGCGCGCAACGCGCTGAAGCACAACCCCGAGTTCCGCGACGCGACGAACCTGCTCGGGCAGGTCCTCATCAACGAGAAGAAGTACAAGGAGGCCATCCAGGTCCTCGAGCCGCTCACGAAGGACCCGGCCTACGTGCATCCCTACTTCGCGTGGGGGAACCTCGGCTGGGCGCAGGTGCTCGACGGGCAGCTCGACGCCGGGATCGCGTCGCTCCGCAACGCGGTGACCGAGCCGCGCTTCTGCGTCGGGCACTACCGCCTCGGCATCGGCCTCGAGAAGAAAGGCGACATGGAGCTCGCCGAGCAGAGCTTCACGAGCGCCGTGACCGCGGACCCGCAGTGCGCGGACCTCCAGGACGCGTGGGAGGCGCGGGCGCGCGTCCGCGCGAAGCTCGGCAAGGCCGAGGAAGCGAGGCAGGACTACGAGCGTTGTGTCGAGATTTCCAAGGAGACCCTGACCGGGAAGGTCTGCGCCCGTGAGCTGGCGAAGCTGCCCCAGTCGGCTACGCCCGCCGGGAGCCTCCCCGCAGCGGACGCTGCGAAGATGGCCGGGGCCTCCCCCTCAACCACCACCAACGGCGGCGGCATCCAGCCGTCGCAGTCCCAGTCGACGCCGGCCGCAAATGTCCAATGACGCCAAGGGCGCGTCTCGCGGTAGCGACGCGAGCGGTGCGCCGACACCCGAACGAGACAAGGAACAAGTGATCATGGAGTCGGTCGGAACCACCCTTCGGCAGCGGCGCGAGAAGAAGCGCATGGGGCTCGCCGAGGTGTCGCGCGTCACGCGCATCCCCGTGGCCACTCTCGAGTCCATCGAAGCGGATCACTTCGACGACCTCCCTGGCGAGGTCTTCGTGAAGGGCTTCTTGAGGTCGTACGCGCAGACGCTCGGCCTGACGCCCGACGAGATCGTCGCCCGCTACACCGCGAGCCGTCGCGTCGCGATGGTCACGCCCTTGCCGGTCGCGTCGCCCGTGCAGGCCGCCCGCGAGGGGCAGGGCCGTCGCTTCGGCGTCGCGATCGCGCTCGTCCTCCTGCTCATCCTCTTCACGCTCGCGCTCTCGATCGTGCTCAAGCCGCGCGGGCGCGACATGCCGCTCGAGCTGAGCCAGACCGTGAGCCAGGAGGCCTCCTGCCGCCTGGGGTGATACCTCTCATCGGGTGATCCGCCGCATCGACACGCCCGCGCTGCTCGTACGGAGCGTCCCGTACGGCGAAGCGGACGTCATCGCGACGTTCTTCACCCGCGAGGCCGGCAAGCTCTCGGCGATCGTGCGCGGCGCGCGGCGATCGCAGAAGCGCTTCGGCGGGGCGCTCGAGCCGATCCACGAGCTCTTCGTCTCCATCGAGGACAAGGGCAAGGAGCTCTGCGTCCTCAAGGAGGCTCGCATCCAGCGGCCGCGGACGGCGACGGTCTCGAGCCTCGAGACGATGGAGGCGGCGGGCCAAGCGCTCCGCTGGATCCGGCATTTGTGTCCGGCGCGGACGCCCGAGCCCGCCGCGTGGCGATCGATCGAGGCGCTGCTCGAGGCGCTCGAGCGGCTCCCGAGCGAAGCGGGGCCCGAACTCGCCGCGCAGGCGCGCCGGCATCTCGCGACCTTCGGCCTCCGGCTGCTCGCCGACATGGGCTACGCCCTCGAGCTCGAGCGGTGCATCCGCTGCGAGAGGCCGTGCCCGGAGGGACGCGCTGCGTTCGTCGACGCCGCGCGCGGCGGCATCGTGTGCACGGCTTGCGGCGGCGCTCGGCGGACGATCGGCGGCGAGCTGCGCGCGCTCGCTGCGAGCGCCCAGCGAGGCGCGGACGTCGCGCTGTCCTGGGAGCAAGGCGGCGAGATCGTCGACATCGTCGAGGAGGCCATGGCCGCCCACGCGGACTTCGATCCGAGCGGCGCGTGAACGCGCGAGGGGCGCCGGCGCGTGAGGGCGCTTGTCGGGCGGCCCGATCCGAAGGAACATCGGGTCCGTGACCATCGACGTCGTTTGCTTCGGCGAGCTGCTCTGGGACTTCTACGAGGCCGAGGGGAGGGCGGAGAAAGAGCCGATCGCCAAGGTGTTCCGGCGCGAGATCGGCGGCGTGTCGGCGAACGCCGCCGTCGTCCTCGCGCGGCTCGGTATCAAGTCCGCCGTCGCCGGAGCGGTCGGCGACGACAAGCTCGGCGCGGCCCTCGAGGCGCAGCTGTCCGCCGAGGGCGTCGACACCTCGCACGTCGTCCGCGCGCCGGGCTCGACGGGGGTGACGTTCGTCGTGAACGGCCCCACGGGCGACGCGAGCTTCATCCCGCATCGGGGCGCGGACCTGAACCTCTCGCCCGACGCCGTCACGGCGGCGATGGGCAAGGCGCGTTTCGCGCTCGTCTCGTCGACGAGCATGATGCCGAGCATGCGCGCCGCGACGGAGAAGTTCCTCGACGCGGTCGAGAAGGCGAAGGGCTGCGTCGTCGTCGACCTCAACGTACGCGCGCATCTCTGGCGGAACGCGGACGAGATGAAGAGCGCGGTCAAGGACCTCGCCGCTCGAGCTGCCGTGCTCAAGGCGTCGGAGCGCGACCTCGGCGCCGTCGCGGGCAAGCGGGGCATGTCGTGGCTCGACGAGAACGCCAAGCAGGCGACGTGGATCCTCACACGCGGCGAGAACGGCGCGGCCGCGGTCGGAGCGCACGGCCAGGCGACGGCGCCGACCAAGCGCGTCCGCTGCGTCGATCGCTCGGGCGGCGGCGACGCGTTCGTCGCGGGCGTCCTCGCCGTGCTCGTGAAGGCGGGAGCGAAGCCCGGCAGTCCGGAGTGGAACGACACGAAGACCTGGACGCGAGCGCTCGAGGTCGGTCACCTCCTCGGCGCGAAGGCCGTGGCTGCGGCAGGCGCGACCGCGGGCGTCGTCAACCTCGACGACATCAAGGCTCGCGTCGCCGCGGCCAAGAAAGGATGACCGCCGCGCCGCCGGGCGTTGTAAACGGGTGACCATGGACCCGAAAGCGCGGTGCAAAGCCGTGCGCTCGCCCCGCGGCGCGCGGGTGACGGAGATCGACTGGGCGGACGGCCACAAGGGCATCTACCCGCATCGGATCCTCCGCGGCTACTGCCCCTGCGCGGGTTGCCAAGGCCACAGCGGGACGATCTCGTTCATCGAGCCGAGCGGCGACTTGGCTCTGGAGCTGGACCAGATCGAGCCGGTGGGGAACTACGCGCTGCGCCTCGTCTGGTTCGACGGGCACGGCAGCGGGCTCTACTCGTACAAGTACCTGCGCGCGCTCTGCCACTGCGACGAGTGCCGGCCGGGGAGCCTGAAGGACGAGCACGGTGACCTGCCGCGGATGTGAAATGGCCCGGTCCCGAGCATGACGAGCGCGGGCGAGGAGGGGAAGCGGGAGCGCGAGAAGCTCGTCGGCCGCGCGGGGATCGTCGGCGCGGGCACGCTCTTCTCGCGCGTGCTCGGCTTCGGGCGCGACGCCGTGATCGCGGCGCTCTTCACGCGCCGCGAGACCGACGCGTTCTGGGTGGCGCTCACGATCCCGAACGCGCTCCGCCAGCTCCTCGCGGAAGGCGCCGTGTCGAGCGCCGTCGTCCCGGTGTTGAGCGATCGGCTCGCGAAGGGCGGCGACGACGCGGGCCGCGCCTTCTTCGCGAGGGCGCGCGGCGTCTCGCTCGTCGCTCTCCTCGTCGTGACGGTCCTCGGCATCGTGTTCGCGCGCGAGCTCACGTGGCTCTTCGCGTCGGGTTACGAGGCGAGCGACGGCGGGAGCAAGCTCGCGCTGACGGCGGACCTGACGCGCGCGATGTTCCCGTACATCTTCTTCATGGGGACCGCCGCTCTCGGCATGGCGGCCCTCAACGCGAAGAGGCGCTTCGCGGTGAGCGCGTTCGCGCCTGCGCTCTTCAACGTCGGGATCATCGGCGCCGCCTTCGCGCTCCGTGGTCCGCTCGCGGAGCGCGGCGTCGATCCGTCGATGGCGCTCGCGATTGGCGTGCTCGCCGGCGGCGTCCTCCAGGTCGTCGCGCAGCTCCCGGCGCTCCGGGCGATCGGCTACGTCGGCCGGCCCGTCTTCGATTTCTCCGACCCGCACGTCCGCGAGATGTTCCGGCGCATCGTCCCGATGACGTTCGGGCTCGGCGTCTACTACGTCGACCTCGTGCTCTCGCGGAGGTTCCTCTCGGAGCTCGGCGAAGGCGCGCAGAGCTGGTTCTCGTGGGCCTCGCGCTTGTGCGATCTCCCGCAGGGGATCTTCGTCATGGCCATCTCGAGCGCGACGCTCCCGTCGCTCTCGACGTTCGCCGCGAAGGGACAGATCGACGAGCTCGTCACGACGTGGGCGCACGGAATGCGCCTCGCCATGTTCGTCGCGATCCCGTGCAGCGTCGCCCTCGTCGTGCTCGGCGAGCCGCTCGTCGTCCTGTTGTTCGAGCGAGGCCACTTCGATGCGGAGGCCTCGCATCAGACCGCGCGCGCGCTCGCATGGCAGGGCGGGGCGATCTTCACCGTCGCCGCGACGCGCCAGCTCATCCCTGCGTTCCACGCGCTCGGGGACACGCGCACGCCCGTCGTCGTGAGCGTCCTCGATCTCGTGGCGTTCGTCGTCCTCGCCGTGACGCTGCGCGGCCCGCTCGGTCACGTCGGCATCAGCGTCGCCGTCGCCGGCTCGAGCGCCGTACAGATGCTCCTGCTCGCCGTCGCGCTGCGGCGCAAGCTCGGCGCGCTCCGCGGCGGCGAGATCCTCGGCTCCGGCGCGCGCGTGCTCGTCGCCTCCGTCATCGCCGCGGTGGCGGGCGGAGGGCTCGCGCGCATCACCACCGGCCTCGTGCCCGGAGCGCTCGGGCGCGCGCTGCCGGGCTTGTCTTCCGCGATGGTCTTCGGCGCGGTCTTCCTGGTCGCGGCTTGGGGCCTCGGCGCGCGCGAGCTCGCGGAGGTGACGGCTCCGATCCGGCGCCGCCTCGCGCGCCGCCGCGCGAGCGCCTGATCGAAGGTGCTGGCCGCACGCCGCGCGTGATTGTAAGGAGGACCATCGCTTCCGGCGGCGTCGCCGCTCGAGCTTCCGTGAGCTTGCCGTGACCGACCCTCCCGAGAAGAAGACCTCGAAGCCCGTAGCGTCGGGTGACCGTCCCGCTCCGGCGAAGCCGTCCCGGGCCGTGAAGGTCTCGCGCGCGGAGTTCGCGAAGGGAGCGGCGCGTCCCGATCAGGTGCCGCCCACGTCGGCGTTCGAGGGCGCGCCGGAGATCGCGTTCGCGGGTCGATCCAACGTCGGCAAGTCGAGCCTCCTCAACATGCTCCTGTCGCGGAAGGGCTTGGCGCGCACGAGCAGCACGCCGGGCTGCACGCGGCAGATCAACTTCTTCGACGTCCGCCTCGCGCGCTCGGAGGTCGACGCCTCGCGTCCGGCGCGGATCGTCTTCGTGGACCTCCCGGGCTACGGTTACGCGAAGGTGCCGAAGGCGGAGGCCGCGGCCTGGAAAAATCTGCTCGAAGGGTATCTTCGCAAGCGACCGACCCTCCGGGCGGTCGTCATCCTCGTCGACATCCGCCGTGGGCTCGAGGAGGAAGAGGAGGCCCTCGTGGAGTTCCTCGCGCAGCGCCCCGAGCTCGCGATCATCGTCGCGGCGACGAAGATCGACAAAATCTCCCGCTCGGCCCAGAAGCCCGCGCTCGCCAAGCTCGCTCACGAGGGCCGCAACGCCAAGCTCGTCGTCGTCGGGACGAGCGCCGAGACGGGCATCGGCCGCGAGGCGCTCTGGGAGCGCATCCTCGAGGCGTGTCGTGTAGAGTGATCGATCGATGCAGCTTGGGGCCCCTCCCAGGATCCTGCGGATCGCCTCCTCGCTCCTCGCGCTCTCGGCGCTCGTGTTCTCCGCGTCGTGCAAGCCACCGCCGGAGAAGAACGTCCTCGCGCACACCACCGAGTCGTGGTGTCCCGAGGGCTTCGAGCCGGGACCGAACGACACCTGCTTCGCCATCCCGGAGACGCCGACGAAGGACACGCCCATCCTCGTCTACCTCCACGGGATGTACGTCGGCCACGGCGCGCCCGACGAGTGGGAGGCCGTGCGCCTCGCTGCGCAGCGTGGCTTCGCCGTCGTCGTCCCGCGCGGCAAGCGCGGCCTCTGCGACTGGCGCGCCGAGCTCAAGGATCACTTCTGCTGGCCGCAGGACCCCGAGGACACCGAGACGATCCGCGGGCTCATCAAGGAGTGGGACCGGGTCCTCTGGCAGGTCGAGGCGCTCCTCGAGGCCGGGACCCACAAGCGTTACGTCCTCGGCTCCTCGAACGGCGGCGTCTTCGCCGCGTTCGTCGCCACCCATGGCCTGTTCGACAGCCAGGGATGGGCCATCGTCAACGGCGGGATGCTCGCGCCCCCGGGCAACGGCAAGCCGGCGCCGATGATCCTCATCGGGAGCTCCGAGACGGAGGAGGGCACGAAGCTGCAGGAGCTCCACGAGAGCCTCCAAAAGGTGAGCTGGGTCCATGCGTTCTGCCCGCGCTCCGGCGCCGCCACGATCACGCCGGACGACGTCGAGCTCGCCCTCCGCTTCTTCCAGCAGGAGGCCGACGGCACGCTGAAGCCCCAGAACGGGGCCTATCCCTGCGACCCCTCGGCCGCCGCCCCGCGGGCCAACAAGTGATGGTCGGGCCAAGCGCGAGCGATGACCGCTTGAAAGCCGGGGGAGCCTGCGCTACTCATTCCAGCGCTATCCCGGGCGCATAACTCAGCGGTAGAGTGCGACCTTCACACGGTTGAAGTCACAGGTTCAAATCCTGTTGCGCCCACGAAGCTCGGCTCGGCTGGGCCCTTGGCCCGCCGGGCCGATGTGTTTTCAGGCCTTGGTCCCTGCTCCAACGGCTCCTACTCGGTGATCTCGCGAAGGACGCGGCAGGGGTTTCCCGCGGCGAGCACGCCCGCGGGGACGTCCTGCGTCACCACGCTGCCGGCGCCGATGACGGCGCGTGAGCCGATCGTCACGCCCGGCAGGATGATGGCGCCGCCGCCGACCCAGACGTCCGCGCCGATCTCGACGGGCCTTCCGAGCTCCTTCGTCCTGCGCAGCTCGGCGTTCATCGGATGGGTCGCCGTGTAGATCTGCACGGCGGGCCCGAACATGGTGAAGTCGCCGATGCGGACCCTGCAGACGTCGAGCACCACGCAGTCGAAGTTGAAGAACACGCGCTCCCCGAGCTCGATGTTCGAGCCGTAGTCGCAGTAGAAGGGCGGCTGCATCCACACGGAGTCTCCACCCGCGCCGAAGAGCGCGCGCAGGATGCGGCGTCGTTCCTCCTCTTGCGCTTCGGTCGTCGCGTTCAGCGCCAGGCACAGGTCACGCGCACGCTTGCGCGCTGCGACGAGCTCCGGATCGAGGGGATCGTACAGCTCGCCGGCGAGCATCTTGTCGCGTTCGGTGGGCATGATCGCGGCTCCTTTGCGGCTCGAGGCGTGGTCTCGTCGGCTCGTGCGCGAGCAACGCACGTGCCGAGGGAAGCGATCGGGGCTGCGGCCGTCGCACGCAGAAGGCGTGCGCCATCGTCCGGCAGAGTTGCGATACGCTGAATCGCGTGTCCCCCGGGAGGCTCCGCGCGCATCACGCCGCCGGCCGCGCTGCGTTGCTGCAGGACTCGTAGAGGCCAAGCGCACGGATCGGCGCCGGGGCCGTCGTCGCGCACGACCGCCGTCACAGCGCGCGCAGCGTCTTGACGAACACGTACACGATGATCGCCTGCCCGAGCAGGCCGCTGCCCATGACGATGACCGCGGCGAGCGGGCCGACGGCCATCACCGCATACGCGAGGCTCACGCCGGTGACGACGGCCACGGCGAAGATGAACGCGTGCAGCGGCGTGATCCCGCGATCCGCGCGGCGACGGGCGGCGTCGACGGCGCCGAGGAAGAGGTTCGCGACGAGGAAGAACGCGGCCATCGCGAAGTAGGTCCCGCCGAACTCCTCGTGCGAGAGCAAGAAGTCGTAGGCGCCGTGGATGCCGACCACGAGGAGCGACGTTCGGGAGAACGCCGCGGCGTACCTCTCTCGATCGGAGACGAAGTCGTCGAGCGCCGACGCGAGGGTCCCGGTCAGCGCCATGTGGAAGAAGTTCGCCGTCAGGAAGCGGCCGAGGCCGGTGTTGAGGCTCTCGTGGGCGAGGTAGTTCAGGTTCTCTTCGGCGGCGAAGCCGAGGCCCACCATCGCGCCGCACACGAGCACGTCGAGCTTGTCTCCCCAGCGGCGCAGGATCGGGAGGAGGGGGAGGAAGAGCAGGAGCTTCGATGCCTCCTCGCGCAGGCCGACGCCGAAGACGAAGAAGAGGGCGTCGCGGGCCGGGTCGCCCGTCTCGACGAGGCGAAGCTTCGCCTCTTCGATCGCGATGATCGCGACGGTCGGGAACGCGCTCGCGACGCCGAGCACGAACGCGAGCACGTACATCGGCAGGCGGAAGCGGACGCGCATCCCGAGCTTGCCGAGCCGGGCGAGGAAGAACGCCCAGCCGAGCGCCGCGATGCTCGTCATCACGAGGCCGGTGCCACCGAGCGAGGGCGCCCAGATCTTCGGGACGAGCCGCACGGCCGTGCGCCAGTCCTGGTCGTGGATCGCGAGCTTGTATCGGACGTGCGGGCTCGCGAGCCCCGCGATGCGCGGGTCCGAGAGCTTGTCTCGGAGCGTGTCCCACGCGCCGAGGCCGAGCCAGATCCGGAGCGAAGCGTCGAGGTCTTCGCGCCGCTCGTCGGGGAACGCGAGGCCCTCCTTCTCGAAGAGCTCCGCGGCCTCCTCGTGCTTCTGGCCGAGGACCGCCTCGCGCGCGAGGAGGTGGTTCGCCCACGGCATCGGTGGCTCGCGGGCGGCGCCCTGAACGATCTTCTCGCGCACGTCGGGGGCGACGGATCTGTTCATCAGCCCGCGCGCGAACGCGGCCGGCGCACGGACGTCCTCGGGCAGCTCGGCGATGATCCGGTCGAGCTCTTCCTCGGCCATCGGCGCGTTCGGGCCCGGCGGCAGACCCATGCTCCCGCGGTGCTCCTCCTCTCTCGCCTTCGCCACCTTCTCGAAGATGAGCGCCTGCTCGTGCGCCTCGAGCAGACGGAGGACGAGCGGGACCGTCGGCCGCTCGCGGACGAGCTCGGCGTAGATCCGTTCGGCTTGGGCAGGGGCGGAGCTCCGGAGCAGGGTCTCGGCGCGCTCTTCGTCCGTCCGCGGGCGGTTCGTGAACGTGATGAGCGCGAGCGCGACCACGAAGGCCACGACGACGCCGATGACGCCGGGCACGACCAGCCGCGGCTCTCCGTGCGAAGTGAAGAGGAGGTCGCGGCCGCGCACGAGCGCATCCTCCGCCAGCACGGCGGGGCGCGCAAGTCGTCTCACGGCTCGTCGCGCGCGTCGCCGACGGCGACGTCGCCCGGTCCAGCGGCCGTGGGCGGCCGGCGCCTATCCGGACCCCGTCGACTGGTTCCGCCGCGAGATGCGGAACCCGTACTTCTGCGCGAGCTGGTGGAGGTACATGCGGTCCATGCGCGCGGTGCGCGCGGCCTTGCTCATGTTCCCCTCGCACTCCTCGAGCAGCGGGCCGATGTACGCCCGCTCGAACCGCTCGATCGCGCGCTCCTTCGCGAGACGGAACGGCATCGAGCGATCCACCTCCGGGAGGGGCGGTTCGGCCGCTCGAGATCGACTGTCCGCCTTCTCGAGCTCGTCGAGGCGGACGATGGGGACCGTGCCGCTGCGCATCGTGCGCATCGACGACGGCGGCGGGGCGTCGTCGAGGACGATGCTCCGTTCGACGTAGTTCCGCAGCTCGCGGACGTTGCCCGGCCAGTCGTGGCGGCGCATCTCCTCGAGCACCTCCGGGGAGAAGAGCCGGCCGCCGTCGCGGCGGCCGAACGCGGACAGGAACGCCTCGACGAGGGCGGGGATGTCCTCGAGGCGATCGCGCAGCGGCGGCACGCGCACGCTCACCTTCGCGAGGCGATAGAACAGGTCGTCACGGAAGCGGCCGCGGTTGACCTCGCGCTCGAGCTCGCGGTGCGTGGCCGCGATCACGCGCACGTCGACGCGCTTCGCGCGAGACGTACCGACGCGGCGGACCTCGCGCTGCTCGAGCACGCGCAAGAGCTTCGGCTGGAGCTCGAGCGGCAGCTCGCCGATCTCGTCGAGGAACACGGTCCCGCCGTCCGCCGCCTCGAACGCGCCTTCGCGATCGCGATCGGCGCCGGTGAACGCGCCGCGCACGTGACCGAACAGCTCGCTCTCGATGAGCGCCGGCGAGATCGATCCGCAGTCGACGACGACGAGCGGTCCGTTCGCGCGCGGGCTCCGCTGGACGATCTCGGTGGCGACGAGCTCCTTGCCCGTACCGCTTTCGCCGTTGATGAGCACGTCGATGTCGCTCGCGGCGACGCGCTCGAGCGTCGCGTACAGCCGCTGCATCGCTGGGCTCGTTCCGACGAGGGAACCGAAGCCCTTCACCACCGGCAGGCTCGTGTTCCCGCTGCGATCGGGGCGCACGCGAAGACGCGAGTCTCCGATCGCGAGGACGGCCTGACCTTCCAGCTCCGCAGAGAGGATGCGCACGCCGTCGACGCGCGTGCCGTTCGTGGAGCCCGTGTCGACGATGCGCCACTTGCCCCTTTCGCGCTGGATGCTGCAGTGGAAGCGCGAAATCGTCGGATCGTCGAGGACGAGATCGTTGGATGCGGCAGAGCCGATCCGACAGATCTCGCCGTCGTGCACGTACGTGCGTGATGACGCGCGGCCGCGCTCCCGCTCGACTTGGATGAACAACCGAGGCAGCTCGACCTCGAGACGCTCCCCCGCGAGCGGATTGTCCCACTTCGCCTTCGTGACGTCTCGTGCGCTGCGACCTTGAGACGACCCCATGAGGACAGAGTACCTCAGCGCGACGACTGCGGAACGCGAGCGCCAACGATTCCGCAAGATTGCGGGGTACACCCATCAATTCTTCCCACACTCGCGCTCGACGTGATCCTGCGGAGCGCGAGGTCGTCTGCGATGCTCGCAGGCGCGCGCCGATGCTGAAAAACACGTGATGCGAACGCACGCGCGCGCGAGCTCGAGCACGCATGCGTGAAGTTTTACAAGCTCGCCATCGATTCGCGCTCGAGCGCGTCGCGCTCGCGTGCGATGACGCTCGTGCGCTCGACGCTCGTGCGAGCGACGAACCGCTCAGCATCGACGGAACGCGAGCTCGTTCGGTCGATGGCTAGGCTCGGCAGAGGACCCGCTGGAGAGAAGGACGTCGCAGTCGGGAGCGCCGTCTCTTTTGGAGGGCGGAAGGAGCCCGTATCCCTTGTCCTCCCTGTCGTACTGTCGCAGCTCGCAGCCGTCGCAAAGCGACGCAGCATCGAGACGAGGTAGGGTAGGGGCATGCTCGATCCGGAAGCGGCGCGGCTCATCGAGACCCTCGGCCTCAGTCCGCACCCCGAGGGCGGTTACTTCCGAGAGACGTGGCGATCTCCGCTCGTGCTCGGCGGCTTGCCGCACGGCGGGACGCGCTCGGCGTCGACGGCGATCTACTTCCTCCTCCCCGCCGGGTCGTTCTCCGCGCTCCATCGCGTGGCGTCCGACGAGGTCTGGCACCACTACGACGGTGACCCCGTCCGCCTGCATCTGCTCGAGGGTCGTGTGCATCGCACCCTCGTGCTGGGGCGCGACATCGCTGCTGGCGAGCGCCCGCAGCACGTCGTGCCCGCGGGCGTGTGGCAGGCCGCGGTGCCGATGGGCTCGCGCTGGTCGCTGTGCGGGTGCACGGTCGCGCCCGGCTTCGACTTCAAGGACTTCGAGATGCCGCCGCGCGAGGAGATGCTGAAGCTCTTGCCCGATCACGCCGAGGCCGTCATGCGGCTCACACGACCTGGGCCGTGACGGCGCTCGGCTGCTAGGTTCGGCTGCGATGGCGGCCCGCATCGTCGAGATCGACTCCCCCACGCACGAGGCGCTCGAGCCCTACGTCGCGGTGCGCGAGCGCGACCTCGTCGGACGCGATGGGCTCTTCATCGCCGAAGGCGAGGTGGTGCTCCGCGTGCTCGCGACGCGGGGAAGGTACACGGTCCGCTCGCTGCTCCTCGAGCGGCGGCGTGTCGACGCCGTCGCGGACGTGATCGAGGCGCTGCCGGACGGCGTGCCCGCGTACGTCGTCCCGCAGGACGTGATGAACGAGGTCGTCGGCTTCCCCATCCATCGCGGCATCCTCGCGCTCGGCGAGCGTGGACCCGAGCTCGACCCCGAGCAGCTCGTCGCCGACGCATCGCTCGTCGTGGGGCTCGTCGGGCTGACGAACCACGACAACGTCGGCGGCATCTTCCGCAACGCGGCGGCGTTCGGCGCCGACGCCGTGCTGCTCGATCAGGAGACGTGCGACCCGCTCTACCGGAAGGCCATCCGCGTCTCGGTCGGCGCGGCGCTGTTCGTGCCCTTCGCCCGCTGCGCCTCCGCGGGGGACATGCTCGACCTGCTCGAGCGCGCCGGCATCGAGCCCATCGCGCTCACGCCTCGCGGCGAGGAGACGATCGATGCGCTGCCGCCCGCGCGCCGCGCGCTCTTGCTCGGGACGGAGGGCCAAGGCCTGCCCGACTTCGTGCTCGACCGCGCGCGCCGCGTGCGCATCGAGATGGCGCCGGGCTTCGACTCCCTCAACGTCGCCGTGGCGAGCGGGATCGCGCTCCATCACGAACGCGCCCGGCGCCCGCGCTGATTGCGAGAGCTCTCGAGGCACGAGGATGTGGAAAGAGAAGGACCGGACACCGAGAGGAGAGGACCGATGACGGAGGAGAACACCGGCGTGTCGCCGCGCGCACGCTGGGCGAAGCGGCTCGTCGCCCCACTCGCGCTCGCTGCCGCGATGGTCCTCTACGTCGTCACCGGGCCGAGGCTCGGGCCGTCGAGCCCGGAGCTGCCGGAGTACGCGGTGTCGGCGACGAGCGAGCCGGGCGGCGCAGGGGACTCCACGAGGCTCCGCCTCGGCAAGGCGAAGAGCGCGCGCTTCGAGATCCTCCTCCGACCCGCGACCGCGCCGGCGACGAAGATCGTCGCCTACGCCTTCGCGTCGGGCGCGCCGGGCTCCGAGGAGCCCAACCCGCTCGACGCCAGGACGGAGGTCTCCGAAGACGGAGCCGTGCGCATCACGGGATCGGCGCGCGAGCTCGAGGGCGCGCGCGAGATCCGCGTCGTCGTCGGCGCCCCTGCCGCGATCGGCAAGTACGACGACGCCGTTCGCCGTGCGGCGAGCGAAGGCGACGCGACGGTGCGCGTCCTCGTCGTTCCGATCGATCGCGAGTGACTACTTACCGCCCCTGGCGGTGCAGGCCAGGATGCAGTTGAAGTCGCCCTTGCAGCCGCAAGGATCCGCGGGCTTCTTCGGCTTCGCTGCGGGGGCCGCCTTCTTGGTCGTGCGGGCCTTGCCCTTCTTCACCCTCTTGCCCTTCTTGCCCTTCGTCTCCTTGGCCGACGCGACCTCTTCTCCTTTCTCGTCCTTGCTCTTGTCTTCGTCGGCGGCAGGCGCCTCGACCTTCGGCGGAGGCGCCGCCTCGGGCTGCGGCGGAGGCGGCTGCGCGGCGGCGATCGGCTCGGGCACCGGCTCGTCGCCCTTGAAGACGAGCGCGACGCCGAAGCCGACGCCGAGCAGGAGGACGGCGGCCGCCGCGAGCGTGCCGACGAGGCGCCACCGGCTGGTGCGCTTCGTGGGGGTGGCGGCCTTGCCGTCGTCGACCTCGAGCGTGACGGCGGGCGGCTCGCTGAAGAGCGGAGCGACGGGGAGGGGCACCGGTCGGAGCGCGGGCGGCGCGCTCGAGAGCGCCCGGAGATCGATGATGCCCTCGTCGTCGGTCCTGTTCTCGGCCGCGGGCGTCTTCTCGGACGCCGGCTTCTCCGAGCGGGCGGCCGCCTTGAGCTGATCGACACGGAAGAGGACGGAGTCCTCGTTGCGCGCGCCGGCTTTGAAGCCGAACGCCGGCGGCGGGAGGAGCGTCTGCTTGACCGAGCCGTTCACGTCGGCAGGCGTCCCGAACAGATCGCGCTTCTCGCGCTCGGCGCCCTTCTTGATGACGGCAGCTCGCTTGCTCTCCTCCTTGTCCTGGGCGACCGCCGCGGGCGCGACGGAGGATGCCGGGGAGCTCGCGCCGGGCGAGGCGACGTCGGGCCCCGACACGAGCCAGACCGCGTTGCAGGCCTTGCATCGCATCCGCGCGGTCTTGCCCCGAAGCTTTTCGTCGTCAGCGGTGTAGCGTGCTGCGCATGCCGGACAGCGAACTTCCATGGCTCGACCCCACGGAAGTGAATGCAAGAAGGCTGCCGCCGGGGTGGTTCGTCGTTTCCTCAGGACGCCCCCGAAATTTGCGGCCTTTCAGCATCAGCATCGGGCACCTACACGCAGCGCCCCCGCGGGGCTGGTGGACGGAAGGTCCATCACCGAAGCCCGCGAACGGGCGACCGTCAGCCCTTGCCGAGGACGGAGTCGGTACGCGGCGGTAGCGCCGCGCCGTCCATGTGCACCATGGCGGCGTCGGTCGCGCGCAGCTCGCCGTTGGCGAAGCCACGGAAGGCGATCGTGCGGTGCGGTCGAATGAGGGACAGCTCGTAGAGCTCGTTGTACGCGGCGAAGACGGCCGGCTTCTGCTTCAGCTCCGCGAGCGCCCGTCCGACCGCGGCCGGATACTGTCCCTTCGCCTCGGCGACGAGCTCGGCGACGCGCATCGAGGTCTCGGCCTCGAGCTGCGCGGCGTCGAGGCGACCCGTCTCCTCGATGTCCGCCTTCGCGCGCTCGAGGCGCGCGGCGATCGTCTCGAACATCTGGCGCGAGACCTCCGGGAGCAGGCTCACGTTGCGGATGAACACGAGCTCGATGGCGATGCCCCACGCGCTCGTCTCGGCGGAGATGTCGTTCTTGAGCAGCTTGCCGAGCTCGGTGCGGTCGCAGAGGATCTCGCGGAACTCGCGGCTGCCGAGGATGGACGTCGCCGCGTGCGCGACCAGGTTCTGGAGCGCCAGGTTCCAGTCGCTCACCGAGAAGACCGCCTTCGCGGGATCCGCCACGCGGAACTCCACCCAGAGGTCGACGATCACGGTGGTGCCGCGCGCGTCGTTCACGTGGACGTTCTTGAAGTGGCGGAAGTCGCGGCGCAGCGAGACGCGCTGCAGCTTCACCCACGGCATCAGCTTCGTCGGAAGGACGTGCAGACCGGGCTTCGTGTAGGTGGCTACGAGCTTGCCGAAGCTCGTCACGAGCACCGCCTCCTCGTCTTCGACCGACACGGTGGTGGCGCGCACGACGAGGGCGACGATGGGGATGACGACGAGCCCGGCGACGAGCCCGGCGACGAGCAAGAGGGTATCCGAGCTCATGTGGCCTCCTTGACGAACAGCGTGCGGGACTCGCTCGTGACCTCCGCGCGCCGGCGCGCGACGTAGGCCTCGAGGACGCCCTTGTCCTGTAGCTCTTCGAGGAACGAAGCGAGCTTCTTGATCTCCATCTCGATTGCGCGTGCACGCGCGGCTGCGATCTCGACGCCGCGCTCGGCCGCGAGCAGTCGCTGCTGGCATTCGGCTTCGGTGCGGTGGACGCGCGCGTCGGCCTCGCTCTGCGCCTGGATGACGGCGTTGAGCGCGTCCGCGAGCTCGTCGGGCGGCAAGATGTCCGCGAGGTCGACGGCGTTGAAGCGGACGCCGTACCGATTGTCGATGCGCTCCCGGCAGAAGGCCTGGATGCGCTCGTTGAGCAGCTTCCGCTCGCGACGAATGAGCGCGTACGAGCCCGCCTGGCTCGCGAAGTCGAAGCGAGGCGAGAGCGCCTTGCCGCGCACCGGCTTGTCCTCGCCCTCCGGGCTGCGGAAGTTGGCGATCTCGTTCCGGAGGAGGCAGGTGAAGAGCCCGGTGATGTGATCGAGCGGTCGCTCGAGACCGAAGAGGAACTCGTAGAGCTCTTCCTTCACGGGTACGTAGCGGACGTACGAGTCGAGACGGAGGATCGTCCCGTCGTCGGTCATCGCCGTGCCGCCGCCCTCCTCTCGATTGAGATCGAGCGTCTGCTCCTTCATCGAGACGTAGATGACCTTCTCCCAGGGCTTCTTGAAGTGCATCCCGGGGCCGTAGGTCTTGAGCTTGCGATGCCCGTCCAGCGTCTCCGCCTTACCGAAGGCGACCAGCACGGCGAGGTGGCCTTCCTCGACCCTGAAGGTGCAGCGGTAGAAGACGAAGACGAAGTAGAGGGCGAGACCCGCCGCGAAACCGATCTCGAACATCAAAACCTCTCCTTGGGAAGGTCGGGGGCCCAGCGCAGATCCCAGATGGGTGGACGCCGCGCGCCGTCGTCGGCGCGTGCCGCTTGCTCTCGCAGTCGCTCGCGGTCGCGGGCTTGGTAAGCGACCGCGAGCCCCCGGTTCACTTCGACGACGTCCTCGTTGAACTCCCGGTGCGCCTCGCTGACGTGGGGTAGCGCGTCCACCGCGTCGGCGCTGTCGACGATGCGACCGTGCGGGACGAAGCGACCGTCGGGGATCTCGACCCCGACGACGACCGCCCCGATGCCGATGAAGCAGTGCGAGCCGACGATCGAGTCGTGCACCACGGCCTTGAAGCCGACGAACGTGTCGTCGCCGATGTAACACGGGCCGTGCACGAGGGCGTCGTGCGCGATCGACACGTTCTTGCCGACGTAGATCGCCCAAGGCTCTCCGGCGACCACCACGCGCTTGTCCTTGAGCGCGTGGAGGACCACCCCGTCCTGGATGTTCGTGTTGGGCCCGATGTAGAAGGGCGCCCCTTCGTCGGCACGCACGGAGGTATCGGCCGCGATGTGGGCCCTGTCGCCGACGACGACGCGGCCGATGACGGTCGCCGCCGGGTGGACGTAGGCGCTCTTCGAGATGAGCGGCTCCTCGCGAATTTGCCCGAGCCACTTGCGGTACTCGTGCGGCAGGTGCTCGAAGTGCGCCGGCCGGCGTGCCTCGGCCTTCTCCTTCATCAGGACGCCGCGGATACCCTTCTTGCGGTTCTCCTCGAGCTCGCGCACCGCCGCGTCCTCGTGACGATGGAGGCGGCGGTTGATGAAGTGGACGACGAGGCCCGCGACGAGGCCCGTCATGAGGTGGCCGCTGACGGTGCCCACCGCGGCGATCGCGAACGCGAGCGCCTCGAGCTTGTGCTCCTTGTAGAGGTGCACGAGCGTCTTCAGCTCGATCAGCCGGAAGCCGATCACGCAGAGCAGGCCGGCCAGCGCGGCGAGCGGCACCTGGCTGATGTACTTGCTGAGGAACACCATCATGCCCAGGAGCACGGCCGCGTGGAAGAACGCGGCGAGGCGCGTACGCCCTCCGCTCTGTACGTTGACGCCGCTGCGCGCGACGACGCCGGTGACGGGCATGCCCGAGAAGAGGCCGACGGTGAAGTTCGCGAGGCCCTGCCCGACGAGCTCCACGTTCGGGTCGTGCGGCCGCTTCGCGTTCGCCATCCGGTCGATGGCGCTCGCCGAGAGCAGCGACTCCGCGGCGGCGAGCAGCGCGAGCGGCACCGTCGCGATCATCAGGTCGATCCACTTCTCGTCCGGGAGCAGCGGGAACGACGGCATCGGGAGCCGCGAGGGGACCTCGCCCACGTTCGCGACGCGCTGCACGTCCCACCCGAGGTAGATCGACACCGCCGTGACGAGCGCGATGCCCACGATCGCGGCCGGGAAGCGCTTGAACGAGCGCGTCGCCGTCACGAAGAAGATGACGAACACGCCGCTCAGCGCCGCGAGCCACGAGACGTCGTGCAGCCACATCGGCCGGTGCATCATCGTGACGATGTCGATCGTGTTCGCCCGATGATCCGGCGCCCAGTCGACGACCTCGGGGAACCCGAGCAGCTCGGGGATCTGCTGGTCGAGGAGCTTGAGGCCGACGCCGGTCGTGAAGCCCGCGAGGACCGACTCCGGGACGTACTTCACGACCCGGCCGGCGAGGGCGAAGGCGAGCGCGATCTCGACGATGCCGATGAAGATGGTCGCGGCGGCGACGCCCTCGACTCCGAACTGCTGCGCGAGCGCGAGCACCATCACGCTCAGCGCGGCGGCCGGTCCGGAGACCTGGAACTGCGAGCTGCCGGCGAGCGCGGCGACGCCGCCGCCGATGACGCCCGCGACGAGCCCGGCGATCGGCGGCATCCCGCTCGCGATGGCGAGACCGACGTTGAGAGGCAGCGCCACGGCCGCCACCGTGATGCCGGAGAGGAGATCGGCACCGGGCAGACCTGCGCGGACGACGTCGGACCAGGACTCTTTGTATCGCTTCGCCAGGGCGAACAGCTCCTGGACGTACGCGCTCCGGGAGCGAGCTCGGCGGGCCTCTGTCATGGCCTTCCGTATACCGATGACGACGCGCCATGGCGACCGGAAATGTGAAGAATCATGCAGGTGTTGCTTCCTGCAACGGAAGATGAATATGGTCTCGCAATGAGCAGCAGCGACGTGCGTGGGGAGACGGAAGCGATTCCCGGGGTCGTCGCGCGCACGACGGCGGTTCCGAAGCTGGTCGCCGTGAGCGGACCGTCGGCCGGACGTGCGTTCGCGGTCGCCCGAACGAGCGCCACGGTCGGGCGTCATCCGACCAACGATTTCGTCGTGGACGATCCTCGCGTGAGCGGCGCGCACCTCGAGCTGACCCGCAACGGCGATCGCGTACGCGTGCGGGACGTCGGCAGCACGAACGGCACCTGGCTCGGCGCGCACCGGGTCACGGACATCGAGCTCGCCATCGGCGGCGAGGTGACCATCGGCGATACGGTGTTGCGCCTCGAGGTCGACGAGGCGGCCCCCGCGCCCCCGCCCGTCGAGCGCGAGTCCTTCGGCGCGGTCGTCGGTCGCACCCCTGCGATGCGCGAGCTGTTCGCGACGCTCGAGCGTATCGCGCCGAAGGACCTGGCGGTCCTCATCCAGGGAGAGACCGGCACCGGCAAGGAGGAGCTTGCTCGCGCCATCCACGACGCGTCGCCGCGCGCGAAGGGGCCGTTCGTGATCATCGACGCCACGGCGCTGTCGGAGGCGCTCGCGGACGCTCTCTTGTTCGGCCACGAGAAGGACGCCGCCGCCGGTGTCCCCGAGGACCGCATCGGCCTGTTCGAGAGCGCGAACGGCGGGACCGTGTTCATCGACGGCGTCTCCGAGCTGCCGCTCGGGTTGCAGGCGAAGGTGCTCCGCGTCCTCGAGCGGCGCGAGGTCGTGCGCGTGTCCGGGCAGAAGCCCATCCCGATCGACGTCCGCGTCCTGTCGTCGACGAGCCGCGATCTTCGCAACGCCATCGACAAGGGGAGCTTCCGCGAGGATCTCTACTTCCGCCTCGCGCAGGTGCGCGTCTTCGTCCCGCCGCTCCGTCAGCGCCGCGAAGACATACCTCTCATCTGCGCCAAGCTCCTCGCGCGTGCAGGGTCGGACGCGATGATCGACGTCGAGGCGCTCGAGCACCTCTCGTCGATGCCCTGGCCGGGCAACGTGCGCGAGCTCGACAATGCCCTGCTCCGTGCCGCGGCCGTGGCACGCGACGGCGTGATCCGTCGCGCGGACGTCGCCGGGGAAGGGGAGGGCTTCCGCGGCACCGCGGGCGAGCGAGAGCCGCTCGACCTGTCGGGCACGTTCGCCGAAGCGAAGGAGCGCGCGATCGAGCGCTTCGAGAAGGCGTACCTCACGCTCTTGATGCGGAGCACCCAGGGGAACCTCTCCGCGGCGGCGCGCAAGGCGGATGTCGCCCGTCATCACCTGCGGGATCTGCTAAAGAAGCGAGGTCTCTACGGCGTGTCTTTCGATGACGGGTAGAAGATCCAGCCTTCGACCTTGGGTGCTCGCCGTCGCGCTCGTCATCGGGGCGCATGCCGGCGTGGCCTCCGCGCAGACCGACGGCCCGACCGCCGAGGAGCTCCAGGCGGCGCGCGAGCTGTTCCAGGAGGCGTTCAAAGACGAGCAGGAGAAGCGCTACGCCGAGGCGCTCGAGAAGTTCCGGCGCGTCGCCCAGGTCAAGGAGAGCCCGTCGGTCCGCTATCGCATCGCGACGGTCCTCGCCGCGATGGGACGGCTGCGCGAGTCGCGCGACATGTACCGGGCGCTCGCGGCCGAGAAATCGGCGATGGCGCCGAACGATCAGGAGATCGCGGACGCCGCCGCGGAACGGGCCGCCGAGCTCGACAAGCGCATCCCGAGGATCTCTCTGCGCGTCGAGGACGAGCCGCCGGAGGATCTGCGCGTCACCGTCGACGGCGCGCCCGTCCCCGCGTCGACCACGCCGCGCACGATCGAGCTCGATCCGGGCGAGCACGTCATCGCGGCCACCGGCAAAGGCGTCGCTCCGAGCGAGCAGAAGGTGCACCTCGAGGACGGCGGCGGCGAGATCACGCACGTCATCAAGCTGACGCCGGCCGACGAGGCGTCGTCGAGCGCGTCGTTTGCCGGCAAGGACGACACGCTCGGCTGGGTCGCCGTCGGTGGAGGCGGCGCGCTCCTCGCGACGGGCCTGGCGCTTCTCCTCGCGCGTGAGGGCGCGATCGCCGACATCGAGGAGACCTGCCCGGCAGGCGTCTGCCCCACGGCGAAGCGCGCCGACGTCGAGAGCGACATCGACCGAGCCGAGTTGTTCGGTCCGCTCGGCGTCACCTTGGGCGCGGTCGGGCTCGCGGCGGTCGGGGTGGGCGTCTACCTGCTCGTCCGGCCCACCGAGCGCACCGCCGCGAGCGTCTTCCGGCCGACGGCGCGCGGGTTCGCGTTCACGTTCTGACGCGCACGCGGCGCCCGACTGGGCTAAGATTTCGGGGCCATGCGCGCGGCGCTGCTCATCGCCCTCGGTTGCCTCGTGGGCTGCTCTTCGATCCCCGACGTGCGGTTCGAGGACGACGCCGGGGTGTCGTCGAGCAGTGGCACCAGCAGCGGTGGAACCAGCGGCGGCACCGACGACGCCGGCGGTGGCTCGAGCAGCGGGGCGAGCAGCGG
>ERZ777003.1488-NODE-1488-length-34681-cov-21.477791_pt1 | contig 34681 bp, 24 predicted proteins | sample MGYA00374956_ERZ777003 | MGnify/ENA primary metagenome ERZ777003 (study PRJEB29302, sample SAMN06268252) | bioreactor metagenome | isolation source: Joint BioEnergy Institute, California, USA | place: USA:Joint BioEnergy Institute, California, USA | collected... | reverse complement strand
AAGGCGCGCGCCGCCGCTCCCACGAGCGGGCGGCCGAAGAGCAGCAGCGCGCCGAGCGCCCAGGCGCCCAGCGCCATCAGGTTCTCGGCGCGCGTGTCGAGGTGGTAGGCGGGGTGGAGCTCGACCGGCGCCCCGTTCGTCACCGTCGCCGCGTTGGCGGCGAGCTCCGCGAACGGGCCGATGACCACGCCGCCCGCGAGGCTCACGGCGCCCAGCGCGGCGATCGGCCCGACGAGCAGGGCGGGCACGCGCTTGGGCTCGGCGCGCTGTCGGCCCGCGAAGATCCCGAGCCAGAAGCGCGCGATGTAGGCGAGCGTGAAGCCCGCGGCGAGCACGGCGGCGGCCTGCATGAGCGGGCCCTTCTCGGTCGCGGCGCCGAAGAAGAGCTCGTCCTTGAAGAAGCCGATCGTGAGCGGGAGCGCCGCGAGCGACGCGGCGGCGAGCGCGCTGGCGGCGGCGAGCAGCGGCGTGCTGCGCGCGAGCCCGCCCACCCGCGAGAGCCTCGTCTCCCCGGTGGCGACGGTCACGGCGCCCGCAGTCATGAAGAGCGCGCTCTTGGCGAGCGCGTGCGCGATCACGTAGAGCGCGGCGGCCCCGGCGCCCGCCGGCCCGCCGATCCCGTAGAGCACGACCACGTAGCCGTACTGGGAGATCGTCGAGTGGGCCAGGATCTGCTTGAGCTCGTCCTTGGCGAAGGCGAGCACGCCGCCGACGAGGATCGAGGCGAGCCCGACGACGAGCATCCCGTCCATGACGAACTCGCTGCGGGCGAGCAGGGGGTGGACGCGGCCGATCACGAGCACGCCGGCCGCGACCATCGCCGCCGAGTGCAGGTAGGCGGAGACCGGGGTGGGGGCCTCCATCGCGCGCGGCAGCCAGAAGTGCAGGGGCGCCTGCGCGCTCTTCGCGAAGGCGGCGACCGCGATCAGCGCGGCGGCGGCCGTGGTCGTCGTGCCTGGCTCGGCGAGCTCGAAGAGCTCGGGGAGCGAGAACGTCCCGTGCGCGTCGTAGAGCAGGACCGCGCCGAGCAGCAGGAGCACGGCGCTGACCCCGGTGACGAAGAGCGCCATGAGCGCCGCCCCGCGCGCCTCCCGGCGCTCGCGGTCGAACGCGATCAAGAAGTACGAGGCGACCGCGGTGAGGTCGAAGAAGAAGAAGATCAGGATCAGGTCGCGCGCGCAGGCGAGCCCGACCATCGATCCCATGAAGATCGCCATCCAGGCCCAGAAGCGCGCGGCCTCGGCGCGCGGGCGACCCTCGTGGTCGAGGTGCCACGGCATGTAGGCGATCGCGTAGGCGAAGACCGCGACCCCGATCCCGGTGGCGAGCAGCGCGTACAGCGAGCCCAGCCCGTCGAGCGCCAGGTCGAGCCGCAGGCCGAGCGTCGGCGCCCACTCCCAGTCGATCCGGCCGCCGCCGGACAGCGTGAGCGCGAGCGCGCCGGCGAGCGCCGCCCCCGCGAGGCCGAGCGCCCCCCACGCCAGCACGTCTTGTCCCCGTCCTCTTCTCACGCGCCGGCGGTCACGTCGGTCATTCGCGCCATAAGTCATACCGGGCGGGCCACCCGCACCACCGCGCGCCCCGCACGCGCGGCCCCACGCGCGCGCCCCCGAAGCGTGCCCCCGGTCACGAGCGCGGCGGGTTGGCCGCGCACACGGGGAGGAGGCCGCCTCGCGTGGGCCCCGCCGCGCGTGCGATGCGGGTAAGTTGCGCGCAGCGGGACGAACCCGCATCGCTCGGGTCTGCGTGGTGCTTGCGGTCCGCGTGGCGCCTGCGGGCGGGCCGCTCGCCGGTCGACAAACGCGCCGGTTCATAAACGGCTCGGGACCCCGTTCGGGCCGCGCGTGCGCGTTGCGCCTCGGATAGCCCGTCTATAGACTGGCCCACTGAGGTACGGGGTCGTTTATGGAACTCGGTCCCCAGGGCGCGGGGCTGCGCGCGCCGACTTCGTGGAGAGCCAGGCACCACAGAGGAGAGAGGCAGGGAAGGTTGCCGCGGGCCCCGCGCACAGGCGCCGGAGGCGGCGCGGAGTCCCCGCGGTCGCCCGGCTGTTCGCCGGCCTTGCGCTGCTCGCGGCGCTCGTCGCGACCCTCGGCCTCGTCGCCTCGAACGGCGGGCACCGCTACACGCTGATCTTCGAGACCGCGGGCCAGCTCGTGCCCGGCAACGAGGTCCTGATCGGGGGCGAGCCGGTGGGCTCGGTCAAGTCGATCGACCTGACCGAGGACGAGCGGGCGGCGATCTCGATCGAGGTGGAGCAGAAGCTGCACGAGGGCACCTCCGCCGTGATCCGCGCGACCGGGCTGGCGGGCGTCGCCAACTACTACGTGGCGCTCACGCCCGGCCCGGACAGCGAGCCCGAGCTGGAGGACGGGGCGACGATCGGCGTCGAGCACACCACCTCGCCGGTCCACCTCGACGAGGTCCTGAACGCCTTCACCGAGGAGGCCCGCGGGGGCCTGCGCGACTTCGTCCAGGGGCAGGCCGCGATCTTCGAGGGCCGCGGCGCCGACGCGCGCAAGGCCAACAAGTACCTCGCGCCCGCGCTGTTTCAGACGAAGCGCTTCCTGGAGGAGCTGAACTCGGACCAGCGCCTGTTCGAGCGCTTCCTGGCGAGCTCGGCGAAGATCTTCACGACGCTCGCCGACCGCGAGGACGAGCTCTCTGGCGCGATCTCCAACTCGCGCGCCGCGCTCGAGGCCGTCGCGTCCGAGAACGTGGCGCTCGCGCGGTCGCTCGAGCGCCTCGCCCCGGCGTTCCGGCGCTCGAACACGACCTTCGTGAACCTGCGCTACGCGCTCGACGACCTCGACTCGCTCGTCGACACGGCGATGCCGACCACCGAGCGGCTCGAGCCGTTCCTCGCCGAGCTCCTGCCGTTCCTGCGCGAGTCGCGGCCGTTCGTGCGCAACCTGCGCCTCGCGCTGCGCCGCGACGGCAAGGACAACGACCTCGGCGAGCTCATGGAGCTCCTGCCGCGGGTCGGCAAGCGCGCCCGGCCCGCGTTCAAGCGGGCGCGCGCCGCGCTCGGCGACTTCCAGCCGATCATCGACTTCGCGCGCCCGTACTCGGTCGACGTGGTCCAGTCACTGGTGAAGCTCGGCGCCGCGATGGCGAACTACGACTTCAACGGCCACTCCGCGCGCGCGAGCCTCATGGGGCTCAACTTCTTCGAGCGCAACGGGCTCGGCCAGCTCTCCGCGATCCCCGCCGCCGACCAGTACGCGCCGTTCGGCCCGGGCGGCATCATCCGCCGCTGCCCCGGCGCGGGCACCCAGCCCGCCGCTGACGGCTCGAACCCGTTCGTCGCCCCGCTCTGGCCGGAGAGCGGGCTCGCCGCCTCCGACTGCGACGCGACGGAGGTGCCGCCCGGGCCATGAGGCGCATCCTGCTCGCAGCGCTGGTCCTCGCGGTCGCCGCCGTATCGCGATGAAGAGCCGCCAGCCGGTGCTGTAGCGGTCGTACGCGGCGGGCCCCGCGGCGTACGCCTCGAGCATGCTCATCCGCGCGTACTCCGGCTCCTCGACGATGAAGTCGAGCAGCGCGGCGATCGCGTTCTCCACGCGGTCGGGCCACTCGTCGGCCTCCTGGAAGGCCGGGGCGACCGCGTTCATGAGGCGCCGGAGCTGGAGCTCGATCGCGCCGACGAAGCACTCCTCCTTGTTGCGGAAGAGCTCGTAGAAGGTCGCCCGCGAGACGCCGGCGCGCCGCACGATGTCCGCGATGCTGAAGCCGTTGTAGCCGTGCTCGGACGACAGGTGGGCGATCGCGTCGAAGAGCCGCTGGCGCTGCGACTCGGCGACCTGCTCGCGCGTGAGCCCGTGACGGCCGGGCGGAAGCTTGCGGACGATCGCGCCGTCGCCCTTGTCCTCGTTGTCCCCCGCGCCCGCGGCCCGCTTGCGCCGAGCTGCGCGCCGGTCGTCGAGTTCGGACCGCATGGAGTGCCCCTTTCCCAAAACTCTCGCGTTTCTCAGTCTAAACGCACGGCCTTCCCTCCCGCCACAGGCAGGCGGCGAGGCGCGCCCCGGCGGGGGCACGCCTCGCCCAAACCCGTGCGGGAGCTAGACGCCGACTGCCTCGGCTTCGACGCCGGCCCAGTCCTGATGGGCCTCGCAGAAGCCGAGCCCGGGGATCGCCTGCTTGCGACACGGCCGGCCGCGCGAGGAGTAGGCGGCGCAGTTCAGCGTGACGCCGATCGCTTCCGGATCCTCGAGGACCAGGAGCTTGAACTCACCCAGGCGGCGGTCGATCACCTGGCGCACCCAACGCTGATCCTGGAACAGGAAACGCGTGCGGATGGCTTTGAACAGGAAGCGCTCCGGATCCTTGAAATGAGGCTCCGTGGCGATCCTCTGGATCACGAGCTCGCACTGCTCGAGCACGTGCTGCCGCTCGGCCGCGTCGCGCTCGGGGTTACCAGTGCGCACGATCGCGGGCGCGAGCTCCCGGAACAGGTTCCGACTGAACTTATTCATTTCCCCTTCCTTTTTTGCGGCCTCCTCCCCAAAGCCGCGACTTGGACTCTAACGAAACCAACGCGCCTTCGTAATGCGGAATCGGCGGCCTCAGGGAGGCCGCGGCTTTCTAGACTCAGCTGAATTGACCGGACGGTCAGTTAGCTCGAGGGCCCGTCGCGTGCTCGCCGTCTGGGCGATGTGCGTGGCGCTGCTCACCGGTCTCGGGCTCGGCGTCGAGGACCGGCTCGCGCCGAGCACGCTGAGCGTGCCCGGAAGCGAGTCGGCGCGCGGGGCCGAGATCATCGAGCGGCAGTTCGGCGGCACCACCCCGGTCGCGGTGCTGCTCGACGGGCCGCCCACCGAGCTGGAGCGCCAGGGCGCCGCGCTCGTCCGGGCGCTCGAGCGCCGCGCGCCCGGCGTGCGCGCCATCTCGCCCTGGAGCGGGGCTGAGGTGATCGACGACCTGCGCCCCGACCCCGGCACCGCGCTCATCTTCGCCGAGCTGCCGGTGCGCGACGACGAGGAGGGCGACGAGATCCTCGCGCGCGTCGAGGGGGCGGTGGAGGAGGCGATCTCGCCGCCGGTCGAGGCCTCGCTGAGCGGGCCGGTGGTGATCGGCGAGGCGATCAAGCAGGCGTCGCTGGACGCGACCCGCCGCGCCGAGCTGATCGCCCTGCCGGTGCTGTTCTTGGTCCTGCTCTTCGTCTTCCGCTCCCCGGTCGCAGCGGCGGTGCCGCTGCTCTTCGGCGGGGCGACGGTGGTGGCCACGCGGGGGCTGGTGGCGCTGTTCGCGGGCGCGATGGAGATCGACGCGACGGCGGTCTCGGCGGCGTCGATGGTGGGGCTCGCGCTCGGCGTCGACTACGCGCTGCTTTTGGTGTCGCGCTACCGCGAGGGCCTGCACGGCGGGCTCGGGGTCGCGGAGGCCGTGGCGACGGCGCGCGCGACCGCGGGCCGCACGGTCGTCTTCGCGGGGTTCGTCCTCGGCGGCGCGATGCTCTCCCCGCTGGTGCTCGCCCCCGGCGCGCTGCTCACGTCGATGGCGTTCGTCGTGATGCTCGTCGTCGTGGTGAGCGTGGTGAACGCCGTGGTCGCGGGCCCGGCGCTGCTCGTCCTGGTCGGCGAGCGCACGGAGCGCTGGCGGATCGGCTCGGGTCGTGAGCCGCGCCTCGGCGGTACGCTCGCCCGCGCCTTGCGGCGGCCGGGCGCCGCGGCCCTCGCCGTGTTCCTGCTAGCGGTCGCGCTCGCGACGCCGGTGCTCGGTTTCGACACGGGGCCGCCCGACGTGCGGCAGCTCCCGGACGACCACCCGGCGCGCGTCGCGTTCGAGCGCATCGAGTCGGAGGTTGGGCCGGGATGGTCGGCGCCGTTCTCGGTGGTCTTCGAGCGCGCGGGCGAGGGACCGATCACCGAGCCCGAGACCCTGCGTGCGCTCGCGCGCTGGCAGCGCGAGCTCGCGGCCGAGCCCGAGGTGGAGAGCGTGGTCGGCGCGCAGCAGCTCGTGGAGGAGGCGCGCGGGCTCCTGCAGGGCGGCCGGCGCCTCGAGCGCTCGCGCCGGGAGCTCGAGGAGGGGCGCCGTGGCGTGCGCGAGCTGGCCGACGGCCTGGCGCGGGCGCGCGACGGCGTCGAGGAGCTGCGCGCCGGGCTCACCGAGGCCTCGGCGGGCGGCGGGGAGCTCGCGGCGGGCGCCGAGCGGGCCCGGGCGGGGGCTGAGGAGGTGCGCGCAGGGCTGGAGCGCGCCGCGCGCGGGGCCGCAGCCGCCGACGCGGCGCTCGGTGACCTCGCGGCCGGCGCGCGGGAGCTCGCCGACGGCGCGGCCGCCGCCCGCGACGGCGCGGACGCGCTCGCGGCCGGGCTGGGCGAGCTCGCCCCGGGCGCGGCCCGGCTGCGCGAGGGCGTGCGCGAGCTGCGGCGCGGCCTGCGCACCGGAGCGCGCTCGCTGCGCGCGCTGCGCGAGCCGGTGGGCGAGGCCGAGCGGCGGCTGGAGGAGGCGTTCACGCTGCTCCAGGCGGCGACGATCGGAAGGCTCGACCCGAACTACCCGGCGTGGACCGAGGCCGTCGCCCGGGCGCTCGCCGCGCTGTCGGGCCGCAACCCGCTCACGGGCGAGCCCGTGGAGCCGGGGTACGACGGCGCCGTGGCCGCCCTGGACGAGGCGGCGGGGGGCCTGCGCGAGGGCGCGGCGCTCGCGGGCCGGCTGGCCGCGGGCGCGGGCGAGCTCGCCCGGGGCGTCGAGCGCCTCGCCGCCGGGGCGGGCGAGCTCGCGGCCGGGGTCGAGGAGCTCCGCAGCGGCGCCGCCGGGCTCGCCGCGGGCGCCCTCGAGCTCGACCGGCGCGCCGCCGGGCTCGGCGAGGGGCTCGAGACGCTCGCCGCCGCGACCGGCGCGCTGGCGGCGGGCCTGGGCGAGCTCGAGGCGGGCAACGCGCGCCTCGCCGGCGAGCTCTCGTCCGGCGCCGCTCAGACGGGCGGCCTTGAGATCGCGCTCGGGCGCGCGAGCGGCGAGGTCCGCGAGAGCGCAGCGGGCCTGCGCGCGCAGCAGCGCGGCCTGGAGAGGCTCGAGCGCCGCTCGCCGAACCTGTTTGAGTCGGGCTACCTCCTGCTCGCGGGCATCGAGGGCGCCCCCGAGCCGGACCGCGAGCAGGCGGAGGGCACGGTCGCGCTGCGGACCGGCGGCACCGCGCTCCGGATGGTCGTCGTGCCGGCGGCGGCGCCGAACACCGAGGAGGCGAGCGCCGCGCGCGAGCTGGTCGACGCCCGCGCCGACGAGGCCGCCGCGGCGGCCGGCGCCGAGGTCGCGCTGACCGGCGGGATCGTCGACCTCGAGGACTACGACGTCGCCACCACCGAGCGCATGCCGCTGATCGTGCTCGGCGCCTCCGTGCTCGCCTTCCTGCTCTTGGTCTGGGTGCTGCGGGCGCTCCTGCTCGCCGCGATCGCGGTCGCGCTCAACCTGCTCACGGTCGCGGTCGCCTTCGGGGTGCTCACCTTCCTCTTCCAGGTGCTGCCGGGCGCGCCGCTCGGCGGCCCCGGCTTCACGGCGGCGATCTCGGCCGCCGCGATCTTCGGGCTCGTGTTCGGCCTCTCGATCGACTACGAGGTCTTCCTGCTCGGCCGCATGCGCGAGGAGTACGTGCGCAGCGGCGACCCCGAGCAGGCGATCGTGCGCGGCCTGGAGCGCACCGCCGGCGTGATCACCGGCGCCGCGGCGATCATGCTCGGCGTGTTCGTCGTCTTCGCCACGTCGGAGGTGACGACCATGCGCGAGTTCGGGATCGGCCTTGCGGTGGCGATCGCGCTCGACGCGACGCTGATCCGCCTCGTCCTTCTGCCCGCGCTGATGAAGATCGCGGGCGAGCGGGCGTGGTGGCTGCCGGGCTGGCTCGACCGGCGGCTGCCGCACATCGCGGAGTGAGGCGCGCGCGTCGTCGCGGACTCGCGGGCACCCCGCCGCGAAGCCGCGATTCGTACGACGGGTCGTATCTATAGCGGGCCCGCGAGGGGTAGGGTGGGGGCGTGGCCGTTGCGCTTGACGCGAGCGAGTGGGGCGCGGGCGAGCCGCTCCTTCTGCTGCACGGCTGGCCGCAGCACCGCGGCTGCTGGGCGCGCGTCGCGCCGCGGCTCGCCGAGCGGCGCCGCGTGATCGCGCCCGACCTGCGCGGGCTGGGCAGCTCGCCGCTCGCGCCCGACGAGGACTACACCAAGCACGCCCTGCTGGAGGACGTGCTCGCGCTGCTCGACGGCCGCGGGATCGAGCGCTGCGACGTGGTCGGCCACGACTGGGGCGGGTGGGTCGCCTGGCTGCTTGCGATCGAGCACCCCGCGCGCCTCCGCCGGGTGGTCACGCTCGACATCCCGCCCCCGTGGCGTGGCGAGCTTTCGCCGAAGCGGGTGGCCGGGGCGCTCGCCTTCGGCAGCTACCAGTACTTCCTCGCGAGCCCGTGGCTGGGTGAGCGCGCGCTGCGGCGCTCGCCCGAGTTCATCAAGCGCTTCATCCCGGCGGGCGCCGCGCGGCGCGTGTGGACGGAGTCGGAGCTCGAGGGCTACGCGCGCGTCCTGCAGGAGCCGGGACGGGCGCGCGCCTCGGTCCTCTACTACCGGCAGTTCCTGCTGCGCGAGCTGCCGCGGGTCGTGCGCGGGGCCTACACCGGCGAGGAGGTGGGCGCTCCGGTCCTCGCGGCCTACGGCGAGCGCAGCGCGATCCCGCGCATGCTGGGGTTGCCGCCGGCGCGCGCGAACGTGCGCGTCGAGGTGGTCCCGGGCGCGGGCCACTTCCTCCCCGAGGAGGCGCCGGACGAGACCCTCGCGCTGATCGAGTCCCACCTGGCGGCCGGGACCGCCCGCCCCGGCGGCACCCCAACCTGACGTTCAGCCCTAGTCGTCGTTTTTCGACTACTACGGCTGAACGTGAGCTGCGCGTTTCGCGACGTTCAGCCCTCGTCGTCGTTTTTCGACGACCAGGGCTGAACGTGGGGTTCGGGGGGCTTCAGCCCTGCTGCTGGGTGCTCTCCTCGGTGGTCGGCGCGGTGATCAGCCCGGTGCCGCCGTCCAGCTCGAGCAGCTCGCGCTTGGCGCGGGCCGAGTGCTCGTGGGTTACCTGGAGCTCGTAGGTCTCGGCCTGCACGCTGCGGAACGAGGCGAAGTCGCGCCGCCCGCCCTGCGCCGCCTGGGCGAGCGCACCGAACAGTCCGCCGAACACCAGCCCCGCGACGAGCCCGTAGAAGAGGACGCCCAGGAACGCCGGCCCGTCGAAGAAGAGCCCGAAGAGGAGGCCGAACAAAAGGCCGATCACCGCCCCCTGGCCGGCGCCGATCAGCGCTGCCCGGCCCGTCGTCATCCGCCCGGCGATCTGCTCCACGGTCTTCAGGCCGCTGCCGACGATCGCGACGTGCTGGACGGGGAAGCCGCGATCCGATAGGAAGTCCACGGCGCGCTCGGCCTCCGCGTAGCTTCCGTACTGCGCCACCGTCGTCTTGGGTGCTGTGGTCGCTTCCATGCCCGACCGATCCTAGACCCCGGCCGGGCAGGGGGCAAACGGCCGAGCTGACGCGGAGCGCGCCGGATGCGCCATGATCCCGCCGTTTCGTCAGGAGGCACTTACGAGGGGGCAGAGATTGGGCAAGGTGTATGAGATCTCGGCGCGGGCGACCTCGTCCGCGCCACCGGAGTCGGTCTGGCGCCTGCTCGCCGACGTCGAGACCTGGAGCGACTGGGCCGACTTCGACAGCGCCGAACTCGAGCGCCCCGCTGACGACGGCGGCCAGGGGGTGGGCGCGATCCGCAGGTTCAAGCGGCGCGGGCTCATCACGCGCGAGCGCGTGATCGCGGCGCACGAGCCGGCCTGGCTCAGCTACGAGCTGCTGTCCGGCCTTCCGATCAGCAGCTACAGCGCCGACGTGACCCTGATCCCCACCGACGACGGCGGCACCGAGATCCGCTGGAGCTCGCGGTTCCGCGGGCGCTTCCCCGTCCCCGGCGGGCTCATGCGGGGCGTGCTCGAGCGCTTCGTGCGGGCGACGGCGGCGGGCCTGGCGCGGGCCGCCGAGCGCGCGCCCGCGGCCACGCGCTGACGGGCGACCCGGGCACGCGCTAGGCGCCTCGCGGCCGCGCGCGGTTGCGACGCCTTCGTGATCCGGATCAGAAACATCCCCCGGACCTGGCATCCCTACCCCTTCACGATCCGGACCCTGAACTCGATCCCGCCGGAGTGCGTGATGGCGGACCCGATGTGGTTGCAGACCAGGATCTGCGCCACGCCGTCGTCGCGGGCGGTGGTCAGCGGCACGTAGAGGCCGCTCGGCAGGCCTGCGGAGCCCACGTAGGAGGCGATGAGCAGATCGCCCCTGTTCACGTTCTGCCCGACGGAGGGCACGTTGATCGAGGCGCAGCTCTGGGCGCCGACCGTCAGCGTGGCCCCGGGGTCCGAGTAGACGATCCCGGGGCCGCCCATCTTGGTCAGCGTGACGGCGCCGTCGGCGATCTTGCCAGCCTGGACGGCGCCGTTTTGGAGCTGCTGCGCGCCGACCGCGTCGCCCGCGAGCTTCGCCTGCGTGACCGCGCCGTCCGCCAGGTGGTCCGTCGTCACGGCGCCGGGCTCGAGCTCGAACTCCGGGATCGCCTCCGGCGCGAGCTTCTCGGCCGTGACCGCCCCGTCCGCGAGCTTCGCCGTCCGTACCGCGCCGGCGGCGATTTGCCCGCGAGCGCGGGCGGCGCGAGATCTACCAGAGGGTGGGGGCGGCTCCGACCCGGCTGGCCGACTATCCGAGCCCGCCGGCGAGCTCGCGCGCCCGCGGCGCGAGCTCCTCGCCGAGGCGGCGTACGTAGCCGACCGGGTCCTCGGCGGGCACGCTGACCAGCGCCGTGTCGAAGCCGAGCTCGGCCGCGCGGGCGATCTCGGCGGGGTCGCGGATGCCCTCGGAGGCGCCGAGGCCGACGTTGGCGACGCGCCGGATCTCGGCCGGGTCGCGACCCGCCTTGCGCGCCGCCTCCTCGAGGATCCGCACCCGCGGCGCGACGTCGCCGGGGGCAAGGTAGTTGCCGCCGAGGCTGGGCAGCCAGCCGTCGCCGAGGCGGCCCGCGAGCCGCATCATGCGCGGCCCGTAGGCGCCCACCCACAGCCCGATGCGGTGCCGGGGCGGCGGGCCCGGCCGCGCGCCGTGCACGCGGTAGTGCTCGCCGTCGTGGCGCAGGACGGGCTCGCCGTCCCAGAAGGAGCGCATGATCCGCATCGCTTCCTCGAGCGCGTCGACCGACTCGCCGGGCGTGCGCCGCGGCCCGCCCATCGCCGCCACGCCGTCCCAGAACGCCCCCGCGCCCACGCCGATCTCGACCCGCCCGCCGCTCAGGACGTCGAGCGTGGCGGCCGCCTTCGCGAGCACCGCGGGCGGGCGCAGCGGCAGGTTCACCACGTCGGGCACGAGCGTGATGCGCTCGGTGCGCGCCGCGAGGTAGCTGAGCAGCGTCCAGGTGTCGAAGAAGCGGCGCTGGTAGGGGTGGTCCTGGATCCCGACCAGCTCGAGGCCCGTGCGCTCCGCTTCCTCGACGGCCCGGATCAGCGCGCCCGGGTTCTCGGCGCTCGGTACGAGGAAGATCCCGATTCGCACGACGAGCGCATCATCGCGCACCGCCCGGCGAGATGCACGCCGAGCGGTGCGGGACGACGGCGCCTAGACGTGCACGAGCACCGGCTGCTCGCCCGTGCCGGCCTCCTCGGCGTCGGCCGGGTCGGGCTTGCTGCGCGGCAATAGCAGCGCCGGGAGCAGCGCGGCCGCGAGCAGCACGGTCGCCCAGACGAAGGTGCTCGCGAACGCGTCGGCGAGGATCGGCGCGACCTGCTCGCGCATCTCCGGCGGGATCGCCTGGGTGCCGCCCTCGGCGGCGGCGGCGCCGAAACGGTCGGAGATCGCGTTGGTGAGCAGCACCGACATCACCGCGGTGCCGATCGCGCCGGCGACCTGCTGGATGATGTTGAGCGTCGTCGAGGCGCGCGGCACGGCGCTGCGGCGCAGCGTCGCGAAGGCCGCGGACATCGTCGGCATCATCGTCGCGCCCATCCCGAGGCCCATCACGACCAGCGTGCCGCCGAGCAGCCAGTACGACGTCGACTCGGTGAGCTGGGTGAGCACGCCGAGCGTCACGGCGACCACGGGGATCCCTGCGAGCACGACCTTGCCCGGCCCGATGCGGTCGGTGAGGATGCCCGCGATCGGCATCATGATCATCGCCCCGACGCCCTGCGGGGCGAGCAGCAGGCCGGTCTCGAAGGCGCCCTCGCCGCGCACCGTCTGCAGGTACAGCGGCAGGAGCAGCATCGCCCCGAAGAACGCGACGCCGAAGAAGGTCATCGTCACCGCCGCGGCCGTGACCGAGCGGGCCTTGAACAGGCGCAGGTCGATGAGCGGGTTGGCGTTCGCCGGGCGCAGCCCGTGGAACACGAACGTCGCGATCAGCGCGGCGCCGATCAGCATCGGCACGAGCGCGCTGGCCGCCCCGAAGCCGTCGTTCGCGCTCTCGGCGAGGCCGTAGATGAGCGCTGCCAGGCCGGGGGAGAGGAGCAGGACGCCGAGCGCGTCGAGGCTCTCCGTCGGCGAGGGCTCGTCCTTGGGCAGGATGCGCGCGGCCAGCGCGAGCGCGACCAGGCCGATCGGGACGTTGATGTAGAAGATCCAGCGCCAGGACACGTCGTCCACGAGCCAGCCGCCGAGGATCGGGCCCAGGATCGGCCCGAGCAGCATCGGCACGCCGACGATCGACATGACCCGGCCCACGCGCTGCGGCCCCGCCGCCTGGGTGATGATCGTCATGCCGGCGGGCATGATCATGCCGCCGCCCAGGCCCTGCAGCACGCGGAAGCCGATCAGCGACTCGGCCGACCAGGCGGCGCCGGCGAGCGCCGAGCCCGCCATGAAGAGGCCGATCGAGAGCATGTAGAGGCGCTTGGTGCCGAAGCGGTGCGCGGCCCAGCCGGTCAGGGGGATGACCGTGGCCAGCGCGAGCATGTAGCCCGTGACGATCCACTGCATCGTCGCGAGCGGGGAGTTGAAGTCGCGAGTGAGGTGGTCGATCGCGACGTTGACGACGGTGGTGTCGAGGATGGCCATTACGGCCCCGAGGACGACAACCCACGCGATCGCGAGCGTCGCCCGATCGAGACCGCCGGCACCGCTGGGAGGAGAGGAAGTCATGCCGTGCTCGCTTGGGTCGGGATGGGCCTGTTAGTTGCGCACGCAACGGTAGCAGCGGGGTTTTCCCGCGCCCGGAGGGGCCGCGCCGTTCCGTGACCAATCTCACGCAAGCGGCCCGGGCAACTCGGCCTCGCGCCCTAGCGCAGCGGCTTGAAGGTGCGCAGGCGCAGCGAGTTGGAGACGACGAAGATGCTCGACGCGGCCATCGCCGCGCCCGCGAGCAGGGGGCTCAGCAGGCCGCTCACCGCGAGCGGCAGCGCGGCGACGTTGTAGGCGAACGCCCAGAACAGGTTGCCCTTGATCGTCCGCAGGGTCCGGCGCGAGAGGCGGATCGCGTCGGCCGCGGCGCGCAGATCGCCAGAGACGAGCGTGAGGTCGGAGGCCTCGATCGCGACGTCGGTGCCGGTGCCGATCGCGAGCCCGAGGTCGGCCTGGGCGAGCGCGGGCGCGTCGTTCACGCCGTCGCCGACCATCGCCACGACGCGGCCCTCGTCCTGCAGGCGCCGCACCACCTGGGCCTTGTCGGCGGGCATGACCTCGGCGATCACCTCGTCGATCCCCACCTCGGCGGCGACGGCCTCGGCCGTCGTGCGGTTGTCGCCGGTGAGCAGGATCGGCCGCAGCCCCAGCTCGCGCAGGCGCCGGACGGCCTCGGCCGAGGTCGGCTTGATCCCGTCGGCCACCGCGAGCACAGCGCGGACGCGGCCGTCCCAGCCCGCGGCGATCGCCGTGCGCCCCGCGCGCTCGGCGGCCGCCATCGCCTCGTCCAGCTCGCCGGGCATCTCGAGCCCCTGCTGGGCGAGCAGCCGCGGCCGGCCGGCGACCACCCGGCGGCCCTCGACCTCGCCCTCGACGCCCAAACCCTCGCGGTTGCGGAAACCCTGGACCGTCGGGAGCTCGCCGCAGCGCTCGCGCGCCGCTGCCGCGATCGCCTGGGCGATCGGGTGCTCGGAGGCGTCCTCGAGCGCGCCGACCAGCCGCAGCGCCTCGGCCACGTCCTCGCCGCGGGCGACGCGCACGTCGTGCAGCGCCATCTCGCCCGTGGTCACCGTGCCGGTCTTGTCGAGCACGATCGTGTCGATGCGGCGGGTGGACTCGAGCACCTCGGGCCCCTTGATGAGCAGGCCGAGCTGGGCCCCGCGGCCGGTGCCGACCAGCAGGGCGGTGGGCGTCGCGAGGCCGAGCGCGCACGGGCAGGCGATGATCAGCACCGCGACGGCGGCGGTGAAGGCGTAGGAGGTGCTCACGTCCGCGCCGAGCCAGAAGCCCAAAGTGGCCGCGGCCAGCACGATCACGGCCGGCACGAACACGCCGGAGATCCGGTCGGCGAGCCGCTGCACCGGCGCCTTGCCCGCCTGCGCCTCGGTGACGAGCCGCGCGATCTGGCTGAGCGCGGTCTCCGATCCGACCCGGGTCGCCCGCACGACCAGCCGCCCGCCGGCGTTCACGGTCGCGCCCGTCACCGCGTCGCCCGGGCCGACCTCCACCGGCACGGACTCGCCGGTGAGCAGCGACTCGTCGACCGCCGAGCGGCCCTCGACGACCTCGCCGTCGGTGGCGATCTTCTCGCCCGGGCGGACGACGAAGAGCTGGCCCGCGCGCAGCTCCTCGGCGGGGACGCGCCGCTCCGTGCCGTCGGGGCCGAGCACGCTCACCTCCTTGGCGCCGAGCTCGAGCAGCGCCCGCAGCGCCGCCCCGGCGCGGCGCTTGGCGCGCGCCTCGAAGTAGCGGCCGGCGAGGATGAAGGTGGTCACCACCGCGGCGACCTCGAAGTACACCTCCTCGGTGCTCCCGCCCGCGTCCGGGATGAGCCGGAAGGGCATCTCCATGCCGGGCTCCCCCGCGCCCAGGAAGAAGAGCGCCACCACCGACCAGGCGTAGGCGGCCAGCGTGCCCATCGAGACCAGCGTGTCCATCGACGCCGTGGCGTGGCGCAGCTTGCGCCACGCGGCGACGTGGAACGGCCAGCCGCCCCAGAGCACGACGGGGGTCGCGAGCTGGAGGCTGAGCCACTGCCAGTACTCGAACTGGAGCGGAGGGATCATCGCGATCAGCAGGATCGGCAGCGAGAGCGCCGCGGAGGCGATTAACCGCCGGCGCAGGCTCCGGAGCTCGCGCTCGCCCTCCTCTTCGGCGGCGTCGTCGGCGTCCTCGCGCTCGGCCCGCGGCAGCGTCGCGCCGTAGCCCGCGGCCTCGACCGTGCGCACGAGGTCGTCGGGCGCGACCAGCCTGGGGTCGAATGAGACTGCGGCCCGCTCGGTCGCGAAGTTGACGGTCGCCTCGACGCCCTCGAGCTTGTTCAGCTTGCGCTCGATCCGGTTCGCGCAGCTCGCGCAGGTCATGCCCTGCAGGTCGAGCTCGATGCGCTCCGTCGCCGTCCCGCTAGCTGCCATGGCCGTCCTCCGCGTGGGCGTGCCCGCCGACCGCCTGCGTGAACTCCGCCGTGCGCACCGCGCCGGCGTGCTTGAACTGCAAATACAGCCGGTAGCGGCCCGGGGTGGGGTAGGTGACCTCGAACTCGATCGGGCCCGAGCCGCCCGCCTCGCCCTCGGGGTGGGTGTGCAGGAAGGCCAGGTCGTGCTCGCGCAAGGCGACGAGGTGTCCATCGGCGCCCAGGTACGGCTCGACCTCGTCCACTGGCTCGCCGTCCAGCGTGACCCGGAAGCGCAGCGCCGTGGGCTCGCCCGGCCGCGGCTTCGCGCTCGCGAGGCGCACCTCATAGCCGTCGCCGGCGGGCGCCGTGCGCGCGGGCGCGGGGAGCGGGGCGGGGCGGAAGTCGCCCGCGACGAGCAGGTCGCTCGCCAGGGTGAGCCCCTGGCCCCCGGTGGAGAAGTCCGCGAAGACCCGGTAGGCGCCGGGCTCGCTCAGGTCCGCGGTCGCCTCCCAGGTGCCGTCGCCGCGCTGGCGCGGGTGCAGGTGCTGGAGCTCGGTGAAGTCGCGCCGCACCACGATCAGGTGCATGCGCCGCTCGTGCGTCGTGTCGTAGTCGCGCACCGGCTCGCCCGCGCCGTCGAGGATCCGGAAGCGGTACGGGGCCGCGGCGGCGGGCTCGGCGATGGTCGCCTCCGGGGCCATCCGGTAGCCGGCCTGTGCTGAGGCGAGCCCGGCGGGCTCGCTCGCACCGTGGGAGTCGTGGCCGCCTTCGGCCTCGGCGTGGGCCTCGCCTGCGGGGGCTTGCGCGTGGGTCTCGTCGCTGGGCATGTCGCCCTCCTCGTGCTCGCCGGGCTGCTCGCGTACGTCGGGGTCGAGCGCGGCACCCGCGAGCGCGGCCGCGCCGAACGCGAGCGCGACGGTCGCGGCGAAGGCGCCGAGCCGCAGGCTCGGGCTCACGAGGTCTCCACGAGGCTGTAGCCGGCCTCGGCGACCGCGGCGGCGATCGCCTCGACCGGCGCGTCGCCGCGGACCTCGAGGCGCCCGCTGGCGAGATCGACCTCGACGGCCTCGACGCCGTCGACCTCGCCGACCTCCTCCAGCACCGAGGCGCGGCAGTGCTCGCAGGTCATGCCCTGGACGGTGAACGTGCGGGTCGAGGTCGTGCGCTCCATGTCAGCTCCTTGTACCGGGTGGGGGTATCTGGCCCGTGGAGCCTACCATACCCCTAGGGGGTATGTTGACGGCGCCTGCGCGCACGCTCGGCGGGCCCGCCCGCGGGCGGGTGGCGCAGGGTGTACGGGGCCGGGTTCGCGAGCCGCGCTCAGCGGGCGCTGACGGGCCCCGGGAGCTCGAGGTGCGCGTGTGGGTCCGCGTCGTCCCGCTCGGGGGCGTGGCGGACGAGCACTGTCGGCTGCATGCCCAGCAGCCGCATGTCGCGTAGCGCCTCGGCGATCGGGCCGCCGCGGAGGAGCTCCTCCAGCGGCTCAGGGCGCTCGAACTCGAGCAGCCAACCGACCTCGACTGTGTCGTCGGGGAGCTTTTGCGTGAGGCGCAGCATCCTCGCCGTGCCCGCTTCGTCATCGGTGAGGGCGGCGAGTTGCTCCTCGAGCCAGGGCTCGAGCTCGCGAATCGTGACCGGTACCACTGGATGGCACTGAATCGCGAATCGCGTCATGCCCTGAGTCTCCGCCTCCGGCCTCCCGGTGTCTATGGGTGTCGCCGCCCATAGGCCGGGCGCCGTCCCGAGCGCGCGCCCTACCCTGGGTCGTGCGGGGGAGAATCCCGCATTGCGAATGACTCCGGAGGCCCCGATTGGCTTTTGTTGAGGCGCTGCTGCCGGCGGCGCTGATCGCCGCCTACCTGCGGCGGATCGCGACGCTGCGCAAGCTCGGCCGCGAACCGTCGGGCGTGCGCCAGGCGTGCTTCGTCACGGGCATGTTCCTGCTCGCGGTCACCCAGGTCGGCCCGCTCGCCGCGCTCTCGCGGGACCTCGTCTCCGCCCACATGGTCACCCACACGCTGGCGACCGACGAGGCGTCGCTGCTGATCGCGCTCGGCCTGACGGGCCCGGTGCTCGGCCCCCTGGTGGCGGCGCCCGTGATCCGCCAGGTCGTGCGCCTGTTCAGCCCGATCGGCGCGCTCGTGGCCTGGATCGTCGCGATCTCGGTCTGGCACCTGCCCGCGCTGTACGAGGCCGCGGCCGAGAGCCCGCCCCTGCACTTCCTCCAGCACGCCTGCTTCATCGGGGCCGGGCTCGCGCTGTGGCTCACGGTCTTCGGCCCGTTCCCGCAGCCCAAGTGGTTCAACGGGGCCGCCCGCGTCGGCCTCGTGATCGTCGTCCACCTCTTCAACACGGTGCTCGCCAACGCGTTCCTGTTCTCGGGCGAGACCTTCTACGAGGGCTACGCCGAGCGCGCACTGGCCGAGCACGGCATGGACCCGGCCTCCGACCAGGGGATCGCCGGCGCGATCCTGATGACGCAGGGCTTCGTGGTCATGCTCGGCGTGCTCACCTACGAGATCCTCCGCTGGGCGCGGGAGGAGTCCGAGAGCCAGGAGCTCGTCGAGCTCGCGCGCGAGGCCGGGGTCGAGCTCGACGAGGAGCGCGCCCGCCGCGCGGCCCGCTCCGGGAGCGCCGACGTGCTGCGCAAGCGCATCGAGGCCGCCGCGCGCGAGGAGGGCTCGTGACCGCGGCGCTGCCGATCGCGCACCACTCCTTCGGCCACTGGCTCGTCGACATCGCCCTGTACCTGGGCCCGGTGGTGATCGCCGCCGTCCTGCTCTTCGTGTGGAACCGCCGCGACCGCCGGCGCGCGGCCGGGGAGGACTCGGCGGACCGGCGCTAGGCGGCGCTGCGCGCCGGGTGCCCGTGGCGTAGGTTCTTGGCCTAACCGGAGGGAGCGGCCGGGACGTGGGACGACTGTTCGAGACGACGGCTGGGCGCCTCGTGGGACTCGGGGCGGCGGTGTTCGCGTTCTGGTTCGCGAGCGCCGTGGTCGCGAGCGCGGTGGGTGCCTTCGACGACCTCGGCGACGCGCTCTGGTCGGGCGTGCAGCACCTGCTCGACCCGGGGGCGCTGGGCGATGACGCGACTACGGCCCAGCGGCTGCTCGGCGTCGTCCAGGTCGTGCTCGGCATCGTGCTCGTGGTCGGGCTCGTCCTCACCCTGCTGACCGACGTCGTCGATCGCACCCTCCAGCGCCTGGGCGAGAGCGACCCGCCGGCTCGCGCGCGGGGGCACCTGCTCGCGATCGGGTCCGGCGACGCGCTGCTCACCGTGCTCTCCAGGCTCGAGCAGCGCGAGCCCGGCGCGGAGGCCGTGGTGCTCGTCCCGCCGGGCGACGCCGGCGCCCGCCGCGAGCTGCAGACGCACCTCGACGCGGCCCTCCCGAGCCTCCGGGTGCGGGCCGTGGGCGGCGATCCGACCACGGCGGGCGGGCTCGAGCGTGGCTCGGCGTCGCGCGCGCGGGCGATCGCCGTGCTCTCGCCCGAGGGCGCAGACGACGCCCCGGCCGACGCGCGGGCGATCGAGGTGGCGGTGAGCATCGCGCGCACGCTGGGGGACGCGGGGCGCCTGCCGCACGTGGGTGTCGAGATCCGGCGCGGCCGCAACGCGGACGCCGTGTGGGGGAGCTTCCCGCCCCAGGTGGACGCGGTCGTGCACGATCGCGCGCTCGGGGCGGTGCTCGCGCTCGCGGTCCTCAACCCGCCGTTTGTCGAGATGCTCGGCGCGGCAGCGTCCCGCGAGCAGCAGGGCGGCCTGTTCGCGGTCGGCGCGGAGGAGCTCGCCGGCCGCCGGTTCGGGGAGCTGGCCCCGGTCTTCGCCGAGGCCGTCCCGGTGGGCGTGATCCCGCGGCGCGACCCGAGCGCGATCGCCTACGCCCGGGACCCGGACACGCGGATCGACGCCGCCGACGCGCTCGTCGTCACGGCCGAGTCGGACGCCCAGGCGCGCCGGCTGCGCGCCGAGCCTGCCGCGGCCCGGCCGGCCGGGGCCTCGCCACGGAGCCGGTCGCCCCCGGCGTGACGCTCGTCATCGGCTGGAGCGACGCAGTCGCCAGCATGCTCTCGTGGTTCGAGGAGGCCGCGGGAGGGGGCCCGCCCATGACCGTGCTCTCGCGCTCGCAGCCGCGGGCGGCGGCCCGCACCAGCTGGCGGGAAGGCAATCCCGCCGACCCGGCGCAGCTCGCCGCGGCGCTCGAGGCCACGGGCCCGGAGCTCGTCCTGGTCGCGTCGGAGCCGGGCTCCGGCGGCGACGCGGCGGCGATCCTCGCCGCGCTGCACGTCTGCCGGGCGCTGGGCGACCGGCGGGTCCCCGTGCTGGTGGAGCAGCGCGGCCGCCCGAGCACCCTCGCCGAGGCCGACCCGCGCCTGCACGTGGTCTCCGGCCCGGCGCTCGCCGGCGAGACGATCGCGCTCGCTGTGCTCGACCCGCTCGCCCTCGCGGCCCAGGAGGCGCTCGCCGGCCACCGGGTCGAGCGGCGGCGGCTGGGCGCCGTGCCCGCGGGCGCCACGTTCGGCGACCTGTACGCGGCGCTGCTGGAGCGGGGCTCGGTGCCCTTCGCGCTGGCCCGCGACGGGCGCGCGCTGGACCTCGCGCCGGCCACGCCGCTGCGCGCGGGCGACGACGTGCTCGTCGTGTACCGCCGGGCCGCCGAGGCCGCCTAGCCCGGCCGCAGGGCGTGCGAAAGCGTTGCTGACGGCAACGGAATCGCACGCCCGGCGAACGACGGAGGGCGCCCGGTGGGCGCCCTCCGCGTCAGGTCTCGGTCGCTGTCGGCGATGACGCCGCCTGGCCCGCTCCGGGCCCGCCGATCAGCCGCAGCCGGTGTTGTTGCCGCAGCTCGAGCACGTGTAGCAGGAGCCCGTGCGCTGCATCATCCCGCCGCACTGCTCGCACGCCGGGCCGAGCTCGAGGCCCTGCATGCGGGCCGGGCGGACCGGGGGCGTGTCGGTGAGCGCGGCCGTCGGGGGCTGCGGGCCGGAGCTCGCCGGGGCGCCGTTGCCGTTGCCCTTGCCGTTCTTGGCCTCCTGCTTCTCGAGCTCCTCGGCGGTCGGCGCCGGGCCCTCGTTGACGAACAGCGTCTGCTGCGCCTCCTTGCGCGCCCGCACCTCCGGGGTGAGGATGCCGAGCTCCTCCTGAATGTCGGTGTCCAGGAAGCGCGAGGCGAGCCAGCGCATGATGTAGTCGGGCATCGACTTCGCGAACGGGATCTCCGGGTTGCGCGTGATGCCCTCCGGCTCGAAGCGCACGAACGAGAACTTGTTCACGAAGGTCTCGAGCGGCACGCCGTACTGCAGGCCGATCGAGATCGCCGTCGCGAACGCGTTCATCAGGCCCTTGATCGTCGAGCCCTCCTTGCCGATGTCGGTCAGGAAGATCTCGCCGACCGTGCCGTCCTCGTACAGGCCCGCGGTGATGTAGCCCTCGTGGCCGCCGATCGAGAACTTGTGCGTGATCGACTGGCGCTCGACCGGCATTCGCCGGCGGACCGGACGGTGCTGCTCGGCGGTGATGGGCTGTGCCGCCTCGTCCTTCTGCTCCTTCTTCTTGCTCGCGCTCGTCGACAGCGCCTGCGCGGTCTTCGAGCCGTCGCGGTAGATCGCGAGCGCCTTGAGCCCGAGCCGCCAGCCCTCGATGTAGGCCTCGGCGATGTCCTCGACCGTGGTCGACTCCGGCAGGTTCACGGTCTTGGAGATCGCGCCCGAGATGAAGGGCTGCACCGCGGCCATCATCTTCACGTGGCCCATCGGCGAGATCGCTCGCTCGCCGACCGCCACGTCGAAGACCGGCAGGTGCTCCTCCTTGAGGCCGGGCGCGCCGACGATCGTCGCGTGCTCGTTGACGTAGGCCTCGATCTGGTCGATCTCCGAGTCGGAGTAGCCGAGCGTGCGCAGCGCGAGCGGCACCGAGCGGTTGACGATCGTCATCTGCCCGCCGCCGACGAGCTCCTTGAACTTGACCAGCGAGAAGTCGGGCTCGATGCCCGTCGTGTCGCAGTCCATGAGGAAGGAGATCGTCCCGGTGGGGGCGAGCACCGTCGCCTGCGCGTTGCGGTAGCCGTAGCGCTCGCCGAGCTCCACGGCCTCGTCCCAGGCGCGCTGCGCGGCCTCGAGCAGGTCGCCCTTGATGCCGGCCGAGTCGATCTTGTACGCCGCGTCGCGGTGCATCCGCATCACGTTGTTGTGCGGCTCGCGGTTGCGCTCGTACTCGTCGTACGGGCCCATCACCGACGCGATCTCCGCCGAGCGGCGGTAGCCGCGCGCGGTCATCAGCGCGGTGATCGCCGCGGCGATGTTGCGGCCCTCGTCCGAGTCGTAGGGCACGCCGTTCGCCATCAGCAGGGCGCCGAGGTTCGCGTAGCCGAGGCCGAGCTGGCGGAAGCGGCGCGCGTTGCGGCCGATCTCCTCGGTCGGGTAGCTCGACGGGCCGACGATGATCTCCTGCGCGAGGAAGATCGTGTCGACCGCGTGCTGGAAGTCCTCGACGTCGAACGTGCCGTCCTCGCGCCGGAAGCGCATCAGGTTGAGCGACGCGAGGTTGCACGCCGAGTCATCGACGTGCATGTACTCCGAGCACGGGTTCGAGGCGTTGATCCGGCCCGAGTTCGGGCAGGTGTGCCAGCGGTTGATCGTGGTGTCGTACTGGATGCCGGGGTCGGCGCAGCGCCACGCCGCCTCGGCGATCTCGTTCATCAGCTCGCGGGCCTTGACGGTCTCGATCACGCGGCCGTCGGTGCGCGCGATCAGGTCCCAGTCGCCGTCGTTCTCGACCGCCCGCATGAACTCGTCGGTGACCCGGACCGAGTTGTTGGCGTTCTGGTACTGGATCGACGCGAAGTGCTCGGAGTCGATGCTCATGTCGAAGCCCGCGTCGCGCAGGGCCTGAGCCTTCTCCTCCTCGCGCGCCTTGCACCAGATGAACTCGCGGATGTCGGGGTGGTCGACGTTGAGGACGACCATCTTCGCGGCCCGCCGAGTCTTGCCGCCCGACTTGATCGTGCCCGCCCACGCGTCAGCACCGCGCATGAAGGAGACCGGGCCCGAGGCAAGCCCGCCCTTCGAGAGGTGCTCCTTGGAGGAGCGGATGTTGGAGAGGTTGATGCCGGAGCCCGACCCGCCGCGGAAGATCATCCCCTCCTTGGTGTTCCACTCGAGGATCGACTCCATCGTGTCCTCGACGCTCAAGATGAAGCAGGCCGAGCACTGCGGCTTCTCCTCGAAGCCGACGTTGAACCAGACCGGGCTGTTGAAGGCCGCCTTCTGGTGGAGCAGCAGGTGGGTGAGCTCCATCTCGAAGGCGTCGGCGTCCTCCTCGGTCGCGAAGTAGCCGAGCTCGCGGCCCCAGTTCGCGATCGTGCCGGCGACGCGCGAGATCATCTGCTTGACCGAGGACTCGCGCTCGGGCGTCCCGAGCCGGCCGCGGAAGTACTTCTGGGCGACGATGTTGGTCGCGTTCTGCGACCAGCTCTTCGGGAACTCGACGTTGCGCTGCTCGAAGACGGGGTTGTCGGGATCACCGATGACCGCGTCGCGCACCTCCCACTCGACCTCGTCGAAGGGATGAACCCCCGGCGTCGTGTGGCGCCTGGTGACGGTGATCCCTGTGTGAGTGGTGGTCTCAGACATGGTCTCGGCTCCTTTTCCTTTGCCTCGGTTCCGGTTTGCGGGGGAACGACTTACTCAACCGCGAGCCTCGGACGGAATCCTGGGCCCGTTTGCAGGGGGTTCCTGGCCCCCTGCGGGCTCGGCCTCGCCTGGCGGCGCGACCCCGAGGGAGCGCAACTCGCGGGTGAACTCGCTGGGGTCGTCGAAGCCGCGGTAGACCGCGGCGAACTGCAGGTAGGCGATCCGGTCCAGCTCGCGCAGGCCCGCGAGCGCGCGCTCGCCCACCTGCTCGGCGGCGAGCTCGCCGCCGCTCGCCTCGATCTCGGCCTCGATGCGGGTGACGAGCCGGTCGACGTCGCCGGGGTCCACCGGCCGCTTGTACGCGGCGCGCAGCAGCCCGCGGGCGAGCTTCTCACGGTCGAACGGCTCGCGCCTCCCGTCGCGCTTGCGGACGAAGAGGGGCTCGCGCTCGCGCCGCTCGAAGGTCGTAAAGCGCCGGCCGCACTCGGTGCACTCGCGCCGGCGCCGGACCGCCGCCCCGCCCTCGGCCGCGCGGCTCTCGAGCACGCGCGTATCGCCGTTGCAGGAGGGGCACAGCATCGACACTGAGTCTACCTAGATGTGTGGACGGAAACCGGCGACTAGACACTAGATCTAGTGTTTGCGAAGCCGCAAAGTGGGGGATTCTTCGTGCGCGTGCGCACACGGGGCGCCGTCCCGTCTGCGCAGACGGCCGCGGCCCCTCGCGCGAGGGGCCGCGTTGCCGTAACCGATCCGCAGGCGGGGCGGGCGCCGCGCCCGCCCTGGGGTCGCTCAGTCGTACTTGCGCTCGACGGCCATCGTGAGGCGCCTGAGCTTCACGTTCTCGCCGCAACTCGCCGCCTGCACCGAGAGCCGGTCCCACCGCTCGAGGGGCACGGTGAAGGTGAGCGACTGGGTCGTCTCCTCGCCCTCGACCGGCGGGTTCACGGCCTGCTCGATGATGTAGTGCTGGCCGGCGTTGGGGCCCGTCCCGATGTGCCGGCTGACGGAGAGCGCGCGCATGGTCCCGCCGCCCTCCTCCCAGGCCCCGGTAAGGGTCACCTGGTAGGAGGCCTTATGGTCGACCTGGATCTGCCCGGTCGGGCCGTAGGGGTCGCGGAAGTCCGGGTAGAGGGAGACCTGCTCGAAGGCGACCTCCTCGTAGTAGCAGGTGGTCGTCTGCCCCGCGATGCTCTGCGTCAGCTCGACGTCCGTCGCGCGCGCGAAGCGGTGCGGGGGCGGCGGGCACTGGCTCGCGCCGAACACGATGGTCCCGTCCGGGCAAAGCGTCCAGCCCTGGCTCAGGTGCCGGCCCTTGACCGCGTCCTTGGCGATCGCGTCGGCCTTGACCGACTGCTTGGCCAGGTGCCTTGCCTTGATCGCGCCCTTCGCGATGTCCTTGGCGGTGATCGAGCCGTCCTTGATGTCCTTGCCGGTGATCTCGTTCTTCGCGGCGATGCCGAAGCCGCTGATCGCGAAGAACAGGGCGATCACCGAGATGACCAGCGCCGGGCTCGGCCGGCCGAGGCGGCCGAACTTGCGCGTGGGCGGTTGCGTGCTCGCGGGGCGCGCGTCGGGATCGTGCATGTGGAGAGGTCCCCCCGGGTGGTGGTTTGCTTCGCGCAGCAAGCTATCAGCGGGCACCGGCGGGCGTTCGCGGGGCGGCGAATCGCGCATAAGGGCGCCGGATGCGGGGTACTCTCCCCTCGTGGGCGCACGGGGGCGCAAGAGACTCGATGACGCGGCCGCGCGGGTGGCCCAGGCGCGCGAGGCCATGGCCGACCGCCGCGACTCGGCGCTCGAGGCGATGGCCGACCGCCGGGACGCCGCCCTCGACGCCGCGGCCCAGGCGCGCGCCGCCGCCGGCGAGCGGGTCGCCGAGGCCCGCGAGGCCGCGGCGGACGCGATCGCCAAGGTCAAGCCCAAGCTGCGCGGCGTCACACACGAGTACGCGTTCTTCGTCTCGCTGCTTCTGGGCGCCGGGCTGATCCTGCTCGCCGAGGGGACGAAGGCGACGCTCGCCGTCGGCATCTACGCGGCGAGCCTGTCCGCGCTCTTCGGCGTCTCGGCCCTCTACCACCGGGTGAACTGGCGCCCGACGGCGCGCCGGTGGATGCGCCGGCTCGACCACACGATGATCTTCTTTTTGATCGCGGGCACGGTGACCCCGTTCGCGATGCTCGTCCTCGAGCCGCCGCTCGCGACGGCGCTGCTCGTCGCCGTCTGGGCGGGCGCGGCGGCCGGCACGGTCGTCGAGCTCATCTGGATCGACTCGCCGAAGTGGGTGAGCGCGGCCGTCTACATCGCCGTCGGGCTGATCGGCGCGGCCGGCTTCCCCGCGATCGTCGTGAAGGCCGGCATCGCCGCAGGCGCGCTGATCGCGCTCGGCGGAGTGCTGTACGCGGCCGGCGCGGTGATCTACGCCTTGCAGCGGCCCGACCCGAGCCCGAGGGTCTTCGGCTACCACGAGATCTTCCACGTGCTCGTGATCGCCGCCGCCGCGGCCCACTTCGCGGCGGTGGCGCTGTTTGCCCTCCCGGCGGCGGGCTGACCCGCCCCGCCTCGGGCCCCGGGGACACACCGCGCCCCCCAAACCGCACGTTCAGCCCTAGTAGTCGAAAAACGAAGGCCAGGGCTGAACGTCCCGGCGCCGGCCCGGTTCGTTCAGCCGTGGTAGTCGAAAAACGACGACCAGGGCTGAACGTGGGCCTGCGGGGCTCGGCGTTTGGCGCGGTCGGCGGCGCTTATCGGCCGTCCGCGAAAAAAAGTGGTGAGAGATTTGCGCGCCCTGGGTAATGGGTGAAGCGCTGTCAATGACATAACCAACGCGCTCACGCGGTTGCAGGGGACCGCCGGGGCGGAGGGCGCCGACCACCGGCAGGAGGAGGAGCGAGTGTTGGAGTCATTGCGAAGCGCCCGCGCGTGCGCTCGCACCAGCCGAGTAGCCGCGGCGCTGGCCGCTTTCGCCCTTGCGGCGATCACGCTGATCTTCGCGTCACCGGCGCGCGCGCAGGGGGCGCCGCAGGTTCTCTTGTTCCACGACGGCGCCGACGCCGCCACGGACGCGGGCGTCGCCGCCATCCAGGATCTGGCCGCGGACAACGACTTCGACGTCACCGTGACGTCCGACGCGGCCGACCTCAACCCCGACGACCTCGACGCCTACGCCGCGCTGATCTTCCTCGGCGTCGAGGGCGACGTGCTGAACGACGCGCAGGCGAACGCCGTGCGCGACTACGTGCGCGACGGCCACGGCTTCCTCGGCATCGGCACGACCGCCGAGGCGATGCCGGGCTCGAACTTCTTCGACAACCTGATCGGGGCGCGGCCCGACGGCGACGCCTCCGGGCCTGAGGAGAACGTCGTCGTCTTCGGCGATCGCGTGCATCCCGCGACCGCTGACCTGCCGCTCGAGCTCGACGTCACGGACAGCTTCTACGTCTGGGAGGACCGCCCGACGCACAAGGTCCACGTCGTCGCGCGCTGGCGCGCGCCCGGCGACCCCGCCGGCGACGGCACCGACGTGGCGAACACCGACCACGAGCTCTCCTGGTGCCACGACTTCCAGGGCGGGCGCTCCTTCTACACCGCGCTCGGCCAGACCGCGGACACCTACGAGCTGGACGAGTTCCGCCGGCACCTGCTCGGCGCGATCCAGTGGACGGCCGGCCTCGTGCGCGCGAACTGCAAGGCGACGGTCGCCGACTACTACGAGGGCGAGCGCCTCGTCGACGGCACCTCGGGCGACCTCCAGCACACCGGTGAGTCGCACGGCCTGACGATCGCGCCCAACGGCTGGGTCATCTACATCGGCCGCGGCGACTGCCGCACGGACGAGGCCCGCGGGCAGGTCGCCGGCCTCGGCGCCCCGACCCCGCGCATCCTCGACTTCGCCAACCCGAACGTCGGCGTCGGCTGCGGCACCGTGCACGTCTTCGACCCCGAGGAGTACGACGGCACGGTCAACAGCGGCGTCACCCTCGCCGGGATCATCCCGGTCTACGGCGACCGCGGCGCGGGCGACGAGATCAACGGGAAGATCGAGGCCGGCCTGCTCGGGGTTACGGTCGCGCCCGACTTCATGACCACCGGGCACATCTACGTCCAGTACTTCCCGACCTTCAACCCGGCCAACCCGAACCTGCCGGGGCTCACCGACGGCGCCGACCGGCGGCGCACGAAGATGCACAAGGCGCGCGTCTCGCGGTTCACGATCGACCTCGAGACGAAGCAGCTCGACCTCAGCTCCGAGGTGGTCATCTTCGAGTACGAGTCGCAGATCTACAGCTGCTGCCACCGCGGCGGCGGCATGGGCTTCGACTCGGAGGGCAACCTCTACATCACCACCGGCGACTCGAACTCGTCGCAGAGCACGAACGGCTACTCGGGCAACCACCCGGCCTTCCGCTGCCCGCAGCGCCAGCCGCTGCCCGGGCCGGGCGACCCCGCCAACAACGAGGACTGCGGCGAGCTCAACTTCTCCTTCCGTGACGCGCGGCGCACCGCCGGGTCGACCAACGACTACAACGGCAAGATGCTGCGCTTCAACCCGATCGACGACATCCCCGACGGGGTGCAGCCGGAGGTCGGGCCGGGCACCACGTACACGCTGCCCACCGACGAGTCGCCGAACGGGCCGAACCTCTTCGACGGGACCGAGGGCGGCGGCGGCCTGACCAAGCCGGAGATCTACGCGATGGGCCTGCGCAACCCGTCGCGGCTGTCGATCGACCCGGAGACCGACGTCCCGTACACGGCGTGGGTCGGCCCGGACGCGGGCTCGCCCAGCCAGACCCAGGGCCCGTCGACCTACGAGAGCGCGGCCCAGATCGCGGAGGCCGGCAACTACGGCTGGCCCTACTGCATGGGCAACCAGCAGGCCTACCGCGACCGCGTCGCCCCGGACGGCGACCTGCGCACGGAGAACGAGCCGGGGTACGTGGACGGCGGTCCCGCCGGCAACCCGATCCCGGGCTGGTACGACTGCGAGGACCTCGTCAACGACTCGCCCAACAACACCGGGCTCGAGGTGCTCCCGCACGAGACCGGCACGGGCAAGGACGCGGGCACCGCGCGCCCGGTGAACCTCTGGTACAGCCGCGGCAACCCGAACGGGGCCAACGGCTGCCCGGACTTCCCGCGGCCGAACGGGGCGCCGGACTACGGCGCGGACCCGGTCCAGCTCTGCCCGTACGCCACGGCGTCCGGCGCGACGATCATGGACGGGCCGGTCTACCGCTACCCGGACACGGCCGACCCGTCAGTCGCCTGGCCCGAGTACTGGGACGGCCGCTGGTTCCTCTTCGACCACAACAACAACTCGATCAAGCACGGCCTGCTGCTCGACCCGGAGACCGACCAGGACGGCGGCCAGCCCGTGTGGGCGGACAGCCTGCGCGGCGTCATCAGCTGGGGCGCGAACTACATGGACTCGAAGTTCGCGCCCGACGGCAGCCTGTACGTGCAGGTCTACCAGGGGTTCTTCACCACCGGGCCGCAGGCCGGCCTGTACCGGTTCACCTACACCGGCGGGCCTGACACGCCGGGCGCCGACCCGCAGTGGCAGGCCACCGGCAACCCGCGCGAGATCCGGTTCGACGTCGGCTCGTCGGGCGGCGTCGCCTACGAGTGGGACTTCGACGGCGACGGCGAGGCCGACTCCACCGAGGCGTCCCCCGTGCACGTCTTCGACGAGGACGGCAGCTACGAGGTGACCCTCACCGTCACCTACGCGGACGGCGAGACCGACTCGAAGACGATCACGGTCAACGTCTCGGGCGAGGACACGCAGCCCCCGACCACGACCATCCAGCTCAACGGGGCCGACCCGGTCGACACCTACGACGGCCCGGTGGAGGTGACCCTGAGCGCGGAGGACGAGGGCTCCGGCGTCGAGGTCACCCAGTACCGGGTCGACGGCGGCGACGTCAACGTCTACGAGGAGCCCTTCACGGTCCGCGGCAACGGCGAGCACACGGTCGAGTACCGCTCGCGCGACGTCGCCGGCAACGTGGAGGACTGGAACTCGGTCACGTTCACGATCGAGGCTCCCCAGGGCGGCGAGTGCCTGCAGTCCGACGAGTTCAACGGCGCGGACATCGACCCCAAGTGGGAGATCCGCAACGACGACCCGTCGCTGCGGTCCATCGGCGACGGTGTCCTGCGCCTGACGACGGCCCAGGGCGATGTCCGGGGCAACGAGCTCACCGCGCGCAACGCCCTGCTGCAGGACGCCCCCGCGCCGCCGTGGACGGCGACGATCAAGCTCGACCACACGGCGATCGCGAGCAACGGGCAGGCCGCGGGCATCGTGCTGTGGGTGCGTGACAACCCCGGCTACATGATGAAGACGGCGGTCCAGTACAAGGACTTCGACCTGTCCGGTCAGCCCATGAACGGCATCTGGGTCGAGCGCGCGCTGAGCACGAACGGCTCGGAGAACCCGAACTACGGCTGGCCCGGCGAGCCGGGTCCGCAGTTCCCGAACTCCGGCAAGATCGAGCCGCCGACGGACGACCTGTGGATCCGCGTCCGGCACGACGGCACGGACATCCACACCGAGTACTCGTTCGACGGCGACGAGTGGGAGGTCCAGGCGCCGCCGTTCCCCGCCTCCGAGCTGGAGTCGGAGGGCGAGATCAAGTTCGGCGTGTTCGCCAAGCACGACGGCGACGGCCCCGAGACCACCGTGGCGTTCGACTACTTCCGCGTCGAGTGCGGTGGTCCCGGCGGCTGCTCCGTCGAGTCCGACTCGTTCGACGGCGACGAGCTCGACCCGAAGTGGGAGCTCGTCAACCCGTCGGCGGGCAACGAGCCCACGGTCGGTGACGGGCACCTGACGATGCCCATGATCCAGGGCGACCTCTACGGCGCCACGGGCACCGCCCAGCTCCTGCTGCAGGGCGTGCCCAGGGACGAGTCGTGGGTCGCGACGGCGAAGATCCGCCACGAGAACATCGACACCAACGGCGAGGCCGCCGGGCTGGCGCTGATCAACCGGTTCGATCCGAACCACTTCATGAAGACCGCCGTCCAGTACAGGTCCGACACGGACCCGAACCAGGACGGCGACCAGCCCGGCAAGTGGGCCGAGCGCGTCCTCACCTCGGACGGCTCGGCGATCACCCTGCCGGGCGAGACGGTGCCGTGGCCCAACTCGGGAGCCCTGGACCTCCAGGACGACCACGTCTGGGTCCGGTTCGTCTACGACGCCGAGGAAGAGGAGGTCTCGACCTGGACCTCGGTGGACGGCGAGGAGTTCGTCAAGTTCGGGCAGAACGTCCCGGTCGACCAGTACCTCAATGAGGCCGGCGGCCTGCGGGTCGGCCTGTTCGCCAAGCACGACGGCACGGGCGACGACGAGGTGCAGTTCGACGAGTTCAACCTCGTCCACGGCACCAGCGATCCGCAGACGCCCGCGGACGACTGCGGCGGCGGTGGCGGCGGCGACAACACGCCGCCCACCACCACGGCCACGACCAACCCGGCCGAGCCGGACGGCGAGAACGGCTGGTTCACCGGACCCGTCGAGGTGACCCTGGAGGCCACCGACAACGAGGGCGGCTCGGGCGTCGAGACGACCGAGTACCGCGTCGACGGCGGCGACTTCCAGGCCTACGACGGCCCGTTCACCGTCGAGGGCGACGGCCGCCACGTGGTCGAGTACCGGTCGACCGACGCCGACGGTAACACCGAGGCGACCAAGTCGCTCGAGCTGCCGATCGACGGGACGCCGCCGACCACGACGGCGACGCTCGACGGCAACGAGCTCACGCTCGAGGCCGACGACGGCGAGGGCTCCGGCGTCGTGCGGACGGAGTTCCGCGTCGACGGCGGCGACTGGCAGGAGTACGCGGCCGAGGAGGTCCTCCTGAACTCGGAGGCCGACCTCGAGCGCTGGGCCCAGGCCGGGCCGGGCGGCCTCGTCTGGGTCGACGAGGAGGGCGGCTTCGCCCGCACCCAGGGCGGCCTCGGGATGCCGTGGTACCCGGTGCGCGAGTACGGCGACTTCGTGCTCAAGCTCCAGTGGCGCGACTCCTCGCCCGAGGGCGCGGGCAACGCGGGCGTGTTCGTCCGCTTCCCGGACCCGCAAATCCCGCTGGCGGAGCGGCCCGAGTCCGGCCCCGGCGACTGGGACGGCCCGTACTGCGGCCGCACCGGCTCCGCGGCCACGGACCCGGCCTGGGTCGCGATCTACTGCGGCCACGAGATCCAGATCAACGACCACCAGGGAGACGTCCAGAAGACCGGCTCGATCTACAACTTCGCGCCGGTCGACGAGGAGGGCGCGAAGGTCCAGCCCAAGGGCACCTGGGTGGACTTCGAGATCCGGGTCGTCGGCCAGCAGTACACGGTCATCCGCAACGGCGAGGTCATCAACGAGTTCGACAACTCGATCCCGAAGGAGTCCTCGCGCGCGGGCGACCCGCCGACCCAGGCACGCCAGTTCACCAGCGGCTACATCGGCCTGCAGAACCACGGCGGCGCCGACGTGGTCGACTACCGCAACGTCCGGATCCAGCGGCTCGACGAGGGCGCGGTCCAAGGCCCGGTGGAGCTGCCGGACGACGCGCAGGTGGTCGAGTACCGCTCGGTCGACGCGGCGGGGAACGTCGAGGAGGCCAAGCGGCTCGAGCTCGGCGGCGGCGGCGCGCCGGACCTGCGCGCCCAGGTGAAGCCGCGCAAGGCCAAGGCCAAGCCGCAGAAGGCGAAGCGGTTCCGGGTGACCGTGCGCAACCGCGGCGACGCGTCCGCGGAGGACGTGCGGATCTGCGCGAAGGCGAAGAAGCGCCTGGCTCGCGTCCAGGGCTCGCAGTGCCGCGAGGCGCCGAGCATCGGCGCGGGCAACCGCGTGCGGGCCGCCTTCCGGGTGAAGTTCACCAAGAAGGCCGCCGGCAAGCGGGTGCGCGTGCAGTTCGTGGCGCGCGTGAAGGGCGCCAAGAACGCCAAGGCCGCGGCCGTCGTCAAGGTCAAGAAAAAGAAGAAGAAGCGGTGATGGGAAGCGATCCCCGCGCCGCGGCAAGGGGTCCCCTCGCCGGCCCGGCGATCTCGCGGAGGAGGTTCCTCCACGGGGTCGCCGGGGCGGCCCTGCTGTGCAGCCTGGAGGGGCCGGCGCGCACCGTCCTCGGGCGGGGCACGTCGGCCGCCTTCCGCGCCCAGCGCCGCAAGCGCTTCGCGCCGTTTGAGAGCGAGCTGCCGATCCCGCCCGTACTGGAGCCCGTCTCGACCGAGGGCGGCGTCGACCGCTACGAGATCACGATGCGCCCCGGGGAGCAGCAGATCCTCGAGGGCGAGCCGACGCGGATCCTGGGCTACGAGGGGATGTTCCCGGGGCCGACGATCAAGGCGGAGCGCGACCGCCCGGTGGAGGTGGTGCAGCGCAACGATCTCGGCACCGGCGAGGACGTGGTCGTGCACCTGCACGGGGGCGTCACCGAGCCGGAGTCCGACGGGCACCCCGACGACGTGATCCCGCCGGGCGGCGAGTACACCTACCGCTACGCGAACCGCCAGCGCGCCGCGACCCTCTGGTACCACGAGCACGGGCACGGATACACCGCGAAGGGGGTCTACGCGGGGCGCGCCGGCATGTATCTAGTGGACGACCCCGAGGAGCGGGCGCTGGGGCTGCCGCGCGGCGAGTACGACGTGCCGCTGGTCATCTGCGACCGCAGCTTCGACGAGGACAACCAGTTCCTCTACCCGAGCTACTTCCCGATCGACGGGTTCTACGGCAACACGATCCTCGTCAACGGCGCCGTGATTCCCCGCATGCGGGTCGAGCGGCGGCTGTACCGCTTCCGGATCCTGAACGCGTCGAACGCGCGCACGCTCGAGCTCGTGCTCTCGCACGGCGCGCAGATGATCCAGATCGGCGCCGACAGCGGCGGGCTGCTGCCGCGGCCGGTCAAGCGGCGCGTGATCTCGCTGTGCCCCGCGGAGCGCGCCGACGTGGTCATCGACTTGCGCGAGTTCACCCCCGGCTCGGAGCTGGTCCTGCGCAACCGCGCGGGCGACGAGGCGACGCGGCGGGTGATGCGCTTCGACGTTGTGCGCGGCGGCAGCGAGGAGGCGCGCGTGCCGAAGCGGCTGCGCGACCCGGTGCTGTGGCCCGAGGTCGTCGGCGAGCGCACGTTCACGCTCGACTTCCAGACCAGCCCCGAGCCGCAGTGGCAGATCAACGGCAAGGGCTTCGACCACGACCGGATCGACGCCGAGCCGCGCCTGGGGACCGCCGAGCTCTGGCACTGGGTGAACACCGGCCCGGGCCTGCACCCCATGCACACGCACCTGGCGCACTTCCAGGTGGTCTCGGTCGGCGGTCGCAAGCCCGGTCCCGCCGACCGCAGGGCGATGAAGGACACGGTGCTGGTCCCGCCCAACGAGACCGTGACCGTGAAGGTGCTCTTCGCGGGCTTCCCCGGCCGGTACGTGTTCCACTGTCACGCGCTCGAACACGGGGACAGGGACATGATGGGTCAGATGAGGGTGCGGCCATGAGCGGGCGGCTGGGATTGCTCGCCGCGCTCGTCGCCGCGGCGCTCGTGCTGTCCGCGGGACCGGCGGCCGCGCAGACGACGCACTACGTCGGCGAGGAGGGCAACTCGCCCGCGAACTTCGGCTGGGACCCGCCCGAGCTCGAGATCGCCGTCGGGGACACGGTGCGCTGGTGCTTCAGCGCGGCGGCCGGGGACTCGCCCCCATGCGAGGACATCGAGGCGCCGCACGACGTCCACATCCTGGACTCGGCCGGCCAGCCGGTCGCCGCGTCGGACGTCTTCCCCGTCGGGGGCGGGGCGGACGCCTACTTCGAGTACACGTTCGACTCGGAGGGCACCTTCACCTACATCTGCCAGATCCACCCGTCGACGATGATCGGGACGCTCACGGTGGGCGGCGGTGGCGGGGAGGACACGATCCCGCCGACCACGACGATCCTGCTCAACGGCGCCGCCCCGGTGAGCACCTACGACGGGCCGGTCGAGGTGACGCTCCAGGCCGGCGACAACGCGGGCGGGTCCGGGGTCGAGACGACCGAGTACGCGCTCGACGGCGGCGACTTCCAGGAGTACCTGGGCCCGTTCACGGTGTCGGAGGAGGGCGAGCACACGATCCGGTACCGCTCAACCGACGCCGCGGGGAACGTTGAGGAGCCGAAGGAGGTCACCTTCACGATCGACGTGGGCGGCGGCGGGGAGGAGCCGGCCGCGCTCGCGGTCACGGTCAAGCCGAAGAACAAGCGCGCGAAGGCCGGTCGCAAGGTGGCCTTCCGCGTGCGGCTCGCGAACACCGGCGATCAGGCCGCGACCGACCCGAAGGTGTGCGTCAAGGCGCCCCGCAAGCGGGTGAAGCCCGCGAACGGCCGCTGCTGGACGCTGAGCGAGCTGGCCGGCGGCGAGCAGCGCTCGGCGCGCTTTGCGCTCAAGGTGAAAAAGCCGGCGGCGGGCAAGCGCGTCAAGGTCAGGTTCGTGGCGACCGCCGAGGGGATCAAGCGGCAGGTGCGGACGGTCACGCTGCGCGTGGCGAAGCGCAAGCGCTAGC
>ERZ777003.1487-NODE-1487-length-34720-cov-11.577124_pt1 | contig 34720 bp, 27 predicted proteins | sample MGYA00374956_ERZ777003 | MGnify/ENA primary metagenome ERZ777003 (study PRJEB29302, sample SAMN06268252) | bioreactor metagenome | isolation source: Joint BioEnergy Institute, California, USA | place: USA:Joint BioEnergy Institute, California, USA | collected... | reverse complement strand
TGCATGGTGCATGGTGCATGATCCGATGACGCGCTCGCTGTACATGGGCTGCTTCACGCAGCAGTCACCGCGCATCAATTGAACCGCCTGTCGTTGAGGGGGCGGGGCGATTGCAGCGATTCACGCGTCCAGGCGCGCGACGTGTGCTCGCCAGGCGTGACGGGCGACCAGCGTCAGTTTCTCGACGGTGCTGAGGCTGACGCGGCGGATGAGGACCAGTTGCGGGTTCTCGCGGATGCGGTCGAGGATGCGATGGTAGATGCCCGTCATGATCTGCAGCGTTGCGCGGGCGTCGGGCATAATCAGGTCATCCAGCTCGGCTGAGCGGGCGTAATATTCCGCGGCTCGGGCGGTTTCGAACTTCAGCAGGGCATCGAACCGCTCGCGATGCTCCGGGTTGCTGATCTGCTGCAGCGTCAAGCCGAAGCGGTCGAAGTCCTCATCGGGGATGTACTGTCGGCCGCGCGCGGCATCTTCGCGGATGTCGCGGACGATGTTCGTGAGCTGCATCGCGATGCCGCGGTGTTCCGCGAGCGCCAACGCCCGCTCGTGGCGGAATCCCCAGATATGCACGGCTGCGATGCCGACGGTCGACGCGACGCGATAGCAGTAGCGGTATAGCTCGTTGAACGTGCGGTAGACCGACAGTTCCAGGTCCTGCAACTGGCCGTCGATGGCATCGTCGAAGACCTGCCGCGGGATCTGGAAACGGCGGACCATGTCATGGAACGCCGGCCAGATGGGATGGCTGGCGATGGGGCGATCGATGGCTGCGTGCGTTTCGCGGCGCCAGGATTCCAGCAGTTGGCGGCGGTGATCAGCCGGGGTGATCTCGCCTTCCTGGGGAGTACCGTCGGTGGGGACGACGGGATCGTCAGCCAGGTCATCGCAGACCCGCATGAAGCCGTACAGCGCGTACATCGCGTTGCGCTTGGCTTCGGGGAGCAGGCGCATGCCGTAGTAGAAGTTGCGCGCAGCCTTGCGCATCAACTGATGGCAGAAGGCATAGGAAGATTGCAGGCCAAGGCTGCTCATAGAGATAGCGGAGCGATTAGTTTAGCAGATCCGTGTCAGGCTGGCCGCTTGGATGGAGAATGAAACAGTTTCAGACCTGCCTGTGGACTCCGGATTCACCGTTCAGTGCGGCTATTGTGTTCGTAAGATCCTGATGCAGAAGGGTTAACATCAATATGGCGTTCCATCCCTCCGGCTGCGCATTTTTCGCTTGACCTTGCCGATGCGTGGGGTATGTTACATTACCAGAAACAGTTTCAGAAACTGTGACCCGTCCCATGGCAAATATCCGGCATATCGCGAAGCAGGCAGGCGTTTCAGCCACGACCGTCTCACGGGTGCTCAACAACCACCCGCAGGTCAGTGCCAGCGTCCGCGCTCGCGTCATGGCCGTGACCAACGAAATCGGCTACGTGCCGACCATCGGGCGAAAAAGCACCTCCAATATCGCCCTGGTCTACACGGGTGTTTCCAGCCTCGGCTCGCCGTTCGACGCGGCGCTCATGTTCGGCATGAGCGGGGGAATGGAGGAGTACGGCTACGATCTGATGATCCTCGACGCCCGCCGCGCGCGTCAGCCGGGCGAGACCTACACGCAGATGTTCGTCCGCAAGGGCATCCGTGGCGCAATTCTGCGCACAACCGCGCAAGCGCGCAGCGTCTGCGAAGCCATCGCGGATGAAGGCTTCCCCTGCGTTGTCGTGGGCGATCGCTTCGAATCGCCCAGTGTCAGCTTCGTCTACAGCGATTCGCGTGAGACCAGCCGCGAGGCGGTTGAACACCTGATCGGCTTGGGACATCGGCGGATCGCGATCTGTCTGAATATCGTCGATGACTCGGACCATGCCGACCGTTTGGCCGGCTATCGCCAGGCGCATGCGGATCATGGCCTGGAGGTGGATCGCAAACTGATCTTGCGCGTTCCCGCCAATCGCGAGGGCGGCATGCAGCTCATGCGTCGGCTGATGACCATGCCCGACCGCCCGACGGCTGTGTTCATCACCGACCCGCTGACAGCGCTGGGCGCGATGGGCGAAGCCCGCAAGCTGGGTGTGGAGATCCCCCGCGATTTGTCGGTCGTGGGGTTTGACGATGCTGAAATGCGCTACGGGATGTATCCGGAGCTGACGGCGATCTGCCAGGACGCGGCTGCGCTGGGCCGCGAGGCGTTTGCGGCGCTGTACGGCATGTTGGATCAGCCGGACGGCGCGCCGGTGGTTAAGAAGGCTTTGCGAACCTGGCTGGAGGTGCACGCAAGCACGGGTCCGCGTCCTGAATGACGAAAACGAGGCCGCGCCGGGGGTCCGGCACGGTTTGATATGGGGCACTTCTCATCATTTCTATTCCCGGAGGAACCATGTCGAGCACACGTCGATTCCGTAGCCTGCGCATTGCGTCTGGTGCCTGCTCCGCCCTGGCCGTTGCGATCCTCGCCACGGCTGGCGCAGCCGCAGGCGCTGAACTCACCTGGGACGGCGGCGCCGGAACATTGAACTATCTCGATGCCGCCAACTGGACCGAGGACCGCGTTCCCGACCTGGAGAATGCGACTGATACGGCCGTTCTCAGCGGCGGCGTGGCGGTGACGTACACGCCCGGCGGGGACTGGCTGAACAACTCCACTTTCACCATCACCGGCGCGGGCACGTCCTGGACCCAGGTCGAGGGGATTGCCTGGATCAAGATTGGCCGCGACAACGGCGGAACGCCGCAGACCGGCACGCTCAACATTCTCGATGGCGCCACGTTCAACACCGGCACATCCGACAACTTCATGGCCGGCAACGGCGGCTATGCCGTCATCAATGTTTCCGGAGGCACGTTCAACGCAGCCAGCAGCGTCACGCTTTCGGGCATCAACAGCGCCATCGCCGTCACCAACAACGGCTCAGCCACGATCGCATCCCTGTCGTGGAGCCAGGGGGCGATCAGCGTGGACAGCGGCGGTGTGCTGACGGTCAACGACGGCCACGTGTCAGTGGCTGAGGATCGCAGCCTCAGCCTCGCCGGCGACGCCAGCCAGATCAACCTCGCCGGCGAACTCAAGCCCGCCGGCGGCCTGGTGCAGGTCAGCGGCGGCACGCTGACGGCCTCACTCATTTCCTTCGATTCGGTGGATACATCGCTGCTGTTTTCCGGAGGACGGATCAACCTGACCAACGGGACCAGCTTTGACGGCATCTTCCGCGCCGGCGCCGAGCGGTATGTCGATTTCGTCGGCGACGCGCAGGGCGTGCTGTTCCTGGGCGGCGCGGATCCGTCCAATGCGCTCAACCTGATCAACGACGGCCGCGTGCGCTACATGGGCGTGCTCGACCCCAGCAAGTTCATCGTGACCGAAGTCGATGGCGGCGTGGAGATCTCAGCCGTGCCCGAGCCGGCGATGCTGTCGATGCTGGCGCTGGGAGGGCTGGCGATGCGTCGCCGTCGTCGCTGAATTGGTGCGGTCTCGTTCGGATGCGCCGCGGGTGCGATTCACCCGTGCCCGCGGCGCCCCCCTGGCCCGGTATCCGGAGGACAGGCCCATGCGATTGGCATTGCATCGTGCATTTACGCTGGTCGAGCTGCTGGTGGTCATCGGGATTATCGCGCTGCTTATCGCGATCCTCCTGCCCGCCCTGAACCGGGCACGCGAAGCCGCCAAGAGCGCCGCGTGTCAAAGCCAGCTTCGCCAGATCGGCATGGCAACGGCCAACTACATTGCCGAAAACGGCGGGTACCTGTTCCCGTGCTACTACGGCGGCAATGCAAATCTCGGCCTCAGCGCGCTGGGACTCGTGCAGATCGTCAAGGACTACCTGGGCGACAACGCCGATCGGACCGTCTGGACCTGCCCCTCTTCCGTGCTCGACATGACCAACCAGTTTCCCCTGACCTATGCCTGTAACCAGGGCGTGCACGTTCGATACACCTACAACAGCGCCGATCAGCCGGAACGGCCGCTCAAGAAGACCACGCAGATCCGCCGTTCGGCTGAGACTGTTACCATGGGCGATGCCTCGCAGTCGTCGGGCGCGTGGACGTCAGCCGGATGGCTGGACTGGACCAATACCGAGACCACCGAGATGCACGACGAGGCGCACGCCCAGAAACCGATCGACATGCTCGCCGGCTATAACAATCTCGATGTCGGCAACTATCACCTGCGTTACCGTCACGGCAGCAACGACCGGATCAATGTGCTGTTCCTCGACGGTCATGTAGCCAACTTCGCCCGCGGCGAGCTGCTGATGCGCAACTTCGCGACGGGGTACTGATCGCGCAAGCCGCACAATAGCCCCGGCAGGCGATTCAGCTATCGCTGGAAACTCGTATCACAACGTTTATCTGGAGCCGTTTATGCTTCATCGCCCGATTGTTGCTCTGCTTGTCTGCGGACTTTTCGCCACCATCGCCCATGCCCAGGCCATCAAGGTCGAGCTGCGCCAGACCGCCGACGGCGGCTTTGAGCTGTATCGCGGCGGCGAGCCGTATTTCATCAAGGGGGCGGGCGGCGACGCATCGAAGGAGTTCCTCGTGCGCTGCGGCGGCAATTCGTTCCGCACCTGGGGCGTGGGGGACCAGACGCAGGCCATGCTCGATGAGGCGCATCGCCTGGGGCTGAGCGTAGCCGTAGGGTTCTGGCTGGGCCATGAGCGGCATGGATTCAACTATGACGACCAGCAGGCCGTCGCGCGGCAGTTCGAGCAGTGCCGCCAGGCCGTGCTCAAGTACAAGGACCATCCAGCCGTGCTGATGTGGTCGATCGGCAACGAGATGGAAGGCTACGCCGAGGGCAACAATCCGCGCATCTGGGCAGCCGTGCAGGAAATCGCGGCGATGTGCAAGCAACTCGATCCGAATCATCCGACGATGACGGTGATTGCCGAGATCGGCGGCCAGAAGGTGCAGAGCATCAACCGCTGGTGCCCCGACATCGACATCATCGGCATCAACAGCTACGGCGGTGGGCCGTCCCTGGCCGAGCGCTATCGGCAGATCGGCGGCGTCAAGCCTTTCATCGTGACCGAGTTCGGCCCGCCGGGCACGTGGGAAGTCGGCACCAATGGCTGGGGCGTGCCCATCGAGCTGACCAGCACCGCCAAGGCCGATGCCTATCGCGCCACGTATGAAAAGACGATTCTCGCGGAGAAGGGCAAGCTCTGCCTCGGCTCGTATGTCTTTGCCTGGGGCAACAAGCAGGAAGCCACCGCGACCTGGTACGGCCTGTTCCTGCCGGATGAGCGGCGCCTCGAAGCCGTCGATACGATGACCGAGCTTTGGTCGGGCCGGCGGCCTGAGAACCGATGCCCGACCATCAAGCCGCTGAAGGTTGACGGATTCGCCCGCGTCAAAGCCGGCGAGATCGTGACCGTGTCAGCCGACATCAAGGATCCCGAGGGCGATCCCCTCAAAATCGAATGGCGGCTGACCAAGGATCTTGCGCAGTACCACACCGGCGGCGATGCCGTCGCCGAGCCGCCCAGCTATCCCGAAGCCATCGTCAAGCAGGGCGAATCGACCGTGCAGGTCCGCATGCCCCCGCACAACGGCGGCTACTTCCTCTACTGCATCGTCAGCGACGACCACAACGGCGCAGCCGTCGCCAATGTGCCCCTGTTCGTCAGCGGCGGCGAGGAGATGACCCCAGCCGGCAACAAGGCGACGTTGCCGTTTGTCGTCTATGACGACGGCAGCGATATGCCCTACATCCCCTCCGGCTGGATGGGCAATCATGCCGCCATCGCCATGAACGACAAGCACACCGACAACCCCCATTCAGGCCGGCACTGCATGCAGTTCCAGTACCGCGCCGCCGACAACTGGGGCGGCATCATCTTCCAGCACCCCGCCAACGACTGGGGCGACGCCCCCGGCGGCTTCGACCTGAGCGGGGCGAGCAAGCTGACCTTCTGGGCACGCGGCGAGAAGGGCGGTGAGAAGGTCAATTTCGTTATGGGCGTGCTGAAAGGTGACGCCAAGTATCCCGACTCGGCTTCGGCGGAGCTGAAGGATGTCGTGCTGACGGCGGAGTGGAAGCAGTACACCATCGATCTGTCCGGCAAGGACCTCAGCCGCATCAAGACCGGCTTCGGCTGGTCCCTCGGCGGCCAGGGCGCGCCTGTGACGTTCTACGTCGATGACATCCAGTATGAGAAGTGATGGGGGGTGAAGCGGCGAAGGGAGATTCAGCCACAGGCAGGGCAGGTTGTTGCCTGTCACCCCGCGGGCGCGATGGCTGAGCAACCCCTCCCTTCGTCGCTCCACGATCCTGTTTGTGATCTCTGAAACCTTTGCGCCATCCCTCTGGCGCCACCCACTTACGCCATTTCCATCGACGCCCGCGTGCGGGGCATCGGCGCCTGTACGGGCGCGCGCCTCCGGCGGAACAGCCTCAGATAAGCCTCGCGGAAAGACGCGTACAGCAGCATGTCCGATCGATACGTCAGGCACTGCGAGCGGATCGGGCCTTCAGAATGCGGCACGAACCGGTGCAGCCGCATCAGGTCGCCGTACTGGTTGAGCGGCAGCAGGTTCTTCTGCGGAACGATCGTGAACCCGAGCTGCAAGCCGGCTTGCCGGCAGATACGGATGACCTCGTCGTTCTCATTGCCGTTGGGGTAGGCGATGGCGATCGGCGTTTTGCCGGTCATCTCCAGCAGGTGATGCTGCGCCAACTGCACCTGCCGCAGCGCCTCCTGCGGCGTGTAGTTGGTCAGAATTGCATGGTTGGCTGTGTGATTGCCCAGATGCACCAGCGGATGTTTGGCAAACTCCGCCAGCTCCGAGGGTTTGAACGGCCGGTCAATATCGCTGCGCGGCTTGAGGGCATTGACGCCGTAGCGGGAGATCAGCTCGGATTCCATCTCCTCGGTGCGGCGGCTCTTCATCTCCACGCCGTCGTAGTACGCCTGCCGCTTCGAGGCGCCTTCGGCCAGCCGCTCGCGGTAGAGCACATCCCACCAGTAGCACTTCTGTTCGCGCACGTGGCGCGTCGAGATGAAAAACAGCGCCGGGACGTTGAACGCTTCCAGCACCGGCAGGGCCAGGTGGTTGTTGTAGTAGCCGTCGTCGAAGGTCAGCATCGCGTAGCGGCCGCTCGGATCGAGCCCAGCCAGCACCTGCTGCGGCGTGACAAACTGATAGCCGCAATCGACGTAGTACGCGATCAGCTCACGAAACATCGCGACCGTCGTCCGATCCAGCGGATCGACGTGGTTCTGCTCGATCTCGGACTCATCACGAAACAACGCATGAAACAGGAAACACAGCAGCCCCGGCCGCTCCTTGCGCAGCGACAGGTACGCGCGTGCAATCCCCGAGTCGACGTAGCGAATGATGTTCTGTACCGCTCCGACCATGATTCCTTTCCGGGTTGTCAGCCGCTGTGCACGAGCAGCTCGTCCAGCTCGAAATCGTCATCAGCCCCTACGCTTGCCGGCAGGTCGTCGCGGCAGGCTTCGTAAAGCCGGCGCGTTCGCTCCACCATTGTTTCGATCGTGAACCGCGCCGCGCGGCGAAGCGAGGCTTCGCCAAAGTCAGCCAGGCGCTGCCCATCGGTGACGAGGCGCACCAGCGCATCGCCAAAGGCCTCTCCATCTCCCGGCGGAACCACATAGCCGTTCACGCCGTCTTGGACGAGAATCTCCACGCCCGCCGAACTGGTGGCGACGATCGGCAGTCCCGCAGCCATCGATTCCAGCACGACATACGGCAGGCCTTCCTTGCGGCTGGAGATGGCAAACAGGTCAAACCCCGCCATCACGCCGCGTGCATCGCGCTCGCCCAGCCAGACAATGCGATCGGCGATGCCGAGCTCATCCGCCCAGGCGCGCATGTCCCGCTCCAGCGGTCCGGCGCCGACCAGCGCCAACCGCGTCTGCGGATTGGCCCGCGTCGCCTTCGCAAATCCCTCCAGCAGCACGCGCGGATCCTTCTGCTCGACCAGCCGGCCGATGAAGCCGATCACCACATCGCCGTCGCGAACGCCCATCTCCGCCCGCGCCGCATCACGCGGTGTCAGCTCGGCAGGACCGACGCCATTGGGGATCAGCGCCACGCGCGACCGACCGAGCCCCAGCCGAACGGCTGCCCGCGCCTCTTCCGGCGAAACCGCGATGATCCGCGAGGTCCGCAGGGCCAGCATCAGCTCGATGGTGGTGTACACGAGCTTCTTCAGCCGGCCAAGGCCGGGGTCCATCATGATCAGCCCATGCAGCGTGTAGACGGCTCGCGCACGCGTTCCAAGCGCCGCCAGGCGCGCCAATGCCCCGCCCTTGGAGCTGTGGCCGTGAACGATGTCGAACGGCCCGTTGCGCCGCATGTATCGCCGGATGCGCCACAGCGCTGCCATGTCCGCAGGATGCGGCGCCGTCCGCAGCGGCAGTGAAAAGTGATGCAGGTCCCGAATCTTCTCCAGGCGCGAAAGGAAAAGCTTGTCCACGCGGTTCGACGACCAGACCAGGTGTACCTCGCAACCGCTGGCGATCAGGCCCTCAGCCAGATCCAGCACATGCCGGCCCGTCCCACCGGCGGCTGACTCGACGATCAGCAGCACGCGCAGGGCATCCTTCGTGCCCGATGCCGGCGCGTTGTCAGCCAATGGTGGTTGAGTCTGCAGTTCCATGGTCCAATCCAATGCGTTCAGGCGGCCGAGCTCACGATCTGCGCGGCAACGGCAGCCGGCATCGCCTCGGGGGCCGGCTTCGCTCGTTTCACCGCCGGCTGCGGCATCACCAGCGCGTCGTACACGTCGTGGTAGCGGCGCGTGATGACGTCCAGGTCATACAGCCGCTGCACGCGCTGCCGCGCGGCTGCGCCCATGGCCTGCCGCTGCTGGGGCGTCATCGCCAGCACCCGATCCCACGCCGCCGCCAGCGCCGCCGGCTGGCGGGGCGGCACGACCAGGCCGGTCGATCCGACCATCAGGGCCGAATCGCCGACGTCGGTCACGACGCACGGCACGCCGCAGCTCATGGCTTCGCCGACGACCAGCGGGAATGCCTCGCTGATCGACGACGAGGTTGCGATATCGACGGCTGCGTGAATCCGCGGCACGTCGCGTCGCGGGCCGAGCAGGTGACAGCGTTGTGTCAGACCTGCCTGGCGGATCTGCGTCATCAGGGCATGGTTCGACAGATCGACGCCGGTCCCGCAAAGCAGGAAGTGCGCATCGGGCCGCCGGCGCGACAGGATCGCCGCGGCCTGCACGAATGTCTTATGGTCCTTGCATGGGTCGAACCGTGCCGCCAGGCCGATCAGGGGTGTCGAATCGTCGATCCCCAGTTCCCGCCGAATCTCCTGCCGTGCCTGCGGATCGGGGGCGAACCGCTCGGTGTCGAACCCGTTGGGGATGACGGTGATTCGCTCAGGCGCAAAGTCGCGCGCGATGTACTTCGTCCGAGAATGCTGCGAGCAACAGATGATCCGCGATGTAAAGCTCGACAGCAGGCCGCAGATGTTCACCGTGAGCTGCGTTGACCACTTGGCGACGCCGGCGACATGCTCGGAATGGTGGATGCCCCACACGACCGGCGCTCGCGTCGAGAGCTTTGCGGCGATCAGCCCGATCAGGTTGGAGTGATCCATCCACGTCTGCACGACATCCGGCTGAAGGCGGCGCAGGTGCCGCGCCAGACGGAGAATGTACCGCGGATCGGGTCGCGTGGGACGGATGTGCATCACCGCCAGCGGGATCTCCGCGTCGATGATCGGCTGAGCCACGCTCAGATCATCGATCAGCGAGACGACGTGCGGCTCATAGCGCGTGCGGTCGCACCGCAGCAGCAGGTTGACCAGCATCGCCTCGGCTCCGCCGAACTCGAAGCTGTTGATGATGTGAACGACGCGAATGCGTTCCATTGGGTGGTTCTCGTGCTATGAGGCCGTATCCTGTATGTCGGCGTTAAAACGCCGCCGCTTTTGCAGGTAAGTGCTGATTCTTCGCCGAATTGGCTTCAGAAGCCTGGCGACAGCCGGCATGGGGTCCCGCCACTCAAAGAACTGAAAGGTCTGGGGATGCGCCACGCTCCTCAGCCATTGCCCGAACGTTATCTGACCCATGCGCCGCAGCTCCCGAAACGCCGAAAAATCCCGGATCGGGTCCCACTGCCGCAACGTTCGGCCGGTTCGCGGCATGGCCGGCGGGGGCCGATTGGTGATGCGGTTGTAGACCAGCTCCGCCAGCTTCACCCCGGCTGCCGACACCAGGGCGTTGGACGCCGCAAAGCGGGCATTGCACTCGATCAGCTTGTATTGCCTGTCGCGCGGGTCGAGCTTGAACTCGATATTGGCCAGCCCGCGCAGGCCGGCCTGGTCGAGCAGGCGGTTGGACGGCGCGATCAGCTCCGGAATCCACCGCGTGATGTGGTAGGTGGCGCCGCCCATCCCAGCCGGGTAACGCCGAATCACAGCCTTCGTGAAGTGCACCAGCGGCGTGCCGCGCTCGTCGATGTACGTGAAATAGCTGCACAGATGGTCATCCCCGCCCGGGATCAGCTCCACCAGCAGCGCCTCCATCCCGTCAGCCGTCGCAAGCTTGAAGGCTTCCAGCAGCTCGTCGTACCCCTCGACGATGATGTGCTTGCGGCCGTAGCGGTTATCGAACACATGCGACAGACGCGGCTTGACCAGCAGCGGGTAGACCAGCTCGTCGCGGATGGCCTCGATCTGCTCGACCGTCCGCGCGGCCCAGAAGCGGGGCGTCACCACGCCGGCTGCGGTGGCGCAGCGGTAGGTCTCGAGCTTGTCGAGCATGATCATCTGCGCGGTGGGATTGCACAGGTCCAGCCTGTACAGCCGCTGCAGCGCCTCGCGATGTCGCAGCAGCACCAGGATGCCCGCATCGCTGCAGGCCAGCAGGACCGCGCCGTGATACGGCTTGGCCTGCTCGCTGAGCAGAAAATCCGCCCAGGCCTGCTCGTAATCGTCAGCCCTCTCTGGGCCGATTCGGCGGCAGAACCGGGAAAACGGAACGCTGCTGAATGCTTCCAGCAGCGCGTAGACCGTTACACCCTGTCGCCCCAGGTCGCGCGCGACCGACAGGGCGTTGGCTTCTCCGCCCAGCAGAATCACAGGAGGCGAAGCCACAGAGGCCGGCACGTCCGGGGCGGACGCATCGTCTGAGCTGTGGATCGCACTGATCTTCTGCGTGGCAACCTCACGGCGAACGGCGCGGAAGTGGCGCACCATCAGAGCGGCAAACACCGCCGATGCGCCGGCGGCGGCTGCGATCGGACCTGCTCGCCACAGGTCCACCACTCGCGGCCCAACCGCGCCTACAAGCTGCACTGAAACACTGGCCATTTTTGTTGTTTCCGCCTCCCTGCGGATACCTCTAAAACGAACTACTCAGCCGGCACCCGATCAACCACGCTGCAGCGGGCCAGCCGGCACACGTTCAACAGGATCGCGGGTGATCGACCATTTCCTCAGGCATAAGCTGGCGGCTTGTCTTCCTGCGCACGAATCGAAGCCGTGTCTGACTGCGTGCCCGGCGAACGATCGCCGGCACGGTCTGTTGCGCCTGCAGGCGCAGCAATGGCTTTGACTTCGATGCAGGTCTGAACCATGCGGCTGTCTTTGCCGAAACGGGTCGCCTCGGTGATGGTCGCAACGTGTTGCATGCGAAAATCGCCGCTGGCTAACAGCGCGCTGGTCAACCCAGGCGGCAGCAGCACATGCAGGCACGGTTCCTTGGAGGTGCCGAGCATGGCCGTTACCAACTCGCGGGCCAGGGGAGCCGAATCGGCGCCCGGCGCGAACTGGAAATCGTGGGCCACGGCGGTCGCCTCCGGGATATCAAAGTCCGGAACGGACGGCTCAGCATCGTCGGTGGTCGAACCCAGCCAGGCGCACGCGATCAGGCGGTTGCCTTCGCGGACCGTATAGCTGTGCTGGCCTGCTTCCAGGCGAGCCATCGCCGTGGCCAGGAAGGCTTCTCGCGATGGATCTGACGCCCGCGGCTGATAGCACAGCAGGTCAGCGATGCAATCGCGCCGCACGTTCGATGGCGCGGTGATCTCTCTGGCCGGACGGCATGCCAGCACATGAATCTGCCTGTGCGACCGCACCCAGCCGAGCATGTCGCGCACCATCGCTATCGGATGACGCAGCCGGCGCAACAGGCTCCTGGCGGCAATCTCAGCCTGCACTGGTCGAAGATTCCATCGCTGCAGCCGGCGTTTCGCCTCATCCATGATCGCCCACACCGCTGCCGTCCGCCGGCAGTACATCTGCGATGCAAAAACCGCCAGCGTGTGCACCTCGTCCCAGTCATTGGCAAACCGCTCTTTGTACGGTTCGCCACCGGGGGTGAGGTCAAGGTGGGTCAGCCCCTCCTGAAGGAGCAATTGGCTGAGCATGTAGATGTGCAGCTTGCCCGGCGACTGTTTCGCATAACAGGGATGGTGCACCATGATGCCCAGTTGTAGCTCCGGCCCGCTGACGATGCCCAGGTGGGCCGCGATCAGCTCGTCGCCGAGGGTCAGCACTGTCATGTGCATGAGCCCCGGCTGGCGCAACATCAGGCGATGGAACGGCAGTTTCAGCGGATCGTTCGCAAACTCGATATTCCCGTAGACCGCGCCGTGGCGCAGGTCATACAGCTCGCTGATGCGCTCAAGATAGGCATCGCACTCCGCCGGATCGGTCACACGGCGGAATCGCAGCTCGCCCAACCGCTTAAGCCGGTTGATCTTGCCGCGATTGCTTCCCCTGCGCAGCGATCGCGCAATCTCAGCCCCATCGCCAAGACGCAGCAGCGGGCGACGGTTCGTCTGCAGCAGCGTCGGAACGCGCGATGCCTTAACCCAATCCAGCGGTATGCCGGGGGGCAGGTAGCGCATCACCAGCCCGCCGGACGGCAGTTCGCGCCGCACGGCTGCCATGAATGCGGGCGGAAAACTCCCAGCCAGTTCCGGGATGCAGATCCATGCCTGGTACTCCGCCTGATAGGCGCCTGCGACGAACAGTTTGCCATCGGCATAGCGTGCGAGCACGATCATGCCAACCAACTGCCCGCTGCTGTCGCGCGACATCGCCACGATCGGCGTGATCTTCTCACGATACGTCTGCACCCACGAGCGGATGAACGCCGGGCCCTGAAATGCAGTTGCCCATGGGCAGATCGCACACAGCGCGGACCATTCGTCCACAAATTGCGGATCGTTCAGCAGACGGTCGGCGGCTTCACCGCGGATGATCTGGATCGGAGGATAGTTGTGTGCGTTATGCATGAACGGGCACCTCCTCCCGTTCGGTGGAGATGGGTGCATCCTCCAGCAACAGCAGCCTGCGCAGCAGGTGCTCAGCCACGGGGAAGCTCCCGTCCGCCTTGTTGTAGTGGTAGTAAAGGTTGGGTGTGCCGTTCACCTCGAGGATGACGGCATCGTCGGCGTCCAGCGGCTGTCGATGATCGCGAAGGATCATGTCGATCCCGGCGAAGCGCGCCCGCAGTGCCCGCACCGCCCGCTCGCCGGCTTCGACGATGGACGGATGCAGCTCGTGCGTGACAGTGCGGTTGTCCGCACCGCTGTTCTCATTGACGACCGTCTTGAGGATGACACGCTGCCCCTCAGCCGGGACGCTGCGCAGCGACAGCCCCTGGCTGGCGAGCGTGCGGCGCATGTCCATGTCGATAGTCAGCAGAACCTGCGAAATCCCCGCCGGCGTCGCCAGGCGGCGGTCGTTGTCGGCTTCGACAAGCTGGCGCACCGTGTGACGGCCGTCGCCGATGACCGACGGCAGCCGGCGCACGTAGGCATCGAGGAGTCGACCATCGAGATACAGCAGCCGGTAGTTGTCGCCGCGGACCTGCTTTTCGATCAGCAGGTCATCGGCGTAAACGGCTGCCGCCGCCGCGGCGCGGGCCAGTTGCCAGGGCGTGCGGATGCCCGTGGTAATGCCGCGCCCGCCCCCCGTGCCGCCAGCCGGTTTGACGACGCAGTCGCCGCCGGCGGCCTGCAGGAACTGCACCGCCGGTTCCATGTCGCTCAGCGTGAACTGCGCGTGCTGCGGCACGGGCAGACCTTCAGCCCGCAGGATGCGATGCACCAGCGGCTTGTCGTGCAGGACAGCCAGCGTCACCGGATCGTCGATCTCGCTGACGTTGTCCACGACGCGCGTGCGCGCCTTGCCGACGCGGATTTCGCCCATGCACGGCCCAAGCGGCGTGAACTCGCCACCGATCGCTTCGGCGGCTTGGCGCCAGGTCCGTCGATAGAACGCATCCTGGTGTCGGCCGGCGGCGCGGCGACGCGGGTTGCGGTAGCGCAGAAACGCCTTGCCCATCGCCACCACATACAGGGCACGCAGGACGCTGGAATGGAATATCAGTCTAGGCATTGGCGTGTCCAGTTCCGGCGGGCGCAACTGCCGGACTAGAACTGGTACTGGGTGCGATGACGTCCGCGGGGCTGGGCCCTCGGACGACGGGGCACTCCATTTCGATCAGAAGCCTGTCGACCCATGCATTGGAGAAATCGCCGCGCTTGACGGACTCGTAATACGCGGCGTTGGCCTCGGCATGGGCGTTGAGGCGCTGCAGCAGCTCGGCTGCGATCCCCTGTGGAACGATGACGACCCCCATGGCGTCGCCGACAACGATGTCGCCCGGGTTGACCACCACGCCGCCGCAGCAGATCGGGTAGTTGATCTCGCCGGGGCCGCGATGCAGCGGACCGATCGGCGTCGTGCCGCGGGCGAAGACCGGCAGGTCGATCTCGCAGATCGCCGGTAGGTCGCGCACCAGGCCATCCACCACAAAGCCGGCGCAGCCGCGATGCTTGGCTTTGGTGCAGATCAGATCCCCCAGGACCGCGTTCGAATGCGATCCGCCGGCGTCGATGATCACCACGTCGCCCGGCTCGAGGACGTCGAGCGACTTATGCACCATCAGGTTGTCACCGGGAAACGTCTTGACCGTGCACACCGGTGCACAGACGCGATGTTTCGGCGACGTCAGCAGGCGGATCTCCGAATCGACCGCATACAGGCGGTTCAACAGGTCCGAAATATCAGGCGTCGGAAAATCAAGAAATCCCTTCACCAGATCGGGTGAAGGGCGTTGGAAGTTGACACGGACACGAAATCCGGGACCAGGATGCAGGTGAGCGGACCGGGGTTTATTGGCCATATAGGCTCCTTGGAGGCGAAGCCTCCAGTAGACTGTGGGTCTCCAGGGCAGCGAGGAACGCCTCGTTGCTCAGATGTTGGATGAACCGGCCCACATCGATGGCGGTGTGGGCGGGGTACGTCTCGGCAGCCAGCAGGTCATGCAGGCGCCGGACGGCGGCGATTACGCACGGCTCGAGGCCGGCGTGTTCAATGGTTTGTTCAAGCTCGCGCATCTCGGTGGCGCGGCGGCTGGCGTGATGGGCATAGGTCGGCAACATGCGCTCGACCAGTTCGCCGATGCCCGGATAGATGCGATTGAGCGCCTGGGCAAAGGCGTCAGCCATGCCCTGGGCGTCAGCCAGCAGCAGCAGTTCGGCTAACAGGGCGCAAACGCCCTTGGAGACGCCCGCCAGCAGCATCTTCATGGCTGATGCCTGGCCGATCTGATCGCCCAGCACCTGCGTGCGCATGGCGCCGTCAAACAGGCTGGCGACTTCGGCCGCCCGCGGGCCGCTGATAAACAGCGTCCCCGAGCGAGCGGCGTTGACAGCCAAGCCGTTGATGGCGGCATCGACGAAGCCAATCCCATGTGCCGTGACATCCGCGGCGATGGTTTTGGCGGTGTCCGGGCCGATCGAGTTGGCATCGACGAACAGCGTCCGCGGCGGGGCGAGGTGCGCCGTGGCCAGGTAGTCTTCTGCCACCTGCACCGCCGCGGCTGGCGGCACCAGCGACAGGACGATGTCGCCTGCCCGCGTGACATCCGCCAGCGAGGCGAGGACTTCGATGCCATGCTCGCGGCAGCGCGCAGCCGTTGCGGCGCTTCGGCCGGCAACGGTCGTCACAACGCGGTGGCCGCGTGCCAGCAGCAACGCCGCAAGCGCGCAACCCATCTCTCCTGCGTATAGCAAGCCGACGACCGGCAGAGCCGGCGCGTCGCCTTCGAGGTGAGATGGGCCCTGCGGGATCATTTTGAATCCCTCCAAGGCAGGGACACTGCCGTGTCCGCGGCCATCGCATCCTCGCGGCGGAAGCGCGAGACATGTCGGCGGGGCAGGGGCGTTTCCAGCGGCAGGTGATCGCGCGAGGGGACGAAACGTCCCTCAACCACCGGCTGGCAGACCTGCGGCCAGATGGTCATCCATCCCAGCGCCACCCAGATCGGCAACAACTGGAAGTAGCTGGTGGTGATCATCACGCCGACGAACCAGACCCCGATAAAGGCGGTGAAGACGAAGGTCCGGCCGGCCTGCAGCCAGGCCCGGATCACCGCCAGCGCGACCCACGTCGTGAAGACAACGCCGACCATGCCGGTTTCGTACAGGTACGTCAGCACGACGCTCCAGACGGCCTCCAGTCCTGTCTCCCGCAGGAGGATGGGCGAGGAGTGGCCCGCACCGAAGCCGAAAAGCGTTGTCCACGGGTCGCTGCTGACCAGGAACTTGGCCCCCAGCAGCAGCGACGTGGAGCGATCCTCCCAGGAACTGTTGCCGACCGCCGAGGCGCCGCCAAGGCGATCACTCAGCGCGACGCTCGCCTGCCACAGCACCAGCGGCAGCAGCACGCCGAACACGAACAGCAGGGCGAGGAAGCTCTGCGGCGTCGCTTTCGACCGCAGGAACCAGATCCCCAGAAAACAAACAGCGGCGGCGAGGGTCACTGCAGCGTGACCGGAGCGGGAGATAATGATCAGCGCCAGGCCACCCGCCGCCGCTATACCGAACAGGACGCGCTGCCAGCGCGCCGGCTTTTGTTTCAACTGGACAAGATTGCACAGCACCGCGAGCCACAGCAGCACCCACGGCGCCAGTGAGCTGGACATCGCCGAGGGTTCGGGGAACAGCCCGAACGGCCGCTGGATCCAGCGGTAGATGATCTCGACGTTGTCCTGCACGCTCAGGAACGAGTTGTTGACGTACAGGAATGTCAGCGGGAAATACCCGGCTGAGAACCCGTGCATCTGCCACAGGCCGACGATCGTGTGGATGATTGTCGCGATGGCGATGCCGGTCTGCACATGCAAAGCGTAGCGAGCCCCGTATGCCTGGATGACCGGCAGCGTCAGGCAGGTCAGCCCCCAGACGGCTGTCACCTTGAAGCACAGATCCAACTCACCTGTGCCGAGGATCGCGACCTTCATGAACGAGACGCACAGCGGGATCAGCAGCACCAGGTAGAGGTAGAACGGCTGATTCCGCCAGGGGATCAACAGCAGCGGGGCCGCCAGCAGCAGCGTCAGGAAGTTACCGATCTGCACCGCCGTGAAGTTGCCGACGTTCAGCGCCGGATACGGCATGAACGCGAAGAACCCCAGCGCTCCCATGAGCAGCGCGACAGTGTCCACGCGCGCCGCCGGGCGTGCGATCGGCTGGACGTAGAGGCCGGCGTTAAGCCGCGGAAGTTGTCTCGATGCTGCAATCATTGGGAATCGTTGCCGTGTGGCTCGCTGTGCTGTAACCGGCGAGGGTCGCTATAGCCGCCGACTGCCAGGACAGCCGGCGTCGCGCCGTCCGAAGGCGCTCGGCGAGATCGAACTGCGTCGACTTGTCGTGCAGGCGACGCACCGCGTCAGCCAGCACCGTCGGGCTCAGCGTGTCGAACGTCACGCCGATCGGATGCTCGCAAAGCAGCTCCCGCAGGCCGCCGACTTCGCTGGCAATCACAGGCGTCTGATAGGCTATCGCCATAAACACGACGCCACTCTGCGCCACAAACTGCGGCGTGTACGGCAGCACCAGCGCGCCGTGCGTGGCGAACAGTTGTGGAATCTCTTCTTCGGCGATGAAACGGTCTTTCAGGTCGATCTGCACGCCGCTGTCGCGCAGTTGCTTTACCAGCGGCAGGATCTGCTCCCGATACCAGGCCTCTTCGATTGGATCACCCGCGATCGTCAGCGAGTAGCCGGGCAGGTGCTCCATCGCACGCAGCAGCACGTCCAGGCCCTTGTTGCGGCGGATCGTGCCGAAAAACAGCAGCCGGCGCTCGGCTAGCCGCTGCTCCACCGGTGGCGGCTCGAACTTCGCATCGATCGTCCACGTGCCATGCGGAACCACGTGGATCGGCGGATGACGGTTGTCCAGGAATGCCGCCAACTGGTCGGCGAGCTTCTGTGTATGCACGAACAGCCCATCGCACTGGCGGCAGGCCGTCCGCAGCCAGTGATGCATCAGCGGCTTGGGCACCATCGGCGGGTACGAGTGCGGCACAATGTTGTGCACCGTGTAGTAGACGCGCTTGCCCATCTGGTGGATGCGGCGGATCAGCCAGCTCGCCAGCCAGGGCGTCCATTCCTGCAGGTGCACCGCGGTGATGTCCGGCCGCTGCTCCAGCCAACGCAGAAGCACGTGGTGCTGACGCGGATAGTGCAGCACGCGATTGATCGCCCACCCGACGGACATGCGAAACTGCTTGCGCGGCCGCAGCGCCGGCAGCACGCGATGCACGGGGTACAGATCCGACGAGAACTCGTCCAGCAGATTGACGCTGCCCAGCAGCTCAACTCCGCATCGCCGCTCGCGCGCGATCGCCGTCATGAGCTCCGTGACGTAGCGCGGATGCCCGCCTTCGGCGGACGGCATGAACATGCAGATCTTTTCAGTACTGCGCGACACAGACATCTCCTACTGCTCGACTCATTGCGCCTCCGGCAGCGCAGCGGAACCCTCCGCATGCGTGCCCATGCGGGCTCCCAGGCGCCGCATTAACGCATCCCTCGACCCCATGAAGTTCACTGCCAGCAGCATCAGGCCGTACACGGCCATCCCCGTCGGCACCTGCCACGCCAGCGACCATGCCCCCAGGTGGTCGCGGAACGGATACAGCACCGCGCCCATCACCACAGCCGACACCAGCGCCTGCAGCAGCGGAATCACCGGCATCGGAACGGCGAAGTACCGCCGGCCGATCCCGGCTGTCAGGCCGATCGACAGAACATACGCCAGCACAGACGCGCCCGCCGATCCGTTGATCCCCCAGCGCGGGATGAACAGCAGGTTCAAGCCGATGTTCACCACCGCCACGAACAGCACGATCCACACCTGCAGGATCGTCCGATGCGCGAACTGGAAAGCCGCGTCGAAATGGAACGCCTTAAGGCATTCCAGGAACGACCCGATCGACACCAGCGGGATGATCGCAATGGCCGCCTCGCGGAAGTCGCTGCCCAGGAAGCTGTTGACCAGCCCCGGGGCCAGGACGATCAGCCCGGTCATCGCCGGCAGGCCGATCCCCACGAGCATGGCCGCGTTATCCCGCAGATGCCGCCGTGCGGCGTCAGCGCCATCGCGCTCCAGCGCCCGCACAGCCATCGGGAAGACCGCCATGTTGATGGCGAGCATCAGCATGGTCAGCGTGTTGGTCGTGAAGTCGAACGCAACGGCGTAAAGGCCCGTGGCTTCGCGGCCGATCAGCCGGTCGATCAGGAAGCGGTCGGAGCTGCTGATCACCACAGCCAGCGCCACCGTCAGCGACAGCGGCAGGCCGTACATCGCCAGCTTCGCCAGAAGCGCCCGGTCGATCAGCAGCCGCACGTCGCGCCAGTCGCCACGCGCGACCATCGCAACCCCCAACAGCATGCCGACCATCAGACCCGCCACCGGGCCGCTCCAGCCCCAGCCGGCCAGCACCAGCACCAGCCCCAAGCCGACGCCCACCAGCGACCGCGTCATCTGCATCAGCATGAACCGGCCAGGCCGGAGCATGCTGCGGGCATACTCGCCGCACAGATCGAACATCGCCTGCGTCGCCAGCATGCCCCACGTCGCCGCGATCATCCCCTCCATCCCGCGCATCTGCGGCAGGAGGCAAAGGACCACGCCGATCAGCGCCAGCACCGCGATCAGGATTCCCGTGACCGTCGCCAGCGTCGACTTCAGCCGAACCGGATCGTCCTGGTGCGCCGGCAGATAGCGCAGCAGCGACAGCCGCACCCACTGGAAGAACAGGGCATTGCCGATCAGCACCGCGGCGATGATCAGCGCGTACTGCCCGTACTGCGCCGGCGTCAGCAGCCAGGTGAACAGCGGGATCGCCACGAAGGAGACGATGCCCGGCACGCCCCGCGCTACAAGGTAGACGGCTGCATGCTTCAGAGGATGTGCCGACGAAGAACTCATATCAGCTCACACACTGCGACGACGACTTCGCTTAGTACGCTCCCTGTCGCTTGAGCAGCGTGACGACGGTCTTGGCCAGAATGTAGATGTCCAGCCACGGCGACCAATGCCGGATGTAGAACTCATCGAAGCGCACGCGATCGGCGTAGCTGGTCTCCGTCCGCCCGGAAACCTGCCACAGGCCGGTCAGCCCCGGCTTGACGGTCGAGTACAGACGGATCGAGTCGCCATATCGGCAGACCTCACCCTGAACGATCGGCCGCGGGCCGACGATGCTCATGTCGCCGCGCAGCACGTTCCAAAGCTGCGGCAGCTCATCGAGGCTTGTGCGGCGAAGGAACTTGCCCAGCGGGGTGATGCGGGGGTCGTTGCGAAGCTTCTGCGTCTCGGCCCATTCGCGGCGGGCTTCGGGATCCTTCTCCAGCGTCTCAGCCAGGATTCGATCGCCGTCAACCCGCATCGACCGGAACTTCCAGGTCGTGAACATCTGGCCCCGCTGGCCCAGCCGGCGGTGACCGAAGAAGATCGGCCCGGGGCTGTCGAGCTTGATCAGGATCGCGATGATGACCATCAGCGGCGCCGCCAGCACCAGGGCCGTGCTCGCCACGAACAGGTCGATGCCGCGCTTGACCAGCAGCAGCGTCCGCTGCAGCAGTTGGTTGCGGATCTCAAGCCCGCTGATGCGGCCGCAGTTGCGCGTCGCGCCCCACAGCGCGGGGAACGTGCTGGTATCCGACAGCACCAGCATGTGCGGAATCAGCCCGCCATAGTTGTCGATCAGGGCGCCCAGCTCCGTAACGGGCAGGCTGGGCAGCGACAGCACCGCATGACGAATGCCGCGGGCGCGGATGATCGACTGCAGCGTCAGCGGATCATTCACGACCGGCAGCCACGACGTGCGGCAGATGCCCAGCGGATCGGTCAGCACCGCCGGACGCAGGCTGGAGAAGGGCGTCGCCGCCAGCGAACGCGCCAGGTCTTCAGCATCTTCGCCCGAGCCGATGATCAGTGCCGGATATCCCCACCACTGAAAGCGGCCGAAGATGTGGCGCGTCACCACGCGCCCCAGCGGCACCAGCGCCGTCGCCGGCAGAAACGCCGCCAGACACCACAGCGGCAGCGGCCAGATCAGCATGCCCGCCGCCATCGCCGAGATCATGCCCACCGTCGTCAGATGCGTCATCTGACGCAGCTCGATCACCGGGTGCAGCCAGATCTCGACGTACAGGTCGTTCAACCAGTACGCCAGCACCATCGGCAGCAGCGCCAATGGCGCCGCCCAGCCGACCAGGGCCGCCGCCTCGGGCAGCACGACCATCATCAGCAACTGCGCGATGCAGCCACTGAGCGACAGTGCCAGCATGTCCGACAGAACGATCGGGGCGATCGTGCGCAGGCTGCGAAGCGCATTCGTCGATGGCAGGTGAACGTCGGCGCTGTAGCCGAGCGTCTCTGCCGGTGTGCCGTCAGCCGTCGCGAGCGTCCGCCCGAACACCATCTCCGCTTCGGGTAGATCGTCGCGGAGCTGCAGCTCCGCATGGGTTGTATAGTGCGTCGTCACGTTCATCCCCTCCCAGGGTGAACACGGCAATTGGTCCACTCACGGTACGCACCGTGGGCGTTACCAAACTCAAACAGCGTTGGGCGTCATGCCCCTCAACACATCTGAAGGCGTTGATGAGAAGTGCAGGTTCGTCGCTACACGATCCACCACAGGCGCAACGCGCCCGCTGCGATCCATGCAGGGGACCAACCCGTTTCTCCCACTCCCAGACAGCAACGCTGATGCGCTGCCGCTGATCTTCACCTTCTCCCGATATCTCCTGCGTCTTCGACCGGCATGCTCCTTCCGGTCGCTCTCATTCGGCCCGAATGCATCGCTGCGTTCGGATGTCGATTCGCCGTCGCAGGCGCCGGCGAATCGCGGGCTGCTTTCTCTACGCCCGCCCGGCGAGCCACTCGGGCTCGGGCAGCACGGTGAGATCCGGAGGCTGCTCGTCATCCGGCTCCACCGCGGCGACCCCCGTGCCGTTGTGGCCATTGACTGTCGGCCGGCTGGGCTTGGATTCGATCAACTTCGTGGCGCGGGACACATACGGCCAGTTGCCGCCGTAGTACTTGGCCGACTGCGAAGCCGGCACATCGTTGGCGACCGCGCCCACGACGCGGGCGCCGATGGCGTCCAGGCTGTCCAGCGCCATGATGCCCAGCTCGCGCATCGAGCGGTTCATCCGCATGACCAGCACCGTGGCGTCGGCCTCGGCTGCCAGGATGCGGGCATCGGTGACGCTCATCAGCGGCGGCGAGTCGATGATGATGCGATCGAACGTCTCGCTGAGCTTCTGCAGCAGCGACTTGAATCGCGCGCCCGCCAGCAGTTCCGACGGATTGCGCGGCACCGGCCCGCAGGGCAGCACATAGAGCCCCGGCACCGATGACGGACGGATCGCGTCGCGAAGCTTTGTCTGGCCGGCGATCACGGTCGTCACACCGCCGACACCGTCGAGTTCGAAGATCAGGTGCTGCACCGGATTTCGCAGATCGCAATCGATCAGCAGCGTGCGCTCGCCGGCTTGCGCGAAGGCGATCGCGATGTTGCTGGCGGTCGTGCTCTTGCCGTCGCCGCTGGCCGGCGAAGCGACCAGGAACGTGCGGGCATTGGCCGGACCGCCCAGGCTCAGCGAGGTGCGGATGCTGCGATAGGCCTCCGCAGCCGCCGAGCAGCTATCCAGGTGGACGAGCTGACCCCGCGCCACCGGCGACAGACGCGGATTCACCCGCGGCACCATCGCCAGAAGCGCCGTGCCCAGCGACGTCGGAATCTCCTCCGGCGTGCGGAGGCTGGTGTCCTGCCACTCACGCAGCAGGGCAGCGCCGATGCCGACCACCCAGCCCACCAGCAGGGCAGCGCCCAGGGCGAGCATCTTGTTGGGCCGAACCGGATCCGGCTCGAGCATCTGCTCGAGAACCTGGATGCTCAGGGGGCCGGTATTCATGCTGTTGACGCTGACTTCAGCGATGCGATGGCTGAGCAGTTCGTCCTGCCGCTGCAGGCGATCGAGCTCGGCCTGCAGCTTGAGGAACTCCGCCATGTGCGGGTTGGCGTCAGCCGCCATGCCACGCTGGATGCGGAGCGTCTCACGAAGCTGCGCGACCTTGTCGGTGGCTACCTGCAACTGCTTCCGCAGCGAGCTGGCATGGGCTTCAGCCAGGTCGCGCTGCCGATGGGCGATGCGCTCCCGCAGGCCGGCGATGACTTCCTGGATCGCGCGGGCACGGGGGTGATTCTCGCCCTGGCTGGTGTTCAAGGCCGACAGGGCCATCTCATGCTGGGTAAGCTGCTGACGCAGGTTGCTCAGCTCCGAGTCGCCGGCATCGCGGCCCTGCGACTGGCGCGCCTCGATGAAGGCGGCAATCGCCTGCGGATCAGACAGCATCTTCTGGGCTGCTTCGTACTCAGCCTGCAGCTCGATGACCTGCATCTCGGCCGTCGTGAGGGCGGTGGCGAGGGTCTGCGTCCGCTCAGCCATCGTGCTGCCGCTGTGCTGCGGCAGGCCGACGACGCCGAGGTTGTCGCGCAGAGCGCTGATCCGCGCCAGTGTCTCATCACGCGTCTGGCGGAGCTGGTCGCGCTGCGCCATCAGCACCTGCACCATCTGATCGCCGAGCTGGCGGCGATGTTCGGTCTGCTCGAAGATGAACGCATCGACCACCGCCGAAACGAGCGCCCTGGCCTCTTCGGGATAGGTCGATTCGATGGTGATGCTCAGCAGATCGGCCTTGCGGCTGGGCTCGACCTTGATGCTGCGTTTGAGCTTGCGCACCGGGTCGCGAGCACCCGCGAAGGTCCGCATCGACTGCCAGTCGATTGAGTCGAGCGTGCGTTGCAGCACAGAGATCGACTTGACGACTTCCGCCTGCGTCTGCAGGAAGTCCTCGGACCGCTCGACATAGCTGGCGGTGTCGGCAAAGGTCCGCGGTGGCGTCTGCGCGATCCGCAGACGCGCCGTGGCTGCATAGACGCGATCAGCCACCAGCAGGTAGGAGATCGCGATCAGCAGGCAGGCGGCAATGGTGATGCCGATCCACGCTCGGCGGCGCCAAAGCACCTCGACCAGTGATGGTGCGGCGTTGGGCGTGAAATCTCCACCGATAACGGGAAAACCACGTGTAGCAAGCCCCCTGTTGGGGTGTTGTAATGATGTAGACAAAGCAAATCCTCCCGGCTCCGTGAGCATTGCTACACCCAGTATTGGCACCCAGCAAGGGCAAAAAGGGTGATCCAGCTCACCTACGGAGTGACGAATCACAGGATAGACGTGCTCGGTGATACAACCGACAAAGGTTCCCTAGAATAACTGTGAAAACTGAGAAGATGCGAAATGTAGGGGAGGTGAATCGGGCGATCGCCGGTCTTTTTCTGCGCCTGCAACTTGGAGAGGATGTGCGGATTTGACCGTCATGCCTGCAGGTGCGCCATCAGCCACATCGCATACGCCACCATCGGTGTCCAGTACTCGCAGGTGTGATACGAGCCGGACGCCAGTTGTGGCTGATCGCGCTCGTCGCCGCCGATGCCGTTCATTACGCCGCCCGGGATCAGCGGTGTGGGGGGCTTGAACTCGCTGGTGACAAACAGGCGCGGTTGATTGCGCCCAATGGCCGTGATCGTGCTGGCATTGAACGGATTGACGCCCAGGATCCAGTCGAGCTGCCGCTGGGCCAGACGCGCCAGGCGTGGATCCTCCAGCAGCGTCGCCGCCTCCATCAGGCCGACGCCATTGGACGCCAGGTGGGCATTGATCCCGACCCACCAGTCGGCCGCCTTGGTCTCGCCGTGGGGCTTCATGAAATAGCGGTACCAATAGCGACCGATGCGCCTGCCGCCGCCGGGATCCTGCCCGGCGTACAGGCCGAAGGGGATCGTTTCAAACGCCGAGCGATCCGCCATCGCCAGCAGATGATCCGCATGCAAGCGCAGCGCCGATCGCCACGTCGGCGCCAGTTCGTGGGCCGGGAACTGCCGCAGCAGCGCGCCCAGCGCCTGCAGGGGCAGATTGCCATGCATGATCTGCCGCGACGGCTGATCGTCATCCGGCCGCTCGCGGAAATGTCCGATAATCGCCGGATCCGAATTGTCTTTCGTTACCTGCAGCGCCAGCAGGCGGCGGGCGTATTCGATCGACGTCTGCGACGGCTGGCCCTCGCCGCGCAGCTCGGCCATGGCGCACGAGGCCAGGACGCCGGCAGCCAGTGATGTCGCCGTTTGCGGATTGCGCCACTCACGGCACCAGTGCAGGCATCGCTCGCCCGCAGCCTCGCAGGCCGCAGCGTATGCCGGATCGTCGGCGCGCGTCAGGGACGCCATCGCCGCCTGTGCCCGTACGAAGTTGAACTGCGCCGGCACCTCGGCTGGATCGACCGTGATCAGCCGGTCGTCGGCTGTCCCGGGGCGATTGTCGGTAAAGTCGTTACCATCGTCGCCGCCGCACCAGTCCATCACATAGCCGTCGGGCTCCTGCATCTTCAGGAAGTACTGGTTTCCCCACCGCATCTCATCGACGATGCGATCGCGGTTCAGCCGCTGGGGGCCCAGCACAGCCAGCGTGCGCGACAGGCCGATCATCCCGTAGATCGTGGCCGTCACCCATTTGCGCACATCACAGGCATCATGCCAGCCGCCGGTGACATCCCGCCGCTGGTGATTGTCGCGCCGCACGCCATCATCCAGATGGCACGGCCCGGCATAGCCGGTCTTGCTGTCGCCGCACCGCTGGATAGCGAAGTATCGCACCGCCGCTTCGATCGCCGGCTGATAGATGTCAGCCGAGATGTCGAACGTCGCTGACCGCACATTGCCGACGACGAGCTGATATCGCCCGGGTTTCTCGAGCGTAGAGAAGTCGGCCATGCTCCAGTGTCCCAGGTCACCCCCGCGCGGCTGGAGCGTGCCGCGGTGAACGATTTGTCCATCGGCTGTGTCGACGACCGTGAAAGCACCTGACACCGGGCCGCGGAGAAGGGCGATCTTCGCCGCCTTCGGCGCAAAGCCGACGTGATTGATCAGGATCGGATCCTTCGTCTCGGCTGCGCAGCCGGCCAATGGGGCCAGCAGTAGCGCACCGGCTGCACCTGCCGCGCTGCACAGGAAGGATCGTCTGCTTATATTCACGTTGGACATGCCCGCCCCAATCAGCGCGCGGCCGTGGCGAGCGCCGGCGATCGATGCCGCGAGATCCGCCCAGCCTGCAGCGTGTATACCACATCGCCAATGGCGGCGGCACGCGCCGGATCCGAATCCGTCACGAGGATGCTCAGCCCCTCGTCGCACAGGCGGCTGAGCGTTTCCATCATCTTCTGGGCCATCGGCGCCGGCAGGCCGCGTGCCGGCTCGTCCACCAGCAGCAGCCGCGGTCGCGACATCAGCGCCCGGCACAAGGCCAGCATCTGCTGCTCGTGTGCCCGGAGGCTGCCTGCCGATCGGTTGCGCAGCGACTGAAGCGGGGCGAAACGTTCGTAGCAGTCCTGGAGATCCGACCGGATCGCCGGCCGGAGCGTCCGCTGATAGGCCCCCAGCAGCAGGTTCTCCCGCACGCTCAGGTCGGGCACGATGTCGCGCCCCTGGGGAACATGGGCGATGCCGAGTTTGACAAGTTCATGCGGCGGGAGGTTGTGGATCGGGTCCAGCGTCGGCCGTTCGTCGGTCGTGGCCCAGCCGATCCGGCCGGAGGTGAGCTTCACCAGGCCGGAGATCGCCCGCAGCAGCGTCGATTTGCCCGATCCATGGCTGCCGGTCACGGCTACGATCTGTCCCAGCTTGACCTCGAGCGACACGTTCTCCAGTGCCGCCACCGGGCCGTAGTGAACAGACAGTGTCTCAACCGACAGGAGCATAGCACCTACCCTCAGGTATTCGCACGAAATGCATCTGAATCATAATTGCTGCGGGCCGATGCTGCCAATGGGAATCCATCGCCGCACCGCGCCCGTCGGGCGCGATCGCGCGAAAAACGAGGGCAAACGTACGTTCTGGAAGGGGGGCTGCCGGCCGCAGCCGTTGGAGGATGCGGATAGCCGGCGCCGGCTTTGGCGATGGGCCTGTCCCCTCCGGCGATTCCGTTGGAGTTCACGCTGCCGAGCGGCAATAATCAGGCCGCACCGGCGTTTATGACAATGACCAGCCGTATGACAGCCATCCCGATACCACAACCACAGACCGACAGCGGCGGTGTTGTCGTGGATGACGTGCTGGTCGAGCGCCTGCGCGAAGGCGAGATCGGCGCCGGCGAGGAACTGGCCAGACGATATTACGAACCGCTGATGCGCTACCTGACGCGCGTCACCGGTCGCGAGCATCTGGCTGAGGACTTGTTCCAGCAGACGTGGCTGAGCGTCCTGGATCACCTCGACCGGTTCGATCCGGGGCGCAGCGGCGGGTTCAAGGCCTGGTTGTTCCGCATCGCGACCAACAAGGCCAATGACCATTGGCGGTCTCGCGGGCGGGAGAAGTCAGCCAAGGCCGGCCTGCGGCTGGTGACCGACGAGACCCTCCCCGCGCCGGGCGAGCGGCTCGAAGCCACCGAGCAGCAGCAGAAGCTGCAGTGGGCGATCGACCAACTGCCCGAAGCGCAGCGCGAAGTGGTGCTGCTGCGGTACTACAGCGGCTTGAAGTTCGTCGAAATCGCCGAACTTCTTGGCTGCCCGCTGAATACAGCCTTGGGACGGATGCACAAGGCGACATTGAAGCTGAAGGAGCTGATGGGCGGATGAAGAAGTAATGTGTCGGCCGCGACTACGGATCAAACGACTGTTTAATTGCCATGCCAAGCCTGCTCCAACAACTCGCCAATAACGAAGCGGTCCTGATGATGTACCTGGCCGATGAACTGCCAGAAGAGGACCGCGCCGAGGTCGAGCAGATGCTCCAGACCGATGCCGGCCTCCGCGCCGAGCTCGAGCGCCTGCGCGAGGCCCATCAGACCGTGACCGATGCCCTCGCCCAGGCCGATCTGGCCATTCGCATCCCGCCGCCAGCCATGACGTTGCGGCGGCTGTCTCGCCACTTCCGCCAGTGGCAGGTCGATCAGCAGGAGCCCGAGGTCGAAGAGCCCGAGCAGCGCCGCCGCTGGCCGATCTGGGGGTATCCCGCCGCTGCGGTGGCGGTCATCGCCCTGGTGCTGGGCATCTGGTGGTCGGCGCTGCCCGATGACCCGTACAGCGGCGATCCGATGGCCAGCCGGGCGTTCTTCTTCACCGAACCGTCGCCTGAAACGCTCGAACTGACCAAGGCGTTCGAGTCGCCGCCACTGGAAGACCGCCTGCGTCCGCTGTACGACACCGAGCAGGAGCTGGCCGTGCTCCAGGAACTGGGTTTGTAAACGCCGCGGGGTCAACGATTTATGAAGCCAAACTCCCTGGTCGTCACCGCCTCGCTTCTGCTGCTGGCCACTGTTGCCGGCGCGCAGGATCGCCCATACCGCCCGGCTCCCGAGGAAGCCGAGCGGCGCGCCATGTGGCGGGAACGCTACATGCGCTGGCGCGAAGAAGAGCAGGCCCGATGGGATAGCGCAGCCGAATTGATGCGCGAGCATGCGCCGCGCCGTTGGGCTGCGTATGAGGCACTGTCCGAGACGCAGCAGATGCGCGTCCGGCCGTCGATCCTCCGCCGCTATGGCGCGATCCAGCAGATCCGCGAGCACAGCAGCGAAGAGGTCTATGCCCTGGTCGTCCGCCGTGTCGAACTGGAAGACCAGGCCTGGGACCTCGGCCGGCAGATCCGCGAAGCCAGCGATGACACCACCCGGCAGACCCTCGTCGCCGAGCTGGAAAAGGTCGTGACCGAGATGGTGCAGGTGCAGTTCGACGAGCGCACCCAGCGGCTGGACAATCTCAAGAGGGCCGTGGCCCGCGAGGAAGCCCGCCTGGCGGAAGACAAGCAGCGGGTCGAGGAGCTGATCAGCCTCCAGGTCCGCAAGATGATCTCTGAGCAGGATCCGCTGATGAACCCGGACGCCCCGGCGCCGGATCGTCCCGGTCGCGGGGAGCGGGGGCCGCGCCTTGAAGGCGAGGGTGGCCCGCCCGGCGGGGAGATCCATCCCGAGCGCCAGCGCCGCCAGGAGCAGCGCATGGGCGAGGAGGGGCGACGCGGCCCCGATCGCCCCGGCGAGCCGCGACGTCGTCCGATGCCGCCGCCGGAGGGGCAGAACTAAGCCGCACCGGCGCCAGGCGCGCGACGCACCATCGGCGCGAGCTGTTCCCAAGGCGCATCCTGAGCGGAGCGAAGGATCTCGACAGCAGTCACGGTTGACATCCTTCCCTGCGCTCAGGATTTCCGCTTCGAGCGCCGCCGCGGCGGATGCGTGCCTATAATGCCATCGAACCGCAAAAACAGCGGCAATTTCAGGATTTTTCGGTTGACATTTGGCCGCCAGGACAACATGCTGAGCGGCTTCACTCGAGAACAGGAATCGGAAGCCAGATGGGTAGCTCCATGTACCACAACTTCGCGATGATTCGCCGTTGCGGCTGGGTTGCGCCCGTGCCGCAGCGCATTGCAGATCCGCGTGGGCGGAGGTTGGTAGTGACGTAAATCAGCTTCCGAAAGCATTGACCAGACTTGCAACCACGCGGTTCTCATCGAGCCGCGTGGTTTTTTTGATGCTCCCCAATCGGAGGATGTGCGTGTCTGATACGCGGAGAGGTCGGCAGTGACACTGCAAGTTCAACAAACTGACGAGGAATCGATACGGGTCGAGCTGCCCGATGCGCTGCGCGCGCGGCTGGACGGACACCTGCGTGACGAGCAGATCGCCGCCTGGTCGGTCGCGGATGTCGATGAACGGGGGCGGTACGCCGAGCAGTTCGTCCTGCTGACCGACCAAGCCGTCTGGGTTTGGCGGGACGAGTCGTGGGACCGCATCGCCATCGGCCAGATCGCCTCCGCGAAGGTGGCTGAGGGCCTGGGCGCCGACACGCTGCGCCTGCTGGGCGAGGATCGCGTGATGGCGGAGATCCGCTACACGCGCCGGTATCGGCGGAGCATGACCCGGCTGCATCGCAAGCTGGAGCGGCGGTTGCCTCGTCCCGACGGCGAGTTGCCGCCGCCGTGGCTGGAGCTGGTCGAGCGGCAGGCCGAGCAGAAGGAGTTCTGCCCGCGATGCCAGAATCCGATCCCGGCGTACGCCGAAGGTGTCTGCCCGCAATGCACCGCCAACCGGAAGATCCTCTGGCGGCTGCTGGATGTGACCAAGCCGTACCGGATGCGTGTGTGGGGAGCGCTGGCCCTGACGCTGCTGTTTTCAGCGATTGCCGTCTTTCCGCCGGTGTTCCAGAAGCGGCTGATCGACCACGCGCTGGTGAGTGACGCGCCGGTCGAGGATCGGCTGTCGTCGCTGGCGGTGTGGTCGAGCCTGGCGGTGGGGGCGCTGTTGCTGATGCAGGTCATCGGCGGGCTGCGCCTGCACATGCTGACGTACCTGGGTACGCGCGTTGCGCGCGATCTGCGGCACCAGGTCTATGCCCACATGCATAGCCTGTCGCTGCGGTTCTTCGGCAAGCGGCGAACCGGCAGCCTGATCACGCGCGTCACCAACGACACCGACCGCCTGTGGGACTTCATCGTCTTCGGCTCGGTCAACCTGGTGCGCGACATCATCATGATCGTCGTCTTTGCGGGCGTGATGTTCTGGTTCAACTGGCGGCTGGCGATTGTCGCGCTGCTGCCAGTGCCGCTGCTGGGCGTGATCACCTACTACCGCAGCCTGAAGATGCAGGCGATGTTCAGCCGGCTGTGGACCTACTGGTCGCGCATGACGGCGGTTGTCGGTGACGCCTTGCCGGGCGTGCGCGTCGTCAAGGCGTTCAGCAACGAAGATCGCGAGATCGAGCGCTTTGACCGCCGCAGCGATGAGTACACCGAGCGTGAGCTGGCGGTGAACCGCGTCTGGGCGACGCTTCAGCCGGTCATCGCCGGGATGATGGCCACCGGCCGCATCCTGGTGTGGATCGTCGGCGGATACCTGCTGATCCGCCATCCGTCGACCGAGACGACCTTCGGCACGCTCGTGATGTTTACGGCGTTTGTGAATGGTTTTTACGAGCCGATCATGGAGCTGGCCAACTCCAACCGCATGGTGACCCGCGCCGCCAGTTCGGCGCAGCGTGTCTTTGAGGTGCTCGACACGCCTCCGGAGATCCACAACCGCCCCGACGCGATCGTGGCGGAAAGGATCGAAGGGCGCGTCGAGTTCCGGCAGGTCTCCTTCAGCTACGAAGGGGCCCAGCCGGCGCTGCGCGAGGTATCGCTGGTGGTCGAGCCGGGCGAGATGATCGGCCTGTGTGGCCCGTCGGGCGCCGGCAAGAGCACGCTGGTCAACCTGATCTGTCGATTCTTCGACGCGACGGATGGCCAGATCCTGATCGACGGCGTCGACGTGCGCGACTACGACGTGCACTGGCTGCGCCGGCAGATCGGCGTGGTGTTGCAGGAGCCGTACCTTTTCCACGGGACGATTTCCGACAACATCCGCTACGGCAATCCCGACGCGACCGACGCCGAGGTGATCGCCGCTGCCAAGGCCGCTAACGCGCACGACTTCATCGTCGGTTTTCCCGACGGTTACGACACGATGGTCGGCGAACGCGGCCAGTCGCTGTCCGGCGGCGAACGCCAGCGGATCAGCGTCGCACGGGCGATTCTGCACAACCCGAAGATCCTGATCCTCGACGAAGCCACCAGCAGCGTCGACACCGAAACGGAGAAGCAGATCCAGCAGGCGCTGGATCGGCTGGTACAGGGGCGAACGACCTTCGCCATCGCGCATCGTCTGAGCACGCTGCAAGCCGCTGATCGGCTGGTCGTGCTGGAGAAGGGTCGTATCGCGGAGATGGGCCGGCATGACGAGCTGGTTGATCGTCCCGACGGCGTATATGCCCGCCTGCATCGAACGCAGGTGGAACTGAACAAGGCCGTCGCCATTCAATAGAGACACAAGCCCCCGTCGCCACGCGGCGGGGATGATGGAAGGAGCCACACGTGAACGCATTAGCCGAACCAAGAGCCGCACCGCCATTGCCGGTGCGGGTGGAAGTGATCGATGCCTACGATCAGCGCTGGCCGCAGGCGCTTGAGCTGATCGATCGGCTGGGTCATCGCCGTCGGCTGGGGATCGAGGATGACTGGCTGCCGGCGAGAAGGAACCTGCTGGTGGCGTTTGTCGGCGGTCAGCCGGCGGGACATCTGTCGTTCTGCGTCGAGCCGGTCGTCGAGCTCAGCCCGCCGCCGCGGCGTGTGCGCATCGAAGCGCACGTCGACGGCTGCGGCGTCGATGATGGATATGACAAGGCGGCGATCTTCGACCAGTTGCATGCCGCTGCGCACCAGCGCGCAAGGCAACTGGGCATCGCGCGGCTGCATGCCAGCCGCTGCCGTGACTGATACCTTCGGCCGTGCGGGGGCGCGGTAGGGCGCTCCCGCACGGCCTGGTTCAAACGACATGAACACCCAGAGCTTCACACTCACGCGCGACGCAGCCAACCGGCTGATCCTGCATCGCCCCGATCAACCGGACGTCGAAGACGTCCTGGTGCGCCGCGCGTTTCCCTGGTCCAACCCCCAACGGCACATCAGCATCCGCGGCAGCGATGGCCGTGAACTGGTCCACATCGAGCACCTCGAGCAGGTGCCGCAGGAGACGCGCCGCCTTATCGAGGAATCGCTCAGCAGCAGCATCTTCGTGCCGAAGATCCAGCGGATCTACAGCGTCGATGTCTCGTTCGGCTACCAGCGGTGGAAGGTGCATACCGACCGCGGGCCGACCGAGTTCCGCGTGCAGGAGCGCGAAGACATCCGCTTCCTGCCGGATGGGCGTTTCTCCATCCGCGACGTCGACGGCAATGTCTACGAAATGCCTCGTCTGGAGGAGCTGGACGACGCCTCGCGCCGTGCGGCTGAGGCCGTCATCTAAAATCGGCTGGTCGGTGCAACGTTCGGGGCGTAGAGTTGTCTAAGATGGCGGAACCGCACGCGGGCATGGGGCACGCCTGGCCCCGGCGGCCAGCAACGCACGGAGGTTGCGCATGAAATGGACCATCCCGACGGTCGTGCTGCTGTCTGTTGGCGTGGCGTCAGCCGATCTCATCCACCTGAAAGATGGGCGGGTGCTGGAGGGCGACATCCGTCGCGGCGACAGCGGCTGGATCGTCACCACCGACGGCGGGGGACGGCTGGAGATCGCCGAGGATCAGGTCGCGCGCGTCGAGTTGCGTCCGCGCACCCTCGAAGGCCCGCGCGGCGATGCCGTCGCCATGTCGCGGTTCCAATCCCTCAAGCAAAGCCTCGAGTCGGCGACCGATCCGCTGGTGGCGATCGATCGCTATCGGTCGTTCATCGACCAGTACAAGGACACCCCGGCTGCCGAGGCGGCGCGGGCTGAGCTGGAGATCTGGTCCGATCGCCAGCAGAAGGGGCTGGTGCGCCAGGGGCAGCAGTGGGTCACGCCTGAGCGAAGCCACGAGCTGCGCGATGAGGCGACGGTTCTCGCCAGCCGCGCGCGGCAGTTCGTCAAGGCGGGGCAGATCAACGAGGCCCAGCCGCTGCTGGCTGAGGCCCTGGCAGCCGATCCTGACAACATCACCGCGCTGTATATCGACGGGCTGCTGAAGTATCGCGCTGATCGGCTGTCCGATGCGCGAAAGTCGCTGGAGCGTGTGCTGGCGCGTGCAGCCGACCATGGCCCGACGCTTAACAATCTGGCCGTCATCGCCTGGCGGCAGAATCGCACCGGCGAAGCCCTGACGTATTACGAGCGGGCGATGACGGCTTCGCCGATGAACCAGCAGATCCTTTCGAACGTGGCTGAGGCCCTTAACGCGCTGCCGAAGGATCAGCAGAAAACGGCTGCCGCTCAGCGGGTCTACCGCATCTTCACCGATCAGGATCAGCGCCTGCAGGCGGCTTTGGCAGCGGAGGGGATCTACCGGTGGGGGGCGCAGTACCTGACGCGCGAGCAGTACGAGCAGGTCCAGGCCAAACAGCGGGAGCTCCAGGGCCAGCTCGATGCGATGGCTCAGCAGTTTGCGGAGGTCGAGGATCGCATCCGCCAGCTCGACATCCAGGGCGAGACCAACGACCGTACGCTCCGCCAGCTCGAAGCCGGCACCTACCATCGCGCGCCCGACGGCACGCTCATCCGCCTGCCGTTGCCGCCGGTTTACTATGAGATCCAGCGGGACAATGACCGCCTGAAGGCTCAGCGGCGACAGGCGGTGCAGGAACTCGATCGCCTTCGCGCCGCGGCTGCCCAGTTGCAGTCACAGATGCCCGAGCCGCGGTTCACCGGCGTGCAGTCGATGATCGGCGTCGAGGGCACGCCCATCATCCCGCCGGCTGTGCCACCCCAGCCGCAACCCACAGAGCAACCCCCGCAGCCGGTTCGCGATGTCACCATCGGCCCGGCAACAAGACCCGCCACCACGGCGCCGGCAGAGTGATGTCATTT